>OBJF01001179.1_pt1 | contig 24648 bp, 30 predicted proteins | sample 1519091 | NCBI WGS metagenome assembly OBJF01 (sample SAMEA2452124, study PRJEB22498) | human gut metagenome | biome: human feces; feature: human gut; material: feces | place: Australia | collected 2012
GGTATGTGTAGGGGATAATGCCGGTTTCGCGGCAGGCTTTTTCTTTAGAGCGAACATAAATCTCGCTGGCGGGATTATTTCCGGCGATGATTACTGCCAGTCCCGGTGCCTGCGGGAATGCGGCAATTTTTTGTTTTAATCCGAGCCGGACGGACTGTGCCAGTTTTTTGCCGTCAAGAACCTGCGCTGTCATAACATTTTCTCCATTTGCCGCAGCTTTTCTTCGGTTTCAGGTGAGTGCGCTGTTTGCAGGAAAATTTTTTTACAGCGGTCAGTTTCTCCGCTAAGCAAAGAAAAACTCTCTTTGCTTTCGTGCAGCGTTTTGGCCAGATATTTAATCAGTTCCTGATTGGCCTTGCCTTTTTCCGGTACGGAGATTAGGCTGATTTTCAGAAAAACCGCGCCGATGCTGTCGGAAAATGTTCCGGAAACGCCGCATTTTGACGCGTTCGGCGTTACCCGAATCCTTAAAACATAACCTTCGGCGACGGTATCATAAAACATCAGGCCGTGCCTTTTTTATCAGGAACCGCTGACCGGGGTCAGGACATGGCGGGTCTTTTCCAGAATGTGCAGAACGAGCATCAGTGCCAGAATCAGAACGTATGGCGAGATGTCAAATCCCGATACGGGTTTGATGCGTTCACGCAGTTTGGCATATACGGGTTCGGTAATCTGATGCAGAAACGCAAGGAATTTTTTGAATGCAGGACCGCCCTGGCCGATAACGTTGAAATGCATGCACCAGTAGAGGGCAACGTTGACGACAGCCAGTATAAAATAGAGCTCCAGTACCCCTTCAATGCACCAGAGTATGGATTCCAGCATAATTTCCATAAGTTTTTCTCCTTAATATTAAGTTGTTATCTTCCTTCATTTTCGCGTACGGCGGAGAGCATATATCCGAGTTCCTGTTTCCGGGTGTCGTTTTCCCTCGTGTCAGCAATTTCGCTGACATTGTCCGCACGCTGATTTTCAGCAGAAGATTTTTCCAGTTTGCGCATCATATACAGCACGACCTGCCGCAGGTAGTTCAGATAAGAAAAATCTTCCTCCAAATCTTCGTCGTTACTATGATTAATATTTAATTTTAATTTCAGGTTAAGATTTGGTTCGTAATCTGCTTTTTGCGACAATAAATTTGCGCAATAGTCGTAATACAGGCGCAGCTTTTCTTTTTCTTCATAGCTTTTGGCGTTGACCATGCCCGATGTGTTGCGGACGATGCTGCGCATTTCGCGGAGGCGGGCCAGCTTAAAACGGAGCATATCAATTTTGCCGCGGTTCTTTTCCCGCCCGGCGCTTTCGTACAAGGCGAGGCAAAGAAGGATTTCGGACTCGCGGTCATAGCTCATGGTGATGAATTCGCTGCGTTCGGAGGCATCGCTTTCGGTAACTTCGCCGTCGCCGGTGTGGCGGACAATGTCTGCAGTCGCCGAAATCCAGCGGTAATATTCATTCATGGACGAGGTTTCGCAGTTGTTTTTTTCTATCAGGTCGGCGATTTCAGCGTCAAGCGAATAGGGAATGAAATTTTTGTTGGCATTGTCGCGTTCAATGAAATCGGCGAGATTTTCGCGTACGGCGGTTATCGGGGCGTCTGTCCCGTCGATTTCAACGGCATAGCCTCCCGGTGCGAAAACGGCTTCGCGGCACAGGGCGCTGACGCCGGTTTTATCCATTTTAGGGTATTGCTTTTGCAGATATTTCCGGATTGCGGCGTAATAGTTTATGTCTTTTTGATTTTGAACGGAATGGTTAGTTTTTTCCATGTTCTCCTCCCCGGTTTGCGGTTTCTTCAAATATCAGAGCTTCCTGCTCGAGCCAGATTATCCGGTCGATGACCCAGGAGCTGATTTGGCCGATTTTCTGCGGTTCAATATTCAGGGCGTCGCCGATGCTGCAGATGAACTGCCCTTCAGAATCGGAAAACTCATCGTCGGTGTAAGCGAGCGACAGCATATCTTTAATCAGTTCAAGAGCCAGCCTGCGGCTGCGGATTTTGGCGGCATTGCGGATGCACAGTTCTGCGGAGTATTTGAAAAACTGCGGCAGAACTTCAGTTTGCATTTCGGCGGCAAGGCTTTCAATAAAGCGAACTTCGCTGTCTTTGATTTTACCGTCGGCATTGGCAAGCGTGCATAATGTTGAGAGGAAAATGCTTTTTTCCTCCTCACCGGCATTAAGGAAATAGCTGCGGTTGTGTGTGCTGTCCTGTCCCATTGTTTTAGTCCTTGGTCATGCTCTTTTCTATATTGTGCCAAAAAAACAATTATCTTGCAACAGGAAAAAGTACTTTTCGCAGAAAATCAGCAGAGGTCGGGCGTTGAGGGTGGGAGGGGCAGGAGATATAGGCAAATTGGCGGCAGAGTGTAAATTTTGTTTGAAAAAAATAAACTTTAATGCTATAATTGCAGCCAATAATGAAAATGGCGGCAGCCGTTTCAGAATAAGAAAAGAATGCCGCTGCGAATAACGTATAGTTTTAGGTTTATAACATTTCGGATTTATGCGCGAGGATATGGTTAAAAAATATTTTATTAAAACTTTCGGCTGTCAGATGAACGTTTATGATTCAAGCAGGATGGCAAATATGCTGGAAGAGATGGGGCTTAAAAAAGCAGCGGTATTGAAAGATGCCGACGTGGTTGTATTTAATACGTGCCATATCCGCGAAAAGGCGGCGGAAAAAGTCTTTTCCGATTTGGGAAGAGCCTACTTGGTCAAACTTGAACGAGCCGCAGAGGGGAGAGATACGATTATCGGAGTTACCGGTTGTGTGGTTCAGGCGGAAGACAAAGAGATATTAAAGCGCGCGCCGTATGTCGATTTTGCTCTGGGACCGCTCAGGTATTTCCGACTGCGGGAAGTGGTGGAAAGCGTTTTTCGTGAAAGAGAGAGAGGAAAAGGAACCGGGCAGGAATGTTCGGACGCCGGGCAGCGGCATTTGAATGCCGGGCCGGCGTGTTCAGGAAAAAGCCGGGAAGGGCAGCAGAACGCCGCGTATGTGCGCTTGAACGACGCACAGGAACAGATTGAGACCGGGAAGATAGAAAAAGAGCGCAAGAGAACAGGGCTGCTGGATACGGAATTTTCGGCGGTTTCCAAATTTGATTTGCTGCCGGAAAACAAGTCTGAAGGCGGCTGTTCGTATCTGGCAATTCAGGAGGGCTGCAATAATTTTTGTACCTATTGCGTGGTGCCGTATACCCGCGGGGTAGAAGTGTCGCGTCCGGTGGAAGACGTTTTGCGCGAGGCCAGAAGGCTGGCGGCAACGGGGAGCGTCGAGTTGAATCTTTTGGGACAGAACGTCAATTCCTATCACGGCGAAGATGCTTCCGGGCGGGAACGCAATCTGGCGTATCTGCTCAACCGGGTGGCGGAAATCGACGGGATTAAACGCATTCGCTATACGACGTCTTATCCGGCAGACGTGGATGACGATTTAATCCGCTGCCATAAGGAACTGGACAAGCTTATGCCGTATCTGCACCTGCCGATTCAATCCGGCTCCGATGCAGTGCTGAAGAAAATGAACCGGCGGCATACGCGCGACGAATATCTGCGGGTGGTTGAAAAACTGAAAGAGGCGAATCCGGCAATCGGTATGTCTTCGGATTTTATTGTCGGATTTCCGGGCGAGACCGAGGAAGATTTTCAACAAACGCTGGATGTGGTTAACCGGGTCCAGTATATTCAGGCTTTTTCGTTCAAATACAGCCGGCGTCCGGGAACGCCCGCAGCAGTGATGGACGGACAGGTTGACGAAAAAGTGAAGAAAGAGCGGCTGCAGGTTTTGCAGGATTTGCTGTTTTCTTATCAAACGAAGTTTAATAAGAACAGCATCGGCAAGGTTATGCCGGTACTGTTCGAATCCAAGGGGCGGCACAAGGGGCAGCTCGTCGGGCGGACGCCTTATATGCAGAATCTGCATGCGGAGGCGGACGGTTCTTTACTTAACAAAATCGTTGAAGTACGTGTTACGGACGCTTCAACCAACTCTTTAAGCGGGGAGGTACTGTAATATGGCAGAACTTAGTTTTGAGCTTTTTAACAATCAGCTGTTGAAGGTTGTTGTCGGGGTTAATGACGAAAATATGCGGCTGGTTGAAAAAATGCTGAATGTTGAAATTTTGAGTTTCGGCAATCAAATAACAATTAAAGGGGCGGCTAACGATGTGGAAAATGCCAAAACGGCGATTAATATTTTGTATGAAAAGGCCAGCAAAGGGCATGTTGTCGGCGAGCAGGAAGTCAAGGCTGCGGTGCGAATCTGCGGCGGTGTCGAATCGGCGGACGAAAAACAGTCGTTGAGCGAAATTGTATTAAAAACCAAGAAACGCTATATTTATCCGCGGTCGGCAACGCAGGCAAAGTATATTACCGAGATGATGCAGAACGAACTGGTGTTCGGCTTGGGGCCTGCCGGTACGGGTAAGACCTATCTGGCAGTGGCACTGGCGGTTTCGATGATGCTGGAAGGGGCGGTGGACAAGATTATCCTGTCGCGTCCGGCAGTTGAGGCAGGGGAAAATCTCGGATTTCTTCCCGGTGATTTGAAAGAGAAGGTTGACCCGTATCTGCGGCCGTTGTATGACGCTTTGTATGAAATGCTGCCGGCAGAACAGGTGGACAAGAAACTGGCACTGGGCGAAATTGAAATTGCGCCGCTGGCATTTATGCGCGGGCGGACGCTTTCCAACGCATTTGTCATCTTGGATGAGGCGCAGAACACGACGCCGATGCAGATGAAAATGTTTTTAACCCGTTTGGGCGAAAATTCGCGGATGGTTGTTAACGGCGACCTGAGCCAGGTGGATTTGCCGCGAGGAGTCATTTCGGGACTGCGCGATGCGCTGGATACGCTGAAAGGCATCAGCAATATCGGGTCGGTTACTTTTTCGGCCAACGATGTTGTGCGCCACGGGCTGGTTGCAAAAATAGTCAAAGCGTATGAAGAAAAGAGCAAAAAGGAACAAGATGAAAAGTAAAATAGAGCTGAATGTAACGGTTGACGACGAGCAGTGGACGGAAAATACCGACTTTGACGCGGTTAAGGTAGCCGAAGAACTCAGGGATTTGGCATTTGCGTATGTTGCCGATGCCTGCGAGCATGAATTGCTGGCTCTGGATAAGACTTATGAGGTTAATGTCTGCCTCAGCAACGATGCGGAAGTCCAGCGTTTGAACAAGGAATTCCGGGGAAAGGACAAGCCGACGAACGTCTTGTCTTTTGCCTGTATTGACGATGACGAATTCTGGGATATGCTGGATAAGTCGGCCGATATGGAACTGGGCGATATCATTCTGGCGTTTGAAACCTTGCAGCGTGAGGCGGACGAGAAACACATAACCGTTTATGCCCATTATTGCCATTTGCTGGTGCACGGTTTTCTGCATATTCTCGGATTTGACCATCAGACGGATGAGGAAGCAGACGAAATGGAAAGTTTGGAAGCAGAAATTCTGGAACAGTTTTCGATTGACAATCCTTATCAAGACGCGGCGGAAGACTGATAAATGCAGAAAGCCGGAGGAGATTAACGAATGCTGGAAAACTGCCGATGATGTTGTTTCCAAAACAGCTGAAACCGTTGATGTTTGCGCAGATGCGAAAACGGGGCAGGGTTGTCCGTGGCGTATTTGCTTTTTTGACGGGCGTGGCTGCAACGCTGATTTTTCCACCGTATGCAGGCAGGTGGGAAGGCTACGTCGCGCTGATTGCCTTTCTGGCAATGCTGCTGGGAGAATATAGGGACGACGGCGGGAAGTGCGGCAGTCGGGAGAACTGTTGTCCGGGCAGCAATGGGGACGGAAGTTCCGATGACAGAGAGAACGGCGGGGAGAATAATGGACGCATTGGCCAGGAAAACAACGGCCGCCCGGTGTGGAGCAAGTGGTTCGGTACAGCGTATGTCTTCGGATTTTCCTTTTATGCGGTCGGCTTCTCCTGGATCAGCAATGCATTGTTAATTGACGGCAATAAATTTGCGGCTTTTATTCCTGCGGTGTTTGCTGCGACGGGACTTTTTTTCGGGCTGTTCTGGGCTGTTCCGGCGGCGTTGGCGGCAGGGGGGCGGAACGTATATGCCCGGGCACTGCTCTTTTGTGCGTGGTTTGTTTTTTTTGAGTGGGTACGGAGCTTTATTTTTACGGGTTTTCCGTGGAATCTGCTGGGAACGGCGCTGGCTTTTGACGCGCGGGTAATCCAGGGAGCGGCATATATCGGAACTTATGGCTTATCTTTGCTGCTGTTATTAATGTCGTGCGGAGCGGCAATACTGGTTTCCGGCGCCTTTCAGAAGCGTTTTTACGGCGGAGCGCTTTGGTTTATTTTGCTGCCGGCGGGCTTTTTGCTTTGGGCGGCAGGGCAGTATGAAAAGACAGAACCCGGCACAACGGTTGTACGTCTGGTGCAGCCGAGCATTCCTCAGACGTTTAAATGGGAGCCCGGATTGGCTTACCGCAATTTTCGCAAGTACATTGACTTAAGTAAAAGCAGGCCGTCAGACGGCGTGAAACTGGTCGTGTGGGGCGAAACGGCCAGCTCGTATTTTTTGGACAGGGATGAGGAGCATCTGGCGGAAATTACAGAGGCAGTTCCCGACGGGGGATTTTTGATTACGGGGCTGCTGCGAGCGGGGTTTGAAAACGGCGCATACGTTCCTTATAATTCCATGTTTGTGATTAACGGGCGGGGAGAAATCAAAGACTATTATGATAAGGCGCATTTGGTTCCGTTTGGCGAGTATCTGCCTTTCCGCGAATATCTTCCGGCCTTTATGGCGCCGGTGGCCAGTGTCGTCGGCGATCTGGGCAGCGGCGAGAAATACAAAAAACTGCAGGTTGCCGGGCTGCCGCTGATGGGCGGAGCTATTTGCTATGAGAGTATTTTTCCCAAAGAAGTTTTAAATCCCGAACAAAAGCCGGAGCTTTTGGTTGTTTTGGCCAATGACGGGTGGTATGGCGTGAGCGCGGGGCCTTATCAGCATTTAGCGGCGGCACAGATGCGCGCGGTCGAAGAAGGCATTACGGTTATCCGCAGCGCCAATACCGGAATCAGCGCAGTTATTGCGCCGAATGGCGACGTTTCGGGTTTAATCGGCTTGAATGAAGAGGGCGTTTCGGATACGGCTCTGCCGAAAGTCTTGGAGAAATCCACATTGTACGGGCGATACGGCAATATTGTGCCGGGCGGGCTGCTGTTTTTCTGCCTGTTGCTGGCTTTGCTGTTAAATTCATTCGTTATAAATACAACCAGAAGATGTAGCGGTTATGAAAGAAGCTGACGCTTTTTTGTAACGTATAGCCATGGTTGTATAATTGTATAAAATGTTATTGCAACTTATAAAGTAATGATGTAAATAAACGGAAGTAGAAACGATTGTAATATCAGGAGACGAACTATGCCGCGCGGACGTAAAAGGAAATCAGAAATATTAGGCGATGAAACCGCAAATGACAGCAGCATCGGACCTATTGACGAGCATGTAGGCGCAAGAATCTGCGCCCGGAGGAAACTCTTGCAGCTCAGCCAAAAGCAAATGGCGGAAAAGCTGGGGATTACTTTTCAGCAGATTCAAAAATATGAAAAAGGTGTTAACCGTATCGGCGCGGGAAGGCTTTATACGATTGCGTCTATTCTCGGCGTTGACATAGATTATTTTTTTGACGGCATCAGCCCCGAGATTTTGAGCATTGGCAGCGCCGCCGATTATGCATCGTGTTATGGCACCGGTTTTCTGCGGGAAGATGACGGAGATTATAAGTCTGATCCGATGCAGGGCGCTGAGGCGGTTATGCTGCTGAAGGCGTTTTATTCGCTGCCGGCGAAGGCACGGACTGCACTGCTGATGATGTTGACGAGTCTTAAGAACAGGGAAGATTTGGACAACGATGTATAATCAGGGGATTGTGCCGGACGTACCGAAATTTTTCGGAAGAAGAAAAGGGCGCGTTGTCCGGAAAGCAAAACAGTTTTTGTTGGAGAAAATGCTGCCGCAGATGCGGGTAACGTCCGCGGCGGATTTTGATGCGGAAAAGCTGTTCGGCGGCGCAAAAAAAGAAATCTGCTTGGAAATCGGTTTCGGCGACGGGCAGCATTTGTACGGCCAGGCGAAGAACAATCCGCAGAACGGTTATGTCGGAGTGGAAGTTTTTCAAAACGGGGTGGCCAATCTGCTGACACTCATCAGCGGCATTAAAGATGGGGATAAACTTCCTGAAGAAATCAGGGCTGAAGATTATCCGGTGCGGAATATCAGGGTGTATGATGATGATGTCCGGCTGTTGTTTAAGCAGATTCCCGATAATTTTTTTGATAAGGTTTTTCTGTTGTTTCCGGATCCGTGGCCGAAGAAAAAGCACGCGGGGCGGCGGTTTGTCAATCCGGATAACTTAAAGGAGGTGTACCGGGTGCTCAAAACGGGCGGACTGTTTCGGATTGCAACCGACCATCCGGTATATAAGCGCCATGTTCTGCGGACGATGCATCAGGATGCTGGTTTTATCTGGACGGCAAAGTGCGGGGAAGACTGGAAACGCGAACCGGCGGATTGGGTCAGGACGAAGTATCAGCAAAAGGCTGTTCGGGAAGGCCGGCGGCCGGTGTTTTTTGACTATCGGAAAATTTAAGCCGTGCGAGAGTATAAATGCCGTTCAAAATATAATTCTTAAAAATATAGCCATAAGTTGTTGAAATAAAACGATGGTTTAAATTCAATATAGCATAAAGCGGTCTTTCTGTCAAATAAAAAAGCAATATCAGTGCGATGTCTGAGATATTGCTTTTCTTTTTTTGTTGAGAAAAAAGGATCATTTTATTTCAACAGCAGGAGGTTAAAATGGCTAAGTTAAATAATAAGGAAATTCAGGACAATATTAATATGGAGATGGGTGATAATCCGCTTCCGAGAGATGCTCACTCAAAATTTCGTTTTGAAATTGAAGAGAGTGTTGATGATTTGGTTCGGGATATGAAAGAACGTCCGAAGAAGTATAGGCGTTGGAAGTTTATTGATTTCAGAAATTCGGAATATAAGGATATTTATGGAGATTATATATTGCAAGATCCGGAGTATGATAATAGTTATGCGTCTGTGAAAGAAGAGGAAGGAAAGTTATCAATCACGACAGCCTGGGGAGGTTATAACTATGAAATAACCCCGCGTGAAAAAGGAGGAAGCAGCGTTGAATTTTCCGGTCCGGTTAATGCGCTGCTTAATCAGAATTTGCTGCCGGAGATGACTTATATACCGTATACGCTTGAGGGTAAGTTTGTGGACAGGGAAACAGGCAGGGATTTGACTATGTATATGGATATGCAGTCTTATGGTACACTTCGCTCTTTGAAAAATGAGCAGGTTATTCAGGACAGTTTTGAATATAAAATGCCTGGAAATTCACAAGACGGATATGGACATCATCTCAATGCGCAGTTTAATAACGAAATACCGTTTTTGCCGAAAAAACGAACGGCTCAGGAGCTGAAGCAAGAGCGAGCGCAAAAGGATTTTGAAGAAGGGAAAAAGGCTAAAGTTTCAGAATGGAAAAAGGAGAGAATAAAGAAACATTTAGATGCTGTTCGGGGAAAGCTTTCCGGCGCTGTTGCGGCCGATAATATTGCCGAAGATAAAATTTCCGGCAAGGAAAAAAGAGTGATAACATCTGAAATCGGGGCAGAGTTGGCGGCGGAAATCCGGAGAAGGAAAGCAACGGAGAAGTAAACAGCCGGAACAGTCGAAAACGGGCAAGAGCAACGAGGTTCAAAACAGTGAAACGCGTATTGTTGAACTGATTACCGAAAAAAAGAGCCTGCCGGCATTGATGTTTTTGAAGCAAACACCAGAAATGCCGAAATTTTACGGCATTTCCGGAAAGGGGAACGGCAGCCGGCGTTTATCTGCTCCGGCAGGCATCTGGAAGAAGGGGCAGTTAACTAACGTCCGCGGATAAAATCAACGGCAGACAGAAACAGTGTTTTTCCTTTTTCCAGCGGGGTTTGTTTGCGGGTTTTAGGTACGGCGGCAGCCTGCATCGAATCTTTCCGGTCGTTGTTATGCGCAGCGATACGCATTTTGCTTTCGGCTATTTCGACGGCTTTTTGATAATCAGAGGCCAGCCGGCGTGCTCCCGACAATTCAAGCTCTTTATACTGGCGGATGATGTCCGGGGTGATGATATTCAGCTCGTACATTTCATCGACCCCGTAGCGTTTGCTTTTTCCGGTTACCCAGTTTTTGACCGTGCTGCGCAGTATCTGATTTTTCTCTCCGGGACGGGCGTTTATGTCTTTACGGAGATTTTGGGCATCTTTTAGTGCTGCTTTGCCGTTTCCTTTCCAGTTGATGTTGCTGATTGCCGCGGCAATGGCAAACGGTGGAATACGGGTCGCATCCAAATTGCCGTGCTCATCTTTCAAGTTCAGGCTGCGAGCCAGAGCAGCGGTAACGTGTTTGGTTTTGCCGGGACGCCCAAGCTGATAAAAGCTTAAATTGTAATCTTCAATCTGTTTTTTGAGCATTTCTTCCGACGGGAACAGTTCGGTCAGACAGAGATAGTTTTTGGTCGTACTGCTTAAGGTTATGGTTTTTCCGGCGTTTTTGCTCATGCGGGCTTCTTCGCTTGCAATGAACCTTTTCAGGGCAGGAGAAGCGATTTTGCTCCAAGCGTCGGTTTTTAATTTTAAATTGGCATAAACCTGTCCGTGCAGCGCTGCGTCCCTTTCATCCATCGGGCGAAGGTCGCCGTTTTCATCAAAAAACTTGTGCTCAAGCTCTCTGGCGGCATCATTGACGTTTCCTTTCGAAACAGTCAGCAGCGGCAGGACGTATTGTCTGGTTTCGGGATTGGCTGCCAAATATTTGATGAAGGATCTGACGGCATTGTCGTCCATTTGCGACGGACCCTTGGTGATTCCGGTTTTGCTCATAATGCGGAGGTCGACAACATATTTTGCCAGCTGGTCTTCATTCTTTTTAGGATTATAAGTCTGGCATTCGCTGCGGTACACGAGGCTTAAAGCGTTGGCTTTGGTCAGTTCATCCGCCAGGACGCGTTTCAGTTCTATTTTTCCGCTTTTCTCGTACAGGTCGGCATTGATTATGTAGGTGTATTCGCTGCGCTTGTAGGCGAAAGCTTCAGCATCGCTGATGGCGGGGATGTCTTCAAAACGGTGGTAGACTTTTTCTGCCGCGCGTTTAACGGCGGCATGGTTTTGCATGGAAAACGTTTCATTGTCGGGAAGATGTCCGGCGGCCGCGTTTAACTCTGCAATTTGCAAAGCGGACGGCTGAGCGCCGACTGTAATTTCTTTTGCGGTTTGTTCCGGGGATTCAGCTTTGGCGGCATTGGGTTCCGGCAGTCCTGAAAGAGCAGCACCGGCAGCTATGATTCCTGCGCCCGCGATGATTTTGGCCTTTGACATCTTTTATATTTTCCTCTTTTGATATAAATATTTAATCCTGTTTATCTTAATTTTTAATATAGCATGAAAGTTGTCCTTTGTCCAGTGTTTTGGGAAAACAATGTGAAAAAAATCGTTTTAAATCAAGTACAGGCTGCTGACTGCCGGCAGGCAAAGCCGATTGAAAGGACAAAGGCGGAAAAACGGCAGGGAGGAGAAGAATGGGAAAACGGCTGGGAAGATAAAAACGGAAAACGACTGAGAGAATAAGAACGGAGAAACAGACGGGGAGGACAAGTACGGAAAAACGGCGGAGGGGGACAGGTGCCGGCGAGCGGTTAATGTGCGGGCGGAAAACTGGCGAACAGGCGACATTTTTTTAAATCCAGTGGAAAAAACTCACTTTTTAAAGGCAAAATTAAATTTTATGTATTAAGTTCAAACAGACTTGGGGAAGGATTTTTTTCTCCGATACGACTTACAAGTAATAATTTTAAGGAAATAAAAATGGTATCATTAGCAGAAAAAATGGCTGCAAATATGGACGCGTCCGTCTTCAGCAAGGCGACGGATTTGAAAAAGCGCCTGTTGTTTACGGTCTTGGCGTTGATTGTTTTCCGCCTGGGAACCTTTATTCCTCTTCCGGGTATTGATTCCCGCGTACTGGCTGAGATTTTTGCCAGACATTCAAACGGCATTTTGGGAATGTTTAATATGTTTTCCGGCGGTGCGTTGGAACGTATGACAATTTTTGCCCTCAACATTATGCCGTATATTTCGGCGTCGATTATCCTGCAGCTCGGGCAGTCCATCGTCCCTTCGCTTGCCGCTTTGAAAAAAGAAGGCGAGGCCGGACATCGCAAAATGATGCACTATACAAAACTTTTGACGGTTCTGATTACGATTGTTCAGGGATACGGCATTGCCGTCGGGCTGATGAGCCTGGCTAACGGCGACGGTTCCAGCGCGGTTGTCATTGCGCCGTATACGTTTATCTTTTCGACGATTATTTCGTTGACCGGCGGTACGATGTTTATCGTCTGGCTGGGCGAACAGATTACGTCGCGCGGCGTCGGCAACGGTTCGTCGTTAATCATTACGGTCGGCATTATTGCCAATATTCCGTCGGCAATTGCCCAGACTTTGGAATTGGGGCGCATTGGTTCTATGTCGCCGCTGGTTATCCTCAGCCTGTTTATCATGAGCATAGCTCTGGTCTTTATTATCCTGAAGGTTGAAATGGCTCAGCGCAAAATTCTGGTGCAGTATCCGAAGCGGCAGGTCGGCCTGCGCATGACATCGGCCGAGAGCTCGCATCTGCCGTTGAAGGTTAATCCGACGGGCGTTATTCCGCCGATTTTTGCCAGTGCTTTGCTGCTGCTGCCGATTACGGTAGCCAACATCTGGTCCAACAACGGGCCGGAATGGGTGCAGACGCTCAGCCGTTATCTGGGACACGGACAGCCGTTGTATCTGGCTCTGTATGCCTTCTTAATTGTCTTTTTCGCTTTCTTCTATACCGCCGTTGTGGTCAATCCGGAAGAAACCGCGGACAACCTTAAGAAGCATGGCGGCTTTATTGCCGGTATCCGTCCGGGCAAAAATACGGCCGAATATCTGGATTATGTGGTTACCCGCCTGACGGTGCTCGGCGCGTTTTATCTGGCTGCGCTGTGCATTCTGCCGGAGATTTTGATTGCGAAACTGTCGGTTCCGTTTGTTTTGGGCGGTACGACCCTGCTCATCGTGGTTCAGGTAACGATGGACTTCATTACGCAGGTTCAGTCGCACCTGATTGCCTATCAGTATGAAGGGCTTTTGAAGAAAGCTTCGCTGGTCAGCAAGAGAAAGAAATAGGAAATGCCTGACAAAGATTTATTTGTGGTATTTACCGGCGCGCCCGGGTGCGGAAAAGGCACCCAGGCACGCATTTTGTGTGAAAAAGCCGGAATATGCCATCTCTCTACGGGAGAAATGCTGCGGGCGGAAATCAAAAGAGAAACGCCGCTGGGCAAAGAACTGAAAATGGCTCTTGACGACGGCGGCTTTGCTTCCGACGAACTGATTATCAGAATGGTTGAAGAGCGAATCGGTAAAGAGGATTGCCGGCACGGTTTTCTTTTGGACGGTTTCCCCCGGACGCTTAATCAGGCGGAAATTTTAGAAGGGATGCTGGCTGAAAAGAGGCAGAAACTTGATGCCGTGATTGAAATACAGGTTCCCGACGAGATTATTATGGAGCGCATATTGGGGCGCTATGCCTGCATGAAATGCGGCCGGGGGTATCATGACAAGTTTTTGAAACCGAAAATTTACGGCGTCTGTGATGAATGCGGCGGAACGGAATTTTCCCGCAGGCATGATGACAACCGGACGACGGTGCATAACCGGCTGGTCAATTTCCGTGCTCTTACTTATCCGACCATTCCTTTTTTTGAAAAGAAAGGGCTGCTCCGTTGTGTGGACGGAACAGGAACGATTGAGGCCGTGGCCGGAAAGATTGAAAGAGTGCTCGGGCTGACAGAGTAATCCTGAACGGAAAGCAATCCGGTGCGGCGCTGCCCGGCAGGGGCGCAAGTTTCTTTTTGATTTGGAAACGTTGGTTGATAATGGAAATGACGATTCGCAAAATGCTGTTTAATAATTTGTAAAAATTGTTAAAAATTTTGTATTTTTTTTAAAAGAATTGTTGACTCTATTAAATTATGCCCTATAATCCGCATTAATTTTGAAAAGTGGTGATCAACTTTTTGAATGGTTTAATTGTTTAAATAATGGAGAGTTAATTTGGCTCGTATAGCTGGTGTAAATATTCCTACCGCCAAGAAATTAGAGATTGCACTGACCTCTATCTATGGCATAGGGAGAGAAACAGCACAGGTTATCTGTGCAAAAGCGGGCGTTGCTGGTGAACGCCGCGTTCATGAACTGACGGACGAAGATATTGCCAAAGTCCGTGAAGTAATTGACAAAGACTACCTTGTTGAAGGCGAACTGCGCCGTGATGTTGCGGTTAATATCAAGCGCCTGATGGATTTGGGCTGTTACCGCGGTCTGCGCCATCGTAAAGGCCTGCCCGTACGCGGCCAGAGCACGAAGCAGAACGCGAGAACCCGCAAGGGCAAGCGCAAGACCGTGGCTAACAAGAAGAAGTAAGTGAGGCAGTGATGGCAAAAACAGTAGTTAAAAGAAAAGAGAAAAAGAACATCACATCCGGTGTTGCTCATGTAAATTCTACATTTAACAATACAAGAGTTACGATTACGGACGCTCAGGGAAACACAGTTTCCTGGTCGACAGCCGGTGCTCAGGGCTTTAAAGGCTCCAGAAAGTCTACGCCTTATGCTGCACAGGTTGCTGCGGAAGAAGCCGGTAAGAAAGCTCAGGAAAACGGTATGAAAACATTGGAAGTCGAAGTTAAGGGACCTGGTTCAGGACGCGAATCGGCAATCAGAGCTTTGCAGGTTATCGGTTTTACCATTACTTCCATCCGCGATGTAACTCCTATTCCGCATAACGGCTGCCGTTTAAGAAAACGCCGCAGAGTTTAATTTTTAAGTTTTGGCAGAGGAAGGTTCACCTTCCTCCTGCCTGTTTGAGTGTAGCGTATAAACTAGTAAAGAGGGTATTCCGGTGATTCAGAAGAATTGGCAAGAACTTATAAAACCAACTAATCTAGAGGTTGTTCCAGGCGAAGGCAGGAATGTTGCTAAGATAGTTGTCGAACCTTTAGAGAGAGGTTTTGGTTTAACTCTGGGTAACGCGCTGAGAAGAGTTTTATTGTCTTCTTTGCAGGGCGGAGCGGTTACCGCAGTAAAAATTGACGGCGTGCTGCATGAATTTTCGGTTATCGAAGGTGTGCGCGAAGATGTTACCGATGTTATCCTGAATATCAAGGGACTCGCTGTAGCGGTTCATTCCGAAGGGCAGAAGACGATGCGCCTGAAGGCTGAAGGGCCGATGGTTGTTACGGCAGGAATGATTGAAACCGGACATGATGTTGAAATTATGAATCCGGATCATGTCATCTGCACGCTTGATGCGGGGGCGAAAATCGCTATGGAACTGACGGTCGGAACCGGCAAGGGTTATGTTCCGGCAGTTCAGAACAAGACTGCAGATGCCCCAATCGGTCTGATTGCAGTTGATGCGATTTATTCTCCGGTAAGGAAAGTATCGTATAAGGTTGATAAAACCCGTGTCGGGCAGAATACAGATTATGATAAACTGACAATGGTTGTTGAAACCAATGGCGTGGTTACGCCGGAAGATGCGGTTGCCTTATCGGCGAGAATCCTTCAGGATCAGTTGAAGCCGTTCATTAATTTTGACGAACCTGAAAGCGAAGCTGAAGATATTAAGGAAGAACTGCCGTTTGACAGAAATCTTCTGCGCAAGGTTGACGAGCTTGAATTGTCGGTTCGTTCGGCAAACTGCCTGAAGAATGACAATATCGTTTACATTGGCGATTTGGTTCAGAAAACGGAAGCGGAAATGCTCCGCACGCCGAATTTCGGCCGCAAATCTTTGAATGAAATCAAGGAAGTTCTGGCAAAGATGGGTATTCATCTTGGTATGGAAACCCCGGGATGGCCGCCGGAGAATATTGAAGAATTAATTAAAAAGTGTGATGAGCATTTTTAAGAGAATCTAAAATATTGTGGAAGGGCTCGCGATGAAAATCGCGAGCCTTTTTTGTATACTGAATGAAGAAGTTTCGGAAAACTGCGCGCTAAACATACAGTTCAGCCGTATTGGTATATTTGATATTTTGTTAAGGGAGAATACAGTTGCCTGCTGAAAAAATACGTACCATTTTTTTCATCAACTATCAAGAAAAAATAATAATTAAATTCAGTTAATTAGCTTGTTTATTTTGCAATGAATAAAGTGGTACTATATTATTAAATATTTTTTGTGCGAGAATTAATATTGTAGAAGGAAAATGTGCTATGACCAAAAGTTATAATGAATTTTTCAATGCTGAGCAAAAGCAAAAAAATGAGCTTGTTTATGCTTGCGGAGGAGGGTACGCAGTTAGCTTTTCTCACTTAAGTACTCAAGAGGAAATAGATGCCATGTATGAAGAATTAAAGAGACGCAGCAGAAGGGAACGTTTGAAAGATGTGGAAATGTCCTCTTCTCCGTATTCGAAGGGGTGCATACAAGCGGATTGCGATATATTTTATGATGTGCCGGGGAAAGGCCGTTCAGCTGTTTTTGTCGATGACCATGGAATGGGTACACGGTGGATAATCTGCTGAAAGATTTTGATCCGAAATCATGTCTGTTTAGTTTTAAATATGATGAACAAACAGGTAAGATATGTTCCGCAATAACGGTTGAACATTATGATGATAAAGGTAGTTGTGATAAGGCATGGTTTTTGGATAAAGAGCTATTGAATATGGAAAACATTCTGCTTCGGGGAGGTGGCTTGAGTTTAAGGTGGAAAATAAAGAAGAAATTGATGCCTGGCGTCGAAATACGATAGATGCGATGCCTCCTGACAGTTTAGGTGAGGTTGAGGAATTGAGTGTAAAACTTGCTCATGCTGAGGCAAAGCTTGAGGGGCGTAAATCAGAGCGGGATGTTTCATTAGCTGAGTTGGCCGCGCAAGCAGAAGAAGCCAGGACTCACCAATCAAAATCTAACCACTTAGAACAGGCTGTTGATTGGGGGATAGAAAATTGGCAGAGTTGCTGCTTAAAGGGGATTTAGAGGCCGCTAAGCAGTTAGCTGAAAAGATTGTAAAGCCGGAAAGTCAAGATAAAGCAGCGGGTAAAAAGCGTACGGATATGCAAGAAGCCCGCTCTGCCTCCGGCTGTAAAGAGCAGAAAGTACAGGAAGCGTTAACGAGATGCAATAAAGCTTTGGGAAAAGGAACCGCTTCACTGCAGGGGGAACGGCAGGAACCGCAACAGGAAGAGAAAAACGAAAAGGGTTTTGCGGGAAAATTAAAATCAATGCTGCTTCGTAAACTGAAAGGGAATAGCGGACATTAGATAAAAGGACAAGGGTACATTTGTCGAGAGGTCATCAGCTAAAATAATATAACAGAAATTAGGTTTTTACCAATGAGCAAAGAGGGCTGGCAGGTGTATTGTCAGCCCTTTAAGTATGAAGAATGTTACATTATTAAGGTTTGTGCCGGTAAGTTTGGGGGAGATGATGATAGTTGCAAAGGAAAGGCAAACGGCTTAAATATGGCAGGTTAGTTTAAAACACGGAGAAGAAACCGATGCTAACGGTGTTAATGTTTTTTTAATCCGCCCAGATTAAAGTTTAGTCGGGACAGGCATTGCAGATAAGATGTTTAAAGCTGTTGAAAACCAGGAAAAGAAAAAGTTTGCGGAGGTGCGAAAATTATGTTTAAGGCAAAAAAGCTGAACAAGCTTGTGGCGGCGGGAATTATTACCCAGACACAAAAACAGCAGATTTTAGAATATGATGACAATGCGGACAGTCTTGCTTTAGTCAGCCGGGCATTGATGCTGCTGGGGATTTTTATCGTCGGGCTGGGCATCATTTCTCTGATTGCGTCCAACTGGCAGGATATCGGCAGGACGGCAAAGCTGGCAACAATGTTGGCATTGCTTGCGGGTACCGGAGGTCTGGTCTGGCATTGGCAGAGTCAGGGAAAGCGTGCAGCAGCTGAAAAAATGCTTCTGGGAGAGTTTTTTCTTGTCGGGGCTGGTATAGGCCTGATTATTCAGGTTTTTCAGCTCAGCGGCGGAAAAATCTATGATCCTTTGGCTGTCTGGTGTCTGGTTGCCGCACCGCTTTTGTTTGTTACGGGGCAAAAGCTGGTTTCTTATTTTTGGGTACCGTTGTTTCTGGTTTGGGGAATTATTTATGTCTGCGACAATGTTGTGGATTTTGTTTGGAATTTTGAAGTCTTGATGGCAGTTTTGCTGGCAGCTGCCGGATGCGGCCGCGGGATAGCCGGGCTTTTTCCCGGATTTTCTGCCGGAAACGTTTTGAAACAGGAAGCATTGGCCGCATTTTATATTGTTTTGGCCGGTTATATCCTGATTGGCGGTTTTGACGGCTATGACGGACTGATGACATTAGGGCGGGCAGCAGCCATACTGGTGGTGTTGTCGCTGCTGTTTATACGGTTCGGCAGGTATGCGCTAATCAGGCGCAATATTAAACTGGGCGGATTGATTGTTGCTATGCTTTATATTAATCTCGGGACGGAGTTGGGACTGTTTGAAACGGGCATCGGATTAATTGTCAGCGGCGTTTTGCTGATATTGCTGCTTAAATATGTTCCGAGGGCGGTTCGTTTGGTGAGCGAGGAGAAGAAAAATGCGTGAAAAGGTAAAAAATCTGGTTTTGACTATGATGCCGGCGGTTTTGCTTGCGGTATGGGCAGGGTACCTTCTATGGCAGATTTCGGCCGGAATGCCGGTAAAAATCAAGCTGCGCGGATATGACCCGCGGGACTTGCTGGCCGGGCAGTATATCAGCTATGTGCTGGACTGGGAGGCGACGGACTGTGCTCAGTTTGCGCAGGGCATATGCCCGAAAGACGAATTTGGAAGCTACGGGAAAAACCGGGGGCGTTTTTATGTGCCGGAGCATTTGGCCAAGCCGTTGGAGCAAGATATTCAAAACAGCAACAATGTTGCGGAGATGGTCTTTTCCTATCGTCCCGGCCGGCCGCCGCAGGTTTTGAACCTGCTGGTCAACGGCAAAACGTGGAATGGGCGCGAGAGCTCTTTTTAAAACAAATTTACAGGTGCTTATAACTGTTTTTTGAACAGAAAGCGGTTTATCTGAAACATATCGGAAAGCGATTTGTGCGCTTTAGCCTGGCGGACGTATGCGAATGCAGCCTGAATGCCAGGCATTACGGCGGAATTGGGAGCTGTTGTTTTAGTGGAGAAAAACAGTTCTTTTTTGACAATATAAAATGGTATGTTATTTTAGAGCCAATTACAAAATTATTATATTTACTTATATGTTAATTCTACAATTATGAAGAAACTTGATGTTCTGGGTGAAGTGGCGTTAATGTCTATGCCTGCATCCGACGAATTAAGGGATTACCTCAGGCTTTTCCGTTTGGAACCGGCCAGCGAGGTAAAGTTTTTGGAACTGGCCGACCGGGAGTTGAAAAACACTTATCTGCAGCGGTATGCTTTATCTCCGGAAGGGGAAATTTTTCTTCTGCGGCAGAAAGATACCAGCGAGGCTGTCGGGTACTTTACGGAGTGGCCTCTGTCTGTCGAAGCGCAAAAGCAGATGTTGACGGATGCACGGCAGGAACTTGTTCTTGCGTATGTTCAGCGGCATGATTTTGGGGCTGATGCGGAAGGATTGTTGTTTGTGCCCGAACTGGCGGAAGCAGCCAGACTGTATGTGCGTTTGTATCCTCTGTTTGAGGCATCGGAAGTCAAAATGATGGCGATGGAAGATGCCGCAATGGTTGCGGATTATTTGGAGCATGATGATTTGCACGAGGCGGCAGAGCTTATGCTGTTGTCGGGTACATTTTGCCATTTGGCTCCCGCTTATGCGAAAAAGTGGGGATTTGGCGAAAAAGCAGCCGGGGAGTTTGCACAAAAAACCGGAAAGTAGTTTTTTTAGAACGGTTTCGGTAATAAAAAGGGCTTCATACGAAGCCCTTTTTTAAAGTCAAGTACAGAGAGAAATTCCCGGATTGAAAGTATTCGGATTAAAAGTATCCGTAAACCCGATTCAAGCGGGGGTTATGCATTTTTCGCAATAACTTCTCGGCTTTGGGGCAGAGCTTATGCCGATATGCGGCAAGCAGTTTCGGGCGCTCGCTTAATACCAGTAGAATCTGGTTTTCTTCTTCCAGTTCAAACCGATACTCTTTAAGCATCTGGTGTTGTCCCGTTTCAACCATCTTCTTTTCAGCCAGCGGATGCAGCTTGTGGGTGTAAGCCGCCAGCATTTTGGGATGGCGGGAGGTAACAAGCGTAACTTCGGCATCAAGGCATAATTTGTCTTTGCAGCCGTACATTGTCAAATACCCCTGCTGCACCATTTTGATTTGAGCGAGGGACTTTCTGGTCTTGTTCTTAGACATGAGAAATAAAAATTAAGTTTGACATAATATTAATTAACACGTTATTTATTTAATCATAAAAAAGTGCTGTTGGCAAGAGAAAAAAGGGATAAAACGCTTCTTGCCTTTGGGGGCGGGCGTTTTCAGGGAATTTTAAGGATTGCGGCATTAAAAAGCACGCAGTGCGTATTAAGGAAGGAGCAGCGAAAAATGAAACTGATTATCTGGGATTTTGACGGAGTGACGGCTGATACGGAGAAGTACTGGCTGGCAATAGAGCTGGAAGAATTAAACAAATATTGCGGTTTGGCCTGGGATTTTGCCACAATCAACAAATATCTGAGCGGACAGGGGCTGTCGATGCAGCAAAAAGTTTTGGCTGAGCTGGGAATTTATCCGCCGGCAGAAATGTGGGAAGAAATCGGCCGGCGTTCCTGGCAGCGTATTCTTGACGGATTTAATCGGACACCGGGGATGGATAAGGTATTGGAGCTTTCGGGATATTGCCATGCAATGGCTACCGGCGGCGCGTTGGAGGAAACCCTGCTTAAACTGAAGGCCGTAGGGTTGCAGGACGTCTTTACGCGGGATAATCTGGTAACGGTTGATATGGTGGCCAGAGGAAAACCCGAGCCGGATTCTTTTTTGCTGGCGGCACAAAAAATGAATATGCGTCCGGAAGACTGTTATGTTATTGAAGATTCAGTGGCCGGGTTGACAGCGGCACAACGGGCTGGAATGACACCGGTTTGCTTTATGGGATCGGAAATGTAGCGGAACAACCCTGCGCAGCGGCAGGCTGTCGAGGCATTGGGAATTACGCATATTTTTTACGATATGGTGGAAGTGAAAGAGTTTTTTGAAAAGGAAGCGGCGATACGGGCAGCGGGCTAGGGGCAAACGGGCTAGGGAAAAATCAGATTGCCAGAAAAACAGGCAAATGCCGTTTCCGGAAAGGGAAACGGCATTTGTCATCAGAACAGCAGGTCGAGATCTACGACAAAACGGATATAGCAGCTGATTTTCTGCGGTTTTTGAAAATAAGCATTTTGTATCTCTTCTTCATCATCGGAAAAACGTGCCATACTTTGGCTGCTGCGGCGGCCGGCGTTTAAATTTTCAGCCTGAATTAGCAAATCAAAGACGTTTTGTGCTTTAGGATAGGCTTCGCGCAGGTGCTGAAAATCTTCGTGCTCCGGATAAAGCAGCGGCAACCCTGTTATATCTTTCAGGGTTTGTAAGAATTTTTCAGGTGCGGATTGGTCAGTAGGAAGCCTTACCAGCAGCCAAGCCCGGTTCTGAATACAGATGCCAAGTTTTAAATTGCGGTCGTTGAGGGCTTTGGTTCTGGCGAACTTTCCTTCTTTGCTTCGGATTAAGATGTCGAACGGGAACTGTCCCGGAAGTTCTGCGGAAATGTTTTTTTCCATACTACATAAATTTAGTGGTTCATAAAAATATTAAATACAGAAAATATAATACATCTGCTTTTTACGGCAGTCAATAAAAATATCGGCAGTTGCCTGCAAAAATGTTGAGCGGAATGTTAAAGTTTCCAGTTACGGGAGAATAAGCGGAAAGCCGGAAACCGAATTTTTCGTTTGGGAAAATTGCTAAACCTTTCGTCCGGGAAAATTGCAAAAAAATGCACCGCGGGAGGCGGTGCAAAGTGTAACCGGCGGCTGTAATCAGCGTTCGTTTTGGGCAAATACGTTTAGCAGAGCGGCGGAATCCAACATCCGGCGCTGCTTTTGAATGCCGCGAACCACGTCCTGATATTTGACGGCCATGCTGGTAATGCGCGAAAAGTCTTTGATATCGGCCGGGGTCAGGTTGTTCCAGGCTTTGTTGACGTGTTCTTTGGCGTTTTTGCCCAGCTCGTCAAAGCTTTCCGGCAGGATGCCGACCATTTTCAGATAGTAGGATTTGTTTAGGTATTCATCGGGTGAAGTCGTGAACGCGGTGGCGCCGTCAAACGGCTCATAGCTTTCGATAATATAGTTATTTTTTAGGGTGTCTACCGAATGTTTGTATTTGCCGTCGGGGAAGTCCGGCTGGCGGTGAAGACCGCGGGCATTGTCATCAAGCCAGAGCAGCTTGTGCATCAGGTACAGGTTGCTCTGGTGGACGGCATTGCGGTGGATTTTCAGGCACAGTTCCTTTTTTTCCTCGCATTGCTTTTTCAGCTGCTGGAGCTTTTGCCTGTTGGCAGGATGCGGTGTCTTGCGTTTTTGTTCGGCTTCTTTCAATGCCAGGTATTTGGCTTCCAAAATGCGGTATTCTTCATACGCGCTGTGGGAACGGATATGGGCGAAAAACATATTGGTCTGTTTGAACTGGAATTCGATGTAGAATGTCCGGTTGCTGTTTGGTATCGTGATGCGGGCAGTTTTTTTGATGTCAAAATAGTTGCGGGTATTTTCGCTCAGGTTCTTTTTATACAGGTTGCGCTCGCCTTTTTCAAATTTGATATAGGGCGGGAATTTGGCTTCAAGCTCTTTTATCAGCTCTTCCAAATCTCCCTGATATTTGGAAGTGATGGACAGGCGATAAATGTCTTTGGGAAGGATTTCCTTTTTGGCAATGTTCAGCAGTGACTGCTGCGTTTTGGCTGCTCCGCGCATATCTTCTAGGGCTGCTGCGGTAGGGCAGCGCAGAGCCGTTTCCGTTTTAAGAGGAAACGGAAGTTCGGGTTCCTCTTCGAAAGGCGGTTCGGCGAATTTTTCGAGATTTTGGGCACGCTCGGTTTTGTATTCACGGATACATTCGGAGATGAGTTTTTCGGTTGTCCTTTCGACGCCTTTTATCGGCGGGATGATGACGTAAACGTTGTTACACTCGCTGTTGATGTAATGCAGCATTGCCGTGGTGCAGGGGGCAAGGATTTCTGTCGAATAGCTGATGTGACGGCCGTTACGGTCAGTCTCGATGCTGCCGTCTTTTAGGTTGATGTTGTAAATGTATTCGGGGAACCCGGTACTGTTCGGCGTGGCAAAGCCGGAGACGACGGCTTCGTACAGCAGGCGGTATTTTTCCATCGTGTCGGTATAATATTCTTTCAGGTGTGCCTGTTCTTCGGGATTTAAAAAATCCAGTTCTTCCTTTTTGTCGTCAAGAAAGGCCAGCGCGTCGCCGTCAATTGATTTTTGTACCTGGTCAATTTGTCCGGAATCTAAAATTACCAACTGATCCGGGGTGTATGTTTTCATTTTTGCGTTCTCCGAATTTTTTTATTCTATCAAAACGAATCTAACATAATTTTACAGATAAGGCAAATAGTTTTTTGCGGATAAAGCAAATAGTTTTTGCCGGCGAGGCAAATAGTTTTAAGGCCGGGGCAAATAGTTTTGCAGGTGAAACAACCAGTTTTGCAGATGGATTAACAGTTTTGGGGAGGAATGCCGACAGCTTCTGCGAGAGGGAGACGGTCGTTTGGCAAAAAACTTTTGCTTGACAAAAACGGGGGCGTTTTTTATTCTGCGCGGCGGAAAAAGTTTTTGGCATTTTCCCGGCAGGAGTGCAGTACCGGAATTTTCAGGGACGCCTCAGCCGGGGCGGTTTATAAGGGGAAAGAACGTGCATCCTTGGCATCAGGTAAAACATTATTCACAATTTCCGGACATTATTCCCGCAATCATTGAAGTTCCGAAAGGGTCGCAGGTCAAATACGAACTGGACAAGGAAAGCGGCTTGGTTAAGGTTGACCGCATTTTGTATTCTTCAGTGCATTATCCGGCCAACTACGGCTTTATTCCGCAAACGTACTGTGAAGACAATGACCCGCTGGACATTCTTGTTCTTGGGCAGGAGCCGATTGTACCGCTGTCGATTATGCGGGCCAGGCCTATCGGCGTTATGAAAATGATAGACTGCGGCGAGGCAGACGACAAGATTATTGCCATTCACGAAGATGATCCCGAGTATAATGTTTTTACCGACATTGCGCAATTGCCGCCGCACATTTTGAAAATGCTGCAGCGTTTTTTTGAAGACTATAAGGTGTTGGAAAAGAAGCAGGTTACGATTGAAAAGTTTTTGGGGCCGGACGAGGCGAAAAAGTTGATTGAAGAAGCCCGCGACGCTTATGAGGCAAAGTTCGGAGGCGAACACTGACAGCCTGCCGCGGCAGGACTGCGGGCAGTTTAAAGGCTGAACTGTGATAGGAAAGGCAGGGGGGCTGGAGCCGGGCGGTACGGAGATA
>OBJF01001240.1_pt1 | contig 23651 bp, 25 predicted proteins | sample 1519091 | NCBI WGS metagenome assembly OBJF01 (sample SAMEA2452124, study PRJEB22498) | human gut metagenome | biome: human feces; feature: human gut; material: feces | place: Australia | collected 2012
TATTTCGTCGATATAACGCTTGCGTTCCGCTTTAATCATTCCGAACAGAGGCAAAGGACTGCATGAGTTTATTGCCGCCAGTGTTTTCGGACCTACAATGCCATCCTGCTTTACACCGAGAATTTTTTGCACGCGTGTTATGCCGGGTTTTCCGCTTCCCCAAACCCAGTCTACAACAATATTGGCAATTGATTGGCTTTCGATTTCATCGGCCCTCCATCTGTCCCAATAATGGGGTTTGAGAACACGGTTAACAACATCATCGCGAGTTAGCAGATGCAAGTCGTTAACATCTATGTCACCATCACCATCTTTATCATATCCCACTTGTTTCCAAGTGGAAATAGTAACCCCCATATTGGTAGCACCGCCAAGGTCTTGAGGGTCATTAACAAAACCGCCTTCCCATTTCAGAATGTACGGTACAAGCTTCATTACATCAGCCATTTTCAATCCTCCTATAATTTTGTTTCTTTATATTCCGGTAAAATATATTGTATGTTTATTGCTGCTTCGTGCAGGACCTTATGAAGTTCATCCTCATTCAAATCCGCTTCATCTGTAAACTCACAGAAGATATTTCCGACCCAATCTTGGGATGAGTTAAGCCGTTTAATCGCAACGCTGTTACATCCGTTTGTTGATAGTAGAGATTGGGCAACTTTATCCTTAACCTGGCTATCAATGTCTGAATAGAACATGAAAAGGTTCTTTGCGAGATTTTCTGCAAAAACAGCGACCTCACTCATGGGAAGCGATTGGATGTTCTCACGCATCCCGGCTATACCTTTCCGCTTTACTTCGAACTGTACCGAAAGAAAAGCTATATGACCCAAAGGATGTGGCTGTACAATGTACACACGGTCTGCCTTTGTTTCATAAAGCACGCGCCAAAGTTCACCAAATACCCTTGCCGAGTTCTCACTTCTGCGATAACTCTTTCTTTCTTCATCTTTCTTGAAATATTCTACCTTTAAATCAGTCAGTTTGTTCTTTGTATACTGATTGTAAGCGAAATAAGCAGCAGCCAATGTGCCAATGGCACTAAAAATATTCGCAATATCTATTTCCATATGTTATACTTTTCTTCAAAACTACCAATTACAGCTTACATTATAAGCTATTTTCAAATAGAATTAACCCACTTTATTTAATTAATGAGTAATATTACTATAATAACGGTTTATATTGCAATTAATAGCGTGTATATTCCAATGAAACTCCACTTATGCTTAGAACACTCCATCCGCATTTCTCAGCCGTTATAACATAATAGCTTATATCTTCCCATCTTATTCCATTATAAATGAAAACAGAATCATACCTTGAAATATACACCCAATTTTTTTCGGGATTTTCAGGAGCTTGGTCCAGTTTTCCTTTCCATATTATCGGGCTGTTTTCGTGTGTTGGGATTTCGTTCCATTGACCGAACCAATAGACATAATTTCTGTTTTTTTCAGTATTATAGTACATATAACCGTTTGATGGGTTTGGGATAGCCTTGTTTGACTGACCTTTCCAACTTAAAAGTGACGGGCTGTATGTCCCTTTTTCAATAATGCCTATCAGTTCAATGACACCGTTTATCCATGTTATCTTATTAGGGTCTGCCCATGACAATAAGTCTGATTCAGAAGAATTTGAGGATGTTCCCCTTAATTGCCCCCCATCATCAATACAAACGGAACTGCACCTAATACTTCCTACTGTTCGGGTATATGGTGGATAACAGCCATTATGTAATATTACCCTTGAACCTATGTATTGGATTTCATTTGGCAATATTATAGTAGCCCCGTTACTTTCTCCCTCCATATCGACCTTTAGATTTAATTCTTTATTGATTTTATAGCCGTATTGTCCTTGACTGCTGTCTTTTGTATATATAGCGTCACTTTCCTCTACTAAATGGAAATTCGTTTTCAAATACCCAGAAAATGTTCCCGAAGTTCCTTCCATTGAGCCATCATCCAATATCTTAAACTTTCCATCCTTTGAAAAAACTTTCTTTACAATTAAATTGTTTGTGTCAATAAGGTCATTTTTCAGATAACCTCCTTCAATAATTGTCTGTTTTAGTACAGCATTGTCCTTTAAGTCCTTAAAACTGCCACCAATAAACTCATCAAACTTTTGTGAATATTCATCCGAATACCCTTTCAGTTTGTCTTGAATAGCCTTGTTTGCAACTTCTACAGCAGTGTTAAAGTCGGCATACGCACTGTTGAAAGTGGCATATTTGTTATCAACATTGTTTTTTTCGGTTACAGTGGTTCTACCATCGGCGATAGCGGAATTGATTGCGCTGATAAGGTTTTCAATACTGCCCATAAGCGTAACCTTGGCATTCAGAAGCCCGGTTTTTGCCGTTCCCGTAAGATAGGCGTTTGTGTACAGTTTGTTATACGCAGCTTCCACGGCAGCTTTCGTGTTGTTCACTGTGTTGATGTACTTTTCAATTGCTTTCGCTTCCGCTTCCGTAATTATGCCGTCAGCAAACGCACCGTTCACATAGTTATTCAGATTTCCAACGGCAGTATTAGCGTTTTTTGCGCTCTCAACGGCGGTGTTGGCGGTGTTCTGTGCTTGAGTTATCAGATTGTTCACATCTCCCCATTCGCTAAGTTCATATAAGCCCGATGAACCGGATTTGAATGTTATTTTTCCGGATATGATACCTTTCAATAAATCAAAATAAGTGTTCCCGTCTGTGGAAACAATTTTGTCAGTGGTCACACGTCCAGGCAAAATTTCTGAAAAACCGTATAGAGTGACAAAACTCCTTTCCCCTTCATATTCACTATTTAAAATTCCGGTAAGAAAATGATAATAGCCTTGTACTTGCTCTAATTTTATGGCGGTTTCGCTCAAAAGGAAACTTCCTGCAGAAGCTGATTTGTTGGCCTTTATATACAAGTAGTATTTTTTCTCCGGTTCAAACAATGATGGCGAGTTATACTCTGATATATCCCAATATTTATACTCATTCGCCTTGTGGCTTGCAGAAAGAGTGTTAATTCCTAATGTCATATGCTGTATGATACCTGCCGGACAATGAAGAACCATTGTTTCTTTATCATATGTAACAACATGGTTGACTGTTACGGGATTGGTTTTGCTGTTTACAAAACGGAATTGCAGGCTTTCATCTCCGACAAGAAGCTGCATAGTTTGAACAGCAACCGGGTTTATAGCTTCCGAGAAGTTCAACAAGGCATCCTCAAGCATCCCCATTGTTTCCTTGGCATCCCGGAATCTTCTTTTTGTAAATTTTAAGGCATCCTTGTATCTGTCTTCTATAACAACTTCATTCTGCCCCGGCTTATTCAATTCGCTGGATATGGAAGCTCCGACAGTCGTATTTGAAAGTTCGATTTCCGGTTTGTATGGCTGGTTTACATATCGCTTTACCCCGGTAATTCTGATAAGCGAGCCTTCCGGCATGAAATGTTCATCGGAGAACAGAACATAACCGCCCAATATAATTTTCCCACCTATCTGCAACCATCGTTTCTTGGCCCAAATGCCATCAAGTGTTCCGGTGAAAGTGAATTTCTTGTCTTCATGTTCATATAGGAATTTAGCCGCTTCCCGAAACATGTCCCAGCTTGCGCCCGTCTGCGTCTTATTGTCACATATATAAGAATCGGGCAACTGTATGCCAAAGACCGCATAGCTATCGCCGGGTTGTGGCGTGTATATTTTACCGTCCGGCATAGTAATGCCGTCTATTTCCTGGGGAACAATCTCAAACCGTTTTCCCGGCTTTGTCTTTCCCTGGACGGTAGTAGGCTTATGGTAATATTTAACCTCAAATTCCTTATCAGAGCCGGAAAGCATACCCGTTTGAAAAATTACGGTCATGTTTTCCCCATCAATCAAATAATCCTCAAAATCCAAACTGTCCGGTATTGAGTTGTCTATGAAATCATAAAGACTGTCTTCTGCATTGACTTCAATCACACTGCTTACAGTCCCTACACGGCTGGGGTATATTTCGGAACAATCCAAGCTGTCTTCATGCCCGGTGGTTAACGCCTTGTCCGCACGCATAACTGAAAGCCCGTCGGAAGAAGACTTGTATGTTCGTCCTTCATAGGTTAATGTTTGGGATTTCGGCAAAAGAAGTTCTTTACTTCCGTATTTGCTGAAATCTATATTTCTGTCTGTCCCTTGTACCAAAATGATTTCAACCGGAATATCGCCGGATTCACGCCCGACATCAGTCTTGAAGCCGTTACCTTTTCCATACGAAAGCACAAGCGGACTACTTTTGTTGTACTCAACTTTCCGTAGATGAACGGTCTTGTTGATTATCTGCCATTCTGTCCCTATCTGATTGGCAAAATCGTTTAGCCCGTCAAGAATGTAGGTATGGTTGTATTCAAACGTTACTTCCTTGCCTTCGACACATTCGCCGACTTTCCATCCGCTGCTTCTCCGGTTGGCATTGGCAACAAACAACTCAAGATGTTCTCGAGGCGTTGCAGTATATGAGAATTTTATCCGGTTGTCAACCGTATTGCGTATTTTCCACAATTTTAAATCTGACTGGTCCGTTTCCAACAGCAAAGTGTATTCATATTTTCTGGTCCCTTCTTTGGTAAAATTGCTGTCCTTTTTCAACGAATAACGCTCACCGGCAAAATCACAATATGAACCTACCGGGATTTTAATGTATTTCTCCGAAGAAAAATACAGTGTCAAGCTGTTTTCACCCATGACAGAATTATATGAATAACTATCATCCGTAACCGGAAGGATTATTTTTTCATTTCCATTGTATAGCGTAATCATAGCTGTTACCTTTTATTCCGGCGTGCTTTGTCGAACATCTTTTCAAGTTCCCTTTCTGTGGGTACAAAAGCATCATCCGGCGCGTCAATTAAATAATAAGCCCTATCATCACCGACAGAAAACATACAACATTCTATCGGGAAAACTACTTCTCCGGTATCTTGCTGGTGTTCCCGGCAGTCCTCAAGAAAGTTGGTTAACACCTCCGAAGAATGCCATGTGACACATAAGACACCCGAAATTCGTAATTGCATGCGACAATAAAAGTCGCAGTTTCTGACATTACTTTTTTCCTCCTTCTTGAAATCAATAACATCAACCCTTACCCGTTTGTCTATGAGTTGGGTAACATCAATATAGGAGCCGCGAAAGCCGCCCCTATATTTTACGGAAATAGAACTTAACTTTGGCATTACTCACCTGCAAGAATTATATCAATCTGTTCTTTCTCAAATCCGTTTTCAGACAGAACATTTTCCCATTCTTCCTCAGTTGGTTCATGGTCCGCTTGAACTGCTACAAAATCAGCGCACGGGACGGCCACGATAGCGCGTTGCCCGTTGTCCTCTGCTGTTTCTTCCAACTCTACTTCGCGATGATTGTAAAACCTTCTGTATTCGTCTATTCCCGGTTGTGGTACTGGCAATTTCATAGCCTTTACCTCTTTTTCCCTTGGCATATCTGTCGATGCGCCGAAAAACTTCACTGTGCTCATTTTTTAATTGTTTTAAAAGGTTATAACTATCACAATATTTTAACATACCTAAATAGCTGCAAACGCTGTTTCTCTCATACATCCCGTCAATGGCCGGATGTTTGTCAAAACAGTTAAGTTTACGCACGAAACGCATTGCTGTGGCCTTACGTAACCGGACGTTGTTTTTTCCTACTGCATATCCGCAAAAATCAATTCGCCGGGCTGAAACGGGAAACACCTCTATTTTTCCGAAAGTGATGCCGAATTGAGCCGCAAACTCTTTCATCTTTGGTATCCATTCTGCTGCCTTCTCCTTGGTTTCGCATAGAATAACCATATCATCCACATAACGGGAGTAATATTTCACACCAAGAATCTGCAATACAAAATAGTCAAAAGGTGTAAGATAATAATTCCCGTTGTTCTGTGAAGGCAAGGCCCCGATAGAAACACCAAGCTCGCTTTCCGGCTGGTAACTCATAATTATTTTCTCAAATAATTTCAAAGCCGCCTCACCCTTATATTTTCCGCGTATCAGCTCAACCAACTTTTGCTTGTTGATATTGGGATAATACTTCTTGGCATCCAGCTTTATAACATATTCAAAACCGCTTCGATGCAAGTCCTTACGCACTTGTTTATTGGCTTTCAATGTTCCTCTGCCTTTAATGCTTCCAAATGTCCGGTTTATGAATTTCTTATGAAGTGAGAAATGATAAACCAATGCTTGATGTACAATCCTATCTTCAATGCAAACAGTATGAATATGCCTCCATTTACCCTCGGTATACAACCAAAAGAAACGGCCAGTGTCCGGTTCCCATGTTCCATTTAGCAACCGCTTTTGCAGGCTCTTTAGGTTTGCTGTTAAATTCTTCTCAAAATCAATAACATCTCTGCGTTTGTCTTTTCCATCACCTATACTGCACAAACGCCAGGCATTATATAGGCTGTTAAAACTCGCTATCTCCTTTATATCGACAAATGTTCTTTTACCCATAACATTTCAATCTGTTTTACAGAAGTTGCTTCCTTCTGTTTGGGCGGCTTTCATACCTGCGTACAACTGCAACGCTACTAACCGACCATTTATGTAGCATATTTCACTCGCCTTTCGTGTTTTAAATCCTATCCGAGCGGCAGAAAATTTTCTGCAATTAGTGAGGCTGATTGCTCCCCGAGATTTTTTATTTCAATATCTTTACTTTCGCTGCTACAAAGCATTTAGGAGTTAGGGCACCCCCGTAGTTCGCGTTCGAGTTCGAGGCAACGTTGTTCGAATTCAAGACCGACACACCAAGCGCGGCACCGTTGTTCGCACTACCAACACCAGCGGGAGTGAGAGCAAAGCCCACGGGACGGGCAAGCCGCCCCGATTTCGATTTCAATTCTTTCGTTTTTCCGATTTTCAAGACCGATTTTGCTTCATTTCGTTACGCCACTACCGCACCATCGGGAATCGTGTCTGTCGGGTCATCGGAAGCAAGGGCACCCCCGTAGTACGCGTGCGAGGTCGAGGCAACGTGGGTCGAATTCAAGACCGACACACCAAGCGCGGCACCGCTGTACGCACTACCAACACCAGCGGGAATATAGACTGTACCGGAACCAGGGGAAGCAACACGCCAAAATCTGTCACAATGTCCGGTTGTACTTGAACCTCCCAACATAGTAGGTATCAAAGTATCCTCAAAATCTTCAAGGATATAACCACCATCTGAATATCCGGATTGTACATTTGGCTCCTCACAGATAGATTCATAATCTGCGGTAACAGTAAAAGCTATCTTTGAAAGGTCCTTGCAACGGTACCAAACTCCATCCTTTTTCAAATATCCGGTTTCCCAAATCCAATACGGTCCGGAAAGCATATTCTCACGCCATAACCATTTGCAAGGCTTAACAGTGACTTGTGCTGAATCGGAGTTTGATACATTGATGCTTTTTTCCCCCTTATGTCCGGAAATACTCATGGTTTCCCCAGTCTTATGGAATTGCCCATAGGAAGATTGGCCCCCGTTTGCCGCTTGTGTGAACTTTCCCCACCAATCCCACGTAACATTACTGATACCTGCAAATACGGATTGTGAGTTGAACGTCTTTTCAATCAGCCAAAAGTACATTCTATACACTTCACGGTCCTGCGTTGCAATCTCACGGAAATGGTCACCAAGATTTTTCGCAAACTGATGATATTGTGTCAAGTTATAATTTTGAGTGCTCCATTTACCAGCATTAGACAAGAGAACCTGCTTGGAATCATGCGTTTCTACGGTTCCACCAAAAAGGTTGAGAAAACGGCGGCGAACATATTTGTATCCGCGAACCTTGTGAATTGAAAATTTGAATATCTTCTCATTAGTGGAAGCGTTGTATTCATATTTCCGGTAAAAGCCACCACATTGTAACATGGATTGCAACGTCCAGTCGTTTAATGTAGCGGGAAGGCCATCAGAAGTTTTTAATATGTCGTTCCCATTCAGATAAGCTACAATATTGCTGTTTCGGTCAATTAAAACCGGATAAGCCGTTGCTGCAATGTGGTTAATCATCCCCACATTGTCGATAATAACCGGGGTTGCACTCGTTTGCCCGCTGAAACGTTTGAGGGTTACACGGTTTAAAGGAACATCCGGGTAAACTCCGTTTGCATCGGGTGCCGCTGAAATAATTTCACTCACAGAACATTTTCGGTTCTGTCCGTCTTGTACGATTTCAAACAATTCACTGCCAGTTAAAGGGTTGGCAGGGTCCATCTCAGAAATTTTCATATTACATTGATATTTAAAAGTTTAACATTCTATTTCTTCCCCGTTTTCTGTTGTACGGGCAGTTCCATTTTCTGTTGTGCGAGCTTGTAATGCTCTGAATTTTACCGTTACTTGTTTCCAAAGGAATGATGATATTGTAGAAATCACATTGATAACAAGATTTCCGGCCTCTGTGGGGGATGAAACAACTCCATCCGGATTTATAGTACCGTTACCGCTTGCAATTTGGAAAATGACACTCTGATTGGCTGTCTTTGGGAATATCTGTTTTGTTAAGATAGGCGAAGAACCTACGACAGCATTAATCGTTTCTTGAACAACAAGTGTTGCGGGTATTCGGGCAAACACATTGACACCATCAATCTGCGAAACAAGGTCATAAGCGTCTTGTGCGGTTTTTGTGGCAGTTCTGACTTCCGAAAGAAGTTCCCGAAGGTTGGAAAGTTCCGTTTCTGTTTCAGAAATGAGGCTGCTGGCTGTGTCAGCGGCGGTATTGGCACTACTTGCAGCTGAATTTGCATTTGCGGCCTGCTGTGTAGCCTGCACAATAGCTGCTTCCGCTTTCTGAACCGCTTCCAAAGCCTTGTTTGTGGCCTCCAACGCTTTCTTTGCCGCTTCTGTAGCTTGTGAACCTTTAGCCAGGCATTTCCACCAGGTTGAATCGGTTATAGCGTGTCCGATATTACCATCTTTCAGAGAAAGATAGCAGCTATCATCTGTTACTATGAAATTGAACCTCTTATATGTTACAGAACTACTGTAAACGCCTTTATCCACAAAGGCTACTTGACCTAAATTTATAACTCCTCCATCCATATATTATTTGAATTTAAAGTTTAGACATCCGTCAGCATCCAACTCGAACTGGTCTGCCGCTATATCATCTTGATAGGACATGTACAGACACATATCATCGTCCAATATCTCAAAAGAAGGATATAGTACACCGCCTTTTGCTAATATCCCGGTATCAACATACATTTTCTTGGATTCGTCCCACTTCCACCAGTTCCCGTTTTCCCCCATCTTGGGAGGGTTATCAGCGTGTTCTTTTGCCCGGTCAGCTTGTGTGTCAGCGTTCCCCGCCGCCTTATTAGCTTTCGTTGCGGCATTGTTTGCAGAGGAAGCGGCACTGTTTGCTGAATTGGTGGCGGTCACAGCGGCTTCCTTTATCTCTTCCAAATCCTCACGGGCATTGTTCGCATTGGTGGCGGCGGTATTGGCCTTTGCAGCCGCATTGTTGGCATTGGTTGTGGCGGTGTTCGCCGATACGGTTGCCTTGTCAGCGTTTCCCGCTGCCGTATTTGCTTTCGTAGCGGCACTGTTGGCAGAGGAAGCCGCACTGTTGGCTGAACCAGCCGCATTGTTCGCTTTTGTAGCAGCCTCCAAAGCCTTTTGGGCTGCGGAAACAGCATTCTCATAAGCAGTCTGAATATACTCCAAACTGACTTTTACACTTGTCTGTACACCGTTTATCAGCTTTACGCCGATTGTGTATAACCCTTTCAGATTATCCGCAAGGGTCAACTCGCTGATTTTTTTCTTTTTAATTGGCATAATCGTTCAAATCTATATAATACTCGCCATCCTCAGTAATAACCAGTTCACCCGCTTCTGTGGCAAGAAGGTACTCGACACCGTTTACCCGGAATGAAGTGAATGTAAGAGTAAGGCCAAACTCAAGCCACACTCTTCCGTCTGATAATAGCTGAAATCGGGATGTGGATAAACCGTTATAATAACATGGATATTCTTCTACAAACTCCCCGAAATAGAAATACCGTTCCGCATCTTCATACTCATATCCTTCATCATCAGTCTTTTTTGTTCGTTTTATCAAGTCATACACCAATGCGTTAAGATTGCGCCACATATTTTCCACATTCCGGCAACGCATCCAGCATTTGAGTGTAACATCCTTTTTCGAGAACACAACTTCTTGACCGTCATAAGTAACTCCGGACTGGCTGGGAATGTCAATCAGAAGGTTTTTCTTTACAGAAGGCATCTTGATTATTTCCGTATTGGAACCGTCCAATATGAAAACCCCATAATCGGATAGTGGTTTCCCATCAATCTCATAGCCTTCTTGAGCAGGTATTCCACCGTCAAATATCGGCTCTGCATAAGTATATCCTTCCATCGGGAAATCATCGGAGAAGGACAAGGAAAACGTTTCGATATTCCGGTATATTTTTTTACCGGGATTGGAAACCAAACGCAGGCGGCGTACACACCCTGCCTCGACAAAATTGTACTCATGAAAGGCACCGTCAGAAATCAGAGAAATAAAGTCCGCTGTCTTAAAGTAATCACAGCAATAAAACGTTATACTGAACTCCATAGCATTCAAGACCGGGGAGGATAGGTCAACTTCCACACCGTCATATTCGGGCCATACATTTTCATCAAGCTCTTTAAAACCGGGAAAGGAGATAAGCCCGTTATAGCCGTTGTTTGCGACAAACAAGCCATAAACCGAATATGCATCCTTTCCGTCTATGTAGAATTTCCCTTTCATGGCATCACTTCTTTAAATTCACACCTCTTGTATTGATTGTACCTAATTCCCGCTTTATGGAATCATTCTGTTCGATAACCTTTTCGGTCTTGTCGCACAAGTCCTTTGTATTTCTGTCAATGTTTGTCAGCTTTTCAAGAGCCTGCGAACTTACCGTAACAAGAACTTTCACATTCTCATTTATGGAATATGTATGCCCCTGCATCGCGGTTAACCGTCCGTTCGTTTCATTAACGCTGTCTTGGCTTGCTGTAATCCCGCTTTTAGAACTTGCCTTCCGTTCTTCTTCATCCGGCTGGAAAATATCAAAGCCTTTATCTGCCGCCATATTCTGATATTTCTTCAGAAGCTCATTATACATTCCTTGTTGGGAAAGGACATCATTTGTCAGCCCATCAAGAATTGATACATAGTTGTTGAATTTCTGTTCATCGGTCAGATTTTCATTCTGCATTACATCAAGCATACGCTCCTGGGCCTTTTCAATGTATGGTGCAATCGTTACAGTATAAATCATTTCTTTGGCAAGCTTCTCAAGCATGGATGAAACGCTTTTGTAGAAGGCTTCTCCAGCATCGGTCCCGTTACGGAAAGCGTCAACAAGGGCATCGCTCATTGTATTGCCAAGCTCACCGAAAATATCTGTCAAGTAATCCTTTACAACCTGCAACGCATCCTCAGCCTGCTGGCTTAAATCAATCAAGTTTTGCAATGCCGCTTTATCTTCGTCCGACATTGTTCGTGTGGATATGATTGTTTCAGCAAGGGAGGCATTGAACTTTCCGTTTTGCTCTATGAGTTCCGGATAAACATCAAGTATTGATGAATAAATGTCTTTTCCTTTGCCCCATCCAAACAACCCGGTTTTCTTGTGTCCCGTCTTTATTTCAATGTCGGCAAGTCCGGCATAAGCCTTCTTTAATTCCGCTTTGGCATCCTTAATGCCAAAGACCTTTTGAATGAAGCTTGTTTTACCTTGCTCTTTTTTCTGCTCGTAAGTTCCGGAAAGTTCTTTATTCAGTTCTTCTGTTGCTTCTTTCAGAACCTTAACCGCATTGGTAGCTTTCCCGTATTCGTCGGTCCCCAAAACCGTTGTAGCCTTCTCATATTCCAGGTTCTGTTGCATGAGAAGCAGGTTATATGAACGCTGCTGGGAAATAGCTTCATTCATGATTTCCTTCAATGCAGCCTTGTGGCGTGCATTGGCTGAGAAGGCCTTGCCAATCCAATTTACCGCTTCACCTACTGCGGCACCAATACCTCCCACTATGCCACCTTTGGCAAACCCTTGTCCGATATTGGAAATGGAGGACATTACCCCCTGCACTGTGTCCATCGCTTCCGACATGGAGGAATTTCCCATAGCGTCGAACATGTCGGAAAGATTTCCGGCAAGGTTGCCTACCATTCCGGCTGATTCAGCCGCAGCCTCGCCAATTTTGGCAAGTTTCGCTTCTGTTGATTTGTTTCCACTTCCTTCACCGGATTTAAACAACTCCTTTACACCTTTAATCAGAGCATCGAACGGGTTCTTTTTAACTCCTGCGGAATACAGTTCCTCAACGGCTTTCTGTATGGCCTTTATATCCTTAGGAGAAGCTTTCAGAGCCTTTAACTGTTCAGCCGTGAAGCCAAATTTTGGGGTTATGTCCTCGGCTTTAGTCTTGGATAAATAAGACAACAACTGTTCTGCAGAAGAAACTATTTTGTTTATTTCTGATACGGATTTATTGGATGCATCTTCGAACAATTTAATGAGTAAATCCGATGTTTTCTGCATTGATGCAATCTCTTCGTCATTGACGCTTTTAATCGCATCCTTACGTTTGGTTTCAAGTTCCGTAAGTGCTGTTTCTTTCATATCTTGTGGAATGTCTGTACCATCAGACCTTTTCCCGTTCTCAATGGCCTTACGTTCCGCATCATATTGTTTGTTTATTTCGGTACGGCGTTGCTCATAGCTTTTGTATTTGTCAAACAGCTCTTTCAAGAGCTTGTCATTTGCTGTTTTTTGATAATCATTGGCAACATCAACATACTCTTTCAACTGCTTCTGCTGGGCAACGGACAAATCTGCGACAGTGGATTTCGGAGTGAATACAAGTCCCTTATCCTTATAATCCGGATTTCTGCTTATCCATTCTTCGCGCTCCTGCTCCTGCATTTCCTTAACCCATTGCTCCTCACGAAGTCTGTTCGCTTCAATCAGTCTGTCGTAGGTGAGGTCTATTTGTGCCTTTTCCTTCTCGTAACCTTCCTTCATTGCGTCAATCCTGGACTGACGAATATCAAATTCAGACTGTTTCTCTTGGTTTATGCGCTCCTTCTTGTATTCTTCAATCTTCTGCAAGCGTTCAGCCTGCTCCACCTTCATATGATTGGCCTCTTTCTGCTTTCTTGCAGCATCATTCTCCGTTTTGGAAAGCTTGGAACCGGTAGCACCGCCCAGGTCCTTGTATGCCTTTTCAGTTGTTTCTACATTCTTCTTGGCGGTTTCATACTGTTCTTTACTGAATTTTTCCTTGTCCTTCTCAATGGCGGCAAGTTCTTTTTTGGCAGTTTCCCATTTTTCCTTTGCTACTTTGAATGCTTCGGCATAAGTTGTGACCTTCTCCGGATTGAGTTTCTTGTTTCGTGCCGATACGACAGACTCAATAAGGGAACGTATGGTTTTAACATCATATATGGCTTCATCCGAAAGGGTCCCTTCAACATCAATGGGCAGTTTCATCTTCACTTTGGCATCATCTCCCAAAGAACCAATCTTTTTGTTCAGAACATCAATATAGTGCTGTAATTCGTCTGCATTTACATTCTTCAAACCGGATAGGAACTGTTCGGAAATATTTTCTCCGCGTTTCTGCAACATGGCATCGCGGGTGGCACGAAGTTCCTTCAATTTGTTCATATATCCCCCGTTGGCACCGGAATTAGCCTTTACAAGTGCCTCATATTTCGCTATCTCTTTTTCTATGAGAACAAAATCTGTTTTTTCCTTTACTCTTGCCCGCAGGTTATCTTCTTCATTTATCTGTTGTTTGAGTTTCAGAATATCTGCCAACTTGATGGATTCAATATCATATTGGGCAAAAATCTTAGGATATTCTTTTCTCAAAGCCGCCAAGCTCTGGCCGCGCTGGGTGTCGGACAATGCCGCATCACGTGCACTGTTTATCAGACGGTCTATTTCTTGTCTGCGTTTTTCTTCCGCTTCTGCCGCCTCTTTCTGTCTTTCATTGAAACGTGCCTGCGCCTTTTCCGCAGAGGTCGTAGAATCATGGAATGCCCATGCAGCCGTAACAACTGCCCCCAAAGCAACGGCTGCGAGCACATAAGGATTGGCAAGCATTGTGGCATTAAGAAGTTTTTGAGCCTTCTCCGCAAGAAGAAGTGCTCTATAATTCAATGTTTGGGCTATAGTGTATCCTTTCTCCGCTTCGGTGGCAAGAATAACAGCAACCTTATACATGCCATAAGTCGCAATCATGCTGGCAAGAATGGTACCAAGTTTCTCGTAGTTCTTGACGGCAGTAGTTGCAAGTGAAATACCTTCGGTAATGATACCTTGTCCCTTTTCTCCCATGTCATTGAGAGCGTCTTGTATGGCTCCTTCCAAATTGGAGATGCTGCCCTTTATGCCCTTGCTCTGCTTCTCCAACATACCGTTGAATTTTCCACCTTTTGCGGTTGCATCCTCAAAAGCCTTGGCAACCATATCAGCGGAAATAGCTCCCTTTGACATTTCGTCTTTGAGAGTTTCCATTGATTTCCCGGTTGTTTCAGACATGGTTTTAAGCGGATTAAATCCGGCATTTACCATTTGCAGAAGGTCCTGGCCCATAAGCTTTCCAGCAGCGGACATTTGAGCGAAAGCAAGAGCAAGAGAATTGAAACGTTCCGCATTTCCCATAGAAATGTCACCAATATGTTTCAAAGTCGGCATCACTTTATCAAGACTGACACCAAATCCAAGGAGTAACTGCGCCCCTTTGCTCAAATCGTTTAAAAGTAACGGAGTTTCAACGGCAAACTTTTTCAGTTCAGAGAAAAAAGCAATAGCCTTATCCTTATTGCCGATAAGGGTTTCAAAGGATATTTGGAAACTTTCTATCTCACCGCGTGCGTCAATAATCGCCTTACCGAAGTCCTTAATCATTCCGGCTGTGAAATATCCGGCAATTCCGGCTCCGATTGTGCGGAAAGTCTTGTCAATCCTCTCACCTTCGGACACGGCTTTATTGCCAATGGACTGAAAGGCGTTTTCTGCCCGTCTTGCGTCCCGGAGCATTTGATTAATATCAAGCCCAAGGCTATAACTTTCTTTTCCGTTGTCAGTGTTCATTTTACCTCTTCCTCGTCTGCTAAATCTTTGAAATTATCCGGATTATTGGCATCAATACTATCGTCCCATTCATCCGTTTCTCCATCACTGTTGTAAGTTGGCAGGGAATAGCCGTACATTATCAGATTTTCATAACTCAATTCATTCAGAATGTAATCCGGGGATATTCCAAGATTCTTTGACATTCCGATAATTACGGCCCAAATACTGTCATTTAATTCGCTTTTTCCTTTGTTTTTCGCAGTATGTTCGCTTCGTTTAGGGAAATTATAATTCTGAAAAAAAAAGCGATATGCTGCATTTCAAGAGTGCTTGTAATAAGGGACAGCAATTCCTCATTCGTACATTCCTCAAGAAGCTCTTTCGCAAGCCGGGAACGGTTATCCACTTCCACTGTTTCAACCTTCTTGTATAGCCCGAAGAAACGTTTGGTAACAACTTCTTTTGTGGTGATGATATTCTTTTTGCCAAGTATTAGAGTGGCCGCGATATGACCGATGGCTTCGCAGTCCTTTGCATAGGCCAGTACATACGTCAATACCTCATGCTTTCCTTCAATGAAAGGTGCCAAGGGCAATGTGGCGATATACTTTGAAACTTCAATGATAGTGGCGGCAGAAGGACGGGAAACAGTATAAGCCTTGCCATTCAAGTTAACCTTTAAAGGTTCCTGCAGGACAGTATCTGCAACATACTTTTCAACTGTATCATTCATAATATACGTTTTTAATTAGTGGGCTTCCGGGAATCGAACCCGGCTTTCACCTTAACGCGGCGCGTCCTATCCGATGAACGAAAGCCCTGCCTTTATGCTCCGGCTTGAACTACTGGAACAATTGTTTCCTTTCCATCTGCGGAAATAGTAATCTCTGCGGTGCGTTCATCACCACTGTTGGCGGTGACTTTGGCTGTAACCGTCTTGGATGAAACTGAAACTGTACACCAACTTGCGGATGATTTTGCAGTGACGGTTCCCGTCGCTGTGGCGGTAATGGTTTTGCCGGTTGAATCAACCGCATTTGTAAAGTTCAAAGAAGTAGGAGCGACTGTCAGCTTATTTTTTTTTTTGAATCTTGAATACCAAACGTCAGTTGCGCCCTTCAAGATTTCAAATTCAATATCTGCATAGTTTCCTTCTTCTTCACTCCACCCAGGCTTGTAACTGATATTTGTCTTTGGTGCCTTTATGCCGACAGCCCCGACGTTCTTTGGAGTAAGTCTTACGGACCAGTCACCGTCAACGACGTGGGTCTTTACGTTGAAATCATCACCGGATACAGCGCCAATTCCAAGCATAGTCAAAAGTTCATCGTCCGGTTCAATCACACGGGTTTTAAGGAGAAAACCACCCTCAAGCTGTTCTTTCGCTACGGTCTTTCCTCCCGTTGCCTTCGCCTCAAGAGTATCGCCGTCCGAAGGTTCCAACGTTGATGATTTGTCCTTGATTACCCCTATATCGGTAAGGCTGGATGCCATTGCATCACTTTCGCCCGTCTTTCCGATTTCAATGGTACATTCGGACCATGCCATGATTTTCTTTTTTGAAGCCATACTGTTTTATATTAAAAGGTTATTCTTTCAATTTCTAAATTAACATTTACAAAGTGCTGTTTCATATCCGGTTCCGCGAAACTGTCCGTCAACTTGTATAGACGGAAGGAGTATTCTTCGAACAGAGCATCGTTTAGGGCTTCAACAATGGTTTCGTCATGGTCTGCCAGTTCCTTTAGCCGCGTTTTGTCCTCAACCAAGTTTCCCGTGCCGTTATTTATGTCCGGTACATAGATGTTGATATGAGCGCGTATAGTCTGAATCTGTTCAGAATCGCCACCGGAAATGGCAATTACCGCATCTTCGGAGCTTGAATCAAGAGGTCTTGTCCCTTTCTTATATAAAGTTCCTTTTATGATACCTGGAAGGACATCTACAAGTGTATTGTAAATATCATCCTCAATGCTCAATGCGCTTTTCTTTCCCATTATTTGAATCCTAATCGTTTTAGTGTTCTGCGTACCAACTTTTTGGCCATTATTTCAGATGTGTCAAGTACATTAAGTCCTTTGGCTTCCACATAGGCCGCATAGTCCATACCAGCGACAACTATCAATACAATGCCAGCCGGATTTTGAGAAATCAGTTGGTTCATTAGTTTCCTACCGGATGCCGGGCCTTTTGTAGCAGTCGGCTTGACAGCCTCAAAACCGCCTTGATGCACTACTGAACCATTGTAAAGTATACAATACCCGGTTGAACTTCGCAGATTTCCAGTTTGGTCGGTATATCGACGCTTGGTCCTCGCTTCCCGGACACATTCAAGACCGACGTAATTAAGCATCTGTATCAATGCAGAAATCCTAAAGCGGATACGGCTTTCGACATAGCTTCTGAATTGATTTTCCGGTGAGTTCCTATGTATCGGCATACTTTATTCAACTGTTATTCTTACATTTCCTACGACATCGAGAAACTGTATGTCCTGCACCCGGAATTTACCAACCTTTGCACCACGAGCAGTATTCAGTATGATATATTCAGCATCGAACTCCTGCATGTCAATCAGAACAACGAATTTGGCGCGGGTGAATGTACCGCCTTCGTAGCGTCCTAAATGGTCGTTCTTATTCGTTGTGAAATTACATGGAATATGTTTGCCGGAGGTTTCTTTAACCTCTACCGGGTTGCCGTTCTTAAAACCGCCACCCGTATATTCCACTATTTGTAAAGTTCCGTTTGCTATGACCATGATTACAAATCTTCTCCTTGATAACCGTAAACACCGTGATTGCTTCCTTCCAATTTCTTGCGGATAGAACCAGCCTTCAATTTGAATCGGTTTCTTTCATCATTGGAGAAAGTATATGAGATACCCGCCTGGGATATGTTCGGAGCTTCGGAAAGAAAATCGTATATGCCAGCCTTGGCAAGCATGAAAGATTTACTTTTCCTAATTTCCGGTGTAACCAACTCGTCCGGATTCAACCCGGAATCCTCGGCCACCTCTTCAATGATGGCCGGAGGAATCGGATAGTTTGATATACTTCTTAATGAATTAGAAATAGTTCCCATAGCATACTATTTAGGCCGCATCGCCGTCATTCCAGGTCGTAGCCATAGTATTGATGAATACCAATGACTTTCTTCCGGTTAAAGCAGGCTGAACATAAGCCTCTGACATAGTAACCTCAAGCATCGGGTTTACATCGGAGTAAACCGTCATTTTATAGTATGAACCGTGAATTTGCAATGCCCCCGTACCCTTAACCAATGGAACGGGCTTGAAGTACGTGTAGCCCAAACGCGCTTCGGCTGAAAGGGTACATACATTCTCATTCCAAGGTTTGATGGTTTCCCGGTTTCCGTCCTTCTGCTCAATCGTAGCATAAGTATCAATAACGAGAATTTGGGGAGCTTTCTTTTTGCGCATATAGCGGTTGATAGTGTCAATATCAACATCATCTATACTTTCAAGACCTACAGCTTTCATCACTACACCGGCAACACGCTTGATGGTCTTTTTCTGTGCACAGAGAAGGTCAAATGCCGACTGTTCCATGATTGCATACTGCGGCTTTCTTCCACCTTTCTTAGACACTATTTTTTGGCCTCTCATAATGTCGGCCAAACCATCGGCAGTTTCCAGGTTATCCCATTTGACTGCTGCACCGATGAAGTTTTCTTCCGGAACATTGAAATTGATTTCATCCTGCTCGGCCATATCTCCATCTATTTTCGCAGTCAAGACCTGCTTTCCGCGAGAACCGATACGCATTGCGTCAATTTCAACACGATAATCCATACCGTCACCGCAAAACTTCACATCATCATAAGTCATATCAACAAGATGCTGGGCAGTGGATGGGTCATCGCTAACGGCTGCAATGGCCTGCAAGTCGTTGTATTCGTTAATCTGAATTTCGTCTTTCTCGCGCGAAATCTCAATTTTTCCTAATGTACCGCTCCATGAACCAACCTTTTTGCGGGTTTTCTTCGGAGCTTTCGTGTTGAAGGCAACACGGTCTGCAGATACGGGAATACCCTCATCCCCTTCAATTCCTTTAAGGTCGAATTTGGGAGTATATTTCAGAGGGAAAAGCTGCGGCCATGCAAGCCCTAAACCGGGCACGTATGAATTGACTTCCAACTCCAAACCGGGTTGGTCGATGTCAAACAAAGGAGCGTTCATCTGTCCCATAGTTATACACATTTAATAGTTGGTAACATGGCTTCAATATCCTTACCGATACAAGCCGTTTCCTTTCTCACATTTGCGCCATTAATCAGACGCACTGGCTGTTCACCCTTGCCGCCGAAAATCTTGTTTCCAAGAATGTATTCGGGGGTATAAATTGGTGTAGCAGCAGAATCATGGGCCGCTTTTGCTTGATAAAGGCTTTCACCTTTCTTTATTACAACTCCCATAGTTACGGTAACTACATCTTTATCATTTGCCGATGTATCTACCTTGGTACAAGCAACCGCTTTTTTACCATAGCCCAAAACATCACCGGAAACGATACCGCTTCCTTTGGCTATGTTGATAGTGCTATCCTCGGCACCTACATCAGCAAGCAAACGGTATGACTTAATTACCGCATATTTCCCATCGGAGTTCAAGCCTACCGCAGTAGTTTCGGGAGCATCAAAACCCGGCTCGACAACAAGACCGCCGCCCGGCTTTTCAGCAAACACTTGTTCAATACGAATCGGGTCTGCCGCTTCTGCTTCGTTGTAAGAAAATCTATCTTTCATTACTACTCACTTGTTTTTGGTAGCCCAACAATGGCCGGGGCAACCGTTTCGGCCTTTCTTGCATTCACTCGCGCTTGAACGAATGGACTTGGTTTCCCGTCATTCCCTGCGCTTGCACCAGTTTTTGGCCTTCCGACAACACCATCGCTTGCAGCCTGGCTGGTTGTTGCATCTTCAATGTCAGGAGTGATTTCTTCAATCCATTCATTAAAATCCGCATCATCCTTGAACTGCATACGGTTAAAGTTCTTCAAGTAGGTCGCTTTTGTTTTTTCGGGTGCATCTTTCAATAGTGCATCCAAAGTAGCCTTCCGGGTATCGGCAACTTTTCCTGCCTTCATCGCCGACAGTTCTTCTTTCAATGCGTTGTTTGATTGAATAAGGGCTTTAGCCCAAGCCGGAACATCTTCATTACCCGTATTACCTTCTGTTTTGTCAACTTTACCGTTTCCATTTGTTCCACCATTCCCATCTTCGTTTCCTTCACTTCCGGTTTCTTCATCTGGGTTGGCGGGTTTACCGTCTTTCAGACCATATTTTTCCTCATAGCTCTTTATAGCCTTCTCCTTTGCATCAGTCACCCGGCTATCTGAATAGCTATCAATCACTTGTTGTAGAGTAAGTTCCTCGACATAAGTTTTGGTTTCCTCTTCATTCTTTACAGTCTTTACGGCTGTTGCCGCTATCCTGCTCAATACTTTTTCGTCTATCCCAGCAAACTTGGTTTTCAACGAATCCAAGATAAAACGTTTTATGCTCATATTAAATCACCTAATTAGTTTATACAAAACTAATGGATATTTGCCTTTTAGCTTATATAATAAGCTTTTATTTAGGACGATTTATTTAATTAAGAACTTAACAAGCAAAAGTAAACGAATATAAATAACATGAAAAGGTTATAAAAATATTTGACATAAATATTGCTATTTTAAAATAACTTTCTATATTCGCCATGTACTTAACAATGAGGTACTTAGAACTTAAATTCACAACAACAATGAAAAAAGGTATTCTAAACTACACGAAAACATTCATCAATCGCAACTTCCGTATGAAAGTCTACGGAGTAGATGAAAACGGGAACCGGATTAATAAGCTGGTAGGCGTTGCTGGATTAATCGCTCTTATCGGAATTGAGCTTTTGAATAAATTTATTGACCGGGCTTTGAAGGCAGGCCTTGACAAATGCGTATGTAAATTAAGACGCGGATTGCAGGTGTCATTTTATAACAAGTAATCGAATAATTATGACAAGGAATATCATCAAAGAAGTTGGTTACAAAGGCCACACAATAACAATGTTTGAAGATGACTTTCATCAAGAATTCGCTATCATAGACAATGATGAATCAAAGCTGTATATCAGTATTGCAGATGCAAAGAGAGTTATTAGAGGCGAACAACCTTATTACGAAGTAAGATAAATTCAAATAGCAGAGCGAAAGCCCTGCATAAATCAACAACGCAATGAAACAATATACAGTATATTTCACTGAGCCTGTATGCCATAAATACATTGGTGACAAGTTCAACAAGGAACTAAAGAGATGGGAATACGATGTCGAGTGCGAAGATTGGAAAGACATTTTCACGTTCTACTCTCTTGCTCTGGCAAAGAAACTCATAAAAGCCAATCTTGATAAGTACAAGGGTTCTTGTATTACAAAAATTTGGGCAAACGGAGATTGGGAAAACCTTGGGGAAATAAACCTCAAAGGCTCTAACAAGACATTCGTTGCAAACACCAAACAAAAGAAAGCAAATTATTGATAGGTCACGCCCGGTCTAACCAGCCGGGCAAAACTCCACAACAACATGGAAAATCAAGTAATTTTAAGTAAAAAGAACTGCCATAGAGCAGCGACTGTTAGACAAATAGAGCATCCGGAATACGGAGAATGGCTTTTTGAATGGAGAGGACAAGACTTAGGCGGGAATATGATGCGTAGAGATTATGCGCATATTGCATCAAGACCGGGTTTTGGTGATTCTATTGTGATATATGACAATGAACTTTCAATGTGGGAAATCCTTTCATGGAAGTATGAAGTAAACCTTGAAGAACTTTGTGAAGCGGCTTACAATGCCTTCTACTCTACAAGTTTCGTCCCGGATGAACGCGCCACACAGTACATTCGCGATTATGAAAAGGAGTTGAACTCTGACCTCGCAAATATGCCGGAAAGCGAGAAGGAACGTTACATCACGAAGTATAAGGATTGGGTTCGTACTCTGTTTAGCAAACATTCCCGTATAATGAGCGCGATGATTACCGGGCCGGCGCGTTTTCCCACTCGTAGAAATGAGAAGGCCAACAATTCTTACGATGCATCATGCAGGGAGTTCAGAGAATGGCGGGAAAAGGCTCTCAAAGCAATTGCCCGCCGGATTGAAGAAGCTAAACCATCCGAACAGAGAAAAAACGAAGAATGGATGCGGCTCAAACGCTCAATTTATTCTTCCGCTTGCACAATCAAGGGTATCAATGAAGGAACTGAAAGAGGGTATAACAAGGCTCTGTTTGTTTCCAGCATATACGGTAAAGTTGAAACATACGCAAAGCGAGGTGATGTTGCAACTGTAGAGAAAGCTATTGCTTATGTTCGCGAACTGAACAAGCAATCATCAATCATCACGGAACGTCACAAATTTTTTAAGCTCGTAGAGATGGCAAAAGTTGTGTGCAAGGCACAAGAAGAAAAGACGAACAAAGAAGATGTTGAGATTGAATTTGAAGGTGGAAAAGTGGTGAAAAACTTCTCCGAAGATAGGTTGCAAATAATCTTTCCCGGAAAACCGGATTCAGAAACTATTTCCAAGTTGAAAAGCAACGGGTTCCGTTGGTCGCCTCGTTTTATGGCATGGCAAAGGCAACTTACCGACAATTCTTACTACGCTTGTGCGCGTGTTGTTCCGGTCACTGTTGAACAATTAAAAACAGCATAATGAAAAAGGAAGTAATCAAGGCGGCTTGCAGGTAATTTCTTGCAGCCGTCAACACAATAACATTGTTTTCCTTTGTTTTTACGCAGAATAATATTCGTTCTTGATAAATTATCAAAGTGACAAACAAAAATATCAGAAATTGGGAAAATGGGAAAAATAACTAAATCTTACATCATTAAAGTAAAGTTCGCAGTTCCGGTTGAAGGAAAGCGGGAACACTTCTTTGGTTCTCTTGCCGCAATTTACGAGAAGTTCACTCCATTTCAGATAGGTTGTAAACTTCCGACTTTATGGAAAGCCGGGATTGAACCAGGCAATCCAAAGAATACAAGAAAATGCACCATCTCAAAACATGAGGTATTGCGCAAAGGACAACAGAAAAAAGGAAAGGAGTAAAGAATATGGGCGAAATAGCAGACAGCTTAATTAGCGGTGAATTTGATTTTATTACTGGTGAGTATTTAGGTGATGCAGTCGGTTATCCGAGAACGCACGCTTATGGCAGGCATGAATACATGCCATCGGTTGAAAAGAAGCCTACCAGCAAGGCGAATGTTTGTATAACGAATATGTTCAAAGATAGAGGTTTCAGTAACCGTGAAAAGATTGAACTTGTAGCCAAGTTCTTACATGGTAAAGGGTACAAGCAATTGCCTAATTTATCACATCAGTATAAAATCATTCACAGCCAGTACAAAAATGCTTTTAGAAAGTTTTTGGTTGAACAAGTAAAGCAAAGAAACAATGAGTAAATATGAATAGAAAGGAAGTAATATGGAAGCAAAATTATTAGAAAAAACATCTATCTCATTAGATGAAATA
>OBJF01001247.1_pt1 | contig 23556 bp, 10 predicted proteins | sample 1519091 | NCBI WGS metagenome assembly OBJF01 (sample SAMEA2452124, study PRJEB22498) | human gut metagenome | biome: human feces; feature: human gut; material: feces | place: Australia | collected 2012
TTGCCAAGCAAGTCCGTTCCTTCAAACTTTACTTTGTAAGGCCATTGCTCATCGTCAGTCTCATCATCATTCCATGGATGTGACTTATACTGAACGGGAGCGCCCATTACCACTAGGCATAATTTTTCTGTTCCGATCGGTATCGTATAAGAAACCACTCCTGCATTTTCCTTATTCATAGATGCGTATTGTGGAGCTCCATTCACAATAGCCACAAATCCATATCGCCATCCGGCTGCCGTATTGCCACCATTATTGTTGTAAGCGGTAGCCGTACCTGCCACATTGCCGTCGGCATCCAATGTCGTTCCCGGATCCTCTTCTGCCAAAGCACATCCCACAGCCAGTCCGGCAAAATTCGCCTTGACCGTTGTTCCGGCTTCGGGAACGTTCAATAGAATGATATTGAATCCAGTAGTGCCCGGACAGCTGACATAGCCTACCTGATAATATCCTCCGGCTACATCATACATTTTCGTTGTATAATTGCAAGCGGTCTCTGTGACATAATTCCGCACCACGTCCATATCATAAGTCACCATACGGGTAGCGTAGCCATAAAGTTCCGTATAAAGTGTTTGCAAGTCATTGTTACAGTACAGACGCTGATAAGTCATGAGCGGATCTTCCGGATAGCGCGACTGTGTCCAGACATTCCCTACCACATCGACTCCATGTTTCTGCGCCCAGTAATATTGCAACCAATAACTGGCATAACGCATCCATTCATGATTGAAATGGCGATGGTAATTGGCTTTCCACACATCTACATGGTAACCGAACAGCTCCGCCGGATAATCTTGGAACGACTGCCATTGCGCACATTGTTCCCAAAAGCCATTTCCACCTTCACCACTCGACCCATAACCGTATCTGAATCCTACTTGCGAAAAGTCCGCCTCTCCGTTCAACATCTTGTCACAACTTACCTGATACTGGAAACTATGTCCTATTTCGTGCGCAATGGTAGAACCTACCGGTTGGCAGGTGCTGGGATTTACCCACAATGCACCGATTGTATTGTCGTAACCGGAACCTGTAGCAAGCCACTCAGTCTGATACAGCAAGTAAATCTCCATCTTATATTTATCCAGAAAAGACTTGTTTTGCCCAGTGTCAGCAAACTTCAAGGTTTCGATATTTGTCCGGTAGAATTGTTCGGCCTTTGCCAATAAATCATCAATGTCTACACGCAATACCTCCGGCACTGACTCTGCTCCCGGATCGTTGCCGAACCCCGGTTCCCAAAACACGGAGAAATGCTCGCTTTGCTTCATGCGCCACCATGACCAGCGCGCATCACTGCGAAGCATATTCATATTACTAAACTCAATAGGTTTGTAATATTTATCAAAATCTTTGATATCAGCCGAATTCAAGGTTAACACAGCATTGGGATTAGCTTCCTGGCGGATATGGACGGTTACTTCGGATTCTCCGCATACTATGACAAGAGTTGCTTCCCGATAGTTTTCGCTATCATTCTTCTGCAACAACATGGGCAATGAAATTTCGCCTGCCTCACCTTCATATCGGGGCAGTTTAATCCAAGTGCAACTGGAATCGGTGGCACGGCTGGTTACATCTTCTACAGTGGCTGTCCAAGGACCGGTAGCGGAGAACTTTACGGAAGCTTCTGTCTCATCCCAAAATAGTGTTTTGCTTTGCTGACTGCTGTCTAGGGTGAGCTGGAGGATAATACTTTCATCCTCGCTGTCACTGCAACTGCTGAAGGCAATAAAGAAACAGCAAAAAATGGATAAAGCAAATAGTAATTCTTTGCACAATAATTTCTTCATAATTATAGCTTTTATTGGAGTCCCATTTAAATGCCTGCGGTAAAGTCAATATTTACCCCATTACCACTAACACATATATAAAGTTTTTGATGGTCATTCGTTTCAGCTAAAACATTTATAAAGCTAAAATATCCTAATAAAGTCACTAAAAGACTTCTTAATAATAATATTTTCACACATTTGTTTTTCTGAATTTACTAAATAAAAAAGAGAAACCAATATCCATTATAGATACTGATTTCCCTCGATAAAATATTATTCCAACGTTGCTTTAACAATAAACTCTACGAATTTACTATTATCCTCCTTAAGCGCATATACAAAATTTACATTAAAAACAGAACCGGAAGTTGAAGCTGGATTTCGACCTATATTAACCATATCACCATTCTCTTGTGTTTCAACAAACAAAACACTACCAGTCGAACCATCATCACTCCAATTCGTTACTTTTAAATTAGAAGTCAGCCAATAACCTATTCCACTACCACCAGCAGTATAATCACTAGTAGTATTCCATTCACCAGATTCACTATCGACCATATACAGAGCAATCGGGCCTCCCGGTTCTTTGCAAGCGGTAATGAATTCAGATAAAGTCAGCCCCAAACAACTTTCTATCACCTCCTGATAATCTGCAAATTCAATAGAAAATGCAGAATAGTCACCTGCTGAAATAGTATTGGCAACAACAATACGCGTCCCGGATCAGTAACGGTCACATCAAAAGCAAAACGTACATAATCATCAAAATTTGCACCATTGTTTATAGCAAATCCAACGTTAATGGAGATAGCTGTACCTACAGAAGCGGTTTCGAGCACATTAAGAACCAGCTCCTTCTTTGTTGCATCCAACTCAATACTAGCTATACCAGAAGCTGCATCACAAACACCGCCTGCCGTATTATAGTACCAACCGTTGGTACCCTTGGTAGGAGCTGTTCTATTCCAACAGTTTTTCGATATATTGATAGGATAAAACACCACACTCCCATTAGACAATGCAGCCAACGTCTCATCTACCGTCATCCCCAAATACGTATGAAACTTTTCTGCATAATCAGTCAGTTTAACCGTCTTCGCTTCCAAACGGCTGATGGGAAACTCTGCTTTGGTAGAAACCACAGCATCCGCATTCGTCTTCAGATAGGGATTTTCATTCTCCCCGTACACATGCTTGCTGGTAGCATCCTCCGGATCCGTACTGCATGCAGCCAGTGACAGAGTGAAACAAGCAATTAAAGCATATATAAAATTCTTTTTCATCGTACTTTTCTTTTTTTAATTAATGAATTCATTATTCGGCACCACCATATCCCGGATTCTGCTTCAACTTAATGTTGCCATCCAATGCAGACTTAGGTAACGGAAAAATATCACAATGCCTGTCTGTCTTATCCGTCTTCGCATCTTTGCAAAACCATGACTTGCCATTATATACATTCTGATTGGTTCCGTTTATACGGAAACGGATCAAGTCCTGACGACGGTGATGCTCTGCCACAAACTCCCAGGCCAGTTCGTCCAACAAACCACCCAGTTCAATATCATCGCCCCCTTCTTCTGTGATAATCCAGTTATCGGCTTCTCCCATGATTCCCTGATTCTCCCGATGTCCGTAGTTATAACGGCTGCCACCCTTCAATTGAGCTACAGTAACCGTTGCTTTACCGGGATCGGACTTGAAGGCACGTTGGCGTACAGCTGTTACCAAATCGGCCGCCACTTGCTCGCTTTCTCCATTGTAACCACCTAAACGAAGCAAGCACTCCGCTTTAATAAAATAAGCATCAGCCAAACGGAAGAAAGGCACATCATCATAAGAAGTTCCATAGTCGCCTGAAAGTATTTCATATTTCACCAAGCGTTCACTTTCAAAGGGATAGCAACCGGGGTTGTCTATACTGTGTAATTCCCGAGTATATACCAACGGTTCACTGTCCACATAAATGGGAGCACCGGCATAGTCATATTGCTGTCCTGATATCCAACAGTCTTTATAGCGACTGTCTTTTTCATCGTATGTTTCCAGAAATTGAGGAAGAACAGCCGCTCCACCGGTAGCCCATCCGTTAAACTGCCACGTTGCACGTCCGGCTACATGCATCCACATATTTGCCATATAGTTACCTCCGGCGTATTTAAACTCAAACGGAATACCAAAGATAATTTCAGGCGAACCGGAAATATCTTCTCTAAAATTATCCGAATAATTCGGAGCCAAAGAGAACTTGCCACTGTTAATCACTTCATTTACCTCATCAATAGCCTTTCCGTAATAAGAATTATCAGAGTAATCATTGAACCATGCATTGTGGTTCAAATACATTTTTGCCAGAAGCATATTGATGGCATAGTCGTTCAGCTTACCCATTTCTACTTTTGTTCCACATTTCCCCTTTACATCCGTCAGCTCACTGATCAGGAAATCCCACATCTGTTGGGGAGTTGCCTGTTCGGGCAACCATCCGTCTTCATGTTCATATTGCGTATCCAATGGGATGTTGCGGAACAAATCGAATAAAATATAATAATAAAGAGCGCGATAAGCCCTTAATTGCGAAGAAGTGGTTATATCAGCAGCAATGACTTCATCTGCCAACAGTTTGTTACAGGCATTGATACCGGCATAGTTACGGTTCCATGTATCATTGAAATGGGCTATCTGTGAATGGAACTGATGTTTGTGCATAGACACGTACAAATCTCCCCAGCCGATACTGATCCGATAAGGAATACACCATGAATCGGACGACTGGTCCATCATATCGGCATAACTATACCATCCCCAATACACATCACGAAGACTGCTGTATACCGGAGCAAACATGGCCGCCCGGTCTTTTTCTGTAAACTCATACTTCTCGGAAGCAATCGTATCATAAATCGTTTCGCTCAAATCTGTACAACTGCCCAAAGACAAGGTACAAGCTCCTATCGCTGAAGCCCAAAGTGCTTTATTGAATATTGTTTTCATGTTAGTTCTTCATTTAAAAGTTAGAAAGATACATTCAGACCGAAAGTGAATGAACGGGTAGAAGGATATTTATCGCGCCAGTCAATACCCAAAGACCAAATATCACTATTTGACATTTCAGGATCCAATCCATCATATCCGGTAATGCAGAATAAATTATCGGCAGAAACATAAGCCCGGATATTTTTCACAAACTTACTGCTTTTCAATGGAATGTTATAGCCCAACGTAATGTTAGTCATTTTCAAAAAATCACCATCCTCCAAATAATAGCTTACAAAAGTCTGTTTTTGGGCTGTTGATAAGGTATATTGTCCACCATAAGGAGCCTTTTGCACAGATTTCAAGCGATTATAAGCGATCGAGTTGTTCTCATAATAAGCACGAGGCTCGTTCAGAATCTTAAAACCAAACTGGCCTGTCATCTGGAAAGATAAATCAAAATTTTTATATCTGAACGAGTTGTTCCATCCCAAATACAATTTAGGAAGAGCATTCCCTAAATATTGACGGTAGTCATCATTAGACAGCATATTGTCTGTAAACTCTTCAATCTCACCAGTCTTCGTATTCTCAACCATCCAAAGTCCGTTTTCTGAAACACCAACGGACTTCATGCCATAAAATTGTCCCATAGATCTCCCCACTTCCATCCGCTGGGTAGAAAGACTGATAGGTTCACCCAAATAAGCATGATCTATCTGATTTGAAGTCTCATACAAGTCATTTGAAAGACTCAATAATTTGTTCGCATTATGAGAGGTGGTAACTGTGGTTTTCCATTCAAAATCCTTTGTCCGTACAGGAATGGCATTGACAGCAATTTCAATACCTTGGTTACGCATCTTGCCGGCATTAGCCAAAGTCTTGTTATACAAATTGGGAGGAGTCGGTACCGTAAAATCATACAGCATATCCGAAGTCTTCTTCTGATATACATCAATAGAACCACTCAGGCGTTCATCCAATACAGCCCAGTCCAGACCAATATTAAATTCCTTGGAGGTTTCCCATTTCAAATCAGGATTAGGATTGGATTTTACGCTTAACCCCTGATGCCAGACGCCATTATCATAGAAATAAGGAGAACCATACTCATACCGGGTTAATGAATTATAAGAGTCACCTACAATGACACCTGTCACACCATAACCGGCACGTAACTTTAAGTTATTCAGCCACGTAAGGCCTTCCATGAATTTTTCGTTACTGATAGTCCATCCCAAAGAAACAGAAGGGAAAGTAGCCCATTTATTGTTCTCACCAAATTTGGAAGAGCCTTCACGGCGTACACTCAGCAGAACATTATATTTATTATCGTAACCATAGCTCACACGTCCGAAGAAACCAATCAAGGTATTGTCATTCTTGTAACTGCTCATGCCGGCTTTTCCATCTTTCAAAGCTGTACCTAATCCCAAGTTATTCCAAAGATAAAAATCTGTTGGATAATCATAGTTATTAGCTCCAAAACCTTCATTTACATTATACTGGTAATTATAGCCCACCAATGCATCAAAACGATGTTTATTCCAAGTATGATTATATTTAGAAGTAACTTCCAGATTATCTGTGGTATATTCATTCTGAGAATGATAAGCATATCCTGTGTGATTCTCGCTCTTCTGTGAAAAATATTCGGAAGTATAATATCCACGATTATGATCACTAGTAACCCTACGGCTTAACATGAGGTTGGTCTGCCAGTTTTTAATCGGTTCAAAGGTGATATTCCCCGTCATCCGGGTATTCTCACTATTGTATTTACCATCCTGTTCACGGATGATACCTACCGGATTATAATAATAATTTACGGCAAAATTCTCGTAAAAAGTTCCATCCTCATTCCAGATGGGTTCAGTAGGGTTACGCATAATAGCCTGTCGGTAAATACCCAGACCTGCCGCATCAATCGGACCATTCTTATGGAATGTCTTTACCATATTGAAATTCACTTTCAACATATCATTTAACATCCAGTGAGAAACATCAAACCTCATTCTCATCTCTTCATTATAGGTCTCAAGCAACACACCTTCCTCTTTGCGATACGTAAAATCCGCAGAATAAGTGGTATTTTTTGATCCTCCGGAAATATTAAAATTATGGTTATGAGTAAATGCAGTACGGGATACCGCATCCAACCAATCCGTATCATACCCTTTATCAACATAGTTTGTCAATCCCTGACGGATTTCCTCTGCTCCATAGAAATCAAGCGTCTTGCCAAACTTGGAAAGAGACATATACCCGGAATAATTGGCAGCCGTACGCGACTCGCGCTGGCCGTTTTTTGTAGTAATCAAAATAACGCCATTAGCACCTCGTGTACCATAAATAGCTGCCGCAGAAGCATCCTTCAACACATCAATAGAAGCTATGTTTTCGGGGGAAACCGTTCCTAAACCACCTTCTATTCCGTCCACCAATACCAATGGAGTAGAGCCTCCCTGCAATGAAATCACACCACGCAAACGAATTGTAGATTCCGCATTCGGATCACCGGAGCCTTTCGCAATGGTCAATCCTGCCACTTTACCTTTAATCAGTTCGGCTGCATCTCCAATCTTACCTGCTGTAAAGTCTTCGGCCTTCACAGAAGCCACCGCACTGGTTACATCTCCCTTGCGCTGCGTACCATAACCGATTACAACCACTTCATCCATCAGTTCGGAATCGTCTTGCAGGGTAATATCTTTCTTACCACCATTTCCGACTGGAATTTCCTGAGTCTGATAACCGATATAAGAAACAACCAATATGGATTTGGCATTTTTTACCTTCAGCGTATATTTACCGTCAAAATCGGTAATGGTACCGTTGGTCGTTCCTTTTTCCATGATATTGGCACCAATGATAGGTTCCCCTTTCTTGTCTTTCACCACACCGCTTACTGTTACAGTTTGCTGTGTAATTTCCATTTTCATAGACTCTGCTGTTCCCGGCAGTGCAAATACAGGGCTCATCCCTGCACCCGCAGTAAGGAAAAGACAGGTTGCGGCCTTTAGCAATGCTTTGCTGAACAAGACCCGATTGTCATGTGTTTTCATCATACAGTTTTATTTAAAAGGTTTATATGTTCATTCAGTTCACTTTCCATTCAATCACCCCTCCCGAAGCTCCTTTCTGCAATTGTGCTGCAATTTTAAGCCCCTTTGTTTTGACAGGAAGAAGAAGAAAATAATTATACACATATATTACTGCATATTTTATTTTAAGCTTGGCATGTGAAGATGTTAATATGAGTCACCCGGTATTGTTTTATCGTAAACGGATAAAACTACCATGGACAACACCCCACTCCCGAACGCAATTCTTATCTTATTATCTATCCATGGACGACCTGACCAGCGGATTCAACATCGGCACCAATTACACGCTGAATCCACAATTCAATGAAATGACAGGATTCACAGAAAAAGATGTACGGGATATGCTGGAGTATTACTCCACAACATGCCCATTCAATCATTCGGTAGACGAGTTGATAGAACTGATTGCTTTTCTACTTCGGAATGCTGACCATCAGCGGAATGCATAAAGGAGAAACCAAACTCACCATCCCTAACCAGGTGGTACGTGAACAACTCTTTGCCTACATTCTGGATACTTATCATGAAAACGACTTGACTTTCGACAGTTATGAAAAGAGGAAGCTTGTCTCAGGGCTGGCTTATGATGGCAAATGGAAACCTTACTTTGAATACATTGCCGGATGCCTGCACCGTTATGCCTCGCAGCAGGACAAGCAGAAAGGTGAATATTTTGTTCATGGTTTTACTCTTGCCATAACCGCACAAAATCCTTTCTATCGTCCTGTGTCCGAGAAAGACAGTCAGGAAGGATACGTCAACCTGTTCTTGCATCCGTTATTGGATATTTACAAAGACATGAGCCACTCCTACATCATCGAACTGAAATATGCCAAAGGAAAAGACAGTAGCGAACGGATAGAACAATTAAGGCGACAAGCCATTGAACAAGCTGAACGCTACGCTTCGAGCGAGTCTGTGCAGAAAGCGATAAGTCCTACCATGCTACATAAAATCATTGTTGTATACCGAGGCATGGAAATGGTTGTTTGCGAAGAATTGTAATCGATAAGAGGCAGTGTCTGCTCTTACAATGGAAGCATTCATTCGTCCGTTCTATCCACGTTTTCATCGAAAGTACAAAATTGTTCATTTGTAATTACAAAGATAAGATGCCATTTTTTCGATGATTTTTCGTATCAGTTTCTTCTGCATCAGCACATTACCATTCCAAATCATGAACAGTATATTACTGTAAATCAACGACATACTGTGTAAATAGATTCTAAGTCCCCTTGAAACGGTTTGCCATTCTCCGCTGTCAAATTCGGCTTGACGTATACAGGTTGTTTTAATTCCTGTGCCATAGCTGTGGTCGCTTCCTTGCAAGAGAGCATAGCTGTGGCATATTTTGTCTGGCTGCGTTCGTTGCTTCGCCTAGGTGAAGAGGCGATTTCACTTTAGTGAACAGCCATTTTCACTAGGGTGGAATAGTTGCTTCACTTAGGTGGAATATCAAACGGAACGGAGTGAAGATACGATAGAAACAGGTTCTTATTACATACGCAACAAGGTTCAATAGCCGAAACAAACAGTATCCTGTCAGATATGAACTATGATGCCCACGAGTAGCCGGGAGGCAGTGAGGGGCTGACTCTACATCTTGTCCGCTGGTATTCCCGAATGCGAGCATTCCCAAAAACGGATTTGTTTCCCCACCGACATACCAATTGAAGGGGATTTGAGAGACTTTTACACCGGAAGTGATTAGTAATGTGCATTTTACTGTGACAGAGCGTTTTTGTGCTTTATGTATATCCTTATGCTAAAACCGAAATTTAAGTAAGAATAATCTATCAGAGGCTTTGTTTCTTCTTATTACGAATAACAGACATATCACTTTTATCAGTTCGAAGGAATCCCTGTCCTGTTTCTGTTAAGGAAAGCTGCCAATGTATTCCTGCTCACTTTCAATTTCCTCGCCATCTCCGCCTTACTGGTTCCCGCCTCCAGCATAGCCTTAATTTTTTCTTCTTTTCCCGTAAGTTTATATTTCGAGTTATGTCCTCCCATGGGACGTCCCAACTTTTGTCCGGAGGCGATTCTGCGTGCAAGTCCCTCACGGGTACGTTGGGAAATCAAGTCGCGTTCTATTTGTGCGGAAAGGGAAAAAGCGAATGCCAATATTTGAGATTGTATATTATTTCCCAGCTCATATTTCTCTTTCACCGTGAGCAGGATGACATTTTTCAACATACATGCATTCAGTATACTCATTACTTCCATCAATCTTCTTCCCAAACGAGAGATCTCCGACACAATCAATGTATCCCCTTTCTTTATTCTTTTCAATAGTACGCCAAGCTTTCTGTCTTTGGCTGACCGTGTTCCTGAAACCGTTTCTTCCACCCACACATCAATTTGGAAATCCCTTTGTTTGGCAAAACGATTTATCTCGAACCGCTGGTTCTCTACAGTCTGTTTATCAGTTGAAACCCGAATATACGCATATATCATAGCTGCATCATTAAGTTTTTTATTGAATAAGGAACGCCAATCTAATTTATATTATCAGAGAAGGAAAGTTTCACCGGATCTTATTGAGGTTTTCTAAGAAGAATTAAGTATCTCCAACTATTCAAGCTCAAAAAACAGACAAATCTGCTTAATCCTTGTCTTTACAAGATAAAACGATTGTCCAATAGAATGAAAAAATTGTCTATAACAATAGTATAAAATACTGATAATCAATATTATTATGTTGAAAATGGATTGATCATCTTTAAGACGATTTTCGCAGTATAATAGATTTTTCTTTTATCTACTTAATGGTTTGTTCACTTACTTTGCATCTGTTGACATAGTTGATACTGAAATAAAAAACACAGATATAGTATGAAAAACAAATTGCAAATAGTATGGAGCAGCATTGCTATAATAAGTGTATGCGCATGTAGCACACCTTATACACAACCTGATGCTCCTATCAAAGAAGTTCCTTTCACCCAAGTTCATTTAGATGATAATTTCTGGTCACCGCGGATTGAAACCAACCGCACCGTTTCCATCCCATCCGCTTTCAAAGAATGTGAAAAGAACGGCCGATTCGATAACTTTGCCATTGCGGGTGGTCTGATGAAAGGCGAGCATCGCGGTGACTTTTCTTTCGACGATACCGATCCCTATAAAATTATAGAAGGAGCTTCCTACTCGCTGGCCGTAAAATATGACGGGAAACTGGATCATTATCTGGACAGTGTAATCCATATCATAGCTACCGCACAGGAACCGGATGGTTATCTTACTACTTGTGTAACCAATCAATGTACCCGTTTATCCGGTTGGTGGGGCACGCACCGTTGGGAAAAAATCAACAGCCACGAACTTTATAACAGCGGTCATTTGTACGAAGCCGCCGTTGCTCATTATCGCGCCACCGGAAAACGTACATTATTGGATGTGGCTATCAAAAATGCCGATCTGGTATGTCAGGTCTTCGGACCCGGCGAAGGGCAGATCCATCGTCCCAGCGGTCATCCTATCGCCGAGATGGCTCTTGTCAAACTATATAAGGTGACAGGTGATGAGAAATATTTGCAGACGGCTAAGTATTTTGTAGAAGAAACCGGCAGAGGAACAGACGGACATAAACTGAGCGAATATAGTCAGGATCACAAGCCCATCCTGCAACAAGACGAGATAGTAGGTCATGCCGTCCGTGCCGGATATCTCTACTCCGGAGTGGCAGATGTAGCCGCTTTGACTCATGATACCGCCTATTTCAATGCCTTAACCCGTATTTGGGAAAATATGGCCGGCAAAAAACTCTTTATCACAGGCGGAATCGGTTCCCGCCCACAAGGTGAAGGATTCGGTCCGAACTATGAACTGAATAATCACACAGCCTATTGCGAAACCTGCGCCTCTATAGCCAATGTGTATTGGAATCATCGTATGTTTCTCGCTACGGGAGATGCCAAATATGCGGATGTGCTGGAACGCGCGTTGTATAACGGGGTCATTTCGGGCGTATCACTCAGCGGTGACAAGTTCTTCTATGACAATCCGTTGGAATCCATGGGGCAGCATGAGCGCCAACACTGGTTCGGATGTGCCTGCTGTCCGGGCAACATAACCCGTTTCATGGCTTCAGTACCTTATTATATGTATGCCACTCAAGGCAATGATGTGTATGTCAATCTCTTTATCCAAAGCAAGGCGGATATTGAAACGGAAAGTAATAAAATAAATGTGGAACAAACTACAGGCTATCCGTGGGACGGAAAGATAAGTATTGCCGTCACTCCCGAAAAAGAACAGGAGTTTGCTTTGCGTGTGCGTATCCCCGGATGGGCGCAAGACGCTCCCGTACCCACAGATCTCTACTCATTTACAGACAAGGCTCAGGCTTACAGCATTTCTGTGAACGGTTCCAAAGTCAATGCGAAGCAATATGACGGTTATGCCACCCTTGTACGCAACTGGAAAGCGGGTGATGTGGTTGAAATCAATCTTCCTATGGAGGTACGTCGTGTGAAAGCAAATGACCAAGTAGAGGATGACCGTGGCAAACTGGCTATAGAACGGGGTCCTATTATGTTCTGTCTGGAAGGACAAGACCAGGCCGACAGTACTGTATTCAACAAATTCATCCCCGACGGTACTCCGATGGAGGCTTCTTACGATGCCGGTTTGTTGAATGGCGTAATGGTGCTGAGCGGTACAGCTAAAGAAATTGACAGGAATGGTAAGGTAAAAGATGTTCCCTTCAAAGCAATTCCTTATTCTACATGGAACAACCGCGGTGCCGACCAGATGGCTGTATGGATTCCCGAAGCGGCCGAGTATGCCCGCCCCACTCCGGAAGCTACTATTGCCAGCAAAGCACGTACTCTGATGATACAGGCTCCTATACAGAAAGATGCTCCCGAATCGGCTTCGGTGGAAACATGGGCATGGGGGGTAAATGACCAATGGGAACCTAAACGCTCATCGGATATCTCGAAACCTTACCACTATTGGTGGCTGAAGAACGGTACTGTCGAAACACTGGCTTATGAATTCGACCAGCCTTATACCGTATCGAACGTACAAGTGTATTGGTTGGATTTTGACCATTATGACGGGGATTTCCGTGTGCCGGAAAGCTGGAAACTATATTATAAAGAAGGCGAAAGTTGGAAAGAGGTAGAGGCGTTGACTGAATATACTGTAAAAAAAGATTGCTATAATAGTTTGGATTTCAAACCTGTCAAAACAAAGGGGCTTAAAATTGCAGCACAATTGCAGAAAGGAGCTTCGGGAGGGGTGATTGAATGGAAAGTGAACTGAATGAACATATAAACCTTTTAAATAAAACTGTATGATGAAAACACATGAGAACCGGGCCTTGTTCAGCAGGGCTTTGCTGAAGGCTACCACCTGTCTTTTCCTTACTGCGGGTGCAGGAGTCAGTAGTGTATGGGCAACACCGGAAACAACAGAATCTATGAGAACCGAAATGGTACAACAGCAAACTGTAACCGTAAGCGGTGTGGTGAAAGACAGGAAAGGGGAGCCTATCATTGGTGCCAATATCATGGAAAAAGGAACGACCAACGGTACCATTACCGATTTTGACGGTAAATATACGCTGAAGGTAAAAAATGCCAAATCCATATTGGTTGTTTCTTATATCGGTTATCAGACTCAGGAAATTCCAGTCGGAAATGGTGGTAAGAAAGATATTACCATGCAAGACGATTCCGAACTGATGGATGAAGTGGTTGTGATCGGTTATGGTACGCAGCGAAAGGGTGATGTGACCAGTGCTATTTCAAGTGTAAAATCAGAAAGTTTTGTGAAGGGGGCGGTAACCGATGCAGGCCAGCTGATACAAGGTAAGGTAGCAGGGCTGAATATTTCTTTACCTTCAGGAGATCCTACCGGCAACACACAAATTATGCTACGTGGTATTTCATCTTTAAAAGGTGGAACTTCACCATTAGTATTAGTTGACGGAGTGCCAGGAAGTCTGAATACAGTAGCCCCTGAAGATGTTGAGTCCATCGATGTATTAAAAGACGGTTCGGCTACTGCCATTTATGGTACACGTGGTACAAATGGCGTAATTATTATTACAACCAAACAAAGTCGTAAAGAAATGGCTCCCACCATTGATTATAATGGATATGTTTCTGTATCAAACATTTTAAACAGACCTGATTTCATGGATGCTGATGACCTTCGTCAGAAATGGAATGAAGGATATACTTTCAACGGAGCTAACTTGAAAGATTTCGGAGCCAATACCGATTGGCTGGGTGAACTGACCCGCACAGCTGTTTCTCATTCACACAACTTATCCTTAAGAGGTGGTAGTAAAAATACCAATTATACAGCCTCCATCAACTATACCAACCGGCAAGGTACTTTTATAAAGACTGACTTTGAAGCTATAAACGGTCGTATGGACATCACTCACTCTATGTATGACAATAAATTGACAGCCAATGTCAGTACATTCGTCAGCCAACATACCATGCCTCGCAGTTGGAATACATACGCTTATCGACAGGCTTTGATTCACAATCCTACAGAACCTGTAAAAGATGAGAACGGTGACTGGTTTGAGCGCGACTTGTATTTTTATGATAATCCTGTAAGTTATATCCGCGAAACAATTGGTGAAATGAAACGTAAAAACATCCGTTTCAATGGTAGCCTGACTTTCCGCCCTATTGAATCTTTGACCTTGAAAGCCATGTATGCCCGCCGGAGTACGACTTCTACCGATGGATATTACCAAACCAAGAAACATGTATCTACAACCAAGAGTGGCCGTAACGGCTATGCATATCGTTATGATTCTGATTTTGATAATAATCTGATAGAATTGACGGCCAACTTTCAGAAAGCATTCGGCAAGCACAATGTCAGTGTATTGATAGGTTATAACTATGAAGACAACACCAACTCTAACCTGTCCATGTCCAACTACGATTTTCCTACCGATGCTTATTCTTACAACAAAATGGAAGCAGGTATGGCCTTGAAACGTGGTGAAGCTTCCATGACCAGTTATAAAAATTCTGATAAATTAATCGGATTATTCACCCGTGTCAGTTACAATTTCAATGACCGCTACTTATTGATGGCTTCTTTGCGTCATGAAGGCTCTTCCAAGTTCGGTAAAGATCATAAGTGGGGTAATTTCCCCGGCATCTCTTTAGGATGGAGAATTAACAGAGAGAATTTTATGAAAAATGTGAATTGGATGGATAACCTGAAACTTCGCGTGGGATACGGTGTGACCGGAATCAATGTAGCCGACCCGTACACATCACTCTCAAGTTTGAATTATAATGGCGCTTTCCTGTACAATGGAACATGGGTCAAAGCATTGGAAACAATCCGTAACAACAACGCTGACCTGCGTTGGGAAAAGAAACACGAATTCAATGTAGGTCTGGATTGGGATGTCCTAGGAGGACGATTGGGTGGAACCGTTGACTACTATATACGTAGAACAAAAGATGCTCTTTGGGACTACGAGGTTCCTGTTCCGCCTTATATGTATCCAACCATGCTAGCCAATGCATCGGAAATGGAAAATAAAGGACTTGAAATTCTAATTCGTGCTACGCCTATCCAGACAGAAAAATTCACTTGGAATACCAATGTGTCCTATTCTACTAATTCAAACAAGGTCGTTGCACTATCCAGCGAGAAATTCTCGATGGACCAAGATTATTTCTATACAGGGTATACCGGAGAACCCATTCAAACCACTACCCATATCGTCCAAGTAGGCAAGCCTATAGGTACTTTCTATGGTTTGAAATCGGTTGATATTACAGATGACGGACTATGGTTGGTAGAAAACAAAAAAGGTGAACATGTTTTAGCCGAGGAAACCGATGCCACTGACTGGCAAGTATTAGGTAATGGTATTCCTAAACATTATCTGAACTGGAACAATACCTTCAATTTCTTTAATTTCGATTTAAGTATAAATATGCGTGGTGCTTTCGGCTTCCAGATTTTGAATTACCAACGTATGTATTATGAAAATGCAAAACCTGAAATCCAGTACAACCGCCTGAATTCTGCTTTTGACAAAGTATATGGCAAAACCCAATTGAAAGATGACCAACGCTATGTCAGCTATTACGTAGAGGACGGTGATTACTGGAAAATTGACAATGTGACTTTGGGGTATACCTTCAAACTATCCAAACAGCATATCATCAAAAACCTACGTATCTATGCTTCAGTATTGAATCTAGCTACCATTACCGGTTACAAGGGTATGGATCCGGAAGTACCATTGAGCAGCAACACCTATGGATTATTGGATGCCGGTACTGACAATCGCGACAAGTATCCTACCAATCGCACTTATACTTTTGGAGTTAATCTTACATTCTAAATCTAATTAAACAAAAAAGAACAGTTATGAAACTATTTAAATATGGTGTTTATGCACTCTGTGCATCTGCCATGCTCAGTATAAGCAGTTGCTTTAATTTGGATGAGGAGCCTTATTCTGAAATCATTGAAGAAGACTATGTACCAACCGAAGCCGATGAGATAGCCTTGTTGGCTACCACCTATTCACAATTACGCTTTGTGATGGACTGGTATGGCTTGTTTGACCTACAGGAAGAATCGGGCGATGTAATTGTCACACCTACCCGCCCGAACGGCTGGGATGACGGAGGTACTTACAAGCAAATGCACAAACACACTTGGGACAACCAGCAAGGACAGCCCCAAAGTATTTGGGACTATTGCTATAAAGGCATCGCCAATGCCAATAAAATATTAAAACGTGCCGATGAAGGTTTTTTTACAGAAGAAAGTAAACCTAAAGTCGTAGCTGAGGTAAAAGGAGTACGTGCACTTTGGTACTCCATTCTTTGCGATACACATGGAAATATTCCTATACAAACCAGTTTCAGTGAAGAGGTTCCGGTTCAATCTACTCGTAAACAAGTTTTTGACTTCATTATCAATGAACTGAAAGAAGTAATGCCCAATTTGCCTACTGAAGTCAATAAATCCACTTATGGCAGACTCACTCAATGGGGGGCCAAATGCTTGATGGCACGTATGTATCTGAATGCTGGGGTCTATACAGGAACTCCAATGTGGAACGAATGTCTGGAACAATGTAACGATATCATTAACAGCGGTTTGTTTAGTTTAGAAACAAACTACACAGATATCTTCAAAACAGAAAACTCCGGATGTGTGGAAACGATCTTTGCCATTCCTTATGATGAAGTTTATAATGAAGGGGACAACAATGGTCCTGTTTTTGGAGCCCACATGAAATTTCTATCTTCAAACAGTCGTAAGGTCTTCAATATGCAAACCACCCCATGGGGAGGTTCAGCAGCAAACCCTCAGTTCATTAACAGCTATGATCCTGATGATATGCGGTTAAAATATACATGGCTGCAAGGTGACCAGTACAGCCCGGACGGAGTACTGATCACCACTTTCCCCAATAAGCTACCCAGTATTTACAAAACAGACACAGATGACGGTTATCGGGTAGGAAAATACGAAATTAAGGTAGGAGCTAAAAGCCTTCTAAGCAACGACTTCCCTTATTTCCGTTATACTGAAGTATTGCTGATGAAAGCAGAATGTCTGCTCCGCTTAGGACAAAACGAAACCGAAGCAGCCCATATCGTATCACAGATCCGTGAGCGTGCATTCCGTGAATCGGCTCATCCGGAAAAAGCAACGGTTGATGCAGCTTGGTTAAAAGGCGATACACATATTAACTATGGTACGCTTGACGAAAAAGGTCAGATTGATGATGCGGGTAATACAGAAGTCGTAGAATTAGGCGGACTTTATGATGAATGGGGATGGGAATTTGCAGCCGAGGCCCGTCGACGTACGGATATGATTCGCTTCGGAACCTATCAGAAGAAAAGTTGGTTTAATCATACTCCGACTGCCAATGACTTGAATGGCAACTCTATCCTGTTCCCGATTCATTTAGATCATCTTAATACAAACCCTAATTTACAGCAAAATCCAGGCTATGCCGGTAAATAAGAAATAATGTGATAGAAAGCAACCTTCTTTCTTCTCAATAGTTGCTAATTATTTAAACAAATATTTATTTTCCAGCCCGGTTTAAGTTATTAGAACCGGGCTTTATATTCCCATCTCTTATAAAATCATTACTTAAAATATGCTCATGGAAATGAACAGATATTTATCTTTTACTCTCTTTACAGGATTATCCCTATTGACAACAATACCCATTGAGGCGTATACACTAAATCCTAATAAAACAGCAACATCCATCTTACAGACAAATGTTATCGAAGTACGAAGCATAACTTCTGTACAACCCATCGTGATCTATTGTCTTGTGGGAACTGTTCCTCAATTACCTTATCAAGTATGGGTGACTTATTCAGACGGACAAGGTGAATACCGTCAAACTAAATGGTCCAATTCCGCTTTATCCACAGAACAATCAGAGGCTGACGATAAAGTTTATCCCATTGGAAGCCAATACACAATAAACGGATTCATTATAGGAGACGATACTACAGAAAACGGATATCCTATCACTGCTAAAATAGAGGTGGTAGACACTAAAAATACAATTTCCCCCAAGCTAATAGCCCATACTATCCCCTTAAACAATGTAAAGATTAACGGCAACAATCGCCTGACCTCCAATCGTGATCTTGCCATTAAAGAGATTATCAGTTGGGATGTAAGCCAACAGCTATATAATTATCGCGACACTTATGGCCTGAGTACCGAAGGATATACCCGGTCTGACGGATGGGACTCACCTGAAACTAAATTAAAAGGACATGGTTCCGGACACTATATGTCCGCACTGGCCCTTGCCTATGCCGCTGCAACAAATCCTTCGCATAAAGAAATTTTACGCCGTAACATCACCCGAATGGTGAATGAACTGCGCGAATGTCAGGAGCGTACATTCGTATGGAGCGAAGAATTAGGAAGGTATCTCGAAGCCCGTGATTTTGCCCCTGAAGAAGAATTGAAAAAGATGAAAGGTACATGGGAAGCTTTTGATGAACATAAAACAAAATGGGCTACTTATGGCTATGGTTATCTAAATGCGATCCCCCCGCACCATCCCGCACTGATAGAGATGTATCGTGCATATAACAATTCGGACTGGGTATGGGCTCCCTATTACTCCATTCACAAACAGTTAGCGGGTCTGATAGATATTGCAACTTATATGGATGATAAAAGCATTGCCGACAAAGCATTGCTCATAGCCAAAGATATGGGTCTGTGGGTATGGAATAGAATGCACTACCGCACTTATGTAAAAAAAGACGGAACACAAGAAGAACACAGGACACATCCCGGCAATCGTTATGAAATGTGGAACATGTACATTGCAGGTGAAGTGGGAGGTATGGGAGAATCTTTAGCACGTCTTTCAGAAATGGTCAGCGCCCCTGAAGAGAAGGCGCGTCTGATAGAAGCATCCAATTGTTTTGATAGTCCGGCCTTTTACGAACCGCTTTCAAAGAATATTGATGATATACGTAACAGACACGCCAATCAGCATATCCCTATGATCATCGGTGCACTGAGAAGTTATTTAAGTAACAATGATACATTTTATTATCATGTATCCCATAATTTCTGGAATTTAATACAAGGACGTTATCGTTATTCTACCGGCGGTGTGGGTAATGGCGAAATGTTCAGACAGCCCTATACCCAAATAGTAAGTATGGCCATGAATGGCGTATCTGAAGGAGAGAGTCACTCAAATCCACATATCAATGAAACTTGTTGTGCATATAACTTGCTAAAATTAACAAAAGACCTCAACTGTTTTAATCCGGACGATGCCCGTTACATGGATTATTACGAACGGACACTTTACAACCAAATAATCGGCTCATTACACCCTGAACACTATCAGACTACTTATCAATATGCCGTAGGACTAAATGCATCGAAACCATGGGGCAACGAAACTCCGCAATCTACCTGCTGCGGAGGTACGGGATCTGAAAATCATGTAAAATATCAGGAAGCAACCTACTTTGTTTCAGACAATACATTGTGGGTAGCCCTTTATATGCCTACCACACTCCATTGGGAAGAGAAAAATATCACTTTACAACAGGAATGTTTGTGGCCAGCAAAAAGCTCCACAATTAAAGTTACTGCCGGAGAAGCCCGATTTGCCATGAAACTTCGAGTACCTTATTGGGCCACCGACGGCTTTGATGTAAAACTAAATGGAATCTCTATTGCCACTCATTATCAACCTTGTTCATACGCGGTAATACCTACCCGGCAATGGAAAGAAAATGATATAAATGCCATTCACTAAACATATAGACTATGGTCCCGACAAGCTACCAACCGAAATAGCAAGTAAAGACGGACACCAACTTGAAACGGCTTGGGTAGGTACATTAATGTATGGACCGTTTGCCATGACAGCTACCGATATCACTAATTGGACGGAAGCAACACTCAATATAGACTCACGTCTTGCCAGTATTACCGTTGTTGAACCTAACGGTCCGCAAACCGGTACTACAGGAAATTTATATACACTGATGCAAGGTGGACGAACTTTCCAACCAGATTATTATCGCCATGACCATACAACTCATTACTTCCGCATCAATCATATTAAAGATCCTACTGTAGAACTGAAAATGGCTCTGTCGGCAAAATTACGAGAAACTACGGCATTTAGTAAAAGCCATTACACAAAAGCAAGTTTCGCCAAACTAACAACCGCTATACAAGAGGGAGAGAAACTAATGAAAATATCTCCTCTGACAGAAACTACCATTTCTACTTGTGTAGACAATATTGACAAGGCCATAGAATCATTAGTCGCCTCCCGATTAGATAAGAGCAATCTTGAAGCCAGTATCCATATAGCTAAAAAATGTAATCCGGACCTTTATACTACTGATAGTTTTAAAACATTGCAAGCTACTCTTGAAAGCGCCCATGAAGTAATGGATAACATTGATTTACAAATCGTTATTGATAAACAAACTTTATCACTACAAGATGCCACCGCTTCTTTGGTACTGGCAAATAATGTAGATAAAACAGAATTAAAGGAGTTACTTAATATAGCTATGGAACGCCAAACAAACCAAGAAAAATGGAATGCTCTCGCAGTCAAGGTTCCTGAATTTGCTCCTTGGGCTCATTTCGGGTTTACCCGTTTGAAACGTACATTGGAACATGCCCAAAATGTATATTTTAATAAGGATAAAAACTACTCCCAAGGAGAAGTCAATGCCATAGTAGCTAGTTTGAATACCGTCATCAATACAATGAGACCGGGTAACTTACCCGAAATGGAAGATTTAAGACCTTTATCTGCTCTATTAAGGCGCGTAGGCACCATAGACGATTCTACAGATCCGACATTAAAAGACGCTGTTGCATTCACTGAAATGGTCATAAAATACGTAGCAGACGGCAGTGGCACACATGATATGATAGAAACAGCTATCAGCCGCTTAAAATCTGCAGCAGGATTATGATAAGCTAGCTTTTAGAGAATGTCTGAAAAGGTCTATTGAAAGATTCATCTGGAATCCTCACTTTTTCTTCGAATTTTCTCTTTTCTTTCTCAGAAAAATAGTAATCTTGCATAAGATTTAGAAAATAAGAAGAAAATACTATGAAAAGACTAGTCCTATTGCTATTGAACTTACTGATGCCGATGATTCTGTTTGCAGCGTCCAATGACCTCTGTTTCCGTCATTTTTCTGTAGAAGACGGACTATCATCCAATTCGGTACGTGCTTTAATGCAAGATAAATACGGTTTTCTATGGATAGGAACGGATGAAGGACTGAACCGCTATGACGGCACTACTGTAAAACTCTATAGACTGAAAGATAGGGGAGCTAATGAAGCTATTTCATCTTTATACAGCACCCTCAACAAAATATGGATAGGTACAGACGAAGGCATATATATCTATGATTACGAAACAGAAGATATAATGCCTTTTGTACTGGCCACCTCCAAAAATATCCATATTGAAACAAATACGAACCATATTGTCGAAGATAAAGACAAAAACCTATGGTTCACTACGGTAGGACAAGGAATATTCAAATACAACACTATCACCAACCACTTGGAGCAATACGAATTTAAAAACGCAAATGGTTTAATGGCAAGTGTACTGGTGGATAGTGAAAACCAAATATGGGCCATTACCAATTGGGGAAACTCAGGTCTTTTCAAACTGAATAAAGCAGAAAATAAATTCGAGACTTTTCCGCTCTCCTATGAAAGCGGAAAGCATGACTCAAACGCATTGGTCATGTTGGAAGACTCGGAACATACACTGTGGTTAGGAACCTGGGAGTGTGGTTTGCAAAAAATCGATAAATACAGCGGAAAGGCCACTACTTATCTGCATCCCACAGACGGAAAAGGTGCCACCCATATTCATTCTATCATGGAATATGCCCCTCACCAGCTACTCATAGGCTCGGATGACGGGCTTCTGTTATTCAATACCATTACAGAGGAATATCAATTGTTTACAGAAGATGAAACAAACCCACATTCATTGTCCAACCGTTTTGTTTATCCTATTATAAAAGATCATGAAGGTGGAATATGGATCGGAACTTACTATGGAGGAGTAAATTATATTTCACCCAATACTGGACAATTCGAAAGTTTTGTCCACTCACGTTTCTCCAATTCTGTTAACGGAACAGTCATCGGACGGTTCTGCGAAGACTCTAACGGAGATGTGTGGATCGCTTCGGATGACGGAGGGTTAAACCGCTTTTCTCCCAAAAATAGAAAATTTTCCCATTATTTGCCCTTAGAGGGAAAAAACAGTCTGTCCTATCACAATGTACATGCACTTTGTATGGACGATGATAATTTATGGATCGGTACTTATACTGGAGGGGTAAACGTATTAAATCTGCAAACGGGAACTTTTAAAACATATTCTGCCTATCAGGATAATCCCGCCTCACTGGACGGAACCAGTTCTTATGCCATATTCAAAGACAGAAAAGAGAGAATATGGATCACCTCCATGTCCGGAGTAAATCTATATAACCGGGAAAAAGATAATTTCACCCGAATTAAAGACTTGGACGCACTGACCATTGACATTGACCAGGATACCAAAGGAAATCTCTGGTTCTCCACCCAAGGCAAGGGATTATTTAAATACCATCCAGAAAAACAGATATGGAAGAACTATATACATGACCATAAAAATCCGAACTCACTGGCAAACAACCAAGTGAACTGCGTACTGATTGACACAAACGGAGAGATGTGGGTGGGAACCATGAACGGGCTCTGCAAATACAATGCGGAAGAAGATGCATTCGAAACTTTACCTCTTGAAATTCCCAGTCACAATATATGCAGCATCATCGAAGACCAACGCACATTGTGGCTCACCACCACCAAAGGGCTAGTGCGCTACACCCCTGGAGAAGGTTGCCGAGTATTTACTAAAAGCGACGGACTGCAAAGTGAACAATTCCTACCTAATGCTGCCTTAAAAGCATCGGATGGAAAAATCTATATCGGCTCAGTAAACGGATTCAATGCTTTCTACCCTCATCAGATTAAGACAAATGTGATGCTTCCTCCAGTAATCATTACAGAACTGGAAATAGATAATAAGGAAATCCAAACTGGAAACAAACTGCTTCCAAAATCTCTCAACCAGTTGGAAGAACTGGAGCTATCCT
>OBJF01001258.1_pt1 | contig 23382 bp, 10 predicted proteins | sample 1519091 | NCBI WGS metagenome assembly OBJF01 (sample SAMEA2452124, study PRJEB22498) | human gut metagenome | biome: human feces; feature: human gut; material: feces | place: Australia | collected 2012
ACCGGTAGCCTCATCCTTTTCAACAGGTTTCAGATACTTTGCCAATTCCAGCCCTTCGCAGGCGCGTATTCCGTCAGCGGCAGATTCGGCATTCACTTTGGCACCAAAAGCGCTGGTATGAATGCGGTCGATATAGAACATATATTTCACTTTATTCTTGCCGAATTTCTCAAACTTGCGGGCGCTGATATCATTCAAATCAATGAAAGGAACATTCTGTTCTTCCGCTACTTGCTTTGCCCACAAACCGAATGTTTTGTTGACACGGGTAATGATGGTGCTGTCTTTGTCTGCCCAGGCATTGCGGGGAGTCAGGGAGAATAAAATCGGGTGTGCTCCTTTGGCTTTTACATCGTTGATGAAACGGCGCATATATTCTCCGTAGGTATATACAGTCTCTTTGACTCCGGTTTCCTTGATTGTCACATTCAGACTGTCCTTGCCGATTCCCGGAATGGAGGCGCGGGCACGTCCGCTGTCATAGGGGCCGTTATCATTGTGTCCCAGTTCGATGATTACCCAGTCTCCGGCTTGCACGCCTTTGATTACATCCGGCCAGAGGCGGTTGTAGAAGGTGCGGCTGCTAGTTCCTCCCAAAGCATGATTCTCAACGGTGATTCGGTTGGAGTCGAAATAATCTCCTGCGTAATATCCCCAGCCCCATTGGCCGTTGTTGCCGTTTCCTAAAGTACCGGTGCGCATGGTAGAGTTGCCGACCAGGAATAAGACCGGATTGTTACCTTTACGGCTTGCTCCGGCAACGGGGCGTGCCGTGCGTGCTTTATTCAGACTGTCCAGTGTGTTGTCTACCACCTGATTCACATCTTTCATTGGAGAAGCAATGTTGTTTTGTGCCTGCATCTGCAAGCTGCATATGATGGCTGTGAGCCAGCATAAGCAGTGAAATACCTTGTTTTTCATTTACCTGATAAATAATGCTCTTATTTTAACTTGTAAACTTCTGTACCTGCTAATAGGAAACATCCTACACCATAATCTTCAAAATCGGGAACACTTTTGTAAGTTACCGGCTGCCCGTCTTTCGGTTCTTTGCCTGTTCCTTGTACATAGCCCAAGAAACCATTCGGATGAACTGCCTCTTTTACCATTGCATTCCATGCTTTCAGTGCAACAGGGAGATATTCTTTACGGTCGAGTAATCCGTTGCGGATTCCCCATGCCATTCCGTATACAAACAAGGCTGTGCCCGAAGTTTCTTTACCTCCGAAATTGCTTTCATCGTGGAGGCTTACGTTCCAGAAGCCGTCTGTACGCTGACATTGCTTCAAGGCTTTGCTCATGGTCAGGAAGTCATTGATATAGTCCTGACGATGTGTTTCGTCAGCGGGGATTTCATCCAATACACGCACAAGGGCTGCATATACCCAACCGTTTCCTCTGGACCAGTAGCAGTTCTTGCCGTTCGGCTCTTTGTAAGGAGGATCAAAATCCTGATCGCGCCACCATAATCCTTCTTTGGCATTGTACATACCGGCTTCTCCTTCTGTGTTGCGGGTATAGGAATACAGATCCCACATTTTGTCATAGTACTTTTGTTCGCCGGTCATCTTGCCAAACTTGGCATAAATCGGCATTGCCATTTGTATAGCGTCAATCCAGTCCCAATCATTTACTTGCGGAGTATTTACGACCATATCGATGCTGGCTTTTATATTCCGGATCATGTTAGGGTCGGAGGGACACATATTATATAGGTCAATGTAAACTTGTCCGCAGCATTGGTCATCCGCATTGCGGGTCGTGTTTCCATTACGCATTCCCCATTTGTGGAAATTCGCCCAATCGTATGTATAGCTATAATAATCTTCGCGCGGGTAAATGCTATATAAAGCTATCAGCCCTTCATAATATACTCCGCGAGTCCAGATATTGCTGGGGCGAACTCTGCCAAAAAACGAGGGTAGGGTATAATCGGCATACTTTTTCATAAAGTAGTCGTTTACTTTTACGATGGTTGCCAAAGTCTCCTTTTGTTCGGGCAACTCTTGCGCACCGGCTGAACCGGCAGACATGCTACTCAGGAGAGTTGCTGTAATAAATGAGAGGAGTAATTTCTTCATGGTATAAAAACTGTTTATAAATAAAATTAGCTACTATAATTGATTTCACGGGCAAAGATAGGGGAATCTTTTTTCCTCTTCAATGGAATATTGTCCACAAGTATTTAAATTTGTCCATAATGCCTTCGGAAAGGGAGTGCGATGGTTAAAAAGGCAATTTATACATAGATTTGTACGATATTCTATTTTATGGGTAGACCATATCGCTTACTTTTGCACGACGTTATTCTAAATATGATAAGAACACTTTGATTAATGATAAAACTATGAAATGTACAAGCATCTTTTTTAGTTTGTTGGTAATAGCGACTTTTGTAGTTGCCCAGCCAAACTATGATTTTACTAAACTGAAACGAGAACATTTAGGACGTGGCGTAATTGCCATTCGTGAGAATCCGTCAACCGTAGTCGTTTCTTGGCGCTATCTTTCTTCTGATCCGATGGACGAATCCTTTGATATATACCGGGATGGTAAAAAGGTGAATAAACATCCGCTGAAAAATGCAACTTTCTTCCAGGATTCTTATCAGGGAACAGAACCTGCACTCTATACGGTAAAAGCTATAAAAGGTAAAACAGAAAGCAATTATCAACTGCCGGCAGATGCTCCGACAGGATATTTAAATATTCCTTTGGTACGCCCCGAGGGAGGTACTACTCCGTCCGGACAAGCATACACTTATGCTCCGAATGATGCCAGTATCGGTGATGTAGACGGGGATGGTGAATATGAGATTATTTTGAAATGGGATCCGTCCAATGCACATGATAACGCTCATGACGGTTATACGGGACCGGTGATTTTTGACTGTTATAAGTTGAACGGGCAGCAGTTGTGGCGTATCAATATGGGACGCAATGTACGCGCCGGTGCACATTATACACAGTTTATGGTCTTCGATCTGGACGGTGACGGCCGTGCGGAAGTGGTAATGAAGACCGGAGACGGAACAGTGGACGGAACGGGAAAGGTGATCGGTGATGCGAATGCGGATTATCGGAATGAGCGAGGACGTATTCTGACAGGCCCGGAGTATCTGACCATCTTTAACGGACTGACCGGAGAAGCAATGCAAACGATTGATTATGTGCCCGAACGTGGCAATCTGATGGACTGGGGCGACGGACGTGCCAATCGTAGCGACCGTTATCTGGCTTGTATTGCGTATTTGGATGGAGTACATCCGAGTGTGGTGATGTGCCGTGGATATTATACACGTACTGTATTGGCTGCCTATGACTGGGATGGTAAGAATTTGAAGAACCGCTGGGTATTCGACAGTAATAATCCCGGTTGCAGAGCTTATGCCGGACAAGGAAACCATAATCTTCGTGTAGGTGATGTAGATGGTGACGGCTGCGATGAGATTGTATATGGACAATGTACGATCAATAACGATGGAACCGGACTTTATTCTACCCGCATGGGGCATGGTGATGCTATGCATCTGACTCACTTTGATCCTTCCCGTCCGGGATTGCAGGTTTGGAGTTGCCACGAGAACAGAAGAGATGGCTCAACTTTCCGGGATGCAGCTACGGGAGAAATTATTTTCCAGATAAAGAGTAATACTGATGTAGGTCGTTGTATGGCTGCTGATATTGATCCTAATCATCCCGGAGTTGAAATGTGGTCTTTAGATTCTAAAGGTGTCAGAAATGTGAAAGGGGAAGTGATTGCTTCCAGAGTCAGAGGATTGTCTACGAATATGGCTGTCTGGTGGGATGGTGATCTCTTGCGTGAGTTGCTGGATCGTAATGTAGTCAGTAAATATAATTGGGAGAAAGGACTTTGTGAACGTATCGCTGTTTTTGAAGGTGCTCTTTCTAATAACGGAACAAAGTCAACTCCTTGTCTGCAAGGAGATATTGTAGGAGACTGGCGAGAAGAAGTATTGTTACGTACAGCCGATAATACAGCTTTGAGGCTTTATGTCTCTACCATTCCTACGGACTACCGTTTCCATACTTTCCTGGAAGATCCGGTTTACCGTATCAGTATTGCGACTCAAAATGTGGCTTATAATCAGCCTACTCAGCCCGGATTCTATTTTGGTCCGGAGTTGCGTGGCACTATATTCAGAGGATGTAAAATACCTAAAAAGTAAATTATGAATTATCGTATGATGACCGTTGCTGCGTTATTGGTAGCACTACCTGCCTGTGCGCAGAAAAAGAAAGCAGTAATCAATGATTCAAATACCCCCTTGCATTTACTGCAGCCTGCTTATCAGGGTACTTATGGTGATTTGACCCCCGAACAGGTTAAAAAAGACATCGATCGTGTTTTTGCGTATATAGATAAGGAGACACCGGCTCGTGTAGTGGATAAGAATACCGGTAAGGTGATTACGGATTATACTGCAATGGGGGATGAGGCGCAGCTGGAACGCGGGGCTTTTCGTCTGGCAAGTTATGAATGGGGTGTCACTTATTCCGCTCTGATAGCGGCTGCCGAAACAACAGGTGATAAGCGTTATACTGACTATGTTCAGAATCGTTTCCGCTTTTTGGCGGAAGTCGCTCCGCATTTCAAACGTGTCTATGAAGAAAAAGGGAAGACTGATTCGCAATTGTTGCAAATCCTGACTCCTCATGCGTTGGATGATGCGGGAGCCGTATGTACTGCCATGATTAAATTACGGTTGAAAGACGAGTCTCTTCCGGTTGACGGATTAATTCAGAATTACTTTGATTTTATCATCAACAAAGAATATCGTCTGGCAGACGGAACGTTTGCCCGTAATCGTCCTCAGCGGAATACTCTTTGGCTGGATGATATGTTTATGGGCATTCCGGCGGTAGCGCAGATGAGTCGTTATGATAAGGAAGCGAAGAATAAATATCTGGCAGAAGCCGTGAAGCAATTCCTGCAATTTGCAGACCGTATGTTTATCCCCGAAAAGGGATTGTACAGACACGGATGGGTGGAAAGCAGTACGGATCATCCGGCTTTTTGCTGGGCACGTGCCAATGGATGGGCGCTGCTGACAGCTTGTGAACTGCTGGATGTATTGCCGGAAGATTATCCCCAACGTCCGAAGGTGATGGATTATTTCCGTGCTCATGTGCGCGGAGTGACGGCGTTGCAAAGTGGAGAAGGATTTTGGCACCAGTTGCTCGACTGCAATGATTCTTATCTGGAAACTTCTGCAACTGCTATCTATGTATATTGTCTGGCACACGCCATTAATAAAGGTTGGATTGATGCGATAGCGTATGGTCCTGTTGCCCAGTTGGGATGGCATGCCGTCGCCGGAAAGATAAATGAAGAAGGACAGGTGGAAGGCACTTGCGTAGGCACCGGTATGGCTTTCGATCCGGCTTTCTATTATTATCGTCCGGTCAATGTATATGCGGCGCATGGATACGGACCGGTGCTTTGGGCAGGTGCGGAAATGATTCGTTTGCTCAACACCCAACATCCTCAGATGAATGACAGTGCCGTGCAATATTATCAGGAAAAGCAGAAGACGACAGCTCCTATCTTTGCGGTAGATAGTGAATAAATAAAAGATTAACTTTAAAATATAGGAACCATGAAACGAGAAGCATTCAAAATGTATCTGAAACCGGGCTATGAAGCAGAATACGAAAAAAGGCATGCCGCTATCTGGCCTGAATTAAAAGCACTGCTTTCAAAAAATGGGGTGTCGGATTATTCTATATATTGGGATAAAGAAACCAATATTCTATTTGCTTTCCAGAAAACAGAAGGAGAAGGAGGTTCGCAGGACTTGGGCAACACAGAGATTGTACAGAAATGGTGGGATTATATGGCGGATATCATGGAAGTGAATCCGGACAATTCACCGGTTTCAATACCATTGCCGGAAGTCTTTCATATGGACTAGAACCCTTAGACAGAATTGATATCAGGGGGATGTTTGATTAAAAAACAAGCATCCTCCTGATACTATTTATGGATTGTTTCTTTATTATTTCAACTATCTTGACTATTTTTGTCTGGCATTTATCATTAATCTTAGAATCTATATGACACAGAGGCGCATATTACTTTTCACATTGTTCATGACTCTTGTTTTCAATGCGGCTTACGGCGGCATTGAACTCCGTTCCAAACAAATGAGAACAAGTGACGGACTTCCGAATAACTCAGTTCGGTACCTGTATCAGGATAGCAAAGGCTTCTTGTGGTTGGCTACCCTAAATGGGTTAAGCCGCTATGATGGCAACTCTTTTCTGACTTTCCGTCCGGAAATCGGTGATAAAGTCTCTTTGGCTGATAATCGGATTTATGACCTTACCGAAGACAAAAATGGTTTTTTATGGATCTCTACAACTCCGGAATTGTTCAGTTGTTATGATTTGCAACGTGCCTGTTTTGTAGACTATACGGGGTCTGGTGCGCTGGAAAAGAATTATTCGTCTATATTTGTTGCTGCTAATGGGGATGTATGGCTCAGACATTCCGGCAATGGTTGTCTCAGAATGGTCCATCAGAAAGACAGACAGATGGTGTCTACGGAATTTAAGACGGAGCGTGGAAATCTTCCGGATAACCGGGTACAGTTTGTAAATGAAGATGCCGGCGGACGAATCTGGATCGGGACACAGCGTGGCTTAGTTTCCGTATCCGACGGACAGTATAAGGTAGAAGACAGATTACTCCATTTTACTTCTTCTCTGGCATTCAAGAATGATATGTATTTTCTGACAGCGGACGGAGACATCTACTGCTATCAGACTACAAAGCAAAAACTGACAAAAGTCGGTTCGCTTTCTGCTGTTGCGGGTAAGACGTCACCTACGGGAAACTTCCTGTTGAACGATAAATGGGTCATCCTTACCAATACCGGGGTTTTTAACTATGATTTCAATACACGCAAGATCAGTGTGGACTCTGGTCTGAACATCAGAAATGGTGAAGTGATTTGTGATAATCATGGTGACTTCTGGATATATAATCATACGGGATGTGTCACTTATATTTTGGCCAAGAATGGAGCAAGAAAAGAATTTCAGTTGATACCTGAAGATAAACTGGGATACATTGATTATGAACGTTATCATATTGTCCATGATTCCCGGGGAATCATTTGGATTTCTACTTATGGTAACGGATTGTTTGCCTATGACACGACAGAGGATAAGTTAGAACATTTTCTGGCTAATATAAATGATCAGAGTCATATAAGTTCGGATTTTCTGTTATATGTGATGGAGGATCGTGCCGGAGGTATTTGGGTAAGTTCAGAGTATTCCGGTTTATCCCGTATTTCAGTTCTGAATGAAGGAACCTCGCGTATTTATCCCGAATCCCGTGAATTATTTGACCGCTCGAATACGATTCGTATGTTGACTAAAATGCCGGATGGGGATATTTGGGTCGGAACACGTAAAGGCGGATTATATACGTTTGACTCGAATCTTCATTCCAAAATGTCCAATCAGTATTTCCATTCCAATATTTATGCGATAGCAGAAGATAATCAAGGCGAAATGTGGGTGGGAACCCGTGGAAATGGATTGAAGGTCGGAGATTCATGGTATCGCAATGAAGTCTCGGATCCGGCTTCGTTATCAGAAAATAATGTCTTTTCTCTTTTTCGTGACCGGAAAGACCGTATGTGGATAGGTACCTTTGGCGGTGGGCTTGAACTGGCAGAACCGACGACTGATGGCAAGTATAAATTCCGTCATTTTTTACAGCAGAAGTTTGGTCTGCGTATGGTGCGAGTAATAGAAGAAGACGATAATGGAATGATCTGGGTGGGCACCAGTGAGGGTGTGTGCATCTTTCATCCGGATTCATTGATAGCTGACAGTGACGATTATCATCTGTTCAATTATACAAACGGTACATTTTGCAGCAATGAAATCAGATGTATCTACCGTGATACGAAAGGACGTATGTGGGTGGGGACATCTGGCTCCGGCTTGAATCTTTGTGAGCCGGAAGATAATTACCGTTCATTGAAATATGAACATTACGGAACCTCTGAAGGATTGGTTAATGATGTGATTCAATCAATTTTGGGGGACAATAACGGAAACTTATGGGTAGCTACGGAATATGGTATTTCTAAGTTTAACCCGACTAATCATTCTTTTGAAAATTATTTCTTTTCTTCCTATACTTTGGGTAATGTTTATAGTGAGAATAGTGCTTGTGTGGGAGTAGATGGAAAATTGCTTTTCGGCACAAATTACGGTCTGCTTGTCATTGATCCGGATAAAATACAGGATAGCGAAACTTTTTCTCCGGTGGTCTTTACAGATTTGCATGTGAATGGTACCCAGATAAATCCTACTATGGAGGATTCTCCATTGAAACAATCGCTTGCTTATTCGGATGAAATTACTTTGAAGTATTTTCAGAATTCATTCTTGATAGATTTCTCTACTTTTGACTATTCGGACAGCGGACGTACAAAGTATATGTACTGGCTGGAAAACTATGATAAGGGATGGAGCACACCTTCTCCGTTGAATTTTGCTTCTTTTAAATATTTGAACCCAGGTACTTATGTACTTCATGTGAAGTCATGTAATGGAGCAGGTGTTTGGAATGAAAGTGAAACAACCTTGAAGATTGTCATTGTGCCTCCTTTCTGGAAGACGAACTGGGCTATGTTGGGATATGTGCTGTTGTTGATTGTAACTTTATATTTTACTTTCCGTATTGTGCGTAACTTTAACAGTCTGCGTAATCGTATTAATGTGGAAAAACAGTTGACAGAATATAAGCTGGTTTTCTTTACTAATATTTCCCATGAATTTCGTACTCCGTTAACTTTGATTCAAGGAGCGTTGGAAAAGATTCAACGGGTTGCTGATATTCCCCGTGATCTGATACACCCGCTCAAAACGATGGATAAAAGTACTCAGCGAATGTTGAGGCTGATCAATCAGTTATTGGAGTTCCGCAAGATGCAGAATAATAAGTTGGCGCTCTCTTTGGAAGAAACGGATGTGATTGCTTTCCTTTATGAAATCTTCCTGAGTTTCGGTGATGTAGCGGAGCAAAAGAATATGAATTTCCGTTTTATTCCGTCTATACCGTCTTACAAGATGTTTCTTGATAAGGGTAATCTGGATAAAGTGACTTATAACCTGTTGTCTAACGCTTTTAAATATACCCCTTCGAACGGTACGATTATACTTTCTGTTACGGTAGATGAAGTGAAGAAGACATTGCAGATTCAAGTAGCTGATACAGGTGTTGGTATTCCAAAAGAGAAGCAAAATGAGTTGTTCAAGAGATTTATGCAGAGTAGTTTTTCCGGTGATAGTATCGGAGTTGGTTTGCATCTGAGTTATGAATTGGTACAGGTGCATAAAGGTACGATTGAATATAAAGACAATGACGGCGGAGGTTCTGTCTTTACCGTTTGTATCCCGACGGACAAAAGTGTTTATTCGGAGAAAGATTTCCTTATTCCCGGTAATGTCTTGTTGAAAGAGGCAGGTGGGCAGGCACATCATTTACTGGAACTTTCGGAAGAACTACCGGAACCGGAGAAAATAGCAGAACCTTTGAATAAGCGTAAAGTATTGATTATAGAAGATGATAATGATATCCGTGAATTTTTGAAAGAAGAAGTAGGAGTTTATTTTGAAGTTGAAGTAGCTGCTGACGGAACTTCCGGATTTGAGAAGGCTCGTACCTATGATGCTGATTTGATTATTTGTGACGTACTGATGCCCGGAATGACCGGATTTGAAGTGACAAAGAAATTGAAATCTGATTTTGCGACAAGTCATATCCCGATTATCTTGCTGACAGCATTGAATTCTCCGGAAAAACATCTGGAAGGAATTGAAGCCGGTGCTGATGCCTATATTGCGAAGCCGTTCAGTATAAAACTTCTGTTGGCACGCGTATTCCGCTTGATAGAACAGCGTGATAAGTTGCGGGAGAAATTCTCCAGTGAGCCGGGAATTGTTCGTGCTGCCGTATGCTCTACTGACCGTGATAAGGAATTTGCCGACCGATTGGCTGTTGTACTGGAACAGAATCTTTCTCGTCCGGAATTCTCTATTGATGAGTTTGCTCAATTGATGAAATTAGGACGAACGGTATTTTATAGAAAACTGCGCGGAGTGACGGGGTATTCTCCCAATGAATATTTGCGGGTTGTACGAATGAAAAAAGCGGCTGAGTTGTTATTGTCTGGTGAGAATCTGACTGTTGCGGAAGTTGCTTACAAGGTTGGCATCAGCGATCCGTTCTATTTTAGTAAGTGCTTTAAGACTCAGTTTGGGGTAGCGCCGTCCGTATATCAACGCGGTGAAATGAAAGAACAGGGAGAAAATGAGACGGCAGAAGCCTGAGTAACCAAGCTTTCTAAATGGTAGTTTAAATCTTCTCTGTAGTGCCCGATATGAATGATCGACCTTGTATTTGTGTACAATAGTCTATGGTCGAATAGTAAAAGTACCCTTATTTTTGCAGGAGAATATTACTATAAAATTAAAGGATCATTGATCATGAGAACACTCTTTTTTATCTTGTTTTTTGTATTAGGCTTTTGTCATATTCAGGCGAGAGGGCAGAAGCCTGCACATGTTATAATAACAGCTGGTCAGTCAAACCAATTAGGAGTGTGTACGAATAAAGTTTAACCTGATAATAAAATCAATAAAATAATGAAAACAAATTATCTATGTGGCCTCTTCCTTTTATGTGTGCTAGTATGGGGAAGATCGGAAGCACACGCTGAGAAACCGCTGAAGACTCTGGATCTGTATCTTTGCATTGGACAGTCGAATATGGCAGGGAGAGGGAAATTATCACCGGAAGTGATGGATACTCTACAAAATGTATACCTGCTGAATGCAGATGATCAGTTCGAACCCGCAGTGAATCCCTTGAACCGCTATTCTACGATAGGAAAAGGACTTAGCTGGCAACAAGTAGGACCTGCATATGGATTTGCCAAGACGATGGCTACTAAAAAACATCCGGTAGGCTTAATCGTCAATGCACGGGGAGGATCTTCGATTCGTTCATGGGTTAAGAATGCCAAACAGTCCGGCGGATATTATGATGAAGCAATACGACGTGCAAAAGAAGCAATGAAGTATGGTACATTGAAAGCAATTATCTGGCATCAGGGAGAAGCCGATTGTCATCATCCGGAAGCATATAAAGAGAAGATTATTCAGTTGATGACAGACTTACGTAATGACCTGGGAATGCCTGATTTACCAGTTGTCGTAGGACAAATAGCACAATGGAACTGGACAAAGAAACCTTATATTCCCGAAGGTACAAAACCCTTTAATGACATGATAAAAGAGATCTCCACTTTTTTGCCCCATAGTGCTTGTGTGTCTCCGAAGGACTTACTCCGTTGAAGGATGAAACGGATCCTCATTTTGATGCAGCAAGCCAGATTACTTTAGGCAAACGCTATGCTAAAGAAGTTAAGAAACTAATAAAGAAATAGCTGGTCGTTTCAGACTACACTCATTTCTGTTTAAACATATACATAGGAAATATTTATCCATTGTTATTGTCACTTGTCACTTTTCTGATTTAAGTGTTTTATAATAAAGAAGATAGGGGTGACAATAGAGGGTGATAATAAGGTGACAATAGAATGTATCTTTCATTCTTATTGTCACCTCTCCTTGATGAATCTTTTATTTAAAGTCTTGATTATCAGATGATAGATAGTCAGCTTGAGGGTTTTGCCTGCATGTGTTAAAAACATCATTTTGGGCGTCAATGTACGCTGTTTACACCTTAATGTTTCCAAGGTATGCTGCTTACATTAAGAACAAAGCCCGGTAACCTTAATATGCAAGCAAGGTTTGATTAATCTGTTAAGTCGGTTTTATGTCTTCGTTCCATGTTCATGAACCGTTCGGCTCACGTACGTAAACCCAATGGCTCATGTACGTAGACTGATGGGACCACGTACATGAAACAATCTATTGTTACTGACCGGATACATTAATCTAGCCTGCATAATAGCTTACTGAACGGTTCATTGACGGTTGTTTCTCCGTACTAATCTTTTGTTCCTATGGGGCAATATGGTTTTTGTGACACCTTCTTTTACATATCTCCTTTATGGTGGGAGAAAATGTTTTATTCTATTTGATTGCTTCCAGAAACTCTATTTCAATAATTCTCAGATTAGCATTATTCTTGTTCGCTTTTGCTTCGAGTTCCATATCATTTGCTGCTTTTGCCGCAACTTCAGTGATCTGTCCGAAAGCATCCTGATCGCTGGTATTACCTTTCAGACGGATGGTAATTTGTTTGGAACGTACCGGCTTTTCCACATTAAGATGAACATACCCCAGGCTTTTATTCGTATCTCCACTCCAGATCATAGTATTGCCGGCAAACACTTCCAAAGGATAACTGCGTGAACGCCATCCATTCAATTTGATACAGATATCATCTATTGCAGCTTCTTTTTCGAGCGTATATGTAATCCATGCGGTGCTGAGCTTGCCGTCATTCATCCATTCGCTTCTTTCATTATCGTCGAAGCTTTGGTTTACAGTCTCATTGTTGGCTCCGGCTTTGGCGGATACAATACGTATATCACGTTTTGTGTCTTTGTAAGATGGGGTAAGGGGAGTCTTTCCTTTATCCAGATTACCTTTCAGAGTCATCTGAGGCAAATAAGTACTCAATCCGTTGCTAACTTTGACGGGAAGGGTTTCTAATGTAATTGTAGCGCTGGGGAGCCCTTCTGCCTTAGCGGTCAGAGTGATCTTGCCGGCTTGGGTAGTGCTGCGGATAAGAGCACGGTTAATACCACATTCCACAGGGAGACTGGTATTAAGAATATAATTGTCTTTTCCTTGTGCGATGCCTCCGCGCCATTCGGCATTCCCTTTCAGGTCGAATTGAATGGTACGGTTGTCAAGCGGACAGCGTTTTCCATCTTTATCTACCACTTCTACCTGTATTAATGCCAGGTCAGCTCCGTCCGCATGGAATCCTTCCGGATTTTGTATCGTTGTCAGTTTCAGTCCGGCAGGTTCACCAACGGTACTTACTGCGTAGTGGCTTATTTCCTTACCGGCCTTGTTGTAGCTGACAGCTTCCAGTTTACCGGCTTTAAAAGCCACATTGTCAAAAGTGAACAGGAAATTGTATTCGCGTTTGCCTTTTCCTAGTGACTGACTGTTCAGGAACAGTTCCACTTCTTCACCTGTAGAAACGACATAGACCGGTTTTACTGTATTTGCGGGATAGTTCCAATGACCGATGATATAGGTATTGTCTTCTTCTGTATCTACCCATCCGTTCCACATGACCTGATGTGCAAAGAAAGCATCTTTTTCGATGCGCATAGGGTCCGTTACTCCACTTCTGCGATAGTTTTCTTCACCACGGTGGTGTGTGTTGGTATCCGAGAAAATGATTTTGGCCCCTCCGGAACTGACTCTGCGACCTGTCCCTGGACGCTCACGCCAATAATCATACCAACAGCGGATCATTGCTATCGCCAGCATGTCCTGATTGTGATTGTAGTCTGTTGCAGGTTGGTTACGATGTAACGGTCCGTCTCCTTCTTTGTGGAAAGGATAGCTGTATTCATCCCAATATTTTCTCAAACCTTCGTCACGACAATATTCTGTAGCCCACATCGGATGATGCACGCTCTTGTTGATATAAAGCATTTCTCCGCCATATTCAGCTTCACGAATGTCCAGCATTTCACGAGAACCAATAGCACGTCCGCCGAAAGGATCGTATTGGTCGCGGATAGCTTTCATTTCTATCATATGCTCTCTGCTGATACCTTTGTTTCCACATTCGTAAAATAAGATACTTGGATTATTACGGTTGTAGATGATTGCATCGCGCATCAGTTCTGTGCGTTGGTCCCATTGGCGTCCTGTACGGTCCTTTTCGGAATCTCCTGCCGGCATTGCTTGAATCAGGCCTACACGGTCGCAGGACTCTACGTCTTGTTTCCATGGGGTAACATGCATCCAGCGTACCAGATTACCATTGCCTTTTACTACCAGGCCATTGGAGTAGTCACTAAGCCATGCCGGAACGGACAGGCCTACCGCCGGCCATTCATTACTGGTGCGCTGTGCATATCCTTTCATCTGGATCACACGATCATTCAACCATATTTTGCCTTCTGCAAATCGTGTCTTGCGAAAACCTGTACGAGTACTTACTTCATCAAAGACTTGATTCTTATTGTCTTTTAGAATCGTCTGGACAGTATAAAGATACCCATATCCCCAACTCCAGAAATGGAGATTATTTACTTTGGAAGCAGCTTTCACTACCCTTGTTTCGCCACCTTGTAAGGTTACTTTCTCACCTTCGAAGCTTTTCACCTGTTTGCCGTCAGCATCCAGCAAGACCACCTGGTAGCTAAATTGGCGTGGTTCACGACTGTCGTTTTTTACTTCCGATTCTGCATGGATGGTGGCAGTGCGTCCTTTTACGTCGATGTCTTTAGCATAAATATAAACTCCGGTAGTTTTCAGATTACTGTATAAAGGAAGAGTCTGATACACTTCATCTGTAACGTACAAGAATACATTCTTGGGCAGACCACCGTAGTTTGCGTTGAAGTTACGGTCGTTCCACTGGAACTTGGAGTTAGTACTTTTTTCGCGATACATCCAGTCATTGTCCGTACGTACTGCCAGTACATTGTCACCTTCTTTAATATAAGGTGTCAGGTCGAAGCCTGCCGCCATTACTCCGTTTTCGTGCTTTCCCAGATATTGTCCGTTCAAATAGAAGTCACCGGCTTGGCGCACTCCTTCAAATTCGATGAATACTTTTTGTTTTTTACCGGAAGCCGGAATCCGAAAGTGTTTCCGATACCATACCACTGTGTCCGTCAGCTGTTCGATGGACACTTTGAAGGCTTCATCTTCATTAAAGGCATGCGGTAAAGTGACCGCTTTCCACCGGCTATCGTCGAATTGAGATTGTTTAGCTTCGGGAAAGTCTCCGATTTGCAGACGCCATTCACTGTTGAAATTGTATTTTTTGCGTTCGAAAGCGTGACTATCAACAATAGCCAGCACTGCAAACAGAAATACAAATAGAAAGAGTTTGTTTCTCATGATTTCTTAATGATTAATTTTTCATTGGCAAAGAAAGTACATCAATGAAAGAAACACCCCTTAAATTAGTACGGAAAACCTGTAAGATCATACGTCGGCATCATTTATGGGTTCATTTTCATCTTCAGACAGCTTTTTCCGATAGGCAGATGGAGATACCCCGAATTGGTTCTTGAAACATTTACTGAAGTAGAACGGATCGTTGATACCTACGCTATAGGCGACTTCGGCTATGGTGAGATCTTCTGTCAATAACATTTCAGCAGCCTTTTTCATCCGCATGACACGTAAATATTCGTAAGGAGAATAACCGGTCACTCCCCGTACTTTTTTATAGAATACAGTACGTCCTAGTCCCATTATTCCGGCAAAGTCATTGACCGAAAAATCGGTATCGGTCATGTGCTCATTCAATACTTCATTCAGCTTTACCGAGAACTTCTGATCCTTGTCATTGGTACAGATAATGGAATGAGCCAATCCCGGTTCGTTAGAATATTTTTGGCGCAGTTTATCCCGTAGCTCGATTAACTTGAAGATTCTTGCCAGTAGTAAAGAGACATTGAATGGCTTCGTGATATACGCATCAGCTCCGGATTCAATTCCTTCCTGATATTTCTCTTCTATATTGAGGGCAGTCAGTAATATGATGGGGATATGGCTGGTGGTAAATTCATTTTTAAGTTTGCGTGTCACTTCAAATCCATTCATTCCCGGCATCAGAACGTCACAAACAATTAAATCAGCATCATACGTACTTGCTTTTTCAAAACCGGATGTTCCGTCAGCAGCTACTTCAACTTCAAAGTAAACTCCTATTTCTTCTCTTAGGAATTCACGGATATCAGTATCATCTTCTATAATCAAAACTTTGCGTTTGTTCAAAGGATCGACAGGAGGCTGGAAAGTATCCTCTGACGTTTCATTTCTGAGAAAATCTTTGGAGTGCTGTTCCTCTTCTTCGGTTAATAACTGATTGGGAATCAGGAAATCTTTCTCCTGATAGATATCAGAATTAGTCGGCAATAGGACGGTAAAGACAGAACCGCCTCCCTCATTTTCATCATAACTGATATTACCTTTATGTACCTGTACCAGTTCGTGTGTCAAGTGGAGACCTACTCCGACACTGCTATGAGAGAAGCTGCTTTGCATGAAACGCTTGAACAGTTCAGAACGTTTTTCTTTGGGTATGCCGATCCCGTTATCTATGACTTGTATACGAAGCTGTTGCTTGTCTTCCTGAATATCTATTTTGAATATAATCTTTCCGTTAGAAGGAGTATACTTGAAAGCATTGGATAGGAGGTTGTAGGTAACCTTGTCTAAATTGCCTTTATCAATAAACATTTTATAAGCAGGTTGTGACGGCTCAAAACTGAAATCGATGTTTTTGGACTCGCTTGTATCCTTGAAACTCAGGAAGATTTCATAAAGGAAAGCAATGACGTCCGTCTCTTCCAAAGATAAGGCCAGTTTGTTTTTCTGCATCTTTCTGAATTCAAGTAGCTGATTGATGAGGCGTAACATTCTCTGAGTACTTTTATCCATGGTTTTTAAAGGACGTTGCATCTCTTTGGGAGGATTCTCTATATTGATTAGCTTGTTGAGAGCACCTTGAATCAGAGTAAGCGGTGTACGGAATTCGTGGGATATATTGGTGAAGAATTCCAGTTTATATTCGGTCAATTGCTTCTCAACAGCGATGCGATTGCGTAATCTGTTGAAATTTCGTATGATATGGAAACTGAAATAACAGACGATTCCAATGAATACCAGATAAATCAGATAGGCCCAGGTCGTCTGCCAGAAAGGAGGAGCTATGACAATCTCCATAGTGCTTTCTTCCCCCCATACGCCGGCTACATTGCAGGCTTTCACTTGCAACTGGTATTTACCGGGAGGAAGATTACGGTACGTTGCCAAATTTTGTGCTGAAGGGATGCTCCATTCCGAATCATATGGAGGCATCCGATAAGAATATTTGGATGCTCCGTTTAAAAAGTTGAATGTTGAAAAGGCAATGACAAATGAATTTTGATAATGTTTCAAGTTTAACTGCCCTGTATAGGACATGGTTTCGTTGAGAGGGGAATCATCCATACCGGGCAACATATGCGCTCCATTGATGTGAAGCCCTGTGAATACGGTCGATGCAAGTTTTTCCATGTTTTCCACTTTATTGGCATCGAGAACTACCAGGCCGTAGTTCGTACCGAAAAGTAATCTTCCGTCAGCATTTATGCAAGCGGTATTTTCAGAGTATACATTCCCCAGTGTATGTGAAGAAAAATAATAATTCTCTATTTGCTTGGTGGCGAGGGTGAAGCGGGAAATGCCATATTCGGTCGCAATCCACATTTTATTGTCCTGATCTTCAACAATCGACTGTATGACTCCGTTGGGCAATCCGTCTTTAATACTATAACAATCGAAAGTCAGATGTTGGTAGTCATTTCCCGGATAGCAGATGGCAAAGCCTGCTCCCGTTGTTCCAATCCACATATTTCCTTCATGATCATTCACCAGACAGCGGATTTCATTGCTGGGGAATGTTTCATTGACATGATTGTAAAGTACGTAATTCTTGGGGGAGTTGATCAGTGAGTCCGGATGGAAGATATAAATACCGTTGTTGGTACCCACCCACATCATGCCGTTGCGGTCTTCCTGTATGACGCGTACCCGTTTTTCTCCATAACTGCCTTGAAAGAAATGCTTGAATTGATAACCGTTGCCTGTTTTGACAGCCAGATTCAATCCTCCGCCAAATGTTCCTATCCACATCCGCCCTTTGCGGTCACGGTAGATTAAGTAGACATTGTCGTTTGATAAGGAGTTATTATCCTTACTGTTATATCGGTACCATTGATCAGCCCCGATACGTAATCCTATACCACGCATACCCAACCATAACTGTCCTTCATTATCTTCGCACATACTGTATACGTTATGTGTAAACTTCTCTCTACGAAGTATATTTTTCAGGTCGGCATCATATTCATATAGGGTACCCATGCGGTTTGCCATATATACATTACCGTTTTTGCCACGTAAAAGCATACGTATCGTGTTGGAGCGGTCAGAAGCATCTTCGCCATTCGGATAGATACGTAACGTTCCTTTATTCAGAATCTCCAGATGAGATAATCCGGAGAATTCGGAACTCACCCAGATACCCCCGGAACGGTCTTCAATGATATATTGCAGATAATTGGAATTGATATGGCTGGAGTGACTGACTTCAAAAGTGAAGTGCTGCAGATCGCCGGTATTCAGATCGTAGGCAAAGAGTCCGTTTCCGTAAGTCGTAATCCAGATGATATCCCGTGAATCATGAATGATAGAGTAACGTTCTACATCGATATATCCCAAATGCTCGGATGAAAGAAACTGAAAATGTTTGATGTCGCCAGTGCTGGTATTGACATACCATACGTTGCCGGTATAGTTGTGTACCCATGCATTCCCTTTATTGTCTCTGGTGACGTTACCGTTTTTAATATTCAGGCGGGAGAACCGGCGCAGCTTTCCCGTTACGGGATCTAGGATGTAACTGCCAGTGGCGGTAAACATCACCCATTGATGTTGCAGGCGGAGGCTTCCGGTGATTACACCTGTATCTCCGAGTTCGGTTAATGAAGCGATTTTCTCCAGTCGGTTATTGGAAAGAGAGTGGCGGTAGATTTCTTTTTTTCCGGTAATGATGCAGGTATATTGGTCATAAGAAAAGATATGTTCCCAGCTTTCTCCCTGTGTATCCATTGCTTCCAGTTTGCCGTCATGGTATTTCCATAATCCTTGCTTGGTTCCTATCCATACATGTCCGGGGCTGTCATTGCTTTCGTAGACAAACAGTACCTCGCCAGAAGATAGGTTGCCTAATTCTTTTTTGTATGCCTGCGACGAGAACTGGCCATCCTGATAGACGACACGACGGCATCCGTTATTGTTATCCCACAACCAGATAGACTGGTCGGATGCAATGATTTTTTTCGAATAGCTCTGTTTGTATTCTCCGCAACCGGTGAAATCGACGAAGCGCCCATGTTTTAAATCGTAACAGCTATATAAAGAAGAGAGGGTGGCGATCCATAAAAAACCGTTAGAGTCTTCTTCCATATTCCGGATGCGTGGGTCGGCCAATGAAATCGGCAGATTAGGGTCCGGGTAGATACTGACAAAAGAGTTGCCGTCATAATAGCTTAATCCGTTGACGGTTCCCATCCACATAAATCCCTTGCTGTCCTGAAACATATATCGGATGGAATTATTCGCCAGTCCGTCACCGGTGGTCAGTTTGTTCGAACGTATCTCGACAGATGCATGTACTGAACTGAGATAGAAAGATAAGAATGCGAATATCAGCAGTGCATTTTTCATATTTGATTTCTACGATTCTACATTATTATTAATGGTTACAAAGTTAATTTTCTTTTTAGAATAGAGGATGTAATAGCGTACGGAAAAACAAAGAAACGATGTATTATCGTTCATTCTTGATGTAAATCTCAGGTGAAATACGATTTTCTAGGCTTTGTGTACGCATGTACATTCTAAACTATAAAGAAAGCTGTAATTTAGCGGCATGAAAACGGTAACTGGAAAAAACTTCCGGTTACAGAATATTTGTTTAGAGGTAGAAGATAAGAGTCAGGTAATAAAGAAGCACATTAACAACAGTAAAATGGAAATCAGTTTTCAATAGGTTTTAAAATATAAGCATAATGAAAAAGCATATAGGTATTAGTCTTTTTTTTATGGGGTGTTTCCTGTCTCTTTCGGCTACGAATTATTTTGTAGCTACCAATGGTGATGATTCAAATGCGGGCACGCTTGACAAACCTTTCGCTACTTTACAAAAAGCGCAGTCAAAAGTCGTTCCCGGAGATACGGTATATATTCGCGGAGGCGAGTATCGGATACGGGAAGAGCAGATGATGGGAGGAGATCATTTGCGCGCTTATGTTTTTGAAATGAATAAAAGTGGCACTCAGGCCAAGAGAATCTGCTATACAGGTTATCAGGATGAACGTCCGATATTCAATCTGGCTGAAGTAAAGCCGGAGGGTAAACGGGTATCTGTCTTTTATGTATCAGGCTCTTACCTCCATTTCCGCAATTTTGAGATTATCAAAACACAGGTTACTATCCGGGAGCATACTCAGTCGGAGTGTATATACAATCAAGGTGGAAATCATAATATTTACGAGAATCTGGCGATGCACGATGGCATGGCTATTGGTTTTTATTTGGTGCGGGGAAGTCATAATCTCGTACTGAACTGTGATGCTTATAATAATTTTGACCCTGTATCTGAGAATGGTACCGGTGGAAATGTGGATGGCTTCGGTGGGCATCCGGCTTCTGCCTCCTATACGGGAAATGTGTTTAAAGGATGTCGGGCCTGGTACAATAGTGATGACGGTTTTGATTTGATAAAGGCACAAGCAGCTTATACGATTGAAGATTGCTGGGCGTTTTATAATGGATATAAGCCCGGAGGATTTGTGGGTGCGGGAGATGGTACAGGGTTTAAAGCGGGTGGCTATGGTATGCGCTCAAAAGTGAAGATGCCGAATGAGATTCCACACCATGTAGTGAAGAATTGTCTGGCATATAAAAACAAGAACAAAGGATTTTATGCCAATCACCATTTGGGAGGAATTTCCTGGTTCAATAATACCGGTTATCAGAATCCGTCTAATTTCTGTATGCTGAATCGTAAGTCTCCCGGAGAAATAGTGGACGTGGACGGATATGATCATATTATTCGGAATAATTTGTCATATAAGCCGAGGGCTGCAGGAAAACATATTGTCGATGTGAATCGGGAGGAATGTACGATTATCAATAATTCTTTTCTTCCTGTAGATATGACCGTAGGTGAGGATGATTTTGTGAGTTTGGATCCTGCTCAGTTAACATTGCCTCGCAAAGCGGATGGAAGTCTGCCGGATATTGATTTTCTGAAGTTAAAAAGAAATAGTAAATTATATGATGCGGGAATCGGTTTTCAATTCTCTGCGCAGAATCTTTAAAATATTGTTCTGTTATTGAAGAAAAATAGCTGCATGATAGATCTATGTTGATATAATCCGCATAGATCTATCGTACAGCTTGAAGAATGAGATCTTTCTGTAGATTCAGATATTAGAGAATAAGACGTTTGATCTCCTCAGCGGTATCTACAATATATTGAGGACTGAATTCTTCCAGTTCGGCACGTGGGCGGAATCCCCATGTTACTCCACAAACTGTCACTCTTGCATTGGCAGCCGTTTGCATATCCACGCCGGAATCACCCACGTACAGCACTTCTTCTTTGGTTACTTTGGCAACTTCCAGAATATCGAATACAACGGTTGGATCGGGTTTAACCTTTATCCCTTCACGTTGCCCGAACACAGCGGTAAAATGGATTTCCGGAAAATAATGGTCAATCAACTTTTGGGTGGCTGCCTGATATTTGTTGGAAGCCACAGCAATTTGAATACCTGCATCCTGTAAGTATGAGAGCAATTCCGGAATACCGGGATAAGGGCGGCTGTCATCGGCATTATGAATGTCATAGTAAGGGACGAATTCCTTGCGTACGCGCAGTACATTCTCTTTGGACTTTTCTCCTTCCGGCAAGGCACGCTCAAAAAGTTTGTCGATGCCGTTTCCTACCATGAAGTTATATTTCTCGATCTCATGTGTGGGATATCCTAACTTATTCAAGGCATAATTTGTACTGTGTGCAAGGTCGGCAATGGTATTCAGTAATGTACCATCCAAATCGAAAATGACTAGTTTCTTCATTGAACTTCTTGTTTTTTTATGTTAATCCTGTTTTCCTTTCTTTCTGCTTACAAAGATAGGAATAAAAAACGAATCATTTCCTTGTAATTCGGAACCAGTCTACATCTGTCCATCCTCCATCATTGGTGACAATAGCCGGACGGGTACAGAACATGCCGACTTTGGCGCCAATCCATTGTCCCTCCCTTGCCTGAAAAGGGTTGCCTAATGGTAAGAACTTCTTTCCGTCAAGGCTATAACTGAAGTTGCACATCACAATGAGGTCGTTACCTCCTTCACTGGCTTTAATTTTCTTGCCGTCGCAACTGAAACGTACCTTTAGGTATACCGTGTTTTGGGTAAGACCGACAGAAGAGTTTACCTGTTCCGCTTCTCCTTTATCTGCTTTTTTACATTCAATTTGAGACAGCACAAGACCTCTGTCCGTATTTTCCAGAATCAATCCTGCATAATCCCTGCCCATTACTACCAAACCTGTACGTTCACCTTTCAGTTTGGGATTAGGCATGAAGGTCAGTTTCATCGTGGCGGTGAAATTGTCCGAAGGAGTTTTTTGCAACAACAGATTAGCTACATCCCACAAATTCTTATAATCCGCTACTACCGGATAAGAGTATAGTCTGACATAACTTTTGTCTCCGGCATAATATGCCCATTTCTCATTGATATTAGCGTGCCACTGCCATTGCGGAGAGAGTATATATCCGTCGAATTCGTCGCTTTCTTGCGGTGTACAGATGGGATATATCTTTCCTACATTCGGCTTTTTGTAGGTCATTACCGGTTCGCCGCAACCGTCACCATCTTTGTCGATACCGATTACAGGCCAGTCATTCACCCACTTCATCGGTTGCAAGTGAACAAGGCGACCATAAGCGCCTACATCCTGAAAGTGGAAGAACCAGTCTTCTCCGGAAGGAGTGTCTACCCAAGCTCCCTGGTGAGGTCCATTGACGGGAGAATCACCCTGCGCCAGTACAGTTCTCCATTCATAAGGACCATACACATTTTTAGAACGGAGTACTACCTGCCAACCGGTTGGCACACCGCCTGCCGGATGGAAGATATAATAATAGCCGTTCCTTTTATAAAACTTCGGGCCTTCACACGTCTGGTGTGCTTCGTGACCGTCGAAGATAATGCGTGAGGGGGTGATGGCTTTGGTCGCTTCCTTATTCAATTCACAGATGGTGATTACACTTTTCAGTCCGGCGCGGCTTCCTGCATAGGCGTGTACCAGATATACTTTTCCGTCTTCATCCCAAAGCGGGCAGGTATCGATGATTCCTTTTCCCGGTTTAACCAGAACAGGTTCCGTCCACGGACCTTGCGGGTCTTTGGCTTTTACCATGAAAGCGCCTTGATCCGGGTCTCCCCAGAAGATATAAAACTCTCCGTTATGGTGGCGGATACTGGGTGCCCAGACACGGTTGCCGTGTTCCGGACGTTCCGGTGTTTC
>OBJF01001270.1_pt1 | contig 23300 bp, 24 predicted proteins | sample 1519091 | NCBI WGS metagenome assembly OBJF01 (sample SAMEA2452124, study PRJEB22498) | human gut metagenome | biome: human feces; feature: human gut; material: feces | place: Australia | collected 2012
TGTATCATAGAAGAACCTTATAAACATTATTTTACAGAAAAAGTTTCATACTCTCTCTTAAAATAACAAAATACCGGATATCTTTATCCCATCAAAAGGAATAGAGGTATCCGGCATTATCCGTTTTCTTAAGTTAATGACATTGTGATAATCCATGCTTTAGCATCATCGGTAATTTCTGATGGGCGTCCAGAACGCTGAATATCAAAAATCGCAGCATCAACGCCACCTTTGTTAAATTTAGTAATACAAAGGCGTACCGTCGCAGTGCTGATTGCAAGCTTTTCGGCAATTTCCTGGAATGTCATTCCATCGGCTTTATATAAAAGGATTCTGGCACGTTTTACGACTTGTGCCTGAATTGTTTTCTTTTTGGATAATGATTTAAGGTAATCCTTGTCTTCATCTGACAGGGCAAGATATGTTCTCTTCATAGTGTTCATCCTTTCTTAGATAACACTATTTTACCACATTTTATCCAAAAAAGATATATAGTAGTTATTTAATTTATGTTATACTAGGTCCCTGTGCAGTAACTGCCCTGCAACCATTCCATACCGTATTGATACCTCACACCCCAAAATATGACATCACCTAAAGGCGCACCAACGCACCGTAATCTCAGTTACTGAAAATTAAGCCCTATCTCATACGGAAACGGAATTGATAGATTTGTCGGTTTTTCTAGAAAAATTATTCTCTTAGATGCCGCTACCATAAAGCCAAATTCAAACATCGTCCCCTGCCCAACTATACCGCCAGGATTGCATATAATAATAGCATCCGACCGTCTAAACTTATCCATATGTTCATATTTGTGCCGCCATGCATCACGTTTATTTATCAGCTCCTGTCCCTCCAGAAGAATGAAGTCCGTTCCTAGTGTCTCTGGTACAACCTTTGTCGTCCACGGGCTTAGCACCGTAATACCACGTCTCTGCAACATAGTCATTACGTCCCCAATCTCTTTTAAGTGTTGTTGAAAACTACCACACACGACAACCTTTCTAAACTCCTGACAAAGCATCCCCTCCAACATATTCATCGTTCCAAGCACATCTACACTCTTTTCCAAATAGAACCGTTCCAACTCAGGCTGTACAATATTAAAATAAAGTCCACAGTTTACGTAAACCTGAATAACCAAACGTATTTGTTCTACTTGATCTAATTGTTGAAATACTCCCGTGGCATATAAGCGAACACATTCGTTGTTGACCTCTCCAACGCACCTTTCTGCTTTGTCTAAAAATACATCTAAGTTTTTTATGAGTAGACTTCCCACAGAGCCCCCCATAAACGCAACATGATCCTGCCCCAGTAGTTTTAACGCGCCATTCCTTAAGCTATACATACTAATATTATCTGTACTAAAATGAATTAATACTTTATCTACTCTATCTAACATAAATACCTATACGTGCTAATTATCTCGGTTGATAATTAGCATTTTCCTTTCTCCCATAAATTTCTGGACATTTCATTGTAACGTCTACTAATCACAGAAAATCCTCCTACAACCCGTATTTAAACTACTTTAAGTTCACACCGTTATATCAACAAGCCCGTTCCCTTGCAGACTTGTTGGAACATTAATCAACCTTCTCTTTCTAGCCGTGACGCTTCCTCCCGACTCAAAGCAAATACACATGTTATCTCTTAAGGTCACCCTACTCAAAGATTACTGCTGAGCGCATTAATATACTTTGTAATAAAGAACTCTTTGTTCTTTGAGTTGTACTGCATAATAAACCGAGGGTGCTCTAACGGAACAATGGTATTAAAGAATTGATACCTCTCATTCACCTCCGACAAAAACTTATAGTTTTCTCCACTACCAATACAGTAACAGACCGATCTATCGACTCCCAAGTCTATTTGACTACGCATGGAACTAACCATAAAGGAATACAAAGCTTCCTGTAAGTTTTTATTTTCATAGTAGTTGCAATTAACCTCCTTTCCTTTTGCATTAGCTTTGGCGATACCTAACGGACAGACGAAGCTCATAAAAAAATCAGCATAAAAACGCTCACAACCTCCATACTTACTAATTACATCGTATAGAAAATCGCCAGCAGGCCTATTTATACAAAATTTATCCATTAAAATTCCCGTCTCACGCTGCAAATGCTGAGCATCAGCAAACGGAATACCCGTTATAGCTGACCCCCGACGCGCTGGCGAACTTCCAAGTATTAGTCGGCGAGAACGGAGATCATTGTAATACTTTTGATAAAAAGCAGTTGCAACCTCCCTTACTAACTCCTTTTGATTGCCACTATACGGATTAACTACCCTAAAACCTTCAGGTAGCTTCACTTCTTTATGTGCAAGTTTTTCATTAAATTTTAACACTTTTTCAGAAAAAGTCTCCTTGTCGCCGCACAACATATTTCTTCGATTCATAAGACTACACCCCTAATAAGTTTATCCTTTACCTAGTTATTAAACACATAATACCACCCCCCTTTATACTTTTCAACGAGTTCTAGATGTACAACTTCTACGCTTGCGCTCTTAAGTAGCAACAGCCGACAAATAAATCTCCGTGTTTGTAATATAGCGGTCTATACCACTAAACCCCGCATTGCAAAGCTCCCTATGTATCAGCCCTACCGTATTCATTCCCCGGTATATATCGACAAAATCTGTCCCCGGAATAATCAACCCCGGAACAATGCACCCCTGTTTCATATGCAAAAAACCATTTGCCACAGAAATAATAATTAGTGCATTGGGTCTTAGCACTCTACGTGCCTCTATTATCGCTTGTTTTATATCAAAAAATGACGAGTTGTACGTTCGCAATGACACGTACAAATCGCAACTGTTATCTGGTATAGCCGCCAAACTGTCAGCACTAGCTACGATAGTTGTTGCTAGCGGAAGTTGCTCCTTCAGCCTCCTTAAACCGTCCTTTGCAATATCCACGAAAGTGATATGCTCACACAACGAAAACAGGACTAACGCCTCATTTCCGCTCCCAACACCAACATTTACTATTTGATTATCAGTTAACGGGCGTGTAGATGCTCTCCTGTAACAAGACATGAATCCTTCGCTCCAATTTGTATCAAGGGAACGTGTATCATTCACATAATCGTATGCAGAATACTTATCATTAAACGCACCCGCTATCGCATCACCTACCACGTTAGTAGCCTCTGCATATCCAACTCCGTATTTCCTCCAAAGCAAAGAAACTAATGCAGATTTATTTTTATTTGCTTTGAGCTCTTCCACAGAAACATCGAACCCCTTCCGCGCTAATGTTTCAGCAACCAAGTTACTAATCCTATTTTTAAAATAAAATGGGCTATGATCTATACTTTGTTTACTTCCTGAATAGAACGCTTTATTCTGTTCTAATATTTGTCGCTGCAATTCGTCAGGATACCGATATACATGCTCGAAGGTAATTGCAGGGTCATCCGCCAAATATCCTGACAGCCTAGGATCTGGAATTCCTATATATATATCGCCTACGCCAACTTCTTTTACTAACCCAGCAACCTCAAATAGCCCCTCCTCTGTCAATGAATTTACTGTTAGATAAACCCTTCCTATATCGGGCACTCCTAACCTTCGCAACTTTCTCAATAATACTATGCTCCAGGATACACAGTTTTCTTCTCCCGTATAAGCAGTGCATATCAAACTGTCGTCCCGTGCAGTAAGAACAACTCCTACGCTTAATCGAGAAGACATTGTATTATTTGCAATGTCAACTGAAAGTTTCATCCATTTCAAACCATTCTTATCCATCCTTTACCCCTCCGAAATAGCCTCTATAAAAAGCATCCGTGTTAAACCTAAAGAAACGGCCTTCCACAAATATGCAGAAACTATCGTCGCATATTCACGCCATGTAACAAAATATTTCTCCGTAACTATGGCTGATGGTGTCTCCTCCAAGCCGTACATCCATTGAAGCACACGCCTGATTGAACCATCCTCCTTCGCACATACATCCTCACGCCCTAGCGCAAAAATTAAATACATCTCCGCCGTCCACCTTCCAATTCCTTTTAAAGCTGTTAACTTCGTAATAATTTCTGTATTTGTAAGGACAGGGAGCCCCCGTAAGTCCAGCCTTTTTTCAACTATCGCCGCAGCCAACCCCTTAATGTACTGGACCTTACGACCTGAAATCCCCCTTCCACTGAGATCATCATCGTTCACTCGTAGCAAGTTACTAGGAGTTATTGTACCAACCAAACAACAAACCCTCTGCCATATAGTCTCACGGGCCTTGTCGCTAATCTGTTGCCCTATAATATACTGCACAAGGCACTTGAACCCATCCTCCTCTATAACTAACTCACTGGTCCCGATGTATCTAATTAGTTTGCCCAATACCTCATCCGTGCTAATCAGGTATTGCACCCTCTGATCGTTTAAATCATATTTCAAACAAGCCATAATCTCTCCTCCGCCCACAAGGCAGTTTGTATGTAACTCTATATGACCTAGCATATCACCCACCTCAACGGTACAAGTTCCACTTTCACACCTAAAGCTTCCAGGTACTTTTGAGGGTTATGTTGTAACCTTTCTATTACTCCAACTTACCCATGCACCTTGTTTATTATATTTAAAAGTTCTACCACCTGTAATTTTGTTCTGCATTTATTATGTTCTATAACCATGTCCGCATTAGTATATTGAAACAAGTTATATATCTCGCATAGCTCGCTCCTACTAGGTTTCATATTTTCTATCCGAAAGCTCTCTAAAATTCCAGTTGCTATATAATATTTTTTCTTTGCCTTTTCGCATGATGCAGATAGCATATTACACGCCCTTGCAAAAAACTCATACCCCGTGTTTATTAGTAAGTCGCCCCTGGCAATCATTATTTCATCACTTACGTTCATAATTTTGTCAATATTTTCAACCCCCTTCAAGGTCTCGATTTTCGCGATCAACCGAATCCCCGTACCTAACTTCCTCCGTATCATTTCCACCTCTTCTGCACTTTCTACGAATGAAAGTGCCACTCCGTAACACGGAACAGCTTCTGTAACTCTTACATATTCATCTATAACCTCCTCCTCACATTCAATAAATTTCATGCCCGGAGCTGTAATATACTTTCCGTATGGAACAATCCCCTTACCCATCGCCTTTACGAAAATTTCATCTTCTGTTTTGTCTTCTAGTCGCACTACAGCATGATTTTCTCCAACCGTAAGAACCGTACCTATCGGTAAGCTAAATAACTTATCAAAATTATTATTTTCTACATACATATCTGTATGTTGCCTCATTAGTCCATTCTTTTTTGAAATAGAATATATAGCATCCGGTGCCACCTTAAGTTCTTGACCTTTCCATTCATAAAAAACCCTAATCTTTTTTTTCGGAATAGGCATATCTAATATCAGGTCAAATGTATTGCCCCATATTTTATAAAACGCCTGAATCTCCTTTATGTACCCCTCCGCAGCATGCCTGGTACAGTTAACACGCAATTTTTTAACCCCTTCCTTGCTAAATATCTCCATCAACTCAACTACTTCTTTTTCATTTCCAATCCAAACGGTAGGTACTATTCGTTCTATATTATTCATATTACATCCATCCTCTACTTTATTATTTTTTACAATCCCTATATTCTTTTTTTCTCACTCTTGAAACCTTCCATCAATAATGATAATTACGAGAACGCACTCGCAAATCGAAAACTACACACAAAATATATTTGTACCCGCGTTCCCGTTATAGATTCCTAAAACCGAAGACTGATTACGACATTATAAGGTAACCAAACAGAAGCAAGAAGCTCGTCCCTCTTCATCTACCAGAGACTTGTATGTTCGCCACAAACTAATCACTCGAAGCCCAGCGTAATGGTATCGCTTTCCCAGAGCGGTGCGACAGGACGTATCCTACTGAGGCGATACACCCTGTTTGGGAACGCAAACACTGAAGAAACCCAGAGTAATCTCTCCCTCTCAGTCTTACTACCAAAACCTGTAGACATACTCTCCCCAGGCACATCGACATAACGCAAGGCAAGGTAGGATGTCCTTAAATTAAATAGGTTATAGTTACATCAATGCAAATACTCAACTACACACCACCGTAATCCTCTAGGGCTACCCAACGTATCTCATACCCTACAGGCAGCAACGTATCAACATAGCCGCTGCCTGTTCCCGCGTCAGAGTATTTCTCTAGTGAGCCGCGGATACATGCATGTTAAACAAACCAATTGAGCTTATACGCATAGCCAGAAACCACCGGCAGCGTCCCGAAGAAACATCAAATTCAAACGGCATTGCGACTGATAGTGATACATCAGAAAAACCGTCTTAATCTAAAACATCCCCGCAGGACTGTTACCTATTTTAAGCACTATGCTTTCGCTCATTTAGAATCTAGTCGTTTTTTCTCAACAGTAACTAAGTTAAATACCAATTCACAGTAAGTTCCAAACATTCTTTACCCTCTAAACCGTTTTTACAAATTTCTACATATGCCCCCCTTACCCTGACTACTTTTGTACATGGCACCTTTTAACCACTACAAGTATTTCAATTTTCTCAAATAACCGTCTCACACAAAACCTCCTACTGTTCCGCATTACTCCGCTTTTGTGCATACTTTTTACACTGAGGATACCGTTTGCACTCGTGAGCCCCGTACCATCATGTTCACAGTTTAACTCCTCTCCTTCGTCCCTCTTTTCAATGTTAACCCGTCTGAATAAACCAGCAATATATTTATAGAGGAATAACCCCTCAGCCACCACTTAAGTAAAGGGATGCCGAACAAACATCCATCAATCACCCCGCATTAGGGCTATCCGAAACAAACACAGTTAACTTTTAAGTCGAACAACAATTCAACCACTCAATAATTCAAAAAAAAGATTCTACAGGACATAATATTTTTCATGTCCTATAGAATCTTTCCTTAGTCCAATCTTTATGTACTTCTGAAATATCATTTAGATGCAATTTAGCTTTTCTTACCCAAGCACCAAAGCCGTCCATCCAAATCATTGTTTGCTTTTCCTATCCAATTCTTCAAACACTTCCACTCAAATCTATTCAAATATTTTCGTGGAACAAAAAAAGTAACTTCCGAATATCCATGAAAATAATACCATCTCTTTTAACAAGAATTTTGCCACAATCCGAATATGTGATTTTTAGTTTTGCTTCCATCTCCTCAAAAAAATATCTATTTCATAATATTGGGCACAACATTTTATGCCTCCTTTTCTTTCCTTTACTATGTTCCAAGACTTTCCCATATATCGCCAAAAACTAATGATTCTGCCTATAATTATCGAAATGCAATAAAAACATTGTTATATGAACCTGAATCCGTGAAGTTCACGGATTTAGGTTCATATATAACTTTCTTTAGCTTACAATTTTCACCAGTCGCAAATCACTCAATATTTTCTATGCTCTTCGTGCTCCAGTTTTGATAAGATTTCTTCTCTCTGATCCGATGTGATTTTTTCATAGTTTTTTCCAAACCATTCAAATATATTTTCTGATAAATCCCACTCTTTCCTTATCATCTCTTTTACTTTTTCTCTACCTGCTACTTGGTTTAACAACTCAGCATTTATCTGTAAATCCTTAACAAGAAAATCCAGTTGCACGAACTCTTCCTCTGACAGATCTATAAACTCTATTTTATTTCCTTTCTTTTTCTGCTCTTTGTAATATTCAACTTCCATATCACTTAAAGGAATCATTTTCCCCTCCGACTTGATCGTGACATACCCCCCATCATCTATTTTCTTCACACAAATATCCGGCGTATATGAACCCAAACTTTTCGCTTCTTTAAACTCTTTCATATCCTGTGTCCCATATTTTTTATCATATATCGGTTTTTCACCAGAAATAAAAATAATACAGTCCTCATCCGGTATCCTGGAAATCTCCTCGCTGGTCAACAATTCCCTGCTCTGTCTGTCAAAGTTTATACTGGTACTCCCACTCGCTCCTTTACTTAACCCATCATTCTTCTTATCAATAGTTGCCGTTCCCAGTAAATCAGCAATATATTTATGGGTGGAATCAGCCCCCCGGCCGCCACCCAGATAAAGAAAAGTTGAACAAGCATCCATCAGAATTTCCCATGTATCGTTTTTGTAAATCTGTTTTAACTGGCTGACGGACTGCAGGAAGACAATTACTGATATATTCCTGCTTCGAAGCGTAGTAATCAAATTCTCAAAATTTCCCGGTCTGGATCCGTTGGCGAATTCATCCATCCAAACCTCTACTGGGATCGGTAATGCACCGCCACTTTCTCTTGCACAATCAATTAATACCTGAAACAATGAGGTATACAGCATTCCAACAATAAAATCAAATGACCGGTCATCATCTGGAACGCATAAAAAAAGGGCTGTCTTCGTGGTTTTATCCCCGTTGACCCCCATTCCAAGTTCCTGCAAATTCATCTCATCTTCCGAAAATAATCTTTTTGCTGCAGCTACACCCATAAACTTAAATTTAGAATTGCACATAATAATGATGGATCTTACGGTATCCGGAGCACCTTCTTTCAGCTTCCTGTAATTACTGACTGCAGGATGCTCATTTCCCATAGGGGAACGTACAACAAGTGTGTTCATACGTTTTTCCAGTTCCGTTTCCCCTGTCTCTTCATCCAGCACCCGGCTTTCTTCATTCATCAGTAATTGAACCTTCGGTAATGTTGGTTCTTCCATTTCAAGCCATACATAATAGAAACATGCCAGAAGATACATCGTTACCCCATCCTCCCAGAATGGTTCTCCTTTTGATGCATCCTGTGGTGTCAGGGAAGTCTGTATATTGGTTACCAGACGAATCAGATCTACTTCTGTTTTAATATAAACAAATGGATTATACATATGGCTCTTTCCAAAATCTGAGCTGATCACATCCAGACATTTGATCTGATACCCATTCTTTTCCATTGCTTTTCCATAATTCCGCAAGAGGTCTCCCTTAACGTCCAGCACAACAACTGAAGCATCATTCCGCAATAAATTAGGTGCAACAATCCGAAACGATTTTCCGGTTCCCGGAGCGCCTACCACGATCATATTATTATTGGCGATTTTCTTCCCACTTTTACTGATCGTAATATGCTGCGAAAGAATCCGTCCCTGCTTATCTCCTTTCGTTGCCATCACCTGTTTAGGGCCAGCCCATTCTGCTGACCCATGTTCTCTTCCCAAAACAAAATTTCGATGATAATACTGATAATGTATAATAAGACCCATCCATCCAAATGCTGCCAGGTATAAACACCCTCTGGTCTTCTCATTCCAGTAATTTTTCATCGGATGCATGAAAATATCCACCAATACTTCCTGATAATTGCTCATATTCACATCAGGATACAAAAACATCCCACTTATGTAATATCCTATAACTTCAAATACAACTAACAATAGCAGTGATCCTGCCCATGAAAACTTCTTTTTCCTCCACATTTTCTCACCTGTCTTTATCTTTTAAGCACTGGAATCCCTGCTGATTTTATAACATTTTTTACCAGTGTTTCTTTTTGTGCTCTGTCCAGCTTACGAGTCACTTTTTCAAAATGCTCTCCATACAATTCTTTTCCCAGCATTTGAGGTCCTAACGTAAATTTGGTTTTTTCTTCCGGATGGTATTTAAAAGTCCGATAATTTTTATTCAATTCCAGAAAACTGATATAGGTCTTGCCATCATCTGTGCGAAAAACATTATTTACGTCCAGTGCTAAATCCAGTTCCTCTTTTCCAACTGCGTTGTATGTGCCCGGAATCCGAGTCAAAAACAAACCCTGTTCTTCGCTGATATTCCGTACAAGAGCTTCATTGATCGTAATTTCTACCGTTCCGGGTTGTTCTTTCATGGATAAATACTTTCCATCATGCACAGAACTCATTTGGCTTCCCGGAACAGGAAAAACTTCTTCAAAAGACTTTTTTTCGCCTGGTTTTTCCATCTCTTTCAACCGTTCTTTGATATCACCGGAGGCTGTTTGCTCATAATCTCCCGGTGAAAGTTTGCCCATATTGATATACCCGTCCATCGTCATGCGTTCTGAATCCTGAATGGATTTTCCCTGTTTTAACATCTCTTTCTGATATAACTCAAACCATGCTCTGATATTCGGAGCATCCGCATTTGCATACATTACCTGGACATATCCATCACCGATATTTAAATCAGGAAGAACCGCATAATTAATCTTCAATCTATCCAGGTCTTCCCGCAGCTTTCCGACCTCGCCCTCCCATGGAATACTGACAATAGAGGTATTTCCTTCTGTCAAGTTGCGAAGCTTGATCGAATCTTTTTCTCCCCCCTGCAGATGGTTGATACAAAAATTCTGATACCATGCTTCTACCTTATTTGTGTGTGGTACATAGTAAGCGATCTGTGTCATTCCATCATTCGGATTCAGATCCGGAAGAACGATATAGGTAATCCCTAATTTTTTAAAATTCTCCCGCATCCCTGCAAGTTCCTCTGCCTGTTCTGTCGGAATATTTAAAAGCTGGAACTGACCCTCTGTCTTTTTTATAAAAGAATTAAAATTATTCATTTCCTTTCCCTTCAGAAGTCCTGTTTTCTCCATCTTCTTCATAAACTGGATCAATTGCAGGATAGATTTCACTGCTCCTTTTAAGAGATAATATTGTGTTTCCATTCCGATTCTGATAATCGTAAGTACCTCATTTCCATCATTCATATGATTCCTTTCCGGTATACTCTATACCACCCGACTATAATGTTCTTGATTTCTCTTTTTTATGGATTCCTTTCTTATCCGGAATCTCTTCCGGCAACACTCTGGGAATCTGATATTTCTTTTCGTAATTTCCAACTAAATATTCCGCTATTTTTTCTGCATCCGCACAGGCCCGAAACAATTCATTGGGATCAGCTTCTAATTCTTCCAGCCAGCTTTTCAAATAATCCGAGTGGTCCTGATAATTCTCTGTTTTCAATTGTATATTCAGATCCGACTCTATAAACATCGCTCCCAGTTCTGCCCGAAGTTCTTCCATTGAATAATCCGGAGAACCAAAAAAGCCGCCCATCTTACGATTTAGGCGACTCGGATGTCCGGTACTGTGTCCCATCTCATGAAAAACAACTTTTCCAAAACTTTCCATATCTTTAAATGTTTCTCTGAGAGGTAGTACAATCTGATCCCTTGACGGGGAATAATAGGAACGATTCTGGGCCAACTCATAAACAGGACATTCACTGCTCAGGATCATCTCATCGATTAATTTCTCTAATTCTTTTGAAGAACTTCTCTGCTCCTGATAAACTGGAAAATCCTGTATCTGTTGTGCATTAAATACTTTAAAATATGATACCTGCGGTCGTTCCAATTCTACAATGATCTTTTCTTTTTCCTGTCTTTCATTGACAATGATTTCTTCCTTTGTGAATATCCATTTTTCACATAGAATCCCCTGTTCCCCCTTTTTTGCATAATACCCTTTCTTTCGGTACTGATTCAATGTTGCCCATCGGGGATCTGTATATCCTTTTTCGACAACCGTATGCATCAGCCGCAAACGGTTGCCTCCTCGATATCGTACTTTTGATAATGGATTCTGCGGGCACAGCATCGCCCGATCCCATTCCGGAGCATTAAAAAAATATCCCTGTTTCATCATATCAATGACTTTTCTAACTAATTCTCTTCTGTTTTCCATGACAATGTCATATGCGCTGGACACACAACCACCTCTTCCCTATCCTGCAATTCCTCTTCCGGGACAATGTCTCCTTCATCCACAACGCCATAATAATTTTTTACCTTTTCTGCCTGGTTCATCTTTTCTCCTTATGGAAGTCTTGTTTTTACTGGTTTCCTGCTTCTGTGTGGTTTCCGATCCTTCTGAGATGTTTGAATCCCGCCTGCGCTTTCCTGTACCTTTCGCATTTCCCTTTGATTCCTTTCCTGCAGACGTGCGGCATCATCTCTCTTCTTATATTCCTCAAACGCCGGAAGAAGATTTTTCTCCCGTACAAATTCTAACAGCTGTGTATTTTCCCTTGTCATCTGACCGAGCAGTTGACCTAACTCAACCATCATCTCATAGATTTTTTCCTCTTTTTCCATAAACGGACGCTCTCCTTTTCAACAATAAATTTCGAATTCTTTCCATTGTCTCCACCTCAAAAGGTGTATATGCCATATTTCGAATGATATCCATAGAATCTCCCGCTTCTCTGCAGGCAATCAGATATTTTTTCTGTTCTAAAGAAAAATCTTTTTGCTGCAAAAGGAGGATAAAGTCTTCCTCCTCTTTTTTCCTTTTTCGCCGATAGAATATTTCACGGATTTTTTCACCCCAGGTTGGTCTTTTCAAATATTCCACAGGCATTGGATGACTTTCTGGTTCTCTTTTATCTTGCTGCTCTGGCTCTACCGCACTCTCTTCTGCTTCTTTCAACTCTTTTTGAGTAAACAGGAACTCACATAACTTCCGGCTTTCCTCCAATTGCTTTTCTACATCCTGCTTCAATTGTTCCAGCTGCTTTTCTACTTCCAGGTTCTGCAGATTTTGCTGTTGCCAATATTTATTGCGTACTTGTATAATTCCATTCGCTGTAAGCTCCGGCAGCTCTGCCAACAACTCTACCGGAACCTGATCCAGCAATGCCAGGTATGTCCACTCACGATTTGTAAACGACAGACCGGGAATCGAAATGAAATCCAGCTTTTCACGGGAGATTCCCATATTCGCCGCTATCCGGACCTGCCAGCATCCGATTTCATCTAATCCCTGTCTGCGTTTTTCATCCAGATATTCTTTTAATTCATCGTTTCGCATAGTGCTCCTTTCCTTCTGATGTTGTATTTTCTTTCAATGCGGTATTACCCAAATTCAACGGAGTTTTGCCTACTGCGGATTCTTTTGTCTCACGCAGGATCCGATTCACAATTCTCAGTTCTGCCTGAAGCATTTTCATTTGGTCCTCTTCTCCTGATTTTTTCATCTGCTGTTTTTGACTTTTTAAATCTGTCTGCTGTTTTTTCAACTGTTCGATCGTACAGATCTGGTATTTGATCAGATACCCACACTGCTCTGATAATTGATGGACTCTGCAGATATCCTTGCGGTATCGCTCTCCACGAACCGCATAGGGACTATTAATGTGTTTTGCCCGGTATGCACGTTTCAGATATCGAAACTGCAGACCAGTAATATAAAAAACAGACTGTCTGGTATATGGCACGTACCTGTTACCGGTAGTTTTCAATACTGGCGAATACCTTAAAGTTTTCTTTTGAGGAACAATAGATACATACGATTTTTCCTGAATTCTTTTCTTTAGTTCTGCTATGCCATATTCCCTGCCCAGGGTATAATTCCTGTGCCCCCTTTTCATCCCCTCCGTATAAAACGTAAGATAAGTTTCTTTCCGTTTTTGCGAATATCCTTCTCTGATCCGATACCCCATAAGTTCCATCTGCCAAAGAAAATCTTTATAATCCATTGCTTTCCCAACTGCAGCATCTATATCTGCCCTTATCATACTGGAAAAGGTAGGATTTCTCTCTTTTTCTGCTTTCCACTCCGCATAATGTTTTCTTTCCTTCTTTTCCTCCGCATAAACCAGCTTTGGCAGTCCCATCTGCTCGCACAATTGGTCTGTAACTGGTTGGATCTTCTTTTTCCAGTCATCTTTTTCATAACGATATTTGTAACCGTCTGTGCGTGATACAGAATTAAAGATCACATGGCCGTGTATGTGTTTGTGATCATTATGCAATGCGAATACATAATCGTAGTTATCCTTTAGATATTCCTCGCACCATCTTTCGACTAATTTATACACCTGCTCTTCATTGGCCTCTCCCGGTTTAAAACTGATGATATAATGATATCCCTGTCTTCCATACGGTTTTTCATACAATTGTTTTGTTCTGAGAAATGTCTGATAGATCTCGTCCGATGTATATCCACTGTTGCCACCTGTTAAAACCGTTTTTTCTGTCTTCTCAGGATTCAGAATATAATGAATGGCATTTTTTAAATGTTTTCCCGGATTTCCTCTGGAGGCTTCCTTCATATGTCCTAATTTTGTTATTGCCATTTAATCTTCCAGTTCTTTTAATAATCGGTATACTTTCTGCAACTCATTTTTCAATACCTCTCCATCATCAAGAAAACTAATACCCGCATTCATTCTGGCTGTCACCTGATTGATGTTGATTCCTATTTTCCGGATCTGATAAACCAATTCATTCAGATTTCTTTCTTCTTTTTGAGGTACTGCATTCTGCAGGAGTAATTTCCTGCAGAATGCAGACAGATTTCCATCAGCCTGTTGTTTTAAAATTGCAAAATCTTTTTCAGTTAATCGGATATCAATATGTCTGGTCTTCCTTTCTTTTTTCATATGCTTTTATGGATTACCAATTTTTTATTTTGTTCTGCCACCTCCGGTGTCACTTCTTTTCCATGCACCAGCATCTGAATCTCCTTTCCGTCATATCGGTAGATGTGATCGGAGAGACGTTCTGCTTCTTCTACTTCATTCTGGTTAATCATCTGTACCATAGCTTCCAGTTCTACCGGATCGGCCTTCTCCGCTGATATAACAATCAGCTCATGCACACTTGACGGAAGAATATACAAATCTCCCATCTCTCTCCTAAGTTGCTCAAATGCTTCCGAATTCATAATGGAGGTGGCTCCATATTTCCGTTCTTTATTTGTAACAATGTACATTCTTGGATTTTCAGGATCTCTTGGCATACCAAGCAGACTTTCCATCGTAAATACAGAAACTGGATTTTTCTCTGCACTATTATTTTTCGCCTGGCTAATGAGTTCCTGTGTAGTTTTTCCCCAGTGTTTCATCAATTTATTTGTGACTTTGATCTCAGCTTCTTCGCTCACCTTAACCACTGGAATAACTGCCAGATTTAAAACACACTCATGTGGAATTTCTTTCAAATACGCTTGATTTTTCTGGTAATTAATGACCATAGGGAAAATATCCTCTTTAATTTCTTCATAATTGTTAATGCGTTCCCCTTGCATTTTCATTCTGTCTTTTTTATGCATATCCAGCGAATCCACAATTACTTTTTGGGCCTCTCTCGCCAGCACATCTATTTCTTTTCCCTGAAGATAATTGGAATAATAATCATCCGGATAGATAACAACTCCGATTCCCGGATCTGAAATTGCTAAAATCCCTTTCTGAGTCTGGTTAACTTTTTTAACAGTTTCTTCTCTTAACTCTATTTCTTCCGGCATAATTCTATCCAGCGCATCCATAAGTGCAATGGCAAATTCTTTTTTTTCAAACATTTTTCTTTGTCCTCCGTTTAATCTTTTCTGCAATAAATTTTCATGTAGAAATGCTCTTGTTTCTCCTTGTAGCTTTCCGTATCTCCACTTCTCATCCATCTGATCGTTGTTTTTGAAACTGAACATTTCTCCTGTTGCACCACCGACAATGACATGATCCAAAACCGGTATGTCGAGAAGATTCCCACAATCTTCCAATCTTTTCGTCAACAGTATGTCCTCTCTCGATGGCTCAACACTTCCACTGGGATGGTTATGAACAAGAATCACATTCGCTGCATTCGCTAAAATAGCACTTTTGAAAACTTCTCTGGGACTCACCAATGCTGATCTAATACTTCCTACACTGACAATGTTCATATTGATGACCTGACCATTTGTTTTCATATTGAGCACACACATCACTTCCCGGTCGTAGTAAGCAAGTTCTTTTGCCACAAGCTCCTTAACATCCTCCGGACTATGCAACGGCTTTTCACTGTACAGCGATGGTTCTTTTACCAACCGGATATTTACTACTTCCAGTTCATTTTTCTGCATTCTCGATGCCAACTTCCAGAATCACCCCTTCCGGTAACTGTTCCACCAATACCCGCAGTTCTTCTTTCGTAACCACTTTTCCCGTATTTTTCAGGTATGCCAAAAATCCTGCAGCATCTTTCCAAGCATTGGTTTCCTTATTTTTTTCACTCATAACAGTCTCCTAACCAATGACTACGATTTGTTTTCCGTTGCGTTCCACCAGGATTACTTCGGTGGATTTTTTAATCTCTTTTCGTGATTCCTGCAGATATTTCTGCACGTTTTCTTTGATATTCTGATCCATATGTCTCTCCTTTCCGGGTACAAAAAAAGCACCTTCTTTTGTAAAAGTGCTTATCCATGTATCCCTATTTTATTTGCCTTACCGCTGTAATGCCATCCCGCCCATCGATGGCCTATGATCTTCTTCGGGGCCTAACAATAATTTTACCGGGAAACTGCCAGTAACTTATCAAAATCCCCCAGGATTTTGGCAAGATACGCATTTTGTCCGACAAAACACATCTTGTTAGGGAAAGGCCCCTAAGACCCCTTTTATTATAGTTGTATTTCTTCCTTTACTGGTAATCTGCCGGAAGATATTGTAACTCCTCATTTGACAATTTTATCTTCATCTGCTATCGTATAAATATAAAAAGGACATTACTGGTAGACAGCTAAGCCCCAATTATTGGTCTTAAAAGAGTAACCGCAAACCTTGGCGAGGGGCGGTTACTTTTTTGATTGATTTATGTACGCAATTAAAATTGATACAACAATGCTTTCTATCATCAAGATGATAGAAAGCATTTCATAATCAGTCATATAGTTTGCCCTCCTTTCCCAGATTTCCTTTTCAGGATTTCTATGTAATCAGAGGGTTCAGTCTCTCTGTAAGAGGACTAACCGCCTAGCTTTTCCCAGTAATGTCTACGGCTATTCTAACAAAACTATTTGATAATTGCAATCTCTTCTTTTATTCAAAAGAATATCGATATTCACCATCATAGTCTACATGGATCACCGTCTCATCTTTCAATTTTAAATCAAACTGTGCCTTTCCATCTTCCACTTTTAAGTTTCCAGAATATACTGCATAAGTATCTCCTTCCCGGTCTTCATTAACCAAAAATATTGCAAGTCCTTCCGGAAGAGCTGATGCCTTTTCCCCAAGAAAGTCCGCCAGTTCCACAGGCGCTTCAAGAATTTCCATATCCGCATATGGAACCACCGGAGGTTTCGTAGGTTCCGGCGTTGAAACACTCTCTATTTCGCTCTCCTGTGACGATTCTTCCGGTTCTCCTTTATCTCCCAGAAGCTCCTTTTCTTTTTGGATATCTTCCAGTGTTTTATCGGTCGGTTCGATCTCTGCCTGATACGGATGATATTTTCCCAGCAAAATCGTTCCTTCTTTGTTATCCAGCTGCAGATAAAAGGAATGCGTATCTGATTGAATATCGTAGCCGATATATGCTAACACAACTGCATTCTTAGCAGGAATCTGATGCTCTTTTCCGTACTCCGTTAACTTTTCCTGCAGCACCCAGTCCCATCCATTAAATATAGTTTTCATATACCCATCCAGATGGATCTGTATCACATCCGATTCTTCCTGAAGCTTTTTGATATCCTCCTCCGGTTTTTCTACATCTTCTTTTTCCGCTCTCAATGGTATCTCCAATTGTTCTGTGGGTTCTGGAATCACTTCGTTTTCCTCTGCCTGTTTCTGTAGTGCCATTATAATGATAAAAAGAATCAATGACAGAAGTATGGCTGCTGTTCCCATCCATACCAGTAGCTGTTTTCTTCGTTTCCAATATCGTAATTTCATTTTCTCACCTTTCTTATTGAGGTCTTGCATAAACGCCTATATTACTGGGTCTATATGCATCACACACCACTCCATATTTTTTGCCCTTGGCATGTACTTTTTTCCCATCTCCGATATAAATTGCTACATGATTGATATTTTTATATCGTCCATTCTGTTCATGAGAATAAAAAATCAGATCACCTGGCTGAAGCTCCGCTTCCGTGACACCCATGCCATTTGACTCCAGATATCGTGCTTCTTCTGCGGCTGACATACCGGAAAGGTAATGAATTCCAACTTCCGCATACAAACGATACACCAAAGATGAGCAGTCATAAACACCTTCTCCATCACGGTCATCTTGACTATACCTGCACCCTACTTTCGAAAGGGCCAATTCAGCAATCTTTTCATTCCCTATGCCGCTTGGCCTTTTCCAGCTCCAATTAATTTTGCCATAGCCGCTTGGCGATGTATCCGGTTCATAGATATCCAATTCACCTGACAATAATTTCAGGCAGTCTTTTTTTTCGTCTCTCCATCTGGGCGCTTCCTGATGGAAACCGCCTCTTCGATCCAGCATATTGTCATATGCGATCTTAATCACTTCTTCCGGTGTACTGGATGCAGTTACGCCTTGAAAATAGCGCAGCAACGGTGCTGCACTTCCATATCCCCCATCTCTGATAGAAAAGCTCACGATACAAGCCTTTACGGCATCTGGTGCATTCACAAAATCATACTCATAGTGATCCGATAATCCCTGTGCTGCTTCGACAAAATAATGTTCATAGGTAAAGATTGTCTGATCAGCCTCAAACCGTGCTTTCTTCTCACTCGCATACTCCTTCCAGATTGTCTTAAATTCATGATCTTCCGCCAGTCCTCCTACTGGTAATCCAGCATAAGGAGCAAACTCTTCATACTCATCCGGTCTCGTTTCATAACACCAGTCTACAAAATCATTTAATCCACTTCCCGCTGTTGCATGAAATTGATATTCCCCATATGCCAGACCGCCAATACCTCCTATGGCTCCTGGCTCTCCATGCGATTCATACTTTGCTGAAAGATAACACGCCGGGTCCTCCCTGGCAGACAGACTGCCAACTCCGGATGAACCAAAAATCCCGATGAGGCTTATCATAGCTATAATGATATAGCAAAAAATACTGAGCGCAATCAGTGTCAAAATCAAAAAAGGGATCCCTACAAGCAGGAAGTGAACGACAATGCTTCCTAAATGTTGGAAGAACAAAAATGCTGCCAGATACCCTTTTTTGTCAACTTCTTGATCCCCTGGATTTTTCTGTGCATATGCATTTTTTGCATTTTCCATTAGCTGCTCATGGGTCATTTCATCTCTCTGCAAATTTTCCTGAAAAAATTCGGCTGTTCTTTTTGCTGCTTTTATCGCTGCCCGGACTGCCGCAGGAGCTTTATCAGTGATACCTCTCAAATGCTCCGTTGCGGTTTGAGCCTTTTCTCCCTGCTCTTTTGTATTCCGAGTGCTGCTCAGTGTTTCCTTGTGACTCCCTTTTCCCTGTTGGCTACCTTTTTCTGTCTGCCACTGGCGGGTCGTTTTTGATTGTTTTTCTGTTTTTAAATGCTTGTCTTCTGTCTCCTCCACATCGATTTTATCCACGGCATTCCATCCGCTATCTTGTGCAGCCGAAAAATTACATGGATCCTTCATCCGCTTCCTTGCTTTTTTATGGTATATCGCTTTCTTCCTGGGAGAAAGCTTCTCCCATTTCTTTTTCTCCTTTGGATTTAAGAATACTCCTGGATCTTCCAAATTCGTTTTTTCTTTGCGAAATGTCTGTACTGAATTCCGAATATCCATCTTTGCTACCTGAAGCTCCCGGGATGTTTTGGAAAGACTCTGCGTTTTTGTTTTCATCAATTTCATAAGCGTATACCCTTATTGATGAAAGGAAGTATGATACAGCCCGTACAGTGGATTGTTCTTCAGAATCCTGCTGTCACAAAGCAAAATATCCTTTCCCCATACAATCACACACTGTCCGGGAATGTCTTCATTCAGTGCTGCATATTCTGTTGAAGAAAGCTCGATGATATCTGCGATCTCCTGCCTGTCCACTCCTCCCTGATCAAAGAAACACTTAAACTCGCAATTCGTTACAAGATATTTTACAGTGGGATTTGCCAATGCTGCAGACATATTCTGTACAACTAAGGTACAGATTCCGCCAAACTTCCGGTATGTAAGAAAAGCCTTGTTCAGCTGCTCTGCAGAACTTTCTGTCCTGCAGACTACCTGTCCTTCATCAATAATGAAATGCGTAGCCCTTTGATATTTCTGGTTATAGTTGATCCGTTGAGACAATAGATGCATGACCACCAACATCACCGGTTCCCACATCTCTGACGAAATATTTTTCAGACCAAATACTACAAATCGGTTGCGGATGTCCAAATTGGAGGAACGTGCGAACATATCAAAGGTTCCGGTGCAATAGGCTTCCAGAGGTTTATATATTTCTCTTGTTTCCTGTTCATCCCGGGGATTCTCTTTTTCATATTCCTGAAGTAAGTGGTAAAAATCCGAAAGCAGAGGCTGCCGATGTTTTCTGTCCTGAAAAGCTTTTTCGTAAATCTGCATGACACATTTTGTAATGATGGATTTGTGGATTCCTGTTGGAGACATCCCCTTCATGATTGCATAACAAAAAGCTTCTGCAAAAGATGCCTGTTCTGCAACAAACAGATTCCATACCGAAAGATCCTCTGAACTTCTCACTTCTTCCGGAATATCAAAAAGATTTAAATAAATCCCGGACTGTGCGGATAAATCAAAAAACTGCCCTCCCAATGTGTCTGTCAAACTATGTAATTCATTTTGCGGATCAATGGCAAATACATCATCCTCGCTTCCGATCAGTGTCTGTACAATCTCCACCGATTTCAAAAACATACTTTTTCCACTGCCGGTATGTCCGGAGATCACTCCATTTCCATTTTTTAAACGCTTACGGTCCAGCATAACTATATTTTGTGTCACCCGGTTAATTCCACAGAACTGTCCTCCCGGATGAATGATATCCTTGCTGTAAAACGGTTGAAATGCAACCAGTGAACTGGTGAGCATACAGCGCATGCAATCTACTTCCCTCGCCCCGATCGGAAGTGCCGTATGAAACGCTTTCATCTGCCGGAAGTTATACGTTACAAATTCAATGCCGCCCAGCCCTTCTCCAATGAATCTGACCGCTTCGATACGATTTCTCAGTTCTTCTTCGCTATCTGCAAGCACCGTTACCAGCATGGAAAAGAAATATCCATTTTCATCATTATCATCCAGCTGTTCCAGATATCCTTCGATCTCCTCCTTCTTTTTCTGCTTTTCATACGATACACCGGCGACAAAGTTTTTCGCTTTCATGTGTCGTTCCTGTTCCATATGAATCGCACGTTCATTATTTCTTCCTGCAGCCATCAATTTGTTTCTTACCGCAATCCGGGGAATTGGTGCATGATCTAGCGTAATCATCGAAGGAAATGTCAGATTCCCTAGCTCTGCCATTACCTTACTTTCATCTAAACTATTGGGAAGAGTCAGCGCAAAAAGGACCGATACATATTTTCCATCGATCTCGATATAATCTTTATGACTCTCCATGTAGGAAGGTAAGATTTCATTTTTCCAGTTTCTCTTACTTTGTATCATGGAATCCCAGCTCCAGGAAAACCTGGACTCCTTTCCATGCCTGTACATGCCAAACAGAGTCCGCAGACGTTCCACTGCATTCATTGGCTCCAACCGACTTTTCACAGCCTCAAACAATGGCTCTAAGATAGCATCCAGTCCAATAAAATATGCTTTTGCTTCTTCATAATTCTTTTTTCTTACGGTCAGTACCAGATACCGTGTCTGGCATATTTCCGGTTTCCCTCTTTTTAGGCCCTCCTTGATCCATTCATTATTGTTTCTTCCTAGTTTTCCATATACTCCATCCTCTGGATAAAAGATCTCCTGATAAAACTGTTCCATATCTCTCCCGGCATTGGAAACAATAATCTTGAAATCCACATTGATAGAATTCAGTATCTTACATAGTGTTAATAACACTGCTTCCTTCTCTTTTTCATCTTTCAAGGTGTAATTAATGTCTTCCAGCAGATATACCCTGTCAAACAGTCTTGTATCTTCCCCGGGTTCAATCTCAAAAATTCCATCTTCTGCTATGCTATGGATCGGAATCGTATCTCTGACATTCCCCGGTACTTTTACGGTTCTTTTTGTCTTCTGCTTATACTGTTGAAACCCGATATTGCCTGTCATGAGACTCATCACCTCTTCCCTCCCTTCCAAATCGGATTCTTATACCGTCTTCTTTTGACGGTTCTCTGTTTTCTGCTTCTTTTCTCCCTTCCCCGATCCATGCTCTTTTCTCTTATTTTCTCTGCTTCTCCGGCTTCATAGCAAAGTTTGTTTGATTTTTTTTCTTCAAATACTTCTCTGATTAGCTCCAGTAAATTCATTCCCTGATAACGATAAAATCCATAGACCAACAGCGGGATCGCTGGCGGCACACCTGTATAAATCACCGTATTTAAGGGAACATGATAGGTGTAATAAAACCACATACTGACAGCTGCCGCCATAGACAGGGCAATTCCGATGCAACATACTTCCTGCATGGAAAATCCACGCCAGCTGTCATCCTTATATTCTTTTTCAAAATCTTTGTTGATGTTAATGTTCATATCCTTATTTCTCCTATAGTGCAAATGATCTTCTTAAAAGTCCCTCTGCGCCCTTGACAGTTCCTGCAGTAATCGCCATCGTCATCATTCCTTCCAACACACTCACGGTCCACTCTGCCACAGTTCCTTCCAGAGAAGAAAAGACGATCAATCCTCCGGTCAGCATCCAATCAGCAATAAGCAATGCCAGAGCAATGACAACCACTTCAAAAGTCGCTCCCAAAAATGATTTTATCCATGCTACCGCTGTCTGTGAAATTCCTCTGTCTCCACTCATAGAAGATAAGGCGATCGGACAGAACAGAATGACCAGATACAGGTTCAAAAACCTCTTGTATACCGCAAACAAAATCATAAAACTGCTGATCAATGCTACAATCATAAATACCAGACCCCAGGCCAGATAGGTCAGCATTTCACCGATCTGTGGGTCTGCAGGTGTCACGATGGTCAATGAGTTATCACTGATCGTAGAATATGACAATTGAGATGCCATACGGAAAAACAGTTTGATTAGTGGAATGGCATTTGTCAGGAGAAATTCTGCAATAATCAATTTGATTCCATAAGTAACCAGAAGCTCAATAGTTATACTCTTTCTGAAATCGGTAATTTCTTTCAAAAAACCAATCGATAAGAAAATCAAAAGCAAAGAACTTCCTATCACAAAAAAAGTAGGGTACAACTCTGAAATCACTCGACTCCACACATCTCCATTACCAATATCCATGGGAGTCGTTACCAGCATCATTTTTACGCAGCTCATACACGCTTTCCATATCGAATTGGCCGGATAAATCATGTTAAATGCCCCTACCAATAATTCTTTGATCCACTCTGCCATATCTTTATCCTTTCAGGAGTGTATAGATCTCCGGTGCCGACATGCATAAAAATCCGGCAGCAATTTTTTTAAATGTA
>OBJF01001272.1_pt1 | contig 23294 bp, 27 predicted proteins | sample 1519091 | NCBI WGS metagenome assembly OBJF01 (sample SAMEA2452124, study PRJEB22498) | human gut metagenome | biome: human feces; feature: human gut; material: feces | place: Australia | collected 2012
CATCCAAGCCGTAGGCATCCGCATGACCGCGTTTGTCCAACATGGCCTTGATCACGCGGCAGGCGGCTTTGTTATGCAGCTGCTCCCGGATGGCATCGGTGGGCACCAGCTCGGTCATGTCCAGCATGGCATCCGGGTCGCGGGCGAACACGCCGGAGCCGGATGCACGGTCCATGCTGCGCTTGCCGCCCTGGGCACCTTTTGAGTGGTGGTGGCAGTAGATCACGGCGCAGTCCAGCGCACGGCAGACAAGGTCGAACTGGTTGCAAAACTTTGCCATCTGGTCGGCAGAGTTCTCATCGCCGGTGATGACCTTATAAATGGGGTCGAGGATCACGGCGGTGTAGCCTTTTTTCTGGGCCCGGCGGATGAGCTTTGGGGCCAGCTTGTCCATGGGCACGGACGCGCCGCGCAGGTTCCAGATGTCGATGCTTCGCAGGTTCTGCGGGGGCAGGCCGAGGGCGGTGTACACGTCCTTGAAGCGGTGCAGGCAGGAGGCCCGGTCCAGCTCCAGATTGATGTACAGTACCTTGCCCTGTGCGCAGGAGAACCGGCCCAGCCAGGGCGTGCCTTCGGCGATAGCGATGCACAGTTCGATGAGGGCAAAGCTCTTGCCCGCCTTGCTGGGGCCTGCCAGCAGCATCTTGTGGCCCTTGCGCAGCACCCCGGTGATGAGGGCATCGGCCAGCGGGGGCAGGCTCTCCCAGTCGTCGGCCAGACTCTCGGTCTCGGGCAGCTCGTCGGTCTCCGCTTCCAGCCAGTCGCGCCACTCATCCCAGCAGGATTTCCCGATGTTCGTTTCCAGCAGCACCTGCCGTTTGTCACCGCGCAGGATGCCGGGCATCCGGGAAAGGCGGGAAGGATTGCGGTTCTGCTGGTCGATGGTCAGGCCGTTTTTCTGGCAGGCGGAATAGAGATAATCCACACGCCTGCGGTACTCGGCGTAGTCCGGGGCATCCACCTTCACGATGGCGTGGACGCTCTTGCCGCCAGAGTAGACCAGCGCCGCACAGGGCAGTTCCAGCTGCTTGATGATGGCCTGCTGCTTGCCCAGCTCCATGTTGTCGCACTCCACGAGGGCATAGCGGTAGGCAGTAATATTGGCATCCTTGCGTCCGGTGCCGTCCACAGGGTTGAAGCAGATCCATGCACCTACTTCAGGATCACAGTCGCCCACCACCTTGCCGAGGTCACCGCCGCAGGCATCCAGCTCGGTGATGAGCTGCCCTGCGGTGCGGGTCCAGCTGCCTTTTGCAGGGCGGCGGCGGTCGGCGGCCATAAAGCTTTCGGTCACATAGGCCACATATTCATCCGGCTCAAACAGGGCTTGCAGGTAGCGCTTGAGCTGGTCGGCGGGGTGCCACTCTTCGGGCAGGGCCAGCTCATGGGCTTCCACCCAGCGTGGGTCTACCAGACGGCCCTCGGTTTGTGCGCCGGTGCCGGCAGAAATATCATCGTTCCAGTCCAGAGCGTGGCCCGCCGGGCCGCTCCATCCGTGGGAGTAGGCCAGCTGGAAGATGCTGCTTGCGGTGACGGGGCTGGCCCCGCCGCCGTGAAAGCTTTCCCATTTCTTGACGCACTCGCCCTTGTGATAGCGGCCCGCATCGCGGGTGCTCCACTGTTCCCAGAGGGTAACGGGCAGACCGGAATCCTTCAGTGCCATGCCCACCATGAGCCATTCGTCATAGGTCAGGGCGGACGGGGATACGAAGTCCAATGCTTCCTTGAGTTCATTTTCATGTTCCATTCGCGTTACCATCCAAAGATGCTATCCGGAAAGGCCGGTTCTGCGGGCGGCGTGTAGGTGCTGGGAGTAACGCCCTTGGGCACATCCCGCCAGCCGCTCGCCGCAATGCGGTCGATCATGTGTTTGGCTGCATCGAAGCTCCACCTGCCCACGCTCTGGAAACCGTAACGTTCCAGCACGCGGATCTGCTTGGGTGTGGTCAAGCCTTCAGCGCGGCGTTTGTTCAACCGGTCCAGCAGCAGGGAAGCCTTACCAGCAGATTCTACAGCGTCCGGCAGGATGCCCATTTTCTCAAGAGCAGCAGTCTGTTCAGCGCTGGGCGGGCCTGCTTCCCAGCCAAAGGCCGGCACATATCCGGCAAGGTCCTCGGCCTGAATACTCATCTCGTACTGCAGCGGGTCCACGAGACGGGCTTTTTTGCGGCGCTGTTCTTCCAGCTGTTTTGCAAGTGCTTCTTCCCGCTGGGCCACCACGTCCTCGCTGGCCTGCACGGCTGCTTTCTCGATGTCCTCCGGGCATCCGGTCTGGGCCAGATTTTCGGTCATCTGCCGGGCCACGGCGCGGTCCTCACAAACCAGATCAGCCGGGCGGCACAGCTCGTGCTTGTCGGTCATCCACAAAAAATCCAGCAAAAGCAGATCGCTCTTGCCCGGGGAGAGCCGGGTGCCGCGCCCTACCATCTGGCTGTACAGGCTGCGTACCTTGGTGGGCCGCAGCACCACCACGCAGTCAACAGACGGGCAGTCCCAGCCCTCGGTGAGCAGCATGGAGTTGCACAGCACGTTGTATTTGCCTGCATCGAAATCCGCCAGCACTTCCTTGCGGTCGGTGCTCTGGCCGTTGACCTCGGCGGCACGGAATCCATGGGAGTTCAGCAGGTCGCGGAACTTCTGGCTGGTCTTGATGAGGGGCAGGAACACCACCGTTTTACGGCCTTTGCAGCGCTGGGCCATCTCGGCGGCAATCTGTTCCAGATAGGGGTCAAGCGCAGTGCCGAGGTCTCCCACGGCGTAGTCCCCGCCGCTCATGGTGACAGAAGAAATGTCCAGCTTCAGCGGAATGGTCTGGGCCATGATGCGGCACAGATAGCCCTCTTTGATGGCATCGGTCAGCTTATACTCAAAGGCAAGGCTGTCGAACACCTCGCCCAGATTGCGCATGTCGCCGCGATCCGGCGTGGCGGTCACGCCCAGCACCTTGGCGCTGCCGAAGTAGTCGAGGATGCGGCGGTATCCGTCGGTGATGGCGTGGTGGGCCTCGTCAATGATGATAGTGCCAAAGTAATCATGAGAAAAGCGTTCCAGCCGGGCGGTGCGCTGCAAGGTCTGCACGCTGCCCACCACCACACGGAACCATGTATTCAGACAGGTGGCATCTGCCTTTTCCACCGCGCTGACAAGGCCGGTGGAGCGCTGCAGCTTGTCCGCTGCCTGCTCCAGCAGCTCACCGCGATGCGCCAGAATGAGCACCCGGTCACCGGCGCGCACCTGATCGGCAGCTACCGATGCAAACACAATGGTCTTGCCGGTGCCGGTAGGCAGCACCAACAGGGTGCGGGTGTGGCCGTTCTCCCACTCGGCGTGGATGCGTTCACGGGCCTGCTGCTGGTAGGGGCGCAGGGTTTGTGTCTCGGCCATTTAGAACGCCCCCTGTGTCCAGCCCTGAGTGGGTGCAGCTTTGGGTTCGGGCGGCGGCAGGAAGCGCTGCACTTCGTTGCTCTGGCCGGTCTCGCCTGCATGAGGACCGCTCTGCTTGGTGTACTCGTGGATACCCAGCTTGCAGATGCCTTTGGCACCCACGACCTCGTTCCAGCGGGGGCGGAAGGTCTCGCCCCGCTTGCACTGACCGATGCTCTCAAAGAAAGCCCCCAGCAGGCCCTGCGTTTTAGTGTGCAGGTACAGGCGGTGGGTCACGGTGGTATCACCCTTGGCCCCGCCGAAGATCTTCAGGGTCAGCTTTGCCATGGAGCAGGGCGGGAGCTTTGCGCTGCCCTCAAAGCGGGCACGCTCCATGCCGGTGACCTTAAAGGCATACTCGCCCTCGGGCAGGAGCACGAACTCCTGCTGCTCGTTGGTAAATTCGTCGTCCCAGCTCAGGGCGCGGTCGGTGGTATTCATGTCGTTCATAAGTAATTACTCCTTTATTATAAAACTCCTTCAGTCACGCTTACACGTGCCAGCTCCCTCCGTGAGGGAGCCTGTTAAAACGGGATATCACGGTTATCCAGCACCATCTGGAACACCTGCGGCCATGCGGCGATCAGACAGCCCTCCACAAAGTCAGCGGGGTAGTCCTTGATGGGCATATCCTCCGGGAAATAGCCTCGTTTGCCCACAACGCCCTGCAGCTCTTCACAGCTGACCTTGTTGGCGCTCATCAGAGCGGCCAGCTTTTCCGGCACGCCCAGACTGAGCAGAACATTTTTCTCAGAGCTTTCCTGCAGCGGTGCGGGCTGCGGCTGAGCCACCGGCTTTGCTTCCTGCTGCGGGCTGGGCAGGATGTCGGCTTCCGGCTGGGAACGCGGCTGCGGTTCCGGTTTTGGTGCCTGTGCAGACATTGCGCCGGGGATGCAGGCGGCAATGCTGGCATAGTCAAAGGGTACTTCCTCCGGCAGGTCAAAGCGGTTTTTTGCATCCCAGCAGGGGTGATGCGCGGTGTACAGTACACGCCTGCCGCCGCTGGCCTTGCTTTTGGCGTTCTTGCCGTCGCCCACCTTTTCCACAACGGTCTTGTAGTTGGCAAACAGCAGCATATCGCACCACTCGCGCAGCAGCGGGGCCACCTGTTTGGAAGTTTTCATGCTCCAGCGGTCATAGTTGCCCACGGCATCCGGCTGCTCAAATTTGGTAATAGCGGCATGGGCCAGCACCACCACGTTGTGCCCGGCCTGCAGCACATCTTCCAGCGCGTCCAGCAGCTTGCCGAACTCTTCCTTAACATAGGTGTAGCCCTTGCCGTAGCCGAAATCTTCGATGCCGTTCACCTTGGCTTTGGCACACACGGCCTGAATGCACAGGCGTTCAGCCCAGTCGGCGGTATCAATGACCAGCGTGCCGCAGGGGACACTGCCCTTGCGTACCTCGGCCACCTCATCCAGCAGCATGGCCCAGCTGGTGGGCTGGGGCAGGCGCTTGACGTTCAGCCGCTTGGTGCCGCCCTCGGTGTCGATGAATACGGGGTCCGGAAAGTAAGAGGCAAAGGTGCTTTTGCCGATGCCCTCCGGGCCGTACAGCACGGTCTTGACCGGCGCATTCTGGATGCCGGTGGTAACTGCATATTTGCTCATTTAGAACGCTCCTTTCGTCCAGCTCTTCTGCTGGGGCTTTTCGGTGACGGGCGGCAGGGTGGTTTCGGCATCCTTCACCATGCCGTCCTCAATGATGATCTGGCACTCGCTGCCGGTGGAAACGCGGGTGGCGATGGCCTGCAGGCCTTCGGCTTCCAGCCAGACAGAGAACTCCTGCAGGGTGGTCATGTCCATCTGTTCCAGCTTGTCCAGCAGCACAAACCCGCAGTCCGGGTTCAGGCGGCGGACGATGGCAGCGGCCACCCGCAGCTGGTCGCTGCCGGACATATCCCGCCAGTGCTTGCCTTTATAGGTAAGGGAGCCGTCCTCCACGCTCAGCTCCGGCAGGGGCAGGTCAGCACCGTTCAGCAGGGCCATGCGGTCGGCCCGCTTCTGCGTGATGGCTTCGGTGAGCTTGTCGTAATCGCTGGCATACCGGGCGGCTTCGTCCTCGGCCCGGGATTTTTCCAGATTGGCCCGCACCTTCTGGTTGATCTCCTCAATGTCCCGGATGGAAGCTTCCAGTTCGGCGGTGGATTCGTCCTGCAGGTTCTCGGCTGACTTCCGTGCTGTGTAAAGCGATTCGTTTACTTCGGTCTGCTCCTTCACCAGCAGCGCAAGGGTTTGTTCCAGCTGCGTGCGGCGATCTGCCAGCACTCGGGCTTTCTCTTCCAGCCCGGCAAGATTTTGGCGCAGCCGCTGATTCTCGCCGTTGCGGGCCAGGATTTCCTGCTGCTGGCGGATGAGGTCGGAGGCGCTGACCGGCTCCTCCGGTGCATCCGGGTAGGAGATCAGCTCCTCGGCAAAGTGTTTTTTCTGCGCGGCCAGCTGGCCGGTGAAGGTGCGCTTGTCGTACAGGGCCTTGATCTCAAGATCCCGGGTGTGCAGTTCGGTGCCGATGCCGATGATCCGGAGCAGGATGTCGGCTTTCTCCTTGTCGGATGCTTCCATGAAGCGGGGCAGATCCAGCGCCAGCGGCTCGATGAAGGCGTTGAGCAGCTGCTGGCCGCTGCGCCGTCCGGTGGGGTCGGTGACGGTCAGGGTGCTGTTCTTGCCCTTGCGTTCCACCACCACGCCGTTGGAGAGCTTGACCTTGAGGTGGGCGGGAGCCACGGCCCCGTCCCGCTGGGCGGCGTCCGGGCGGAAGCGGTCGCCGCCGAGGGCCCACGCCAGCGCGTCCAGCACGCTGGTCTTGCCCTGATTGTTGTTGCCACCCACGAGGGTGAGCCCGGTGGGCGACGGCGTGAGTGCAACGGCCTTGATGCGTTTGACGTTTTCGGCCTCTAAGGCCATGATCTTTACAGACATGCGGATACCTCCCCTTGAGCGGATGCGAGTGTGTGCACGAACTGGTTGATTGCGGTCTCCCTCTGGTCATCCGGCAATTTGCGGAACTGCATTTTGGCGGACTGAACGATGCTGGTAATGGAACGGCCTGCCAGAATGATGCTGTCGTAGGCATCGCGGGCATCCTGTTCCTGCTGTGCCTTATAGTCCGCAGTCATTCCGGCCGCAATCTCGTAAGCTTTTTCGCCTGCCCGCCGGTCTACCTCTTCCTCATCCACCACAGCGGCGATGGGCTGCTTTTTCAGGGCCGCATTTTCTTCCTGCAGCTTATCCGCCCGGAGCTTGGCCGCTTCGGCCACCTGCCGGGAGCCGGAAAGCTGGTTCTCAGCATCCTTGGCACGGGCTTCGGCCTTGTCGCGTTCCGCTTCGGCTTTCTGGCGCTGGAGGTTGGCCGCAATACGGCTCTCGTCTGCATCGTGGTAGCTCTGCTGGAGCTGGGCGTTCTGCTCTTTCAGACCGCTGATGTCGGCAAGAGCGGATTCATAGCGGCTTTCTGCTTCTTCCCGCTTTTCCGCGTCCTTATGGGTCTGGGCTTCGGCGCTTTTCACCAGCTCCTTGAAATAGGCATTTTCCTTGCGGGCGTTCTGAGCGGACTTCTCGGCAGCGTCGGCACGGTCTTTCTCGGCCTTGAGCTGGGCCATAAGCTCCTGATACTCTTTGTAAGTAGTGATGTCACCGGTAAAAACGGCTTGCTTGACCACCTCCGGGGTGCTGGGCTTGGCCGCAGCATACAGCAGTTTCAGGGGCTGCACGTCCAGAATGGACTTGCCTTCCAGCTGGATGTTGCCGCACTGTGCGGCAACGCTCACCATGCGGTCACCGGTGTCCCGGCTGATGCCGACGGCGGCACACCACTTGCCCCAGCTGCCCTGATAGTGGTTTGCGGTTAGGTCGTGAGCGTGCTTTGCGGCCATGATACGGGCCATGTTGCCGGTGATGAAGGTCTGCGCATCCTGCAACAACAGGGCGTTGGTCTGGTCGTCTGCACCAAAGTCAAAAGTGGGAGCGGTACTCGAGGGCACAGGCGCGTTTTCGTCTGCACTGACCGGAACACCGGGTGCGTCGGCAGCAGTCGCCAGTTCCGTCGTAGGGCTTGACCCCTCCGGTGCTGCCGGGGATGCCGCAGTTTGGTTTTCCGCAGCAGTGGCAGCATCCGAACACTGCGCGGATGGGGTAGGGTGTTCTTCCACCGGTTCAATGGGGGCGTTCTTGCAGGGCTTGGCCTCCCTGAGGGCCGTCAGCATCTGCTCCGGGAGCTCGTAGTCGTCCATGGGGATGAACTCGTCGCTGGTCAGAAACGCTTCCGGGGTCAGATGTTTTTCAGCGGCCTTGGCTTTGCCGAACTTCTGGGTCAGCAGATGGCTTTCCTTCCAGACCCGTGCGGATTCGTCCCAGCGCCAGAAGCGCCCACGGGTATAGGCGTAGTAAACATCGTTGCTGTTCTGGCTGATGATCATACCCGCACCTCCGTGTCCTTGAGGCGGTCCAGCATCTCGGCCTGCACATCCTTGCTCATGGGCTGGATATTGTTGCCCTTCCAGCCATAGCAGAGGATGGGTCCGTAGATATGCTGGCCGCGATAGATACGGTTCAGGTCTCTGCCCATGATGCCGTACACCAGCACTGCCGGGGTGCGTGGCAGGACTTTCTGCTCACAGGGGCACCGCAGCAGTGCTTCGATGCCCTGCAGCGTGTCCGGCAGGGTGGTGACTACCGGCTCTTTGCCCGGTTCAATCAAAATTCCTTTCATTGTAAAACCTCCGATTTTATGGTATCATCGGGGTGATGGGGCTTTCAAATTCCATCATCCCTTGCAGCTCGTCGGTGTTGGCGCACCGGCGGGCTTTTTTCGCATAGTGCGTACCGGCGGCAGGCTGTCCACTTCGCCGCGCTCGATGCGTTCCCGCGCAAATGTGTACTTGTAAGTTCGATGGCTGCCGCTGAGCCCATGGCTGACGGCAGACGCAAAGCTGTTCGCGCTCTTGTAGCCCAGCCGCCGGGCACACATCTCGGACGTGCCGGATGCCAGTAGATCGCCGGTCTTTGCGTCCCAGACGGTGTACCACATGACGCGGGCAGGTTTTTCATTATGCGCCCTGTAATCCCTGCAATATTGGTTGTGGCGCTCTCTGCGGCAGGAAGCGCAAAAGCGCAGGTTGCCAGCAACATTTTCCATCACCTTGCCGCAGTCCAAACAAACGCGGGTAAAGTGCTTTCCTTTATTCATGGGTGGTGTCAGCCCGCCTTCCTGCCGCTCTTCACGGTGTTGCGGGGCTGCTGGTGCACCTTCTTGCTCCGCTTTTTCTCCTGATCGGCGGCGTAGAAGCCCAGCCGCATAAAGAAGATTGCCAGCAGGATCAGCACCATAGCCGTAATGAACGCACCGTCCGAAATGGTGCCGCCGGTCTGACAGGTGCCCTCGAGGCCCATGCTGTACAGCAGGCCCACCACAAAGCAGGCCATTGCCAGCCAGTACCATACGCCGGATTTGATTTTCATGCGGATTCTCCTTTCTCAACAGTAGGGAAGAACAGCTCCCCGATTTCATCCTGCGGGATATCAAGCGTCTTGCAAATTTCTGCGATCTCAGTGCTTGTCCAAGGCTGCTTCCCGTTCATCCGCTTGCTCATTGTGTCAGTTCCGATGCCGATTGCATTTGCAATCTCCTGATCCCGGAACCCGCAGCTGTGGAACCGGCCCCGCAGCTTCCAGTACGGAATCTGCCGGAAGGTGCCGCGAATGGTTGATGCGTTCAACATTTTATTCCTCCTTCTTTTCGGCGGGCAGCACGGTGCCGATAACTGCGTTCATGATCTCGTCGAAGCCGGGAAGGCCAAAGGCGATGATGCTCAACTGGTCGATGCGGCTGTCCAGATCGGCTTGTGCCTTGGCCACAAGGCCTTCGGCCTGCCGCAGACTGTCGCAGATCCTGCCGTAGTCGGTCTTGGCCTGCATGTACCGGGCTTTGTAGTTGTCCCGGTGCTTGATGAAGTCATTGCGCAAGCTGATGACGTCGGCCAGCTGCTGTTTTGCGGTGCTCACCGCCTGAATGGCGGCGTTCAGCCGGGTGTTGGTGGCTTCCAGCTGCTCGATGTGCTGCTGCGCCTGAAAGCTCTCGTAAGCGCCATTCTTACGGATGGCAGGCAGCACCTCGCTGGTCACCCAGCGCTTGAAGGCCTTGGCCTTGGGCATCTTGCTGGACAAAATCAGGCTGTACAGTCCGCTTTCGTTGATGATGAGCATTTCCTGCTCACCGGAGGGGGTGACTGTTTTGGTCACCCCTTTGTCCTCGGCGTCAACATGGTCGCGGATAGCACGCTGGGGATTCTTGTACCCAAGCGCCACGGCAACGTCCTTGCCGACGAGCCACGGTGTGCCGTCGATCTCGACGGTGCGCACCTGCCCGAACTCGGGATTAGTGAATGTGGTCAAGTCGTTCATGGTGAAGATGTACCTCCTTGTGGGTGGCTCCCTTCTGCGGTAGAATAGAGAGACAGAAGGGAGGTGAGAATAATGTCGGAACTGGAAGATGCGATCCGCGATGGGGGCAAGGTGATTCTTGGCGGCAATGCCAACACGGCAAAAACGGTGGCAGCATCTCAAGGCTCGAAACGCATCGTGGAAAATGCACAGGTGCGATCGTCTGAAGATCTGCACAAGTTTGTGGAACGATACGAAGCCGACCAGAAAGAACAGGCGAAAGAAAACCGAGTGAACCGCTGGCTCACTGTTGCGTCACTGCTGATCGCTTTTGTCTCTATGGTCGCGGCCATCATCGCGATTGTCAGATGAAATCCCGGACGATTCGGATGATCAGAGCGACGAGGGTGACAAGCTGCATACAAATCGTAGCAATCAGAATCTTGGTTGTCGTCCTGGGAGTCCAGTCGCGCTTACGGCTGGGCTTTTTGTTGTTGTTCATGTGGTTCACCTCCTTGTGTGCACCTCGTTCCTGCGGTAAAATAAGAAAACAGGAAGGAGGTGAGCAGAATGGTGGAAGTCAACCATAATTACGTCGTTTCCGGTGTGCAGACAGACGATCTTGTTGTTTCGGGCAAATACGGCAATGCAGATATTCAGGGAATTTTGACTGGCTCGGTAATTGTAATGGAACCAGCAAAATTTGCGGTGAATGGTATCATGCATGGTGATCTTCTGGTCAAAGAGGGAGCTACAGCCGAAATCCGTGGAACGCTGGATGCACCCGTAATTCAAGTTCGTGGCCAGCTGGATATCTACGGAACTGTAGTGTGCCCGCTGGGCATCCCCGACACGGCGGTTCTCCATCCGGGTTGCATTGTCAACGGCGTAAAGTACGATTGATGGTGTGACGTTTGCCAGTCCTGCATTGCAGTGCGGGATTGGCTTTTTTTGTTACAGCGTTCTGGTTTTGCATTCCAAAGTAATCTGGTGTTCAAGTTCTTTTGCAACATCCATTGCTTCTGCGAACAGCAGGTCGCGGCCCTTCAGCTGTTCCAACAGCTCCTGTGCAATCTTTTCGGCAGAATCGGACTTTTTCATGCTTTTCACCTCCTTTTGAATTGCGCACAATATGTGCTCATTCTGCGAAAAAAATTTCTTCGACACTCTGGCCGAAATACTGAGCAATGCGCTTTTTGATCTGGTCGCGGGGAATGCGTTCGCCGCGCTCATACATAAAAAGCGCCGAAGTGCTGATTCCAAGCGCATCAGCAACGGTTTTTGCGTCCATTTCGCCGCGCAATGCGCGCAGCTTGTGGCCGATGGTCTTACCGTCCATCTGATTGGGTCACCTCCTTTCCGTGCACCTATTGTACTCAAAACCAGAAAATAAATCTATTCACAGAGTGCACAAAATGTGCGCAAAAGAATAGTACACTTTTTGTGCTTGAACTTGTGCACGATATGTGCTATTATTTGATTGTAATAATATAGGGAGGTGGCCTGATGGCAACTTTTGCAGAGCGGCTAAAATCGCTGCGCCGTGAAAAAGGCTGGTCACAGCAACGGCTTGCGGATGAGCTGGATTTGTCTAAGAGTAGTGTAAACATGTATGAACGTGGGGAGCGGGAGCCGGGGTTTGAAACCATGGAAGCAATCGCTGACCTGTTTAATGTGGATATGAATTATCTGTACGGACGTACAGATATTAAGATTGCTGACCCGATTGTACTAGCGCCCAAGAAGCCCACCATCCCGCCGGGCTTTGAACCAATGCCAAAGATGAAGAAGATCCCGCTGATCGGCAGCATTGCCTGCGGGGAACCCATCACGGCAGAGCAGAACATTGAAAAAATGGTGGACGTTCCGGAGAACATCCGGTGCGATTTTTCCCTGACCTGCCACGGTGACAGCATGGTGGATGCCGGCATTCACGATAAAGACGTGGTGTATATCCGCATCCAGCCGGAGGTGGAGAACGGCGAGATCGCAGCGGTGCGCATTGATGGTGAAGCCACCCTCAAGCGGGTATATTACAACCCCGGCACGCTGACCCTGATGCCTGCAAACCCGGCCTATGCGCCTATGATCTATACTGGCTCCCAGCTGGAAGAGGTGCACATTGAGGGCAAGGCCGTAGGCTGGACGCACTGGGTGGGGTGATTTTGGATTATCGGAGTCATTCTAGTCTATATAGCGAAGGAGTGTTATGTATGAAGAAAACTATGAAAAAGACCGCTGCAGCACTGTGCATTGCCGCAACGCTTGTATCTGTGGCAGCGCCGGCAATGGCTGTCAGCCCAGCAGAATATATGAGCACAGCCGCTCTTGAAGAATGCAATACTGCGACGGTAGCGCAGGTGGAAAGCCTGATCAACCAAATCGGAACCGTCACGACTGCCCGCCGCCCGGCAATTGTGGCTGCTGTAAATGCTTATAACGAATTGGACGATGCAAGCAAGGCGCAGGTCAGTAACTTTGCGGTGTTGGCAGAAGCCCAGCAGGTGCTGGGACTGAAAGACGCTCTTGCAAAGCTGAAAATCAGTTACGATAAGGTCGAGGACGCAAGAAGCTATGTGTCACCCACGGAAGACCGACTGAGCAATCAAGGCAAAAGCTATATACTGCCCTTCTTTGTAAATGGCAGCACCAATGATCCGTCAATGTTTTTCATGGTTCTGTGTAGCGGCAACAAATATGTGTACTTGGACACGATTACGATTCGCGCGGGCGAGTATAAATATACCTACACGATTGATTGGACGGATGTGGATCGTGGCTATGATGGAAAGCAGTACTGGGAACTGACATCTTTTATGGGCGATGATGAAGATATCCAGTGGTTTAAGAATATTTTGAGCGCTGATGAAATCATTATCCGATACAGCGGCGATGGTGGCAGCATCGACCACACAGTCACCCCCGAAGAGCGTCAGGCAATTACGGATGTCTTGAACGCATATGATCTGTTCAAGGCAGCAAGCCCGACTGTGCGCGCAAAGGCTTTGAATAACTGATGTGAACTAAACAAAAAAGCCCCCGGTGCTGCGAACACCGAGGGCGCAGAAGGAGAAAATACGGGATGACAAAAGATACCGAAAAGGTCTTGCTGAAACTTTATCGTGCATACACGGAGCGCCGCAAAACCTTGCCGAAGTCTCAGGCAAAATACTTTGCATCAGAAGATGTGTCGGCTGCATTGCCGGGGATTCCGTGGGATGACGTGAGAGAGGCGCTTGCGGAACTGCGTGATGATGGCTATATCGACCTTTACATGATGGGTGCCTGCGATCTGTTTCCGAAGGCTATCGAGTACGGCGAAACGGCTGTCGAACGCGGCATTGACAAGGCGCTGGATGTGTGGAGTAAACTCCATTAACCGAGTTTCAGTTTGTCCACCGAAATGTTCAGCGTCATATCTGCGAGGGGATGGCCCGCATCGCACTGGATGGAGAAGCCTTTGACGCGATGGACTTCAACACCGTTCAACTTCATTTTGAAGTCTTTTTCGTCAAGATAAAGTTCGACGGCATTCTGACGCTCTGACATGATAGCACCTTTCTTTCTGTGTATGAATGAAAAGATTCGTTCACGTTCATTATACATCAAAATTATGCTAAAGTATAGCATAATTTTGATTTGCACAAACAAATAAAAAAACCTCCCCCGGTGTTACCAGCACCGAAGGAGGTTTCCGAACCGCTTGCCCGAAGGCGTCACGGCTCTGTACAGTAGATTTTGGCGAACCTCTGCACAGACTATGATACCACCTCCGGGCAGGCTTGTCAAAGTGTACCCTTGTGTATGGAGGTGGATTTTATGAAAAAACGGGTCAACACGGCGTTTTGGGTCGAGAAGGAAAACCGCTGGTGTATCGCGGTGCAGAAGAACGGCACCCGCAAACGGTTTTACAGCAGCACGCCTGGCCGCACCGGCCAGCGGGAAGCCAACGCAAAGGCCGATGCCTGGCTTGACGATAGCATCCGGGACGGCAAGAAGAAGGTAGCTGCCCTCTATGCCCAGTGGGTAGAAGAACTGAAGCTCACCTGCGGCACATCCTATGTTGAGCAGTGCAAGAAATACGGAGATTACTATATTCTGCCTGTCTGTGGGGACATCCGCATTGACGAGCTGACCGAAGGCGATCTGCAAAAAGCCATCAATATGTCTTTCAAAAAGCGATGCCTTAAAAAGGAGCGTCAGCGTAGGTCAAGCGACAAGCCTTTGAGCCGCAAGACCATTATGACGATCCGCTCAACGGAGATCAGCTTTTTGAAATGGTGCCGCCGGAACAGGTACAGTACGATGTTCCCTGAGCTGTCTATCCCGAAGAATGCCCGCATGGGGAAGAAAAAGATTTTACAGCCGACCGCTTTGAAAGTTCTGTTTGATGTGGACACTCGCCTTTACTATGGCAAGCTGGTCTTTGACGAGTATATCTATGCCTACCGGTTTGCAGTTGCTACAGGTGTACGCCCCGGTGAACTTGTAGGGCTCTGGTATGGTGACGTCAAAGGGAACACGGTCAATCTGCGCCGCAGCATCAACCGGTTGGATGAGGAAACCACCGGCAAGAACGAAAACGCCATTCGCTCATTTGACATGGGCGAGGAAGCCCATGAGGCCTACGAAGCGCAGGTAGCCTTGCTGAAGGCTTCCGATATCCCGCTGAACTATACCACCCCTTTGTTCCAGATCCCGAACCAGAGAGCTTTATTCAAGCGCTGGAAGAAGTACCAGCGTGACAATGGCATTGAGCCTCAGGTCACGCTGTATGAGATGAGGCACACTTTCGTCAGCATTGAATCCGGCGTATTGACCGACAGCCAGCTGAAGATGCTGGTCGGTCACAGCAAGAACATGGACACTGCCGGAGTGTATCGGCACGAGCTTGACGGTCAGAGGGAAGATCTTGCTGCCGCTACCACCGCGGCATTCAGGAAGGCTCAAGGGTGATTTTGGTAACACATTTGGTAACACTCTTTTTTGTAAACGTAGCAAAATACATGGACTACAAGCCAACCACACTACCCTTTTAGCAAGTGCTTAGGCGCGTTGCAGATATGCTTTTGACGTTACTCAATCATTTTTTGTTGTTCGACCCCCACTACCCGCATAAGAGAAAAAACGCGATGAGTTCTCAGAATTCATCGCGCTTTCTTATATAATAAATAGTGTTGTTCGAGGTCCCCTCCCTCGCACAAAAAGAAACCGGTACAAAATGAGTACACCCCTGATAGACATTCCTACGGGTTGGGACCCGCAGGCTAAGCAAAGCCGCACTGTGGCTTTGCTTGCGGCATAAATGCCGCCGCCTTGTTCGAGATCCCCTCCCTCGCACAAAAAGAAACCGGTACAAAATGAGTACACCCCTGATAGACATTCCTACGGGTTGGGACCCGCAGGCTAAGCAAAGCCGCACTGTGGCTTTGCTTGCGGCATAAATGCCGCCGCCTTGTTCGAGATCCCCTCCCTCGCACAAAAAGAAAAACCAGCACACAATGTGTACTGGTTTTTGGTGCGAGGGAGGGGACTCGAACCCCCAAGGATAAACCACACGCACCTCAAACGTGCGCGTCTGCCAGTTCCGCCACCCTCGCATACCGTATTGTTTTCGCAGCCCTGAAATCTCTGAGGTGAAAGACCGTGATGCGGACTGCTTGAATATATTACCACGTTCCCGGCAGATAGTCAAGCGCTTTTTCTCTTTTTAAATGAAATTTTTGGGCCGTCATTTCTTAAGAATATGTTGGTTGAAATGCATGGATGGGTGTGATATTATAAAACTAACTATCTCTGCTCAGTTGTTTTGGCAGCAGGGAAGAAGATGATAAGGATACGGCGGAAATGCATTTCTGCGCAGGGTGCAGACCGACCGGTTTTTTGAAAGGAATTTGAGTGGACGCAGGAATGAACGAGAAAAAAGAAAATGTTATTGTAAACGGTTTTTTCTGGCGCTTTGCAGAGCGGTGCGGTGTGCAGCTGATCTCAGCGGTGGTGTCCATCCTTCTGGCGCGCATCCTTACACCCGATGATTACGGCAAGGTGGCACTGGTGACGGTGTTCAACAATATCATGTATGTCCTGCTGGACTGCGGCATTGGCACCGCGCTGGTGCAGAAGAAGGAAGTGGACGAGCTGGATTACTCGTCGGCGTTCTTTTTCAGCATTGTGATCAGCTTTGTGCTGTATGGGGGAATGTTCGTGGCGGCACCGTATCTGGCTGCTTTCTACAATGACCCCAGCATGACCCCGATCTTTCGCGGCATCAGCCTGACAGTGGCGGTCTGCGGCATCAAAACGATCCAGCAGGCGCATGTGACCCGGAACATGAAGTTCCAGTATTTTTTCTATTCCGCCTTTGCGGGCGCGATCGTATCCACGGTCCTGGGCCTGGGCCTTGCCTATATGGGCTTTGGAGTCTGGGCGCTGGTGGTGCAGCAGGTATCCAATATCACGGTGGACACGCTGGTGTTGTGGAAGCTGTCCTCCTGGCGGCCTAAGATGGAGTTTTCGTGGCAGCACCTGAAAGGGCTGCTCTCTTATGGCTGGAAGCTGCTGGCCTCGTCGCTGAGCAGCGTCATCTACAACAACCTGCGCAGCCTGATCATCGGCAAGATGTACACCTCGGCGGATCTGGCGTATTACAATCAGGGCGATAACCTGACTTATAATATCGCGTCAAGCGTGGATACTTCCATTGAGAGCGTTTTGTTCCCGGTCATGTCCTCACTGCAGGATGACCGTGCGCAGGTCAAGAACATGACCCGCCGCTCCATCAAGACCTGTACCTATATTATTGCGCCGGTGATGATGAGCACTGCGTTCTGTGCCGAACCGCTGGTGCGCCTGATCCTCACCGAGAAGTGGCTGCCCTGTGTGCTGTTCCTCAGGGTGTTCTGTCTGGGGTATGTGTGCTGGCCGATCATCACGGCAAACCTGAATGCAGCCAAGGCGGTGGGCCGCAGCGATCTTTACCTGAAATGTCAGCTTTTGAACGAAGGGGTGTGCATCCTTCTTCTGCTGGCAACATTCCGTGTCAGCGTCGAGGCCATTGCATATGGTATGCTGATCACGAATATTGTGACCCAGATCCTGGATGCACAGCTCAACAAAAAGCTGATCGGCTATGGCTATCTGGAACAGATGCGTGATATCCTGCCGACCCTGCTGCTGGCAGCGGGCGCGGGCCTGTGCATGTATCTGGTCATTTTCCTGCACCTGCCGGATCTGCTGACGGTGATCATTCAGGTGGTGGTTGGTCTGGGCATTTATCTGACAGGCTCTGCCATTCTGGAATTGGACACCTTTGAATATTTCAAGGATGTGCTGGCTCCGTCCATCCGGCAGAAGCTGAAACGCTGAAACCGGCATTTTGAATCGTGTAAAAATCCGTCGGGCAGGTGATGTCCGACGGATTTTTGTTCTTTTTGTCTAAAGTATACAAGAACAAACATTAAAAACCGGCAAAGCGACCATTGAAAAAACGCAACTGATATACTAGAATATAAGTACAAGAGCGCGGCACACGGCTGCGCGGAAAATGCAAAGCAGAAAATATAAAACAGGAGGATTTTCCTATGCCTATGAAAATGGGTTGGCGCTGGTATGGCGAGGGCAACGATCCCATCAGCCTGAGCGACATCAAGCAGATCCCCGGCGTGACCAGCATCGTCTGGGCGTTGCACGACAAGATGCCCGGCGAGATCTGGGAGATCGACGAGATCCAGAAGGTAGCCGATCAGATCCACGCTTACGGCTTCGACATGGACGTGGTCGAGTCGGTCAATGTCCACGATGACATCAAGATCGGCCTGCCCACCCGCGATAAGTACATCGAGAACTACAAGCAGTGCATCCGCAATCTGTCCAAGTTCGGTGTCAAGGTCATCTGCTACAACTTCATGCCGGTGTTCGACTGGACCCGTACCGATCTGTTCCACCCCGTGGGCGACGGCTCCACTGCACTGTTCTACGAGAAGGACAAGATCAAGGGCGATTACAAGGCTATGGCTGAGTACATCATGTCCTTCACTGAGAAGTATAACATGACCTTCCCCGGCTGGGAGCCGGAGCGCATGGCAAAGCTGGACGAGCTGTTCAAGGCTTACGCCCCTGTCACCAAGGAAAAGCTGTGGGAAAACCTGAAGTACTTCCTGGAAGCACTGATGCCCACCTGCCATGAGTGCGGCATCAAAATGGCTATCCATCAGGATGATCCCCCTTGGGATATCTTCGGCCTGCCCCGTCTGCTGGTGGATGCTGAGAGCATCGACCGCTTCCTGAGCATGGTGGATGATCCGTACAACTGCCTGACTCTGTGCACCGGCAGCCTGAACGCAAACCCCAACAACAACTGTGCCGAGATCGTGCGCAAGCACTGCGACCGCATTGCCTTTGGTCACATCCGCAACATCCACCACTTCCCCAACGGCGACTTCTCCGAGGCTGCTCACCGCGACTGCTGCGGCGAGACCGGCATCATCGAGGTGCTGCGTGCTTACCATGACTGCGGCTTTGAAGGCTACATCCGTCCCGACCACGGCCGTCAGCTGTGGGAGGAAGGCCCCGGCAGCTGCCGCCCCGGTTACGGCAAGTATGACCGTGCTCTGGGCGTTCAGTACATGCTGGGTGTCTGGGATCTGCTGGATCGTCTGGATGAAGAGAAAAAGAAGGGCTGATAAATATGAAGCTGTCTGAGATCAAAAACGGCAATCTGTCCGCCGAGTGGGCAGAGAAGGGCTATGAGCTGCCCAAATTCGATATCGAGGCTGTCAAGGCCAAGACCCACGCCGAACCCACCTGGGTGCACTTCGGCGCAGGCAATATCTTCCGTGCATTCCCGGCTGCCATCCTGAACGATGCGCTGAACACCGGCAAGTATGACCGCGGTGTCATCGTGGCCGAGAGCTTTGACTACGAGATCATCGACAAGGCTTATCGTCCCTACGACAATATGAGCCTGCTGGTCTGCCTGAAGTCCACCGGCGAGATCGAGAAGAAGGTGGTGGCTTCCGTTACCGAGAGCCTGAAGGCTGACTACTCCTTCGGCGAGGACTGGGCACGTCTGGTGGAGATCTTCCAGAACCCCAGCCTGCAGATGATCTCCTTCACCATCACTGAGAAGGGCTACGGCGTTGCTCCTGCAGATCTGGAGCGCGGCCTGACCCCCGTGCTGGCCATGGGCAAGGTCACTGCTCTGCTGTACGAACGCTTCAAGGCCGGCAAGCTGCCCCTGACCGTCCAGAGCATGGATAACTGCTCCCACAACGGCGATAAGGTCAAGAACGCTGTCCACGCCTATGCTGCCAAGTGGGTGGAGCAGGGTCTGGTGCCCGCCGAGTTCCTGGCCTATGTGCAGGACGAGACCAAGATCACCTTCCCGTGGAGCATGATCGACAAGATCACCCCGCGCCCGGATGCCAAGGTCCAGCAGATGCTGGCCGACGACGGCTTTGAGGACAACTACACCATCGTCACCGAGAAGCACACCTTTACCGCTCCCTTCGTCAACGCCGAAGAGACCCAGTACCTGTGCATCGAGGATCACTACACCAACGGTCGTCCTCCGCTGGAGCTGGGCGGTGTGCTGTACTGCGACCGCGAGACCGTGGACAAGATCGAGAAGATGAAGGTGTGCACCTGCCTGAACCCGCTGCACACTGCCATGTCCATCTATGGCTGCATGCTGGGCTACACCCTCATCTCCGCCGAGATGGCCGATGAAGACCTGCGTGCCTTCATCCAGAAGATCGGCTATATCGAGGCAATGCCCGTCGTGGTCGATCCCGGCGTTCTGAACCCCTATGAGTTCATCGGCGCTGTCATCAACCGCCGCCTGCCCAACCCCTTCATGCCGGATGCTCCCCAGCGTATCGCTACCGATACCTCCCAGAAGCTGGCCATCCGCTTTGGTGAGACCATCAAGGCCTACGAGGCACGCGGTCTGGACAAGAGCAACCTGATCCTGATCCCGCTGGTGCTGGCAGGCTACGCCCGCTACCTGAAGGGCATCGATGACAATGGTCAGGCTTTTGAGCCTTCCACCGATCCGCTGCTGGCTGAGCTGCAGGCCATTGTGGCTCCGCTGGAGGTCAAGGAAGGCGAGCAGGACTTCAGCTGCCTGAAGAAGCTGTACAGCCGTGTTGACGTGTTCGGCGTGGATCTGTATGCCGTTGGTCTGGGCGAGAAGATCGAGGCAATGGCCAAGGAGCTGTTTGCAGGCCCCGGCGCTGTGCGCAAGACCCTGCACAAGTATACGCTTGCCCGCTGATCGGCTGACGCAATAACATAAGCTATCTTCGCACCCGCGCTGCGCTTTGCTTTGCCGCAGCGTGGGTCTTTATAAAAGAAAAGAACTGCTGAACGAAATGTCGGCAGTTCTTTTTTGCGTGTGCATGTTTTTTGGGTTTAACCTTTTCTGCAGTCGTGCAGCTTTTCTTTGGGCAGGATGCCGGCCAAAAACTTCCACACCACTTCCATGCGGTCGTTCAGTAAGTAAGCTTTCTCTTTCTCTACGTAGAGGTATACCGCATTGTCCGTGCGGTAGGCGCAGTAAAAGCTGTCCCATGCGTGGCGGCTGGTGGGTTCGGGCTTGTCTTGCTGGCCGTACATCCACACAGCAATGCCGGTGTCGGCCAGCTCCACACGGTAGAAGGCCCGCGGCAGGTGCATCTGTTTGATCTGCCTGGAAACGCTGCGGAAGAACGAGTAAAAGTAGCTCACCGGCAGGCCGATGCCCACAATGGCAAGCACAGCAGCCAGCAGCCCGGCACCCGGGCGCTTGCCCAGCTGCGAAAGGCAGACGGCGGCAAAAGCCAGCATGATGGCGGCAAAAACAGCGGGACGCAGCCATGCTTTGCGGTGATGGAATGCATCGAACACGGCAAAATCGCGGAAGCCCTGCTCACCCATGGTGGTGGAAACGGAGATGGTCTGGGACATAAAGTCGCCTCCTTTGTATTTACAGGCATCGTACCACAATTGCGCGGTTTAGGCAAGAGAAAAACATGCAAACCTTGCCAATCCGGCCCAAAGCGTGGTACAATAAATCGTTACCAAACGAAAGGAGGCGGCAGGCTTTGCAGCACCGCAAGCGGCAGATCACCCTCAAGCAGCGCATGGGCTTGTGTCTGGCAGCATTTTTTGCGGCCTTTGCCATGCAGCTCACGCTCAATGGCTACCAGTCCAGAGCAGTGCAGGCAGTACAGGACGCGCAGATGGGCTGCTTCAACGCCATCAGCCGCTTTCAGGGCGGTGTGGAAAGCTCTATTTCCGTGCTGGAGAACTACCGCTGGGAGAACAGCGAGCCGGAGGAGATCATTGACCGGCTGCAGTCGGCATCTTCCACCTGCAACGCATGGCTCTGGCGCATCGGTACCAGCCTGAACAGTCTGGAAAGCGTCAGCGATGAGCAGCGGGTGCTCTACAGCGCAGTGGATACGGTCTATCAGACCTACACCGGCCTGCTGGATGAGCTGGAAAACGACCTGCTCAGCGGCAACGATGCCGCAGCTTCCCAGCTGTATTATGCAAAGTTGGTGCCCTGCGGCGATTACCTGAGCCAGTACACCCTGCAATTGCTGGAAACCGCCATTCAGGATTCCCAAACCACCTACACCACCATCTCGGCCCTGAACGAGCGCATCACCATGCTGCAGACAGTGGTGGTGGCGCTGTGCGTGGCGCTGGGCTGCGTTACCGGTTTGATGGTCATGCGTCTGCTCACGCCGGTGCAGCAGATGATCGCTGCCTCCCGCGCCATTGGCAAAAGTGAGTTCGACACCCCGGACATCCCGCTGCCCAAGCAGCCGGAGATCGCTCAGCTGGCCGAGTCCTTCAACATCATGAAGCACTCCATGGCCCAGCAGGTGACCACCCTGCAGGAGAAAAACGAGATCGAGCGGGAGCTGCACCGCCAGAAGACCGAAGCACTGGAGCTGCAGAACCGCATGGAGCGCAGCCGGCTGCAGCAGCTGCGCAGCCAGATCGACCCGCACTTTCTGTTCAACACCCTGAATGTGATCCAGCAGACCGCCGGCACCGAGACGGCCTACCGTACGCAGGCGCTCATCATGGCGCTTTCGCACCTGCTGCGCTACAGCCTGATGAGCAACGATGAACAGGTGCCGCTCTCCCGTGAGGTGCGCATCGTGGATGAATATTACTCCATCTACCATGTCCGCTTTGGTGAGCGGGTGCGTATGGAGTGGCGCATTTCTGATTCGCTGGATCTTACCGAGACCATGGTGCCGTCCTTTATTTTACAGCCCATTGTGGAAAATGCCTTCAAGCACGGCATCTGCCCCAAAGAGGAGGGCGGTGTGGTGCGCATCCGCGTGAACCCTCTGCGTGAGAAGGGACTGCTGTGCATCCGCGTGGTGGATAACGGCGTGGGCATCCAGCTGGATCAATTACGACAGCTGCGCGGGGCGCTCAGCCAGCCCGGTGAACGCTGGGAGCATATCGGCATTTATAATGTTGCGGCCCGCCTGCGTCTGCTGGATCGGAACAGCCGCTTTGTGATACGGTCCCATCCGGGACGCGGTACGGCGGTGGTGCTGTATCTGCCATTGGTGGAGAATGAGGAGGAGTTTGAGGAATGATTCGTCTGTTGATCGCGGATGATGAAGCACTGGAACGGGAAACGCTGGCGGACATCGTGGCCCGCCGCTTTGAGCACGAAGTGACCATCGAGACTGCCGAGAACGGCCGCAAGGCAGCGGATACGGCGGTGCTGTGGGGCGCAGACCTGATCCTGATGGACATTGAGATGCCCGGTATGAACGGTCTGGATGCAGCCCGCGCCGTGCTGGAACAGCGCCCGGAGTGCAAGGTGATCTTTGTTACGGCCTACAGTCTGTTCCAGTACGCCCACGAGGCCATGCATCTGGGTGCCTGCGATTATCTGCTCAAGCCGGTGAACCCGGACGAAGTGGAAGCTTCCATCCGCAAGGCCATCCGTCAGATCGAGGCGGGCCGCCGCCTTGCAGAGCTGGCTCCGGTGGAACCGGAGCCGGAAGCTGACCCGGAGAGCGATGCCGTCGAAGCAGGGGAGAACGACCGCAATGCACTGGTCATGGCCCATGTGCGTAAGTATATGGAGGATAACTATATGTTCGACCTCTCGCTGGACAGTGTGAGCGAGATCCTGCATATCAGCCCGGCGTATCTCTCGGCACAGTTCAAGAAGTACCAGAAGATGAACTTTCTGGACTGCCTGACCGAACTGCGTATCAACGCTGCCAAGGAGCTGCTCACCGACCCGTTCCGTTCGGCAGCAGAGGTGGCTTCCATGGTGGGCTACGAGGATTCCAGCTATTTTGCCCGCACCTTTAAAAAACGCACCGGCATGACCCCCACCCAGTACCGCAGGGAAGCGGCCAAGGCTGCACGGGAGGCCCGCCTGTGACCCGCCGCCAGATGCTGACCGCCCTGTTCGGCGCGGCGGTGCTGGCACTGCCGGTGGCGGGCTGCGGCCATCAGCCGGTGCAG
>OBJF01001338.1_pt1 | contig 22447 bp, 24 predicted proteins | sample 1519091 | NCBI WGS metagenome assembly OBJF01 (sample SAMEA2452124, study PRJEB22498) | human gut metagenome | biome: human feces; feature: human gut; material: feces | place: Australia | collected 2012
CCCTTAATACAAGCATAATATAAATTTTTACCAACACGTTTTGTCCTATAACCCTAAATTTATAGTATGCTAATTATGATTAAATAATTTTGATTTGAAAAAAATTATAAATATCGTATAATAAATACATAAGGATAAGCAATTCAGCTTATTAAGGAAAGGGGGATCTTATTATGGAGTTAACAGTAAGAGGCAAAAATCTTGAGATCACCGATGCTTTACATACTTATGTAGAAAAGCATACGGGAAAGATTCAGAGGTACTTTGATAAACCCATTAAGATCAATGTTTTACTTCGCATTTCCAATATGACGAAAACTTGTGAAGTGACAGTGTTTGTTGATGGCGTAATTCTTCGTGGTGTTGAAAAGTCTGACGATATGTACAAATCGATCGACCTTGTTTTTGACAAAGTTGAAAGACAGATTCATAAATATAAGACACGCCTGGCAAAGAAATTCAAAGAAAGAAACACGCTCAGCAAACAGTTCATGCAGGAAGAAGAAGCTGTACAGCCTGTATCTGAATCTGCTTTTGAAATTGTTAAGACCAAACATTTCAACATTACCCCAATGTCTCCGGAAGAAGCAATTCTTCAGATGAATCTTTTAGGACATAGTTTCTTCATGTTCTTCAATTCCGAGACCGAAGGAATGGCTGTCGTTTATCGCAGAGATGACGGCAAGTATGGTCTGATTGACGCTAACAAATAAATTAGTAGAGATTAATGAAAAAGGGAGCGGAATATTCCGCTCCCTTTTGACTATATGGGGGTATTTTGATAAAATAAACAAGATGTACAGATGAATAGATATGCTGGAAGGATTAGATTCTTGAATCAATTTAAATAAGGAGCTGCTTCGATGTTTGATAAGTTTTTTGACAGGTTGTTCAATGGTTCAAATGAGAAAGAGATCAAAAAGATCCGCAAGATCGTTGAACAGGAAATAAATCCTCTTGAAGGTTCAATGAAGAAACTTAGCGATTCCTCGTTGGCAAACAAAACAAATGAATTTAAGGCAAGACTGGCGAAAGGGGAAACTCTTGATGATATCCTGCCGGAAGCTTTTGCTGTAATACGAGAAGCATCCCGCCGTGTACTTGGCATGCGTCACTTTGATGTGCAGCTGATTGGCGGTATTATCCTCCACAAGGGAAATATTGCTGAAATGTGCACCGGCGAAGGCAAGACCTTGGTTGCAACTGCTCCGGTATATTTGAACGCTCTGGAAGGCAAGGGCGTACACGTCATCACTGTCAACGATTATCTTGCTAAGCGTGATAGTGAATGGATGGGCCAGGTTTATAAATTCTTAGGACTTACTGTAGGACTGATTGTACATGATCTTGATTTCAACCAGAGAAAGATTGCCTACAACTCAGATATTACCTACGGGACAAACAATGAATTTGGCTTTGATTATCTTAGAGATAACATGGTCACATCATTGGATCAGATGATACAGCGTCCGCTGCATTTCTGCCTGATCGATGAAGTCGACTCCATTCTGATTGATGAAGCACGTACACCATTGATCATTTCCGGACCGGGACAGAAATCTACGGATAATTACTACGTAATGGCAAAACTTGTCCCGCAGCTGAAGAAGGATGAAGATTACACAATTGATGAAAAGCAGAAAACTGTTGCACCGACTGAAGCCGGTGTTGCAAAGATGGAAAAACTGCTTCATGTAGATAATCTTTATGACGCAGAAAATCTGGAATTAAACCATCTCTTCGTTCAGGCCCTGCGTGCGCAGGCCATGATGGAAAGCATGGCGAAGTAGTTATTGTTGATGAATTTACCGGCCGACTGATGTATGGCCGTCGTTACTCTGATGGCCTCCATCAGGCTATTGAAGCAAAAGAGGGACTGGAAGTACAGCGTGAAAGCCAGACTCTGGCAACAATCACCTTCCAGAACTACTTCAGAATGTATGCTAAGCTCGCCGGTATGACCGGTACTGCAAAAACGGAAGAACAGGAATTTATCAAGATTTACGGACTTCCTGTACTTCAGGTTCCAACCAATAAACCGATACTGCGTAAGGATCTCCCCGATGTTGTCTTCAAGACAAAAGCAGGGAAGTACAGAGCGGTTGTCAAGGAAGTTCAGCGCAGACATCAGACCGGGCAGCCAATGCTTATTGGTACAACGTCGATCGAACAGTCCGAAGAACTCTCACATCTTTTGACCCAGGCAGGCATTGTCCACAGTGTACTGAATGCTAAATATCATGAACGTGAAGCAATGATTGTCGCTCAGGCAGGCCAGAAGGGGCAGGTTACCATCGCAACGAATATGGCAGGCCGTGGTACGGATATCCAGCTTGGCGAAGGTGTTGCTGAACTTGGCGGACTTGCGATTATTGGTACTGAACGTCATGAAAGCCGAAGAATTGATAATCAGCTTCGCGGACGTGCCGGCAGACAGGGCGATCCGGGTTCAAGCCAGTTCTTCCTTTCGCTGGAAGATGATCTTCTCAGAATCTTCGGTGGCACAGCAAGATGGTTTCAAATGCTATCCAGAAGGCCCAGAAACGTGTAGAAGCTCGTAACTTTGATATACGTAAGTACGTTCTCGAATACGACGATGTCATGAACCAGCAGCGTAAGGTCGTCTATGAACAGAGAAGAAGAATCCTTGAGGGCGAAAACATGAAGGACCAGATCCTGAACATGGTCGACACAATCATTGAAAAAGGAATGGAAATTTACGCTGATCCCAAATTATATCCGGAAGAATGGGATTTTGCCGGCCTTCTGAAGTATAGTGAAAAGTACTTCCTCTCACCGGGTGAACTTACGGTAGAACAGCTTGAAGAAATGAGCCGTGAAGAAGTAGAAGACAAACTGAAAACATGCGCTCATGAAACATATGACTCCAGAGAAAAATCCATTGGATCTCCTATGATGAGAGAACTCGAAAAGGCTGTCATGCTTAAAGTTGTCGATTCCAAATGGATGGAACATCTCGATGATATGGACATGCTCAAGGAAGGCATCGGCCTGCGTTCCTATGGTCAAAGAAATCCGATCGTAGAATACAAAGTTGAAGCTTATGACATCTTTGAGGAAATGCAGCAGGCTATGATGGAGACAATCATTCTCTATCTGTATCACATTCAGATCAGATTTGCTGAAGAGCCTCCGGCTGAAGCTGTAGAACAGGATGACCATTTGAAAGATGCAACACCTCATTATGTCAATGAAGATTCATCCTATACAGACAATGAAAATGCCAGCAAGAATTAAGTCACTTCACATATAAAGAATACCAAGCATTGAACAAAGAGAGAGAGATGATATATCAGATGTTAGAAGATTTAAAGAAAACACTAACTGATTTACTGAGTCATGAGAGAGAAATAAGGGATTCACTTTGACTTACCCAGACTGAAAGAACGAATCAAGAGTTATGACGTCCAGATGAGCGATCCGACATTCTGGAATGATGCTGACAAGGCCAGAGAAATTTCCCAGAAGGCGACAGAAGCAAAGGATGCTTATGAAACATATACAAATCTGTTTCAGCGTGCAGAAAGCTTGAAGGATATCCTTGACCTGGCAATCGAAGAAGATGACCAGGAAATGGAGCCTGAAATTGCAGAAGAATTAGCCGAGGTCAAGGCAATCCTTGATAAAAAGGAAATAGAACTTCTTCTGAGCGGCCAGTATGACAAGAATAATGCCATTATCACGTTCCATGCCGGTGCTGGCGGTACGGAAGCTCAGGACTGGACAGAGATGCTCATAAGAATGTATATCAAATGGGCTGAATCAGAAGGCTTTACGATAGAAGAACTCAATATGCTCCCAGGCGATGAAGCTGGTATAAAGAGTGCGGAATATATGGTCAAGGGAGAGTATGCTTACGGTTTCCTGAAATCCGAAAAAGGCGTTCATAGACTTGTCAGAATATCTCCGTTTGACGCTGCCAAACGCCGCCATACTTCATTCTCTGCTGTTGATGTAATGCCGGAAATCAGCGATGATGTCCAGGTGGACCTGAATATGGCTGATGTCAGGGTCGATTACTATCGTTCAAGCGGTGCAGGCGGACAGCACATTAATAAAACAAGTTCAGCTGTCCGTATGACACATATCCCTACCGGGATTGTGGCAGCCTGCCAAAACGAACGTTCACAGTTCCAGAATAAAGAGCAGTGCTTAAGACTCCTTCGCGCAAAGCTTTATGAACTAGAATTGAAAAAACGTGAAAACATGACAAAGGAAATTGAAGGCGAGCAGCAGTCGATTGAATGGGGCAGCCAGATTCGTTCCTATGTTTTCCAGCCGTACACACTGGTAAAAGATAACAGGACTGGTGTAGAAACAGGCAATATCCAGGGTGTCATGGACGGAGATCTGAATCCATTTATCGAAGGTTACCTGAAGATGAACAAGTTCAACTCCAAGGCACAGTAAAAGGTGGAAATAATGAAAGCTATGCATAGTGGTTTTGTTAAGGTTTTAACAGTTTTAATATGCATTGGTGCAATTGCTGCAGGGATGATCTCCCTGCAGCGTAATCATGTAGAAACTGCTGCAAGAACCGTAGAAATGGTTTATGATTACAATAATATTATCGACAGCGCATCTGTGGAGAAAAAAACACCGGATGAGCTTTTTTCGCTTTATAAGCAAAGTGGGATAACCTCTCTGGCAGTGTATGATGAAACTCCGGAAAAATTGGTTAATCATAACTATTTGAAGGTTTACCGTGGTTCTGATTTTGCTTTTAGAAATCCTTCTGAAGCAGGCAGGATCGATAAAGATAAGATTTACATTCAGCAGGGTTCAGAAGATAACAGCGCCGAATATTTCGGCGAAGTAAAAGAGCACCTGAATGCATTTCTTCGTCCTGAAGACTTAGAAGAACATCAAATTGCAGGCACCGATACACTTGAAGTGAACGGAGCATATGATAAATTTATGACGATGCCTCTTGGCATATTCAAGCAATCCATCAAAAATGCGGCTGCAAAAGGATTCTATGTAGTAGTAAGACCATCCAATATCCCGCATGTAACACAAGATGATGTTCAGCTGTTCTTGGATGCTGTATCGTCTTCGGATAAAGTGAGTGCTGTTATATTCCAGGGAAAGGAAGCGTTGGGATATAAAAGCCAGCTTAAATATCTTGCCGGCGGGCTCCAGAAACTTAAAATCCCCGTTGTTCTTATAGAGGCTCAGAATCAGCTCGGCTTTGAACGCCAGGATGGTATTTTGGATCTTGCAAGATATATGGACTATGATGTCGTCCGTCTGTATGCCATGTCAAAAGATGAACTGATTAAAATCAGTCCGGATGAAGCTGCATCCAGATTCTATATTTCTGATATTGAACGAAATATAAGGATGAATCTTTTCCCGTCTTACAAGTTTGCTGCTGATGGCAAGACCTTGTCTGAGACGAATGCAGAATATATTTCTGATGTCAAGCAGAGGCTTGAAGAACATGGTTTCTCGGTAGGGAAGGCTTCCATCATGGAACCATATTTCCCTAATTCCATAGTACGCGCTATTGCTATGGCAGGTGCTGCATCATTATGCGTACTTGCATTTGTTCTGATATTCCCTGCCGCATTTAAATTCGGATATGTGATTGAAATCGCTGTGCTCCTACTTACACAGGGCTTATTCTGGCTGACGCATTCCGTCCTGCCTTTGCAGATGCTTGCCCTTGGATGTGCCGTCTGCACTCCGGTAGTTGTTGTGTCTTTATTCCTTGAATATTGCATCAAGCAGAAGAACAAAGCTTTCTCCGAAATCGGCTGGGGCAGACTCTTCGTGGAATCCGTCGCTATTCTGTGGATTGCAGGAATTCTTTCCCTTATCGGCGCCCTGTTTATCAGCGGCCTTCTCGGGGACATCAGATTCTTGCTGGAGATGCAGATTTTCAGAGGTGTAAAAGTAACCTTTTTGCTCCCTATTATCCTGGTATCCATTATCTATATTCAAAAATTCCCTTTCTTCGGACATGTAGTTGCATCAGACAGAGATTTCGTTCAGTTTGTCAAGAAATTCTGCTCTGTACAGATAAAGCTGGGATTATTGGCCGGGCTTGGGATTCTTGCAATTGTCGGGTATGTCTTTATAGGCCGCAGCGGTAATAATGGGGCTCCTATACCTGCCTTTGAAATTGCCTTAAGACGTTTCCTGGAAGATACCATGTATGCCCGTCCAAGAGAAAAAGAGTTCTTGTTCGGACACCCCGCCATCCTGCTGTCTTTGGCTGCATTATATAGGAAATGGCCGCAGATCCTGCATTATCTCTTAATTCTTGCGGTAACGATAGGGCAGGGATCCATGGTCGAAACCTTCGCGCATATGCGCAGCCCCTTTATCCTGAGCTTTATCAGGGGACTGGATGGTCTGGCCGCTGGTACGCTGTCCATGGTTGCAGCACTTTTGGGTGTAATGATTCTGGCACGAATTACTAAGTTTTTTGGAGAACGATATGGCAAATTATAAAATCGTAATCTCTGGCTATTATGGTTTTAATAACGCCGGTGACGAAGCCATGCTGTCAGCCATAATACAGTCACTTAGAAGTACTTTTGATACTCCGGAGATTACTGTTATTTCTGGTTCTCCAGCCAAGACATCCTGGATTTTTGATGTTAAGGCAATTCCGCGCTTCGGCATGCTTCCTATCATAAAAAGTATATTCCGTTCTGATCTCATCATAAGCGGAGGCGGAAGCCTCCTGCAGGATGTGACCAGCTGGAAAAGCATGATTTATTATTTATCCATCATTACGCTGGGCGTTTTATTCAGGAAACGGGTCTTCCTTTATTCACAGGGGATAGGACCGGTCAGATACCGTGTAATCAGAATTGTACTGAAACATGTCCTTAACCATGTGGATGTTATAACGGTCAGGGATAAGGAATCAAAAGGTTTTCTTGAAAGACTGGGTGTCAAACGCAGGATATATACAACGGCAGATGCCGTCCTTTCACTGCATCCCCCGAAGCTGGAACCTGGAAGAGCAATTCTTGATGCAGAAGGGATTCCCGCCGATAAGAAAATCATTGGCGTTGCCATCAGACGCTGGGAGAAAAAGTATTCCTGGACAAATGATTTGATTTCCTACATTAATAAGATTGCTTCGTTGAAAGATTATGCTGTTGTCTTTATACCGATGCAGTCACCTGATGACAGAGTGGCTTCCGAAGAAATAGCAGGAAATCTTGCTAAGGAAAATATTTTCCGTCTGCAGGGCGGATATACTCTGGACGAATTAATTTCTATTATCGGCAATTGTAATCTGATTGTTGGAATGAGACTGCATGCCTTGATCTTTTCTGCACTGATGAGGGTTCCTTTTATAGGGATTTCCTATGACCCTAAAATAGATAACTTTTTGAGTTTGATTGGTCTTGAACCGGGTGCTTCTGTGCAACATCTGGATGCAGAAAAGTTGTATAATAAGACATGTCACATCCTTGAACACGGAATGCCTCCTAAGGTATGGGATTCTGTTCAAGATCTTCAACATTATGCAGGTGAAAATGCTAATATTCTGAGACGCTTTGTTGAAACAAAGGAGGAAACCAGATGAGTCATCTGAGTGAAAGTGAAATTCAGGGCCTGAAGAACAAGGCTAAAAATTTGCGTATTGATATTATAAAAATGATAACTAAAGCAAATTCGGGACATACAGGAGGCTCCTTATCTGTCATCGATCTGCTGACTTTATTATTCTTTAAAGAAATGAAAGTGAATCCAGCCCAGCCTCAGGATAAGGAAAGAGACAGATTTGTCCTCTCCAAGGGTCATGCAGCTCCGGCTCTGTACGCTGTCCTGGCTGATAAAGGATATTTCCCGAAGGAAGAATTGTCTCATTTAAGACAGGCTGGTCATATCCTTCAGGGGCATCCGGACATGAAACATATCCCGGGTGTGGATATGACAACAGGTTCTTTAGGCCAGGGAATCAGTGCTGCATGCGGCATGGCTCTCTGTGCAAAAATAGATAAAGCATCCTGGAGAGTTTATGCAGTTCTCGGCGATGGAGAATTAGAAGAAGGCCAGGTCTGGGAAGCTGCAATGTATGCAGGAAATTACAAACTGGATAATCTGACTGCATTCGTTGATAACAACGGCCTGCAGATTGACGGACCTATTACAAAGGTCATGTCTCCGCTGCCTATTGCTGATAAATTCAAAGCTTTTGGATGGTATGTTTTATCAGTCAATGGACATGATATGGCTGAACTTCATGATGCTATTGAAAAAGCAAAAGCCACAAAGGGCAAGCCGACAATGATAATCATGAAGACTGTCAAGGGCAAGGGAATCCCTGAAATTGAAAATCAGGTTGGCTGGCATGGCAAAGCACCGTCAGAAGAGGAATGTGAAAGATTTATTAAAGTTCTGGAGGCAGAATAATGGGTAAAGCTACGCGTGACGCTTATGGTGAAGTTTTAAAAGAATTAGGTGGAGAAAATCCGGACATTGTCGTATTAGATGCTGATTTATCCTCATCAACAAAAACACAGGTATTTGCTAAAGCCTACCCTGATCGTTTTTTCAATACCGGTATTGCCGAAGCAAATATGATGGGTGTAGCCGCAGGCTTAGCTGCTGCAGGAAAAATTCCGTTTGCATCCACATTTGCAGTTTTCGGGGCTGGCAGAGCCTATGAACAGATTAGAAACTCTATCTGCTATCCTAAATTAAACGTTAAAATTGCCGTAACACATTCAGGTCTGACTGTTGGTGAAGATGGTGCTACCCATCAGATGCTCGAGGATATTTCTCTGATGAGAGCATTGCCTAATATGACTGTAATTGTTCCTGCAGATGGCGAGGAAACAAAAGCTGCAGTTCGCTGGGCAGCTTCCTATCATGGTCCTGTTTATATCAGAATGGGTCGTGCAAAATGCGAAGACATCACGCCGGAGGGCCATGTCTTTACGCCAGGATGCTGCACCACTTTAAGAGAGGGCAGTGATTTGACGATCATCGCCTGCGGAATCATGGTCGAAAAAGCAGTACAGGCCTCTGATGAATTGGCAAAACAGGGAATTTCTGCCAGAGTTCTTAACATGAGCTCTATTAAACCGATTGATGAAGCTGCCATTAACAAAGCTGCTTCTGAAACAGGTGCGATTCTTACATGTGAAGAACACACCGTCAAAGGCGGTTTAGGCGGAGCTGTCGCTGAAGTTCTCTGCCTGAATAAACCGGTTCCCATGTTTATGATTGGTACGAATGACACATTTGGCGAATCTGGCAAAGCAGAAGATTTATTAAAGAAATACAATCTGACTTCAGAACATATTGTAGAAGAGGCAGTAAAACTTATCACTAGGAAGTGAGGATTTTTAATGATTACTTTTGATGATGTGTCATTAAATTATGATGCCAGACATACTGCTTTAAGCAATATAAATATACATATCGACAAAGGAGAGTTTGTCTTTATCGTAGGCCCCAGCGGAGCGGGGAAGTCAACCTTTGTTAAGATACTCACACATGAACTGGTTCCTGAAACCGGTTCTGTCATTGTAAATAACATCAAGATCAATAAGCTCAAACCCAGCAAAGTACCTTATTACAGAAGAAGTCTTGGAATTGTATTCCAGGATTTCAGGCTGCTGTCTGAAAAAACAGTTTTTGAAAATATAGCTTTTGTACTGAGGGTTACTGGTACAAAATCGAAAGACATCAAGGAAAGAGTCAATAAAGTTCTCGATCTTGTAGGACTTCGTGGAAAGGAAAAAGAGCTTCCGAGCAAATTATCCGGTGGTGAACAGCAGAGAGTTGCTATTGCGCGTGCTTTAGTTAATCAGCCCACATTACTTATCGCCGACGAACCGACGGGCAATCTGGATCCTAAGACATCCGAAGAAATTATGAAGCTTTTTACAGAAATCAATCATATGGGAACAACTATTATCATGGTTACCCATAATAAAGATCTGGTTAATGCTATGCATAAAAGGGTTGTAAATATCGAGGAGGGCCATATTGTCAATGATGTGAAGAAAGGTGGCTATGATCTAAATGTTTAGTTCTTTATCTTATTTTTGGGGTGAAACATTTAGGTCCCTCTTAAGAAACAGATTCATGGCTCTGGCTTCCATTCTGACAGTAACGCTTTCCATGTTTATACTCGGGGTATTTCTTGCTGCTGTTCTGAATATTAACCATATGGCGTCCTATCTGGAAAATCAGGTGGAAATGACGATATATCTTAAGGATGGTCTCACCACCAATCAGGTAATGGATGTTGGCAAACAGTTAAAAACTCTTCCAGGCCTCAAGGAAATTTCATTCACAAACAAGGATCAGGCCATGGCTGAATTCCGCGAAAGGATGAAGGATCAGCAGGGGCTTCTGGATGCAATCAACGGCAATCCGCTTCCTGCTTCTTACAAGACATCTTTTACCACTCCGGATCAGCTGAAAGAAGCTGCACAAACGGTAGCAAAATATAATAGTGTCGAAAGTGTGCAGTATGGACAGGATATTATTGAACAGCTTTATAAAGTTGCTCAGGTAATAAGAATCAGCGGCGTTGTTCTTATTGCATTCCTGGCAGGCGCAGAACTGTTTATTATTTCCAATACCATCCGCCTTACAGTCTTTGCGAGAAGGCGCGAAATTCAGATTATGAAGTATGTCGGCGCTACTAACGGCTTCATCCGCTGGCCATTCCTCTTCGAAGGCATGATTATAGGCCTGATTGGTTCCGGTATTGCTTCTTTCATCTTATGGGAAGGCTATAAACTGGCAATCAATGAAATGACCGGGGCAGGGCTTGTATTTATCCCTATCATTCCTCTCTGGCCATTCATGATGTATACCACCTTGATCATTTTGGCCATTGGTATAATTATCGGCATACTGGGCAGTGCAATTTCACTTCGTAAATATATGAAGGTGTAATTAATGAATAGAAAAAATCAATTTGCTTTATCGATTATCATAGCCTGCACCTTAGCCGCGTCATCTTATCAGGGGACTTTTGCCGATGATCTTGATGATCAATTACAGGATATTCAAGGTCAGATAGATGAATCACATAATTCTCAAGCAAATTGGCAGGAGATTATTGACCAGGTAAATGTAAAGCTGAGAGCGATCCAGGTAGATCTAGATGCTGCAAATGCCAGACTCAAAGATATTCAGAATCAGCAGGCACAGATCAATGCTCAGATAAAACAGACTCAGGAGGAAATCAGAAAGGCACAGGAGCATTTGCTCCAGCATCAGAAGGTCCTGAACCAGAGAGTCCGTTCCATCTACATGCATGGCCAGCTGAACTACCTTGAAGTTATAACTGGTGCAAAGAGTTTCAGTGATTTTGCAAACCGGCTGGAACTTTTAAAACGTGTCATCAGGTCAGATTATAATTTAATATTGGAAATCCAGAATCAGAAAGCCCAGATTGAAGCTAAAGAAGAACAATTGGAAAAGGATAAGGCAAGATTAGATGCACTCGCTCAGGAAGCTCAGAAAGCACAGAGTCAGATTGCAGCTAAGAAAGCTGAACAGCAGAAAGTTCTTGATGATGCGAAAGACAATAAGGCTGCAGCTGCTCAGATGGAACAAGATTTGATTGCTGAATCTAAGCGGGTTCATAACTTGATTCAGGAACGACTCCGCCAGCAGGAAGCTGCCAGACAGGCTGCCTCGCAGTCCGGTGGTGAAGCGCCATCCTATACGCAGGGCAGCGGTGTTCTCAGCTGGCCATGCAACGGTCCAATCACTTCTCCATATGGCTACCGTGTCCATCCGATATTTGGAACGACAATCTATCACTCCGGTATTGATATAGGCGTCGATTATGGAACTCCGATTCATTCCGCTGACAGCGGAACCGTTATTTATGCCGGCTGGATCAGCGGTTACGGGAATGCAGTCATCATAGACCATGGAAACGGAATGCAGACACTTTATGGACATAACCAGTCGCTGAATGTTTCTGAAGGTCAGAGCGTTTCAAAGGGCCAGGTCATTGCCTTTGCCGGTTCCACGGGCAACTCCACAGGGCCTCACTGCCATTTTGAAGTGCAGGTAAACGGTTCAGCCGTTGACCCGATGGGTTACTTATAATGTCTAAGTTCCATATGTCCTGGAAGAACGTATTGCTTCATATTGTTCTTTGCCTGGCACTCTGCATCGTGTTTCTTACAGGTGTGCTGTACTGGCTTACGGATGATCCTCAGGCATTTATAGGATTCCTCCGCAATTACCGTACGGTAAAGGCGGATTATTATGAGCCTGTATCTGACAGAGTCCTGTTTGAAGGCGCTGTAAACGGAATGATGAAATCACTGGGAGATCCCTATTCAACATATCTTACTGGTGAAAAGCTGAATTCCTTCATACAGGGGATAAACGGAGAATATCACGGTATCGGCATCATTATCGGTTTTACCATTGATAAAGAACCTGTGATATTATATGTCATTCCCAATAGCCCTGCTGCCTCAGCCGGACTGAAATCCGGAGATGTCTTGAAATCTGTGGATGGAAAGAGCATCGATGGATGGGAACCGAATGCCATCTCTCAGTCAATTCAGGGAGAATCTGGAACGTCTGTCAAGATTGGATATACCAGAGGCAGTGAATCCTATTCTTCGGATATTATACGTTCTGATATTAATATCCCCAGCGTCTCGTCTTCTATGGCAAGCCCTGATACAGGATACATTCATATATTCATCTTCGCCAAGAATACACCATCTGAATTCAAGCAGGCATTAGCCGATCTGAAATCAAAGGGCATGCAGAAGCTCATCATTGATTTGCGTATGAATCCTGGCGGTTCCATCGAATCCGTTGTGGATATTGCTGATCAGATACTGAGCAAGGGACTCGTTCTAAGTTATATTCCTAAAAATGGAGCCCCTAAGCAATATGATATAGAGGGAATTTCAAATCCTATGCCGATGGCAATCCTTGTTGACAGGAACAGTGCCAGTGCTTCTGAAATATTGGCTGGTGCCGTTCAGGCCAGACATGAAGGGCTTATCATCGGTGAAACTACTTTTGGCAAGGGAACCATACAGGATGTCATTTTTGAAAATGATCAGGATGCTGCTTTGAAGATCTCAATCGGCGAATACAAGACTGCTGACGGCAAAAAGATCAACAAGGTCGGAATTACGCCTGATATAAAGATTTCCCAGGATGGGAAAGCCTTTGATGCCGGACATGACTCCGTGTTACAGTTTGCTGTCAAAAAACTTCAGGATACATGATAAAAAAACTGCAGCGATTTTCTTATATCGTTGCAGTTTTTATATATCAGGAAGCTGGATTTTCAAACTCTGCTTTATTTTGAAATTTACCATGCAGAAATTTCTATTATTAAATTATTTAGGCATGACAGATGATATTCAAATCAGCTATAATAGAAGCTGAATGATTATGTGTTTTTATTGAAAGAATCAAGAGGTTTCATATGTTTATCGATAGAGCAAAAATTATAGTAACGTCAGGTGCCGGCGGCGACGGAATGGTTTCCTTCCGTCGTGAGAAGTATGTTCCGCGCGGAGGCCCGAGCGGCGGAGACGGCGGCAAAGGCGGTTCCGTCATTGTCGTTGCAAATCCTGATTTAAATACTCTCGTCAATTTCCGCCGTCACAGGCACTTTACAGCCAATAAGGGTGAAAATGGCGGTGCAAAGGAAATGTTTGGCAAAAATGCTGAAGATGTCATCGTCGAAGTTCCTTTGGGAACAATGATTTATGATAATAAAACTGGCGAACTTCTTGCGGATATGACGCAGGAAGGCCAAAGAGCAGTCATTGTCAAAGGCGGACATGGCGGAAGAGGCAACTCTCATTTTGCAACAAGTGCTGTCCGTGCCCCTACATTTGCTGAAAAAGGGGAACCAGGAGAGCAGAAAGAAATCAGACTGGAACTTAAGATTTTAGCAGATGTGGGTCTTTTGGGATTCCCAAGTGTCGGCAAGTCCAGTTTCCTTAAGAAAGTTTCCGCTGCCAAGCCGGAAGTTGCAGCATATCACTTTACTACACTTTCCCCGATCCTTGGCGTGGTAAGTCTTGACGACGAAAGAAATTTCGTTGTTGCAGATATTCCGGGCCTTATTGAAGGCGCAAGCCAGGGCGTTGGTCTTGGGGATGAATTCCTTCGTCATGTAGAACGCACAAAGGTTTTGATCCATATTCTGGATGCTGCCGGAAGCGAAGGCAGGGATCCTTTTGATGATTTTAACATTATCAATAATGAGCTCTCGTTGTACAGCCCAAAACTTCTTCAGAAAAAACAGATTGTTGCAGCCAATAAGATTGATTTGATACAGGATCCTAAAGTGCTTGATGATCTGAGGAGCAAAATCGAAGCGAAAGGTTATGAATTCTTCCCGATCAGTACACTGACAGGAGAGGGAATCCGCCCGCTGCTTGAAAGCGTATGGGACCTGCTGCAGGAAATTCCGGATGTCCAGAATGAGGAATCCGAAAAAGTTATTGTTTATGAAGAACCTAAAGAGGAATTCACTGTCGAAGTCAAGGATGGCGTATTCTACATAACAGGGAAGCGTATTGAAAAGCTCGTAAGCATGACAAACTTTGAGGATTACGTTTCTTTGAGACGTTTTGATCGTGCATGGAAATTCATGGGCATCGATAAGCTGCTCAAAAAGAATGGCATTCAGGAAGGCGATACCGTCAACCTTTATGGAACTGAATTTACGTTCTCTGACAATAGGAATCAGGAAGAGACAGAAGAATAGTCTTAGAGGAGTGTCTTAATATGCTTACCAGCAAACAAAAACAATATTTGAAAGCGCTGGCATCTAAAATGCCGGCAGTTCTTCAGATTGGCAAAGAAGGTAATACTGAAAGCGTCTTAAAGAGTGCAGAAGATGCTTTACTGGCCCGTGAATTTATTAAAGTTAAAATCAACCAGAATTCAGATGAAGATATAAAGGAAACAGCCTCTTATATTGCAGATAAACTTCAGTGTGATGTTGTCCAGGTGATTGGAAGGACCTGTGTCCTTTTTAAGCAAAAAGAGAAGAAGTCACATTATGAGCTGCCCTGAAAATAAACATCGGTCTTTACTTAAGAACAAGAAAAGAATAGTGATCAAGGTTGGAACCAGTTCAATAACCTATGATAACGGCAAGATCAATCTGCGTTTTATTGATCACCTGGCCCGCCAGATATCCGATTTGAAAAACAGCGGACTGCAGGTTATTTTAGTTACCTCTGGTGCCATCGGAGTAGGACTTCCCGAGCTCGGCTTTGAGAAAAAACCAGATTACCTGCCATATAAACAGGCCGCCGCAGCTGTCGGCCAGGGAATACTTATGAATATTTATGAACATACTTTTCATGAGTATGGCCAGGTTGTGGCACAGATGCTTCTTACCAAGGGCGATGCGGTAAATTCCAGCAGATACCTGTATATGAAGGGGACATTGGTTTCACTTCTTGAGCTTGGTGCGATCCCTATCATCAATGAAAATGATGCTGTTACCGCTGATGAGATAAAAATCGGTGACAATGATACGCTGTCGGCGATTGTTGCCAGCATATCTGATGCAGATCTGCTGATTATCTTATCTGATATTGACGGGCTTTATGATGCCGATCCGCGTACACATGAAAATGCCAGGATCATTCATGAAGTACCTGAGTTTACCCGCAGCTTATTCAGCATGGCAGGAGGTTCAGGAACTGCCCGGGGTACAGGCGGAATGTATACGAAGCTGCAGGCTGCTGAAATATGTGTCCGCTCTGGGATTGACATGATTGTGGCCAAGAGTGATGAACCTGAAATCCTTTACCGTTTGGTTGAGGGCGAGCAGTTAGGCACGCTTTTCTATGCTGAAAATGTCCACCCGCAGCTGAAGAAGCGCGATATCATTATCGGTACCGCTGTTAAAGGAAGAATTTATGTGGATAAGGGATGCAGTGAAGCCATCCTCCAAAAGGGATCGAGCCTTCTTCCTGTAGGAATAGTCAGCGTTGAAGGACAGTTTTCTGATGGGGATACTGTTGCCGTATATTGCGGCGATACAGAATTGGCCCGCGGCATAACGCACTATAATAACGCAGATATAGAAAAGATCAAAGGCTGCCATTCAGAAAAATTAGAAAGTCTCTTGGGATATGCACCGCCATATGAAACAGTCATTCATCGAGACAATTTGCTGATCATGAGATGATAAGATGAGTATATTCACGAAATCAAAATGGCTTTTGTTTTATTACACGAAGCACCCAAAGGGAAAATTTGAACTGCGCCATATTTTAGAACTAATCATTACATTGCTGATATTCATTTCACTTTCGGAAGTGGTGTTGTATATATGTCTAAACGCATAGGGATATTCGGCGGCTCTTTCAATCCAATACACATCGGTCATCTTGTCATAGCAGAAGCTGCATGGCAGGAGTTCGGTCTTGAGAAAGTGCTTTTCATCCCATCTGGTGATACGCCTAACAAAGACATGCACCATATAGATAAACATTTAAGATACAACATGGTTCAGAAGGCAATAGAAGGAAATGAGCATTTTGATATTTCTCCTATTGAAAGAGAGCGAGAAGGCCCCTCTTATACGGTAGATACGATCAGGCTGCTGCGGACTTCATTGAGTCATGACTGCCAGATTTTTTTCATTTGCGGCACTGACGCTATAGTCGATCTGCCGAATTGGAAATATAATAAGGAACTCCTTGATTCATGTGACTTTATCGCTGCGAGCCGGCCGGGGAGCGAGATACAGTTAGAGGAATCAATCCGTTTCTTTGGCGAAACCGGAATAAAGAAAATTCATCCTTTAAATACGCCTGAACTGGATATTTCCTCTACGAAACTAAGAGAATTAATTGCAAACAAGAAATCAGCCAGATATTTTATACCTGACAATGTACTAACTTATATTAAGAAATATCATCTTTATGAGGCATGAGAGGCATATGGACTTAATAGATATTCAAAAGGACTTAAAAAAAATACTCAGCGCGAAAAGATATCGTCATTCTGCCGGCGTTGCAGACTCTGCCAGGGCATTGGCCGATAAGTATGGTGCAAATGCTGAGAAGGCATACATAGCCGGTTGGGTTCATGACTGTGCAAAGGAATTATCTCTTTCAGAAATGCATGATATAGTCAATGAACATTCACTCAGGCTTGATAAATATGTACTGTCCAGCAAAGCCCTGCTTCACGGACCCGTCGGCAGTATTTTGTGCGAAACCAAGTATGGAATAGATGATAAGGACATCAAAAGTGCAATTTTTTATCATACGACAGGCCGCACAAATATGACACTTCTGGAAAAGATCATTTTCCTGGCAGATTATATCGAGCTATCCAGAGATTTCCCCGGGGTGGATACTATCAGGAAGCTTGCAGAGAAGGATCTTAATCAGGCAGTTCTCTCTGCTTACAACTCAACAATCAAGCATTTAATTGATCAGGATGCTTATATATACGATTTAACTTTCCTCGGCAGGAATGATATGGTTCTTTTGATAGATGGTGAAAATGATACGGCCAGATAAAAAGAGAAAAGGAAAACTTAAAATAGGGCGCATCCTGCTGGCAGTCCTGCTTTGCATCGCCTGTATTTTTCTGGGCATATCCGCTTTCAGCAAAATTGGATTTCCTGGCAGGATTTTAGGTCAAAAGGATGCAGGGCCTTCCTATTACCTCGTTATAGGAACATATGATAAAGAGAATACCGATGCGGATCTTATACTGCTCGTCGCATGGAATGAAGTGAATAAGAAGGTTTCGTTTATATCAATACCGCCAAACACTCAGATCGGACGTCCGGAGGGCAAAAGTGTACTTCTGAATAAGACGTATTCAGAAGGCGGTGCTGAGGAAACAAAGAGTGCGATCGAGAACCTGCTTCATATCAGGATTGATAAATACGCGGTGTTTAATACTTCTGCTTTTGAAAATCTGGACACTACAGAAAAAGGTGTAAATCTTTACGTTGAAAAGGATATGAGCCATTTTGACAAGTACGGCCAGCCGGATATAAACATACGCAAGGGATATCAGAAGCTTGACGGGGACCAGGCACTTGGCTATTTACGTTTCATTGATGCTCAGGATGGCGAAATAGGGCGCCTGCAAAGGCAGGAAAGATTGATCAAGGCATATATTGCCTCACTTCAGAATAATCCCTCCTTATACAACTGGGTTGAAGCCAGATACCATTGGGACAGCGTTGATAGTGATATAACTTCTTCTGAAATCGCTAAGATTATCTATAAGGTCTCTGGCTATGAATCTTCAGATTTCAAATTTATCATTCTTCTAGGAGAAAAACAGACGAAAAACGCTCAAAAAGTCTGGGTTATGAACCCGGTGGAGGCTCAGAAGATCATTGCAATGACCATGGAGCAGGATAGTTAATTATATTAAAGGAGATAATGATGAATAACGTTTTACAAACAATATGCGATGCATTGGCAAACAAAAAATGTGTTAATACAAAAGTACTGGATGTACGTGAATTGACAACAATTGCAGATTATTTTGTTCTTACTTCTGCCAGAAATAAGAAAAATACACAGGCTGCCGCAGATGAAGTCGAAGAAAAACTTAAGGAAACAGGAATTATCGCTATAAGAAAAGAAGGCTACAACGAAGGCGACTGGATCCTTCTTGACTTTGGTGATATTCTTGTTCATATCTTTATTGATGATGAAAGACGCAGATTTGATTTCGATACTTTATGGAAAGATGCACCAGCTGAAGAATTCCATGAAGCAGAAGTGCCAGAAAATGATGCACAGTAATAAATTGCCATGAGGAATAGTGATTTGAAGGCAATGGGAAACTTAAAAGAAAATACAATTGAAGAACTTACAGTAGTACGTCTTTCAGATATGGGCGCATTTCTGGAAGCTGGAACCGGTAATACAAGCGATGACATACTGCTGCATAACAATCAGCAGACTCACCCGGTGGAAGTAGGACAGAAAGTTACGGTATTCTTATACCATGACCCTCATCACCGTTTGACGGCAAGTATGCATCTTCCGCAGATTCCTCTGGATGGCATAGGTTATGTCTGTGTTCTTTTGACCACCAGATTCGGTGCATTTGTCGATGTTGGTACGGAACGCGGGATATTCCTTCCGTTCTCGAACATGATTGGACGAGTGGAAAAGGATCAGTATATCTGGGTTAAATTATACAAGGATAAATCTAACCGTCTCGCTGTGACTATGCATGTAGAAGATGAAATGAGAAGAATCGCACTGCCCTGTCTTGAGTATAAGGTGGGCGATTCCATTACTGGAACCATATATAACATGACTCCGGAAGGTGCATTCCTTATCTCCAAAGATCGTCATATCTTATTTTTACATAAATCTGAACTCCGTGATGATATAAAAATGGGAAGCGAGATCAAAGGAAGAATCGTATTTATCAGGAAAGACGGCCATGTAAACATATCCCTGCGTCCTCAGAAGGAATCTGCAATGGGTACTGATGCCGAAGCTCTCCTGAAAAAGCTCACGGAAAATGGGGGAGAATTGTTTATCACAGATTCTTCGGATCCACAGAAAATTAAAGATATGCTTGGGATCAGCAAATCTGCATTTAAGCGTGCAGTCGGAAATCTGTTAAAGAAGAAATTAATTGATTTAGGTGAAAAATCGATTCGATTAGTAAAATAGCATATGAGGCAGCATAAAAAGGGCTGTGACAAAATGATTACACATTTTGCCACAGCCCTTTTGCTTTTGTTGATTAGTTATGGAAACAGAATGCCTTACATGTGTCTGTATAAACCGATAACCTTGCCTCTGATGATAACATCCTTGGAAATAATCGGTTTATAAGCATCGTTTTCCGGCTGAAGCCTGATATGATCTGCTTCCCGGTAAAAACGCTTGACAGTTGCCTCGTCATTGCCGACGAGTGCAACAACGATATCTCCGTTTCTTGCATCATCCTGTTCGGATACGATCAGATAATCGCCTTCCTTGATACCGGCATTAATCATGCTGTCTCCGCGAACGACAAGAATAAAGCAATTATTATCTTTCCCAATAAGTTCAGACGGCATAGGGAAGATCGATTCCAGGTGTTCATCAGCGACGATTGGTTCACCTGCACGAACAGCTCCGACCAAAGGCATAGGAATCATCTTCTTATGACGCCAGGAAGCATCATTGACAACTTCGATAGCTCTGGAGCTGGCCGGATCCCTTTTTATAACGCCAAGTTCTTCCAGGCGGGCAAGATATCCATGTACTGTTGAAGTGGAACGTAATCCAACAGCCTGACAAATCTCACGAACAGTAGGCGGAAATCCGTCTTCCCAGACTTTTTGTCTGATAAAATCCAATATACTCTGTTCTCTACTTGTCAATTCTCTATCTTTTTTACCGAGTCTTTTAGCAGCCACTTTTTATAAACGTCCCTTCTAAAACAAACTTTCTTATTTATATATAATATGAATATTTATTTGCTATTATTATACAATACCATATTTTCAAAATCAAACAAGAGTTCACAGAAACGTCAGAATTCAATATATCTAATGTTCAGAACATATTAAAAATTATCTAAATTCTAATTTTATGTTCGATTGTGCGAATTTTTGTTTTGGTGTAGTATCTTATATAGAAATAACGTTCTAAAGAATAATAGTTTGTTTGTGCTTTTAGGAGGCTGCTATTATGCGTAAGATAATGTTCTTGCTAATTACTACCGTATTATTCTGCGGCTGGGGTGTAAATGCCTCGGTTGCTTCGGTTACACCTTTGTATGAGACGGTGACTGTTGAGTCCAATGATACTCTTTGGAGTATTGCGGCTTCCAGAACGGATGACAGCAAGGATATAAGAGAAGTCATCTATGATATCCAGCAATTGAATGGAATAAAGGATCCCGGGCAGATCCAGCCAGGCGATAAAATAAAGGTAAGATCATCCGTTATATAAAAATGATACTTCTTTAGAAATTAAAACGTCAGTATAGATTCTAGTTGAATAGATTCTATACTGACGTTTTTTTAGCTGATCAGGCATGTTACTCACAGCTATTTTTTATTGAAAATGGCACTGATTGGGTTATTGACGAACAAATCAGCTTCATTAATATATCTTCTAACCATTTCAACCGAACGGTGCCGCGTCTGCCTCATAATCAATCGTTCTTCAACACCATTCAAAGCAGCATATGTGGCAAACCCATGCCTAAGGCTGTGTGCACCATATAAATCAGGATTCAGCCCAATCATTGACACGTACTTTTTTACGATTAGATTAATACTCTTGGAACTAAGCCTGTTTTTAGAAGCTGTGTTGTTCTTGAGAATCGAGCGGAACAGGGGGCCATCGACTAGATTGGCAGCGGTAATCCACTGTTCGACGGCTTTAACACAGTCAAAATCGTCGTCGCTGATGCAAGGGATACCAACTTGCTGGCCCATTTGCTGCTGATCTGTTTTAGACTGTCTGACTGTCACAATAATTCCCTGATGAACTCTTTTAATATCTGTTACATCTAAACCGGAAATTTCGCTTCGGCGGAATGCACCCATAAATCCCAGCAATAAGACTGCCTTATCTCTTAATCCGCCCAGACCTTTGGTATCAATGCATTTGATCATATCGCACAGCTGGTCCCAATATATGGGAGTTTTTCCGGTTTGGGCGCCGCCCTTGAGTCTGGTCAGGCCCGTCAAGGCCTCCTTGACAATCCATTCCCGGCAGGGGTTCTCGACCTTTATGCCAGAAGTAATGGCCGCGTTATAGTTCTCTGAAATGGCACTGACCCTTCTCCTGATGGTAGCTGTCTTGGCATAATCCGCCAAATCATTGATGTAGTTGACAATTGTTTCAGCAGTTGCGGGGAAGGACGTTTGCTTATGGTATTTGCACCAATCGCAGAAATCATCCCAATCAGACCTGTATGCATCAATTGTATTCTTAGCCTTTGTACCGGCCAATGAGTTCAAACTTTTTGCAGACAACTCTTCCTGCATGAGTTTTGATTTTTGAAAATCACTGATATAAAAATTATTGCCATCCATTTATAATGATCCGATCCTTCCAGTATAAAATGCATATTATTATTATATGCTATCACATATCATATTCAAAAGATATTTAAAAATCGAAAAGCTATTTCTAAATATAAAGAATAGAAATACAGAAGGGTTGTGCAGTTCAGATATACAGCGGGAGATTCGTTCATGACCTGCATGGACATTCCCGGGATTCAAATCAATAAGACTCCAAATTAAATGAACAGCTGATAGATACAGGTGATTATTTAATTTGGAGTCATTATAAAAAATAGAATTGGTTGTTGTATTTGTAGTATCCAAATAGAGGAAATAGATCCTCAGCCAGTTTTCAGTAATACAATACCAAAAAGAACATATGAGAGGGGTAAAAGCATTACGAGAGAGACCTGGCTGTTTTAGGAGGAATTTATAGGTTCCGATAATTTAATGTTA
>OBJF01001352.1_pt1 | contig 22290 bp, 17 predicted proteins | sample 1519091 | NCBI WGS metagenome assembly OBJF01 (sample SAMEA2452124, study PRJEB22498) | human gut metagenome | biome: human feces; feature: human gut; material: feces | place: Australia | collected 2012
GCCGCTTAACGACGACGAACGGAAACTGGCGGCCGCGCTGCGGACGGAAGAGAGGACATATCCGCCGGCGGTCGAATGCGAATGCCCGGACTGGCTGTTTGCCAAAATCGGCGATCCGTTGCTGCTTAAGGCGCTGAACGAACCGGCCGGCGCCGATTTCCGTGTCTGCCGCGGCAGCCGGGAAGAAGTTCTCCGTCTGCTGGAAAACGAAGGTTTTGAAGCAGTGCCGACCCCGTATTCGCCGCTCGGCATCAGGCTGCCGACCCGCATCAACCTTAGCAACTGCATGGCTTATCAGGACGGCTTGATTGAGGTTCAGGACGAAGCTTCTCAACTGGCGGCGCTGATGTGCGGCATACGGCCGGAGGATCGTATAATCGACTATTGCAGCGGTGCCGGAGGCAAGGCGCTGGCGCTGGCGGCGCAGCTTAAAGGGCAGGGAGTGATCGAAGCCCACGACATTAACCCGCAGCGTCTGGAACAGCTGAAACCGCGGCTGGCGAGGCTTTGCATCGGCAATGTCAAAATCGTGCCGTCGGCGGAAGAAAAGCCCGTTTATACCCGTTTTATCATCGACGCGCCGTGTTCGGGCACCGGCACTTGGCGGCGTGCGCCGGACGCCAAATTCCGTCTGACGCCGGCGCGGCTGGAGGAACTCAACCGCATTCAGGCGGAAATTCTGGAAAAAGCCTATGCCTTGACGGCGCCTTCCGGCCGCATTGTCTATATTACCTGTTCGGTTCTGGAAGAAGAGAACGGCAGCATTGTCCGGCATTTTCTTGAACGCCATCCCGACATGTCGACAATTGACATGCCGGCCTTATGGCGGGAGAAAACCGCCCAACCCTGGCCGTGCGGGAAAAAGCCGTGGCTGGAACTGAATCCGCTGGTGACAGGCACCGACGGCTTTTTTGTTGCCGTGATTGAAAAGCACTGATTTTTCACTGATTTATCGGTATTAAAAGAGAGGCGGGGCAGATTTTTTGCGAAAAATGCACAATCCGTTCAAAAAAAGCTTGATTATTTTTTCAAACCGGGGTATTTGTGCTCTGTCTTTATGATGTTTGCGCGCCTGTGGCGAAATTGGTAAACGCGTAACGTTGAGGTCGTTATGAGCTTAGCTCTTGGAAGTTCAAGTCTTCTCAGGCGCACCAATCATAAAAAATAAGTCAGAATCATAAAGAGGAGGTTGTTGATGAAAAAGAAAACCAAAAAACACCAGCCTTTCTCAAAAAACAAACTTTCCCGTTTTAATCAGCAGAAAAAGAACGAACCCAAAGATTGCTATCTGGGGCTCGGGCCGAAGTTTGTCAATTCCATCGTTATCGGCTTAAACGAAGACGATGACATCCATGTCAAAAAAATCATTGAGGGGCTGGACGAATATGATCTTGCCCGCCTGATCGAGGTTTTGGACGTTCATCACCGGATGAAACTGGTCAAACTGCTCGGCGACAAAATTGATCCGGCGGTCTTCCCCGAGCTGAACGAAGTCGTTCAGGAGCAGGTGCTCGAAACCTTAAACGAAAACCAGATCGTCAAAATCGTTAACGAACTCGATTCCGACGACGCGGTCGAAATCCTCGAAAACATGAACGACGAGGAGCAGGAGCATATTATCAGCCGGCTCGATCCGGAACTGAAATATCAGGTGAAATCGTCGTTGAACTATCCCGACGATTCCGCCGGCCGTATCATGTCGCGGGATTTTGTCAGCATTCCCGACAACTGGACGGTGCGGGAAGCCAGACAGTATCTTCTGAATAACGAAGAGCTGCCGGACGATTTTTACACCATTTTTCTCGTTGACGAAAAGACCTTGAAACCGACCGGTGAAATCGCCCTCGACAAGCTTTTGCGCGCCAAGGGGGACGAAAAGCTTAACAGCATCATGGACGGCGAAATCGTGCCGGTAGACGTTTATACCGACCAGGAAGAAGTGGCTCACATGTTCCGCGAATACGGCTGGATGTCGGCCATGGTGGTTGACAACAAAGGCCGACTGATCGGCGTTATCAACATTGATGACGTGGTTGAAATCGTTCACGAGGAAACCAACGAAGATATGATGCTTTTGACCGGCGCGGAAAGCAACGACGTATACCGCTCGGTGTTCAGCATTTTCAAATCGCGTTCAATCTGGCTGGTTACCAACCTGTTTGCCACCATCGTCGCCGCTTCCGTCGTCGGCGAGTTTCAGGACATTATCGCCCAGCTTTCGATTTTGGCGGTATTGATGCCGATCGTCGCCTCCATGGGAGGTACCACCGGGCAGCAGACGCTGGCCGTGGTTGTCCGTTCCCTGGCCACCAAAGAACTGAACTCCCGCAACGCCCTGCGCATGATCGGCAAAGAGTTTATGGTCGGCCTTTGCAACGGACTGCTGTTTGCGGTAATGATCGGAATAGCAGTGCGCATCTGGTTCCCCGGGCAGGAAATGATCAGTTACATCATTGCTCTGGCCATGCTCTGCAATCTGACCGTCGCCAGTCTGGCCGGCATTCTCATACCGCTGACCATCAACCGGCTGAAAATCGACCCCGCGATCGCTTCCGGCGTGTTTTTGATTGCCTGTACCGATTCCGGCGGCTACTTCATTTTCCTCGGTCTGGCAAAGCTGCTCTTGTTTTAATAACTTATATACAGTTTAAATTTAGCGCTTTTTTCTCGCCGAAATATTGTTATAATGCATTTCGGTTTTATATGTTTTGCAGGAGAAGAATTTGATTTTGGGATTGGTGATCGCCGCTTCCGTGCTCGTTTTTGATCAGCTGACGAAATTTTGGATGCTGAACTACGTTTTAAACGAGCGGCCGGGCATTGAACTGACGTCTTTTTTCAACCTCGTTTATGCCTGGAACACGGGGGTCAGTTTCTCCATGTTTAACGATTCCGGCGCAACCGGCACGCTGCTGCTGTGTCTGACGGCGGCGTTGATCGTGGCGGCGCTTTTGTGGTGGCTGTACAGGGAAAAGGTGCGTGCCGTGCAAATCGGGCTCGGCATGATCATCGGCGGAGCGCTCGGCAACCTTGTCGACCGGGTGCGTCTGGGCGCGGTTTTCGACTTTTTGGACTTTCATCTGGGCGTGCACCATTGGCCGGCCTTTAACGTTGCCGACAGTTTTATCTGCATCGGTGCGGCCGTCATCATACTGCACGGTCTGTTCTATCCCGAAAAAAAAGAAAATAAGGAGCAAGTCAAATGAAGAAGATTGTTTGTCTGATGTTGTTGGCCGGTATGCTTGGCGCCTGTAACGCCACCAGGGAAGACCTGGGGCTTGAGCGCAAGGTGCCGGACGCTTCAAAGGTTTCCGAACAAAAACAGCTGCTGCTGCCGCCGAACTACGATTTAAGACCGGTGGTGCCGCTGGAAAAAGCCGCGGCCGCTGCGGAAAACGACGCTTAAAAAACAAAAACAGGTAGGTAAAATCCGCCAATGAAGAAAAAATTTGTCGCTTTCGGCCTGATCTGCCTTTTATCGGCCTTTTCCGCTTCCGCCAAACTGTTTGACATTAACGAATACACGCTTTCAAACGGCGCCCGGCTGCTGGTGGTGGAAAACCACAAGGCGCCGATCGCCAAACATATGGTGTGGTACCGGGTAGGGGCGGTCGATGAAAAGCCGGGCAAGGGCGGTGCGGCGCATCTGCTTGAACATCTGATGTTCCGCGGCACCGAAAAGGTTCCGGGGTCTGAATTTAACCGGCTTATGCAGATAAACGGCGCCGACAGCAACGCCTTTACTTCGCTTGATTATACCGCTTACCATCAAAGCCTGGACGTCAGCCGGCTGGAACTTGCCATGGCACTTGAGGCCGACCGTATGGCAAACCTTGATTTTTCCGACGAGGCTTTTGCCGCCGAACGTGACATCGTTTATCAGGAACGCAAGCAGGTGGTAGAAAATCAGCCGCTTTCGGCTTTTGCCGAAAGCCTGCAGCGCGGTTTGTGGCAGACACATCCTTACGCGCGGCCGGTAACCGGTACGGAAGAGGAAATCCTGTCTCTGACCAGGGAAGACGTGATGGATATTTACCGCCGTTATTACGTACCGAACAACGCAATTATCGTGATTTCCGGCGACATTGAACCTCAAACGGCTTACCGGCTGGCGGAAAAATATTACGGTAAGGTGCCGGCGGGGCATGAAATCGGGAAAAAATCTTTTCCCGCAGTCAATCCGACAACCCGCATTATGTTGAAAATGAAGCTGCCGCGGGTGGAGCTGCCGCGGGTTGTCCGCCGCTATGTCGTTGATTCCTGCAATACCGATCCGCAAAGCATTTATGCCGCAATGGTATTGTCTGCCTACCTTGGCGAAGGCGACACTTCGGAACTTTATAAAGAACTGGTAGTAAAAAGAAAGCTGGCGCTCGCTGCCGCCGCATCTTACGATTACGCTTCGCGCAGTTACGGCACCTTCGGCCTGTCGGCGGTTCCGGCGGCCGGCGTTTCTCCCCAAGAACTGCAAAAAATGCTGGACAGGGTCGTAAACGATGCTGTTGCCTCGCTGACCGACGAAAAAGTTGAAAAAGTCAAAAACAAAATGCTGGCCGGGTTGGTCTATCTGCGCGACAATCCCAACGATGCCGCTTATATCGTCGGCTCTCTTTATACCGTCGGCATGACGCGGGAAGACATTGAGAACTATGCGGACAACATCCGTGCCGTCGACGCTGCGGCGGTAAAAAAGGCGGCGCACAGGATTTTTACCGGCTCGGCAATGACGGAAGGTGTGGTCGAACCGCTGAACGGGGAGGGCGAAGATGAATAAAAAGGGCGTTTTATTTTCGGTTTTGGCCGCTGCCGCCGTTGTTTCCGCCGGTGTTTTTTATTTTTCCCGGCCGGCTTTTGACGTCGACGCCCTGGTCAAAAACTCCGAACTCGGGCGGCAGGGGTTTTTGCTGCCGGTAACGGAAGTGGTTTCGCCGCAATATAAAATCAAAGCCTATCTGCTGACGGATACGACCAACCCCATCGTCAGCCTGAGTTTTGTCTTTAGCCATGCCGGAACGGTTGCCGAAAAGGAATGGCAGGCGGGGTTGTCAAAAATGACTGCCGCGCTCATTTCCGAAGCGGCCGGCGGACTTGATTCGCAGGCTTTTAAGGAGAAAATGGAAAACTATGCGATTTCGCTCGGTTTCGGCGCCGACGGCGACGATTTTTCCGGCCGGCTGTTAACTACCAAGGAATTTGCGCCGATTGCTTTTGACATGCTGCGGCAGACTCTGACCGAGCCGCGGGCGGACGAAGCCGACCTTGAGCGGATCAGAAAGCAGATGCTGGCCGGGTTGGAGAGTCAAAACGAAGACCCCGGACAACAGCTCGGGCTGATTGCCAACCGGACGCTTTTCGGGACACATCCTTACGGCCGCAATCCGCTCGGCAAAAAAGAGGATATTGAAAGCTTTACGCCGCGGGAGATAAAACGGTTTGTTGCCGACAATTTGGGACGTTCCAACCTGATCGTCGGCCTTGCCGGCGACATTACGGCGGAAGAGGCCGGCCGGATTCTGGATGAAGTTTTCGGCTCTCTGCCGAAGCGGGGCGCAGCCGACGAAACGCCGGCGGTTACGCCGCGGTTGTCCGGCGGATTTGACGCTCATGACGAAAATCTGCCGCAGAGTATGGCTTTTGCCGCTGCCGTCGGCACACGCCGCAACGCAGACGACTTTTACCCGCTTTATATCGCCAATTACATTCTCGGCGGTTCCGGCTTAAGTTCCCGCCTTAATCTTGCGGCCCGCGAAAAGGAAGGGCTGACCTACGGCGTTTATACCGGGCTTTCCGTTTCCGACAAAACGGAAATGATTGTCGGCGGCTTTTCTTCAACGTCCGGCAATTTTAACCGGGTAATGGAAATATTCAACGAAGAGTGGAACAAAATGGGCGCCGAAGGCGTTTCCGCCGAAGAACTGGAAGAAGCGAAAAATTATCTGATCGCTTCCTACAATCTGCGTTTTGCCGACATTTCCGCCATTGCCGAGATGCTTGTTTACATGCAGAAGGAAAAACTCGGCATTGATTTTTTGCAGGAACGCAACCGCTACGTTTCCGAAGTGACGCTTGACGAGGTCAACCGTGCGGCCGCCCGCTATTTTACGCCGGACAACCTCAAGATCATCGGACTCGGGAATTTCAAATCAGACTAGGAGAAATATAAAATGGAAAAAAACGTTACCAAAACGAAAGCCTGGAAGAAGCTGGCTCTCCATTACCGCTTTTTTAAGAACGTTGAAATGAAAAACCTGTTTGCGTTTGATGCCAAACGCGGATCCAAATATGCCGTTGAGCTCGGACCGCTTTATCTGGACTATTCCAAAAACCGTTTTAACGAAAAGACCTTACAGTATCTGCTGGAACTGGCGGATGAAGTAAAGCTGCGCGACAAAATCGAAGCGATGTTTACCGGCGAAAAAATCAATATTACCGAAAACCGGGCGGTTTTGCATACGGCTTTGCGCAATCGTCAGAACACGCCGGTATATGTCGACGGCAAAAACGTGATGCCCGAGATCAACGCCGTGCTGGCAAGAATGAAAAAATTTACCGACGCGGTCCGTTACGGCGAATTTAAAGGCGCCACCGGCAAAAAGCTGACCAGCATCGTCAACATCGGCATCGGCGGCTCCGATCTGGGGCCGGTAATGGCCACCGCCGCACTGAAAGAATACTGGGCAAAAGACATAAAATGTTATTTTATTTCCAACATTGACGGATCCGCCTGCGAAGACGTTTTAAGTCAGGTTGATCCGGAAACGACCCTGTTTGTCATCGTTTCCAAAACTTTTACCACCATAGAAACCCTGACCAACGCCAAAACCTGCCGCAAATGGCTGATCGACGCTTTGGGCGAGTTTGCGGTTGCCAAACATTTCGTCGCCGTTTCCACCAACGCGAAAGAAGTGGAAAAATTCGGCATCAACACCGACAACATGTTCGAATTCTGGGATTTCGTCGGTGGCCGCTATTCGATGTGGTCGGCGGTCGGCTTGTCGATTGCCCTTGCCGTAGGGATGGAAAACTTTGAGAAAATGCTCGACGGCGCCAACGCGATGGATCTGCATTTCCGTCATACGTCGTTTGACAGGAATATTCCGGTCATTCTGGCACTGCTCGGCGTTTGGTACAACAACTTTTTCGGTTTCGGCAGCCATTGCGTCGTTCCCTACGATCAGGACCTGCGCTATCTGCCGAGTTATCTGCAACAGCTTGATATGGAAAGCAACGGCAAATCGGTGAACGAAAACAACAAGTTCGTCAAATATGCCACCGGTCCGGTTTTGTTCGGCGGTGCCGGCACCGACGTACAGCATTCGTTTTTCCAGCTTTTGCACCAGGGCAGTCGGATCGTGCCGCTGGATCTGATCGTTCCCGCCATTTCCCATAACGAAATCGGCGAACATCACGAAATTCTGGTCGCCAACGCTTTGGCGCAGGGAGAAGCGCTGATGCGCGGCAAAACCGTTGCCGAAGCGGCGGCAGAGCTTTCAAAAGCAGGCAAAAGCGCGGCCGAAGTCAGCCGTCTTAAGCGCTTTAAATTCTTCTCCGGCAATCGTCCGACCAACACCATCGTCATCAAAAAGGTAGATCCTTACACTTTGGGTATGCTGGTGGCAATGTACGAGCATAAGGTGTTTGTCGAGGGCGTCATCTGGAACATCGATTCCTTTGACCAGATGGGAGTTGAACTCGGCAAACAGATGGCCTTGAGCATTTTGCCCGAGTTACAGGGACACGCTTCCGGTCTGCATGACAGTTCGACCCGAAACCTGATCAGTCTGATCAAGAAAATCCGCAAATAACGAAAAGAGGCTGCAATGGCTATCCGCATCCTGCCCGATACCCTGGTTAACCAGATTGCCGCCGGCGAAGTGATCGAGCGTCCCGCCTCGGTGGTCAAAGAACTGGTTGAAAACGCCATTGACGCCGGCGCGTCTTCGATTGAAATAACGCTGGTGGACGGCGGCAAGTCGCTGATTGCGGTTGCCGACAACGGCAAAGGCATGGCGCGGGAAGATCTTGAACTGGCGGTTGAGCGGCATGCAACGTCCAAGCTGCCGGACGACGATTTGTTCCACATCGGTTATCTCGGTTTCCGCGGCGAGGCGCTGCCTTCCATCGCCTCCGTTGCCAGGTTGTCCGTCACGTCCCGCAGCCGGCAGGCGGAAAACGGCTGGCGGATGGAAGTCAACGGCGGAGTCAAACAGTCTTCCGTTCCCGCAGCCTCCGCCGCCGGCACCCGGGTGGAAGTGCGCGATTTGTTTTATGCCGCGCCGGCCCGGCTCAAATTTTTGAAAACCGCTGCCGGCGAAGTTACGCAATGCGTTGACATCGTCAACCGGATTGCTTTGGCCAACCCGCAGATTTCCTTTTACCTGATCGACGGACAAAAGAAAAAGATCAGTCTCAACGCCTGTCAGGGAGAATTGTTCGACGCCCGTCTAAAACGCCTGAGCGACGTCATGGGACGTGAATTCGGTGAAAATTCTCTCCTGATCAACGCCGAACGCGATCATCTCCGCATCAGCGGCTACGTCAGTCTGCCGACTTACAACAAGGCCAACTCTCTTTCTCAGTATCTGTTTGTCAACAACCGGCCGGTACGCGACAAACTGCTTTTGGGCGCCGTTAAAGGCGCTTATCAGGGGGTATTGGAAATCGGCCGCTATCCGTTATGCGCCTTGTTCTTTGACGTTGATCCCGACTATGTGGACGTCAACGTGCACCCGACCAAGGCCGAAGTGCGCTTTTTTGACGGCGCTGCGGTTCGCGGCCTGCTGGTCAGTGCAATCCGCAACGCCCTCACGGCCGGCAGCCGGCAGACGGCGGCACCGGCCAATCTGGAGAGTTTTTTGCAGGACAGCCTGGAAAATGCGTCTTTGACGGCGCCGCTGCTGATGAGCGACGACAAAGAGGAAGCGGCCTTTTTAAACGACTGTCATCAACCGGCGCCTTCGGCCTTTCGCCGGACGCTTCCGCCGCTGCCGTCCCGCCCGCGCACGGCGGCGCTGCCGGAACTGGAAAGAAAGTTTTCCGTCCGTGCGGAAGAAGACGACAACAGCCGTTATGCGGATGCTGACGGCGTTTTGGGACAGGCAAAAGCACAGTTTCACAACACCTATATCATTTCCCAAACCGAAGACAGCATCGTTTTGATCGATCAGCATGCCGCCCACGAACGGATCGTGATGGAAAAAATGAAAAAAGCCCTGAACGAGGGGCGCAAACCGGCAACCCAGATGCTGCTGATTCCCGAAATCGTCGAATTGGACGCTTGCGACAAACAACGCCTGCTGGAAAATGCGGAAAATCTTGACCAGCTGGGATTGTCGGTGGAAGAGTTCGGCCCTTCGGCGGTAATTGTCCGGGAAATTCCGGCCTTAATCAAAGACTGCGACACACAAAAGCTGGTTCATGATTTGGCCGAACAGATAGCGGAATGGGGCAGCGATTTCGCTTTGACGGAAAAACTGAACCATATCGTCGCCACTATGGCCTGCCACGGTTCCGTACGGGCAGGGCGCAGCCTCAACCTGGCGGAAATGAACCACTTGCTGCGGGAAATGGAACAAACCCCCAATTCCGGCCAGTGCAATCACGGTCGTCCGACCTATATCGAATTGAAATTAAAGGATATCGACAAACTGTTCCACCGATAACAACGGTTTGTTGCTTTTATTTTTTATAAATTTGTTGTTTTTTCGCTTGACTTTCCGCCGCGGATTTTGTAAAAGTCTTTTCAAGACAATGGCGAAAGTAGCTCAGTTGGTTAGAGTACCGGTTTGTGGTACCGGGTGTCGTGAGTTCGAGTCTCATCTTTCGCCCCAGATAAAAAAGCCCTCATCCGTGAGGGCTTTTTTTTGCCATAAGCGTATCTTTGTCCGGACGAGAGAAATCGGGAGATTCGCGAAAGCTTTGAGAACCGGGTTTACAATATTATTGAATGTAGTATAATTTTTTTATTTTACAGAGAGGTGGATAACATGACCGTAAGAAACACACTTTTAACCGCAGCCAAAGCCAAAAAATTTGACAAAGACGGATTTTCGGAAAAACTGGAAAATATTTCGGGGCTTAACGAAAAACAGTGGAAGGAAAATTGCCGGGCTCTGATAAAACAAATGGATAAACTGATTAAGGGGAAAAACATCTCTGCCGGCAAACATATTGCAAAATATGAAAAGATATTAAACGAACTGGAACAGAAATCCGCCTTGAACAAAAGGCAGGAAAAAGAGCTTGCAAAATTAAGAAAAGAACGGCAGGAAGAACAAAATTTCCATTCACTTGATGATGCCGTTGAACTTTTAACCGCAGAAGGCTACAGTGTAACCAAAAATGACGGTAGCAGCTGTTTGACCAATGAAGGAATTCTGAACGTCTTAAGCTACAGATATGACAGAATAAAAGACGAAAAAAAGAAGAGGGAACTTGAGGAAAAAATAAAAACGCATTTTCCTTCTTTGTTTGAAACAGCAGGAAACAAAACAGAAGAAACAGATAAAAACATTCGGTAAAAAGCGAAAAGTCGACCCCGGCAAAAACGGCTTTGCCGGGGTCGAACGAATGCAATTACGGCTTATATACCGTTTTGAAATAGTCCGGCATTTCATCAAACGGACATTGTCGGCAGATTTCCAGACTGCTGTTTACGTCAAGCGGCACCCGCATATTATCGGCACGGATTTTTTCGGCAATCAGACGATGGTTTTTCTGAATAAAGCAGTGTCTTCTCGGCAGCATAAAAGCTTCGTTCATTCGCAGCCAAACGGTTTCGAGCGGCTCCCGCACAACATTACCGAAACTGAGAGGCGTAAAGTCGCAGGGACAGACTTCTCCGGCATTGTCAATGAACATATGCTGAGTTCCGGCGCCGCAGCCGAACAGTTCCGGACTCTCTATCTGATTAAACGCGCATACTTTGGTTCGCGGAGAGCGGCTGTTGATCTGCCGGTGAAAAGCCCGCAGCGTTTTGACGTCTTCGGCCGAAATAACCGTTTCATCATTGTCAAGCAGCTTTCCGCAAGGCATTGCCTCAACAATCCGATATTCGTTTACTTTCAGTTTGACCGCCAGTTGATAAATATTGCGATAATCTTCCGTCTGCATAAAACGGGGAGTGGCTACAGAAGAAACCATTGTATACAAACCGGCGCCTTTAGCCGCCTTCACGGCGCTCATCACCTCATCAAAGGCCGTTTTCCGGCCGCGAAGCCGGTTATGGATCTCCGGTTCGGAACTGTCAAGACTGAAGCATATTGCCCATAATCCCGCTTTTTTCAATTTCCGCGCCCGTTCCTCGTCAAGCCCGCAACCGGTTGTGAACAATATAACGGCCGCACCGCCGGTTGCCGCGCGTTTTATCAGATCGGCAATGTTTTTATGCTGCAGCGGTTCGCCGCCGGTAAATCCGATGATGCTTGCGCCCAGCCGGCACAAATCGTCAATGAGAACAAGCTGCCGGGAGGTCGGCAGATCGGGTTTTACGTGGCCTTTGAAACTGCAATGCCAGCAGTTATAGGGGCATTCCTTGGTGACGGCGATATAAGCGGATACCGGCGAAAGCTTCCGGCCGGACAAAAGGTTGGTAAACATCCGCTCATACGCGCGGCCGGGGAAGGGAGGCAAAAAGGAATTGACAACATACTTTCCGTCATGACGGGAAATACACTCCGAAGAAAGCAGTTCACGGGCAAAAGCGAAGGTTGAGGTTTTCAATTTCCGGTTATCGTCAATTTCCTGCCAAACGGCGGAAGGCAGGCGCTTTTTGCCCCGTTTGCGCAATTCCTGCAAAACGGAAAGCGGCGGCCGGGTTATTTGCGGGGTGGCCATAATCCGCAGCAGCATAATTATCTGTTTTAATTTTCCAAGCATTCATTTTTTCCTGTAAATACCGATAATGTGACGATGACAGAGTTCCGCGGTGCTCTTTTTCAGTTCCTTTTTGAAAAGATCCGTATCCAATACTTTTTCAAAACCGGCCATAATGCCCGTTTTGAACAACCAGTCGGAAAAACCTTCTTCCCGGAGATGGATTTTCATGCTGTCCTTATGTTGATAAAGCGTTTCAAACCGCTTATCGTCAACGAAGGAAAAGTCTTTGGGAAACTTCGGCCACAACAGTTTTTTCACCTTTTGCGGATAATTGTACATGGTACGCCGGAAAGCATCAAAGACTCTGGGCAAAGTATCTGCCGTATTGACGATGAAGGCGAAAACGCCTTTCGCTTCCAAGACGCGGCAGGCTTCTTCGGCAATCCGTTTCGGATCGGAATAGCCGATTGCCCATGCCGAGCAGATCATCGCCCGGCTTTCTGCCGGAAGTTTCCGCAGATAATCCAGCATGTCGGCATGAACAAATTGTGTTTGCGGCATTTTTTTAGCGGCCTGTTTCAACATGCCGGCAGAGATGTCAACCCCCGTGACCGGGTTATCATAGCGTTTTGTCAGCCATTCGGTTGAAAAGCCCGTTCCGCATCCGAGATCGACAATCGGTTTGTCCGATTGCAGCGGCGGCAGTCTGTCGAGAAAGTTTTGCGTACATGGCTTGATATGGCAAAGCCAGTTGTCGTCGTAATTTTCCGCAACATTGTCATAACCTTCCGCATAATCCTTTTGACCGAGGAATCCGCAGGTAAAAATTTTGCAGAACAAAACGGCGTTTAAGCGCAGACAGCTCAAATACCTGTTCATCAGATCGGTCCGCAGGCGGCGGTAAAGATAATAAAGGATAAAGCGATCAATATTTTTTTCATTTTCTTCTCCCGAAAGTGTTGACGATAAGCAGCGTAATCTGGTTTGAAATCACCAGCTGAAAATAGGCGGTAACGATAATTGCCGGCAGCGAAAAAATAAAGAACGAGAGAACATCGATTGAAACTTTACCGGAAAGCGAAGTTATTGCAAAATTTGCCAGCAAACCGACCCACTCCTTGAACAAAAAGAAAAGAAGACCGAAAAACAGAATCAGGAATAAAAAGGAAACAAAATACCAAAACCTGTTATAATCATTATCAGCGGTCTGTACCTTATGACGGATATTGTAGCGAACAATCCAAATGAGAAGCACAATTTTTGGCAGCAGCTTGATAAAGAGAGAATATTTCCAGGTCGGATAATAAAAAAGTTCATTCTGATCAAATTCAAAAAACAAACTGCCCAGCAACACCAGTCCGCAAAAAATCAGAATAATCAAAGGAGCCAGCCGGAAAGAAGGAAAACGCCGGTACCGAAAACAACGGTCAAAATCCTGCGAAACCTGTTTTAACGTAGCCATGTCGCTTCTCCTCAGCAAATGATATGTATGATGTTAACGCAGATGGTTGAAAATTCAACCCGATAAACTCTTTATCAACAAATGCCCGGTAAAAAGGAACCAGCCTGAGTAAAGGCGGGGTTTCATACGCGGGTATACCCTCTCAAGGTGCCGGCAAATGCCTTCAGGGTACATGACGGTTTGACGGGGCAAAGATTACTTGACTCTCCGTAAACGGGGCAAGATCCATAGTTACTGACTTTGCTTTGCATCTTCTTTAAGTTGATTTCGTATATACCCGGCTGTCTTTGGGATATTCTTTCCGGTAATATCGACATAGTCCCCTGAATACTGCTCTGATTTTCAGACGACGGCCGCCGCAAAACGCCTTTCTGTGCTATTTCGGGGCAAAGACAACATGGTGTTTTGGAATTTCACGTCGTGCGTGCCATTAAAACTCCTTTACTTTTCTATACGACTGTTGCCGGACCGTCTTCTTTACAATAAAAGGAGTTTTTCATTCGCAAGCTGTAAGCTCTTTAGAACCATGTGCCAGGCACGTGGTTTTGGGTATATAAAAAACCGCTCTTTTGCCGTCGGCAAAAAAGCGGTGCATGTTGATCTGCGTTAATGAATGGAAACAGCGGATTGCTTTTCTTCCGTCAGTTCTTTAAGCTGAGAGAGCAGGGCCTGAACGACTCTCTGGTTGAGGTTGTGCTCCTTCGCGTACGCGATTAACTCGTCGAACCGTTTGTTTTTCAACAGTTCCAGTTGTTCATTGATTTTCAGATACTTCATTGCAAAAAAATTTTAGAATAATTGTTTAAGAGAACATCACTTAACACAAGTTGCTGTTTGAAGCAAGTGCAAATTCCCTATTCGTAAAACTTTTTCATCTCCTGCTGCCTTTTCATCAGATACTGATTGTAAAGGTCTTTTTCCGTCAGCAGAGGTTTGTTTTTGCTTGCTTCAATACCGTGCAATTTTCCGTCCCGGCCTATTTCCAAACCGTTTTGCTGCAATTCCCTGTCAAAATTTTGCAGGAATTTGTCGCCGTTCGGAACCGTCCGTCCGTCTTTCCGTTTTTCCAAAATCACCTGCCGCACCAACATTTTGCCGAGCAATTGCGACGATTGGAAACGTTCACTGTTATCGTCCGCGGCCAACCCGCGGTGACGGCAGCGGGCTTTATGCACGGCATCAATGTCGCGATCGTCAATTTTTTTGTCACCGTTGAAAATTAAAGAGGAAAGATTGCCGTTGCCGTCGATGGCGAAACTGAGATCGTAAGAACCGAAGTCATAGCCGCGGGAGGAAGGCTGCTTTTGCGGCGACAGCAAAACTTCCGACATTTTTACCGCTTCGTCTTTGTCTATTCCCGATTCCTTGAAAACCTGAACCAGATCGCCCGGAGAAATTTGTCCCTGCGGGTCAAGCTTCTGCAAATAAGCTTCCAGGAATATGTCCGCTTGTTTGTCGTCGGCATTGATGGCAGACAACGCGGAAGCCAGTTGCTTGGGACTGAAATAGGCTTTCGGCGTTTCTTTTCGATTCTGTTCGGACGTGTTTTGAGCCTGCACCGTCATCGACGAGAGCAGGACAACGCCTGCGATCAACGTCATTTGACGCCATTTGTGACTGAGTTTGTCTTTGAGATCCATCGGCGTTTCCTTATAAATAAAACTGTTGATATTTTACTTCATTTTTTATCGAAAAGCAATCCGGAATATTCCCTGCGCCGCAAAATCCGCTGTTTCCTAAGTCATGATACGGCCTGTTAAACGGTCGGCATGCTTCATCACGCCACTTATAATGACGACCGGCGTTTTCATAATGTTGTTACTATCAGCCAATCTCTCTATAAAACGATGTCGGCCTGCGAATACGGACGTTTTGCCACTGCAGCGATTGCAGGTTCCGGATACTTCACGGTATGCCGCCGACAAGAATCCCGGAAAAGCGGATAATCCGTCATCTCCCGAGCGTACAAGTTGCGGAAATACGCGGATAATTAAGCTCCGACCAGCGGACGAGCCCGCCGTGCAGGGAACGACAGTCATATCCTTTGTCCCTCAGGATACGGGCATAGAAGTACGCCTTTTCGCCATAGTCGCAAACCAAAACAATTTGTTTGTCCTGCATCTGTTCCGACCGTTCGTCCATCGTTTTGAGCAGCGTGTTTTCTTCAATATTGATGCTGCACGGTATATGACCGCCGGCAAAAAGCTCTTTGTTTCGGATGTCGATGATGATTGCTTTCGCGTTTGTTTCGCTTTTTTCTCCGTCGTTCAGCCTATGCTGCAGACTGGCGGCACCGCAGCCAAAAACAAGTTTAATCGTTCCCGAGGCGGAAATTTCCGTTTGCGGCCGACGAGGCTTTTGAAAATCAATGCGGGCAGACAAGAGTTCCTGATGAAAGATTTTGGGAAAACGTTTGCGCGGGAGATATTTAAAATATTCGTCCAAATACAGAAAAGGCAAGTCACAGGCCAATATAACGCAATTTATTTCAGGGCGGCCGTTCTTCAGACCGGCAAAATCGTTTTTCAGTTTTTCCCGACGCAGATATTTCAACAGTCCGGCAAGCGCAAGCCCGGTACTCGGACCGGCAAGGATTCCGGCGCGACACAACCGCATGCTTTGGTCATAGGCGTGGACTGTCCCTTCTTCGACAACGTCATCTGTCTGCTGCTGCCAGTCAAAATCTATCATTTTTAACAAATTTAAGGTCCTCGGACCGGGAACAGGATTGTTTGGTTTCCTTGCCACACCTATGCACCGGGCTTCGGTTTTCTTCTTTAATGCCCGGGCAATGCCGCACAGGCTTCCCGTGGTGCCGAGAGAGGTGCAGAAAATACGGATGTCGTTGTTTAATTGTTTCAGGATTTGCTGTCCGCAAAATTCATAATGTCCACCCGGATTATCCGGGTTGGCATATTGATTGAGGTTTTTCCAGCCGGAGCGGTGAGCCGTCTTTTCGGCAATGCGGATTCCGCTTTCATCCGAATGCGGGTCGGGGCAGATCGGTTCTTTATTAACCCATATTTCCGTACCGGCCAGTAAAAGCATCTGCACCTTTTCCCGGTTGGTTTCGTGCGAAATGACGGCTCTCGTCTTCTCATAACCAAAACAGCGGCTCAAGACGGACAATGAAAATGCCATATTTCCGGAAGAAGATTCTGCCAATCGGCGTTTGGGTTGGACGTCGTTTTTCAACATCTCGTATGCCGGAACGGATTTTACGTTCATCAAAGGAAGAAAGGTCTGCATTTTGATATAAATATGAATTCCGTCAGCCAAAAAAGGATTAAGAGAAGAGGGTAATTCGACAAGAGGTGTCAAATGATTTTCAGGATTAAGAAAATCATTTATGGCGGTCAAACCGCCGTAAACATTTAAATTATTCATTTTTCTTTCTGATTTAAATTATTGATACGACAAAATTTTACATAATTTAAATCAGGTATGGAGGCGCCTGACCGAAATAGGCGAAAAAACACGGCTTATAAACCGATAAAACGTTCGTTTCCGGCATTGGCAGATAAACAACGAAAGCTTGTTCCGGTTCAATCTCGTCGGGAACACCCGCACTGCCGGACTGATCCAGGAACCGACATTGCTCGCAGTTTGAATCGTGTACAAAAAAATGCCCCGAATCATACAAATGATTTAAGGAAAAAAACTGAAGCGCCAGAAACAGGACAATGGCGGTTATGTAAAAGCATTTTTTCATAAAATCAGACTATACCCGCACCGACGCAGTGTCAACAATATAAATTCTGCCGCCTCCGGCCCTTCCGAGTTCGATCCCCTCAGTATTGATTGTGTGGAAAATTTGGAGCGGGTAACGGGAATGCGCGGCGCTGCCGCTCGCAGCTCGGTTGCCGGCTTCGCCCGAAACGGCTGCCGCCGTTTGTGCTCAGGCTGTCAACCTACGCCCGTCGTTGTCAAACAGTTCACAGGACTGTTTGACCGCCTCCGGCCCTCCCGGGTTCGATCCCCTCAGCATTGATTGTGTGGAAAATTTGGAGCGGGTAACGGGAATCGAACCCGCATTAAAAGCTTGGGAAGCTCTCATTCTACCATTGAATTATACCCGCAAAAGGTATTCTATTTATATTCTTACTGCCGTAAAAAGCAACAGAAAAATGTTGTTTCCGATATTTTTTCAACAGTTTTGTTATTTCTCCGCCCTGATCGTTTCTGAGCTTTTATATATATAGAGAGATTCCGCTGCCGAACCGTTTTCAGTTTATGCTGACGGGTAGTAAAAAAGAAAACGGCTAAACGGATTTTTGCAGGGCAGATTTTTTTACCGTTTTTCCTGTTGTAAAAAAACTCCCGGCCTAACCGGGGGATCGGTATATAAAAAAGCCGCCGGCAAAAGCGGGCGGCTTTTTCTTTTTGCGGCAGCTCAGTCGGCCAAACCCAGCAAACGGTATTTGACCCGTATGTCGTAATCTTTGCCGTAGCTGTCAATCAGTGCGGCGGCCGCTTCCTGCGTCAGGTCCAGATTGAGCCGGCCGGCAATGATATCCGTTTCCTCGGCCGACAGCTTGCGCGGTTCGGCATCTTTGCCGGCAACGGCGATAATATGCTGCGTTTCCCGATCAATCTGCTTCGGCGTCCGGGCGGCGTCGTTAAACAGCTCCAGCATCTGCGGCTGGGACAAACCGGCAAAGCTCTGGCTGCGGGTCAACGGTTCCGTGGTTACGACTTTAAGATTATAACGGCCGGCGGCTTCACTGATGTCGTCTCCGCTTTCCAGGTCGTGCATCACGTCGTTGATCAGTTCCTGAGTGATGGCGGATTTTTCGTTTTCCCTCCACATTTTTTTGATTTTGGGCAACGCCGTTTCAATCGACTGCGGATGACTGTCGGTAATGTTGTCGACTTTGACGAAGACAAAGCCTTCGTCGGTTTCCACCGCCTGTGAAATTTCGCCTTTGTTATAGGAAAATACGGCGTCTATGAAATCCGAACCGGTAAGGACCGAAGCGTATGAACCGGGCAGGGAAGCGGCTTCGCCGTTCTCTTTCATGCCTTTGATGCGATAGGTTTTGACGCCCATGTCTTCGGCGATTTCTTCAAGCGAACTGCCGGCTCCGATTTTGTCTTCAATGCCGTTTATGATGTCATAAGCGACCTCATAAACCTTCTCGTTGGCAATCGTCTGCGCAATTTGCTTTTTTACCTTGCTTTCGTCTTCCTTGGAGCCGGCTTTAATGTCGGTTGCTTTCATGATATGCCAGCCGAGTTCGGACTGTATCGGACCAACCGCCTCGTTCTTCGCCGCGGCAAACACTTTCGCCCCGGCGTCGCCGATCAGCATATCTTCGGAAACATATTCAAGATTGGTTTCCTCGTCCGTCTGCCCGGCTTTTTCACGTGCCACCTGATAAAAGTCGGCGCCGTTGTCGAGGGCGGCTTTGGCCGCCTTTGCATCTTCTTCGTTTTCAAACAGCATTTGCAGAACGTTGCGGGTTTCCGGCGTAACGAATTGACTCAGATTGCTTTTGTAATATTCGTCGATCTCGTCTTCGGTGACTTCAATGTGTTTGGCAATGTCTTCGGTCGAGAGCACGACAAATTCGGCGTCACGGGTTTCCGGCTCGACAAATTCCGTGCCGAAGTCGTTGTAATACTGGTTGATTTCCTCTTCCGAAATTTCCCGGTCAATCACCGCGTCCCTGTCGTCGACGGATATGTATTTGAACACTTTCCGCTGGGCTTCGGCGGCGGCCGCATATTTTTTCAGAACTGCCGGAACGTTGAAACCGGACGCCGGATTCTGCACCAGATACTGCTTTTTCAGATCGCTGCGGATGGTGTCTACATATTGCTGTTCGCTCCAGTTGGACTGGGAAAGGAAATAGTTCAGCCGCTCTCTGCTGAACTGACCGTCATCGTCCAGGAACTGAACCTGCGAGAAAATAATGTTGCGTACCAGAGCGTCGCTGACGGAAACTTTGTTTTTCGCCGCCGTTTCTTCGGTGATCATGGAATTCAAGTCCCGCTGCACCAGTCCGGCCAGCATCTGATTGCGGATTTCGTCGGTAATTTCAATGTCGCCGAACAGTTTCTGCGCGGTTCGGATTTCCTGATCCAGCTGCTGGTTGACATCAAGCTGGCTCACCGTGCGGTCGTTGACTTTGATCACCGCCCGATTGCCGGCAGCGCCGTTGATGTAGCCTGAAATTCCGAATAAAGACATGAAACTGAGCGCGGTCAGCACCAAAATGCTCTTTGCGACCCACGAATCCTGCGCCTTGCGTAACTTGGTAATCATTTTAAATTATGTCCTGCAATATTATTTTATTAAACCGATCAGTAGAATATAATAGATTTCTTAATATATGCAATTGCAAAATATTAATGTTGAAAAGTTTTTTTTAGTATGCTAATTTTGCGGCAACATTAAAACATCTTAAGGAAAAAATAATGGCTAGAAAAATCATGATTGCCGGCAACTGGAAAATGAACGGCCTCTCCGAAGACGGAGTTGCGCTGGCCAGAGAAGTTGCCGCCGAAGTAAAGAAACTGGGCAAACCGGCATGCGAATTTCTTGTTTGTCCGCCGTTTACGCTGCTTTATCAGGTTAAAAAAGCGCTGCGCGGTGCCAAGGTCGCGCTCGGTGCGCAAGATGCCCATTTTGCGGTCAAGGGCGCTCACACCGGCGACATCAGCCCGGCCATGCTGACGGATATCGGCTGCACTTACGTTATTCTCGGCCATTCCGAACGCCGCGCCGACCACTTTGAAACCAGCGAGCTGGTTGCCCAAAAAGCGGCTGCCGCTTACGAGAACGGTTTAAAAACAATTATTTGCATCGGCGAAACGGAAAAACAGCGCGACGAAGGCAAGACCATTGAAGTCTGCGCCGAACAGATTATGGGTTCGGTGCCGGAAAACGCCGACGCTGCCAACACCGTCATCGCCTATGAGCCGGTTTGGGCCATCGGCACCGGCAAAACCCCGACTCCCGAAGACGTTGAAGAAGTCCATGCGGCCGTCCGCAAAGTGTTGGCGAAAAAGCTCGGCAAAGGCGTTGCCAACAAAATGCGTATTCTTTACGGCGGTTCGGTCAAACCTTCCAACGCCAAGGAATTTCTGTCGCTGCCCGATGTCGACGGTGCCCTGATCGGCGGCGCCAGCCTGAAAGCGCAGGATTTCCTGGCAATTGCCAAATCCGTTTGTTAACAGATTTTCAATAAGGATCAAAATAGAATGAGTACGGTTTTATTAGTTGTTCATCTGCTGGTTGCCATTTTTCTGGTTGCCCTGATTTTGCTGCAGCGTTCCGGCGGCGGCGCCCTTGACGGGCTCGGCGGCGGTTCGGGCGCCGGCAATTTCCTGACCGCCCGCGGCACCGGCAACCTGCTGACCCGTCTGACGGCGATTATGGCCACGCTGTTTTTTCTGACCAGCCTGTCGCTTTCCCTTTATTACAAGGATCACGGCAACACCGTCGGCCGGTCCATTCTCGACAAGCCGGCGGCGGAAGCTTCCGTCCCCGCCGAAGCGGCGCCTGCCGAACCGGCGGCTCCTGCGGCACCGAGCGCTCCGGTAGCGGAAAAATAAATGCGCGGCAATGCGGCGATCAAAAGGCACCTTTTTTAACGAAGGTGCCTTTGTCACTTTAAAATACGGAAAACTTTTTATATTTACGGGAATTTTTAAACCATGACTGAGAACTTGAACCGGAAAACGAAATTCATTTTTATCACCGGCGGCGTCGTGTCGTCTTTGGGCAAAGGACTGGCTTCCGCCTCGCTGGCAGCGGTGCTGCAGGCAAGGGGCTTCAAGGTCCGCCTGCGCAAGCTGGATCCCTACCTTAACGTTGACCCCGGCACCATGAACCCGTGTCAGCACGGTGAGGTTTTCGTAACCGACGACGGTACCGAAGCCGATCTGGATTTGGGACATTACGAACGTTTTTCCGGCATTCCCGCCACCCGGCACGACAGCGTGACTTCCGGCAAAATTTACCAGCGGGTGCTCGACAGGGAACGCCGCGGCGACTACCTCGGCGCCACCATTCAGGTAATTCCGCACGTGACCAACGAAATCAAAAGCTTTATCCTTTCCGACCTGACGGACGAAGATTTTGTCTTGTGCGAAATCGGGGGAACCGTCGGCGACATTGAAGGGCAGCCTTATCTGGAAACGATCCGCCAGCTGGCATATGAACTCGGGCGCGAACGGACGATGTTTGTACATCTGACGCTGCTGCCCTATATTCCGACCGCCGGAGAACTGAAAACCAAACCGACCCAGCATTCGGTCAAACAATTGCAGGAATACGGCATTCAGCCCGATATTCTGCTGTGCCGTTCGCAAGTGGAAATTCCCCAAAACGAAAAACGCAAAATCGCGCAGTTCTGCAACGTGCGCGAGGAGAGGGTGATCGCCGCGCTCGACGCCCGGTCCATTTACCACGTGCCGACGGCCTATTCCCGGGAAGGGCTGGATGCGGAAGTCTGCAAATATTTCGGGCTGGACGCCCCGGCAGCGGATCTGGACAAGTGGCGGCAAATTACCGAAGTGATGGAAAATCCGGAAGGAGAAGTGCGGATCGCCGTCGTCGGCAAATATCAGCTGCTCGAAGCCTACAAATCTTTAAACGAAGCGCTCGCCCACGGCGGCATTGCCAACCGTTTCAAAGTCAAAATCAAATGGGTGGATGCCGAAGACGTGGAAAAAGACGGCGCCGCCGAACATCTTTCGGACGTCAGCGGCATTCTGGTGCCGGGAGGTTTCGGCAGCCGCGGCACCGAAGGCAAAATTGCCGCCGTCCGCTATGCCCGGGAAAACAGCATTCCCTGGTTCGGCATTTGTTTCGGCATGCAAATGGCGGTAATCGAAACCATGCGCAACATAGCCGGCATTAAAAACGCCGGCAGCACGGAACTGGATCCCGAATGCGAAGCCGTGGTCGGGCTGATGACGGAATGGGACAAGGACGGCGCGCGGGAAATCCGTAGCCAAAACGGCGACTTGGGCGGCACCATGCGGCTCGGCGCCTATCCCTG
>OBJF01001362.1_pt1 | contig 22112 bp, 16 predicted proteins | sample 1519091 | NCBI WGS metagenome assembly OBJF01 (sample SAMEA2452124, study PRJEB22498) | human gut metagenome | biome: human feces; feature: human gut; material: feces | place: Australia | collected 2012
GGGTTCACGGCAGCCGCAGCGGCGTAAACAAAAATCATGACGGCGATCGCGGCCTGAGCAGCATTATGGACGCCGAAGACATGATGGCCTTGAACGAAATGGTCGACCATCGGAGAAATGAGCAAGCCGCCTAAGCCGGTCCCCAAAATAATAGACGCAACGGTCAGGCCCTCAATCCAGCCGTTGGCTTTCACAAGTTTTTCGGGCGGAAGCAGTTCCGTGAGAATGCCGTATTTTGCAGGCGAGTAAGCTGCCGCGCCTAGACCGACGATGGCGTAAGCAAGAAGCGGATGGGTGCCGAACAGCATGATGATGCAGCCGACGGTTTTTACCGCGTTGGTGATAAACATTACGCGGCCTTTCGGCATTGAATCGGCGAAGATGCCGACCCAAGCGGCGAAGATGACGTAACTCACAACGAAGAACAGCTTCAGCAGCGGTGTCATCCATGCCGGCTCATTCAGAGTCGTCAGCAGAGCGATCGCGGCGATGAGAAGGGCGTTGTCGGCTAAGGAAGAAAGAAACTGCGCCAACATAATGCTGTAAAAACCTTTGGTCATCGTCGTCCTCTTATTGTCGAATAACTGCATAGTATGAACTACCGCGCACTTACGTGCACGGTTTCATGGGAGCGTGCTCCCATTTTTAGCGATTGACGAACACCTACACTTGCATGCAGGTTTCGTACAACTGCGGGCGTGTCCACAAAGACGCCCCCATCGAGTTCGAGCAGCTTTTTGAGCCACTCATCCCCGAGTTCTTTTCGGCCGATATTGGCCGCACCATTGATATCGGCATTGATCAAATGTCTTTTTGATGACTGATAGAGACCGCGTTTGAGCCTCCTCCCCGAAAAGGAAGTCGTTGGGTTTCTTCCTTTTGGATCGAAGTCAGGAATTTCATCGAAGTCCATTGCACTGGCTCTAGAGGTGTAACTCTCCTCTCGCACTGTCACTTGGATGCCATATTCTTCAGCCTTATACCGGACCATCTCAATAAACTTGGCATGCGGCAGCATTACGAAATTCTGATTGTTTCGCCTGCCGAGGCTGACTCTCTGTTTCCAATTTTTGTTTGTTCCGATGACAATACGGCCCAAATCATGCGCAAGACAGAAGTTGACAGCCAGGCGACTGGCCTTGTGCATCAAGTCTTGGAGCTGCCAATAACGTTTGACTCCTTTTATTCGGATGTGCTCATAGTGTTTTTTGCTTTTCAGTTCGGCGACTTGTTTGTTGTACCGCTGATTGATGCTCTTAAGTATTTTGCCTTTGACCAAAAACGGCCTTACTCCGGGTTTGGTCGAAACGAAAGCTGCAAAATTATCAATGCCTAAATCGCAGCACAAAGCTTCATTCGGATTCAAAGAAACGCTTTTTGGATTATTAGACTCCTCCCTACCGACTCTGTAGGTCAGCTCCACAATGAATGTATTTCCCATCGGAATAATTCTCAGATCTCCGGCCACTGCCTCCTGTGCTTTGGCGTTGAGCTCTTGACGTTCGCAGCAAACTACGCGAATGGGAGAAAAACCGATATCTTTTCCTCCCGTGATCGTCAGTTGGCCATCGCGGATTTGATAGCCGTTGCGGCCGACATAGAACGTACGATATTTTTTCCTATAGCCAGGTAAGCGAGGCTTCCCTTGAAACTTCTCAGAGTGCTTCGAGTATTCAACTGCCGCCTTGGCAAAGCTTTTGAACTGTTTGGCAATGACTTGACCCTGTCTCTGTGCAGAGGCAGCCGACGGCATAGCTCGATAGTCACTGCCGTATTGATGTCTGAGTTCGGTATCAAGTTCTTTACGTGTCAGTACAGGGGCTTTTTCAAAGAACCGATGACGAAGCAAATAGACTGCACAGTTGCCGAGCTTGCGCGACAATGAACAAAGCTTATGGCAGGCTTGCCAGTTAGCATTGTTTTTACGAATAACGTGGCGCTCGACTTTTTGAATCATATGCAGTTATCTACCGGTTCTCATTGTGTTTTCAATCTCAAAGCTCACTTGATCTTCGTAGTAGCTTACAGACGAAAAGTTATTTCATCAACGGTCCTGGAAAGGCTCAAAGAGGTTTTTTCGGAAGTGTGCCGGCGTGATCGAGTCAATCTTTTGGAATGTTCCGGGGAGGAAGATCACGTTCATCTATTGATTTCTTACCCTCCAACGATTTGGTGCGCAAACTAAAAACCATATCATCTTTGAAAATTCGTCAAGAATTCTTCAATCAGATTCGAAGGATGCTTTGAGGCAAACGTTTTTGGACAAAAAGTTATTGTGTAATCTCAGTCGGAGACGGAGCAACAACCGCTATTATTGAGAGATATATCAAAAATCAACGGCCGAATTAACATTCGGCCGTTCGCTATCCATCCCCGCGCTTACGCACGGGGAATTCCGCGGAATTCGTTAATCTACGCGCCAGAAACGATCTGCCTTTTATTACTGCGCTTTGGGACTATTTCTTCATTAATACTTTCGGGCGAAGCAGGGTTTTTGAAATAGGAGCGTTAAGGCTTGAGGTGACTATATTCAGTTTTTTATGTTTAAAAAAAACAGTGATAACCCAGATTTTGCCGACGCTTATCGCTTTGGAGGATGGGAACTCAAGAATTGTCATTCGACTTGATAAGCAAACAGAAAGGTAAAATTCTCTAGAACTATTTTTGAAGGCGGTCGTTCACACAAAGATCGGCTTCGGCTATTCCGGCTTTCTTCCTAAGAGGAAATTTCGTTGTTTAGATATTTGTTTTTGTGATATGGAATTAGATCGGATTCGTGCTTGGCAGTTGTTCATCGAAACATCGAGGCTTGGCTCCCTGGCTCTTGCCGCAGAAGCCTTGTCGTTCCCTTTGCCGAAAGCCTCTCGTCTTATCTCCTCTCTGGAAGATGAACTAGGTTTCCTACTTTTGGACCGAACAAAGAAACCTGCCGCTCTGACTAAAGAAGGTCAGGCGCTTGTTCTGGATGCTCAAGGATTGATCAGCCAATGGGGAATCCTTCGGGAGAGGGCAGAAGCGCTACGAAACGGAAACTTTGAGCTTAGTCGGCGATCTTTGAGGATCAGCCTTCCGGTTAATATGGATCGTTCGGTCTTTTTTGAGGCTCTGCAAAACTTACCTATAAAACACCCCGGTCTGCAGCTTGAATTTTGTGCAGACGTCGGACAACAGGCGCTTTTGGAAGGAAAAGCAGATATTGCTTGGTTTGGTTATAAACCCGAGGAACGGGGTCTTGTTGCCATTCCAATGGGTTACAACGTCTCTTTTCTTGTTGCATCTGCAAAATATCTTAAAAGTCATGCTGAAATCAGAAAAGTGAGCGACCTCATCAATCACCCAATTATCATGCGGGACACGGGAAATGAATCTTTCAGCCAAGTCTTGCAATGTGAGTACAGCAATTATGAAATAGGGCGTGACCACAAAGTTCTTTACGGAGATTCAGATGCATGTAAAAAACTTCTAATAGAAGGGAAAGGCATCGCGATCGACATGAATCCAAACTTTATTGCCGAAGAGCTTCTGGACGGAACGGTACAGCCCGTCCTGCCCGGGTGGCATCGGAAACCTTGGGCGCTTCACATTTGCTGCAGAAAGTCTTCTTCTAAAGATCCGATTATTCGAGAGGCCATGGGAATCATTCGCTATTTGGCACTTCATCAAGAACCGAATGATTGGAAATCTTGGTATCGCAGACTTCATCTCCCGGAGCAAATGGTACTTCTACCTAAAGTTTGATCTGCTAAGTTTCATTTTTTTAGAACTTAGATATTTGAGGACTTTTTCTCTGGTTAGCATTTTTTCATCTCAAACCACGATGAGACAAAAAATGCCTCGTTCAAAAACTCTGACGGGAATTGTATTGGCGGTAGCGGCGGCCTGCTTCTGGGGCACGATGGCTGTCAGCGGTCAGTACATGATTACTGCCTGCGGTTTCAATGCAGAAGAACTTACGACAGTAAGAATTGCCGGCGCCGGCATTCTGATGCTCGTTCTCGGAATGCTGACGGAAAAGAATTTTTTCGGATCTCTCCGAGATTTATCCGTTTGCCGAGATGTGTGTTTCTACGGACTTTGTCTGTTTGTCATCCAATACACATTCTTTTTGGCAATTCATGCCTGTAATGCAGGAACGGCGGCCATCATGGTCGGCTTCGGTCCGATCTTCATCATTCTTTGGAATATTCTTGTGAAACGGCAGAAGATTGTTCCTAAGGAAATCCTGGCGGTTATTTTTGCATTTGTGGGTGTGACGCTTCTGATCACGAAAGGCAATTTCACCTCTCTTAGTTTTTCAGCAATGGGTATTTTTTGGGGACTGGTTTCTGCCGGAGTCGGAGCTTTTGCGACAATTCAGCCGAGAAGGGCGATTCAGAAGATCGGCGTGACCAAAGTTGTTAGCTTTGGAATGTTTGTCGGCGGCATTTTGACTTGCTTCATGACGCCGCCCTGGGAGATCAGCGGACACTGGACGGGCAATCGTGGCAGCGGTTTTTGTCGTCGTATTCGGGACTGTAGGAGCATTTTGGTGTTATTTGAGGAGCACCGAATTCATTCCGCCGGCATTAACTTCGATTCTTGCTTCCTTTGAACCTTTGTCTGCTGTGGTCTTATGCGTTCTGCTTCTAGGAACTTCGTTTAACTACATAGAGTGCATAGGAGCCGCGCTCATCATTTCAAACCTCTTTATTCTCTCCATACCAAACGATAAATTTCGTGCGTTTTTTCCGAGGTTTCGTCGTGCGGGATTAGAGAATTAGTCAAAAACAAAAATATTTAGAGAAGGGCTGCAGTCTTGAGGTATGCAGCCTTTTTTCATCACTAAAATTCGTGATCTTGAAGAAGAGAATTTCTTAAGATAAAATTAAAAATTCCTTTATTTAGATTCTTCGCCCATATGCCGTAATTCCCATATTTCGCTTAAGTCAATGACGCGAAATGTCGTCTGTTCGACATTTCGGAGTGTTGTTGCGTTCTTTAAAAGGCGAAATATGAACAAATTACTTAACCTATACGGCGTCAAGATTCACTCGGAACGCGCTTTTCTTTCCTTTCTCGAAAATTCACGGAATGAAGTAGAGGCCTTCTCATCGAGTTATATAGAGAGGAAGGTTGGAAATCTTGTTTTTTCTATTCCGGCAGACAAGGCTTCGACAGGATTGAATCAAGTTATTCCTTTTCTACAATCTTCAGAAAGTTGGCACGGATTGGTATCTAGGCCGTCGGCGGAAGCTCCTCAAGACAGCGTCTTCATCAGATCAAAAATCGGAGGTAATTACACAAGGAGCAGTCTGAGTTTTTTTTCTATTCAAGCTGATGTTGCTTTCAACACAACGGTCGGCAATGAGGCGACTTTCAAACCTTCCGGCATTCTCCTTGGTCTTGGTTCGAAACCATCAATCACTAGTCCATGGCTTTCGGAGGAGACCCTCAATGGTCGGATCCAAAAAGTTCGGTCAGTTCCGACCGTGAGAGAAAGAAGCTTTTCAATCGAATCTCGGCGAGAGCTGGTAGTCGAGACAAAGTACGGCCTTTTGACCTTGGCCGACTTGAAAGGGATTAGCCGAGGATTAGATGCCGGGGATGAAATCTCTTGTCAGTGTTTCCTAACAGCGACTTTTGGAAGAGGAGACTTTGTCGGCAAACAAAACTTGGTCGCACAAGTGTACTCAGTCATTCAAGGAGCATTAGTTGAAAGACGGCCAGAGAAATTTGCGCGGTTTTTTCTGAAAGACTGCAATTATCGGCTAGCGGAGAATGCGGTTTTTAAAGGTAAACCGGAAAAAATCTTTACGCAGGTTTCAGGAGACTGCGCCTACGCCAAGATACTAAGAAGAAACAATAAGGCCTTGATTCGTGACAGAGTCAGCGTCTTAGTTTGGAAGACGTCGATCGGAAGTTTTGTATTGGCGTTTGACCTCACTGCCGACGGCATCAACGGTGTTTATGTTGATTCGGCAGAAAACTACTCTTTGAAGGAAGAGGTGCTGTTTTTCCGCTGGGTTGAAGCGAGCGGAAGATTGCTTCCGTAGGGTCAGTGCCGGCGCCTTTAAGGTCGCCAGCATCTCTTGCTAGAAATTTGGTGCAAAAAAATATTTGATAGTTCTTTGATTTTAGTCAAGCACCCTAAGGTGCACTCAAAAGTACTATGACCTTGCTTTCGGAAAAAGCACAGTGAATGAGTCAAACATCAAGGAGAATCAAATGAATATGAATAGAAGAATGTTCTTCAAGTCCATGGGCGCCGCAACCGTAGCTGCTGCTCCGATTTCTTCAGCTCTTGCCAATGTTGTTAGTCCGAAGAAATGGGATCAGACGTGTGAGGTTCTTGTCATCGGCGCCGGCGCTGCCGGACTTTTTGCTGCCGTTTCGGCTAAAGAAAGCGGTGCCAAATCCGTCGTCCTTTTAGAAAAGGCTGCCAGCCCGTTTCTGAACTCCACCTCTCTGTCCGCCGGCAGTGTAAACGCCACAGGTACAAAAGCTCAGTTTGCCGCCGGCGTTGAAGATCGTAGTAATGCTGCTGAATTTGCAAAAGAAGTCGAAAAGACCGGCAAAGGGCTTGCAGATCCTCAGCTCGTTAAGCTCTTCGCAGAAAATTCTGCGATGGCACTTGACTGGTTAACCGACCATGGCGTTGTTTTCACACCTCAGCCCAACTCCGCTTTCCGTCTCAAACGTATGCACGGATGCGACAAACATACCGGTGCACAGTATGTTGACGTACTTTTCCAAAATGCTAAGAAGATCGGCGTCGACATCAAACTCAATACTAAGGTTGTTGAACTGATTACCAACACTGAAGCAAATGAAGTTTTGGGCGTTAAAGCCGAATCCAAGGGCAAGCCTCTTTATGTCAGAGCTACGAAAGGCGTCGTGATTGCCACCGGCGGCTTCTGCGGCGACGTCAACATGATCGATAAATTCATTCTCGATTTCCGCGGTGCTTTGACATTTGCTTCTGCCAACAGTGAAGGTCAGGGCCTGAAGATGGCCGAGAAGATCGGCGCAGCCAGCACGCATATGAACTTCGCAGCTGTTTACGGCTACGGTGTTCCTATGTCTAAAGACAAGAACAATCGCAAAGGCTGGATTTTCCGTGGCCACGTTATGAACCTGTATGGTCCGATCACGGTTGGCCCTGATGGCAAACGTTTCGTTAATGACGACCTCGGCGCGACCTCGATTTCTCAGGCGATGTCTCACTTAGGTTTCAAGAAGGTATTCCAGGTCGCTACCGAAGCTCAGCTTCTTGACTTCATGAAGAATGATCCGATTCAAGTGATCGGCTGGGATCAGAACACCTTCAAGAAAGAACTTGAAGAACAGAAAGTCTTTGTGGTTAAGGCCGATACAATTGCTGAACTTGCTAAAAAGATGGGCCTTCCGGCTGACCAATTGGAAGCAACCGTCAAACGCTACAACCAGTTTGTGAAGAACGGCAAGGACGAAGATTTCGGCCGCAAATATATGAAGGGAACATTCGAGAAAGGACCTTTCTACGGCTTTATCGGACAGCCGATTGCCGGTATTTCCCTGGGCGGTTTGAAGGTTAATAAAGATCTGCAGGTACTTGATGTTTATGACCAGCCGATCAAACACCTTTACGCAGCTGGTGAAGCCATCGGCGGTATCCACGGCGGCTCTTACATCGGCGGCAACTCAGTCGGTTCCAGCTTGACCCTCGGTATGGTTGCAGGTAAGAAAGCGGCTGCAAGTAAGTAGTTTTTCCTTCTAGGAAGTTTGGGGCACCTTATCTAAAATTTTGAGGGTAAGGTGTTTCGTTTGTTTTTATGCGTCCGAAAAAGTTTTTGTTAGCAGTATTCATAGTGCTCGCAGCTACCTGTGTCTGTGCAGCTAAGGATTCCTCACCGGTTTTTCGGGTATCCGTCATGCAGTCTGACGAGCATCTTTTTCATGAAAGCATCATTGAAAACCTAGAGGATTCCTTAGAGAAAGCCCTCGGAGCAAAAACAAAAGTCGAGATTTCAACAGATAGCCCTGAAACAATAAAAGCCAAGTTAAAAGAAGGGCGTGTTGAACTTGTTTTCTGCAACAGCGTTCTTTACCGGGCACTTCTTCCATACGGCGTCAGAGATCTTGCAACGGTTCACAGTGATTGGAATCCGAATCCGAATCGTGCAGACGGAGCCGCTTTGATTGTTAAAAGAGATGGTGAGATTTCATCTCTGAACCAGTTGTTAAATCTCAAAGGTCCCAAAGTAGCAATGGAAAAGAGCAGGCATTTCGATGTTCTCTACTACATACTCGGAGAGTTCGAAACTCTGAAGCTCGATAGTGAAAAATTTAAAACCTTCCTCTTAGACAATACTGGAAAAAGTTCTGAGCTCGTAAAGGAAGTCGTTCAGGGAAAAGCTGACGCGGCACTCCTTCCGGCCTGTTTCTTAGAACAGCATGTCGTTGAATACCCTTCTTTGTACCGTGAAATAAAGGTTCTCAACCCCTTACGCTCGTCCGAGCTGCCGTGTACGGTTTCAACGACTCTTTATCCTAATTGGTCCGTGCTGATCACGCCGAATATCTCCATGAAGCAGGCGACAGACATTGCGGCAACACTTCTCACTCAGCCTAAAAGCAGTGACGGAGCGTGGTGGTCTGTGTCAACTCAGTTCGATGGTGTGGATAAGCTGCTGAAAAATCTTAAAGTAGAGCAGTATTCCTACTTGCGCGAGTGGACGCTGAGAAGATTCTTCGAAGAGTATTTCCCATTCATCATTCTTTTCGGTGCATTCCTTACGGGCGTGATTTTGTACAGCTGCATTGCGAATCGTCTGATCAAGATACGAACCAGACAGCTGTCTCAAAGTCTCTTGAGACTTTCAAAGTACAAGAAAGAATTCGAGCTTGTCAGAAGAGACAATGAGATTTATCACCGTATGGGCATCGTGTCTCATATTTCCAGCCTTATCTCACATGAGTTGAGACAACCGCTTAACACGATCAGCTGCTATTCGCAGGGGCTGTTAATGAGACTAGAGAAGGGCCCCATGGAGCAAGGTCAGATTTCGGATATCGTTTATCAAATTCACAAAAAGACCCAGGGTGCCGACGAGATTATTAAAAAGGTTCGGGATTTTGCAAAATTCGGAAGCCGGCCGGTGGCGACCGAGTTAAATCAGAGCGTTAGAAAAGCGATAGATGTTTTTCTGCTTAGCAGTCAGTGCCCTTCCGTCGTGGAATTTAAACCTTCGGAAGCTGCCTGGATAAAGATCGATCCGTTTGAGTTGGAGCTGCTGGTGCTGAACCTCTTGAGAAATGCCAACGAAGCGTTAGTTAAGACAGCAAACGCCAGAATTGAGGTGAACGTTAGTATCAATAAAGAAACTTCTGAGGTGATTTTAACCGTCAAAGACAACGGTCCCAAACTTTCGGAAGAAGCATTGATAAAAATTAAAAGAGGCTTTGAAACCACTAAGAAGTACGGGACAGGAATGGGCCTTGTGATTGTGTCCGAGATTGTCTCTAACGCCAAAGGGAGGATCGACTTTGTTCCTTCCAAAGACCGCGGCCTTCTTGTAAAGATTACTTTTCCCTTAGATACCCATGAACAGAAAAATTGAAAAAGAAATCATTCGTCTCGTGGATGACGATGAAGATCAGAGAAGAGCACTGCGTTTTCTTCTAGAAGCCGCCGGCTACGAAGTTCGAGACTATCCGAGCGGAAGAGACTTTTTGGTGAACGATGAACCCTCTGTTCCCGGGTGCGCTATTTTGGATCTTCAGATGCCGGAAATGGACGGGTTAACGCTTCTCACGATTATGAGAGAGCGCGAATACCGCGTGCCCGTGGTTTTTCTTTCGGCGCACGGCGATATTCCATCTACGGTGGAGGCTATGAAGAAGGGGAGTCTCGACTTCCTAGAAAAACCGGTCGACAGTCAGAAACTTTGCCAGCTTTTATCCGACATTCTTAAGAAGGACAGAGTTACGAGGAAAGCCGGCATGGAACCGGAAGAGGCTAAGAAGCTGTTCCTCAAGCTTTCTCCGCGACGGCAAGAAATCGCAAAGTTGATTTCTAAAGGGTTGCTGAAGAGAGAGGTTGCCGAACGGCTAAATATCAATCTGAAAACCGTCGAAGCGCATTGCCAGTTCATTTATTCTCAGTTAAACGTCCATTCTGTCGTTGAACTTTCTTCCATTATTTGCGGCGCAGAACTTTCCCAGGATTGAAAATGAAAAGAAGAACTTTATTGCTCAGTCCTCTGCCGTTCGTCTTGTCGTCTTTAGTGAACGCTAAGCCTATTGAAAAGACCGAAACGGCCGAAATCGTCATTATCGGTGCGGGTGCGGCCGGACTGTTTGCAGCCGTGGCAGCAAAGGAAAACGGCGCCGGAAGAGTGGTTTTGATCGAAAAAAATCCGTCGCCTTTCTTTAGCTCTACTTCTTATTCTGCCGGCAGCGTGAACGCGTCCGGCACACTGGCGCAGCTGAAGCACGGTATTCAGGACATTGACGGAAAGGAAGAGTTTACGGAGGAAATTCTCAGACAAGGAAACTACGAGAACGATAAGGCGCTGGTAGCTAATTACGTAAAAAACGCGGCACCGGCTTTAGATTGGCTGACGGAAAAGGGTGTGGAGCTGACGCCGTCGACGAACATTGCCTTCCGTGTGAAAAGAATGCACGGCTGCGATTTGGCAACCGGAGCAAGATACGTTGAAGTGCTTTTCTCGGAAGCCATACGTTTAGGAGTTGAGATTTGGTTCAACACTAAGGCTATCGAACTGATCACGGAAAAAGGCAATGAAGTTCTCGGCGTCCAATATAAAAGAGGCAGAAGCTACGGCAATCTTCTTGCACAAAAAGGCGTGATCTTATGTACAGGTGGGTTTGCCGGCGATGTCAATCGTGTGGACAGAGATATTCCGAAGTTTGCGGGACTGCCGACATTTGCCTCTCCCTCGAGCAGAGGAGAAGGGCTGGATATGGCAACTCGCATAGGCGCTGCGACACACCTGTTGGATTATATGGGCGCTTACGCATACGGCTTTCCGCTGGACGAAGAGACGAGGAGAGGATTGATTTTCCGCGGGCATGTCATGAACCTATACGGTTCGATTACTTTGAATAAAGCCGGTAAACGGTTTATTAATGACGACCAAAATTCTACGAAGGTTGCCCAATTCCTGACTTCTCATCATGAAAGAACCGTCTATCAATTAGCGACCGAAGCTCAGCTTTCGGACTTTATGAAAAACGATCCGATACAAGTCATCGGCTGGGACCGAACGAAATTCAATCAGGAAAAAGAAGAAGGCGGCCACTTTATTAACAGGGTTAACTCTCTTGAAGAATGCGCCTCGGAAATGGGGTGCAGTTTCGACGCGCTGAAAAATACGATCGATGCTTACAACCGTTCAGTTGCTTCAGGAAATGATGGGGAATTCGGACGGAAGTTCATGAAAGGGCAGTTTTTATCAGGACCTTTTTATCTGTTCAAATGCACGCCGGTCGTCGGGATTACTATCGGAGGACTGAAGGTTAACCGGCAAATGCAGGTGCTTAATGAATACGGCGAACCTATAAGCAAGTTATTTGCTGCCGGAGAAGTTGTCGGCGGTTTGCACGGAACCTCATATATCGGAGGATGCTCCTTGGCCGGAGCGCTGGCCCTCGGCAGAATGGTCGGCGAACAGCTTGCGAAGAGCTAGTCGTTTTTTAGAAGAGCAGATTGTTACTCCCACCAGGCGACAGCCCTTGTCGGTGCGCCGTCAGCGTTTTCGAGTTTGAGAGGAAAGCAAGAAAAATTGAATAGGCCACTGCCGCATTGATCCAAATTGGCTAAGTTCTCAATATTGATAATGTATTTGTTTTTGAAGAGCTTTTTGTGGCGATGCAGGCTAAGGTCTGATATCGGGTCAATACCCATGACGTCGAAGCCGATACCTTTGTAGTTACCTAGCAGAATAAAATCAAGAACATCATCATCGATGCAGGGGTAGTCACCAAAATATTCTTCGGATCCCCAAAACTTATCCCAGCCGGTATTAAATAAAAGGAAGTCCGCAGTCTCAGCGTCTTCTCTGGCCTCATTGACCTCTTTCATTGTTATAGGTTTTTCGGATTTCCGATGTCTACAGTCGATGACAAGCGCCTGACCGATGAACTGCGTCAGAGGCAATGCGTCAAGAGTGAGACCTTTTTCGTAGACATGAGCCGGAGGATCAATATGTGTTCCTACATGCGAGTACATACGAATGAGCGTTTCGTGATAGCCGTCCTTTTCATAGGTAGCTACGGTTGTTAACTGCGGTTTTTCTGATCCTGGAAAAACCGGCATGCGCTCGTTTATAGCGTGACTTAAATCTATGACTTTCATTCCTTGCTCCATCCGCGGCAACCTTTATCACCATTCTAATTCGTCAGGAATAAAAGGCTTCATATCTTTTACTCAGAGGTTTTGATTTCTCAGATTTGACTCAAACAGAGAGAAAAATCCACCTTTTATAGAAAATGAGAGAAATGAAAAAGTTCAAGGTTTTTTAGAATTTTTCCACACAGAAAGTGTTCTTAAAGGAGAGATAAATGAAAACCAAACGCGCTTTGTTATCGGCTGTCATTTCAGCTTGTTTCCTTCTGCAAGGCTCGGCTTTTGCTCTTGACGAACCTCAGACTCAAACTAAACCTCTTGTGTTAAATCAGTTGGGAGGCTTGGCCTTTGGCGGGACTGTTTCTCACAAGCCCAATGGTTTAACTTTCCATGGCGACCATGGATATGCACAGTATGTAATTCCCGTTAATGCAAAAAATTATCCCATTATCCTTTGGCATGGCATTGGCCAATCGGGCCGCAGTTTCGAGACTACGCCTGACGGCAGAGAAGGCTTCCAGACACTTTTGCCGAGAGACGGATGGGCGACATATATCGTTGACCAACCTCGCCGAGGCAGAGCTGGAAGAACTGAAGCAACAGAAGCAAAAAGTGAAATTCCGACCGTAACGAGTGAAGCCGGTGTTTGGAACGCTTTTAGATTAGGGCGCTGGGTTCCACCAAAACCCGCGACGGCAAACCCCAACATGCAGATGCTGCTGGATGGTGAAACCATTAACCAATTCATGAGGATGCAGACACCCGATACCGGTGCGCTCCCTCCGACAGAGGCATACGGATGGAAACTTGGCGAGGCTATGAGAGACCTTTTGAAGCGTACAGGTCCTGCTGTCGTCGGGACCCATAGTTACGCGGGCCAAATTGGTTGGTATGGCGCGATGAAATCCCCGGACTTGGTTAAAGCGGTTGTTGCCTATGAACCTGGACAAGTGGTTTACCCGGAAGGCGAAAAAGTTAAAGAAATGAATTCGGAAATTCCTCTTGTTCAGCAGAGACTCAACCCCGTCAGGGTTTCAAAACAAGAATTTCTGAAGCTCACAAAAATGCCGATTTTTATAATCTTTGGAGATAATATTTCAACAAAATCGAGCAAGGTATTTAACGAAGAAGTTTGGCGCTGGGCCTTGTTTAATGCACGACAATTCGTGAACCTAATTAATAAATACGGCGGCGACGCCAAACTTATCCACTTACCGGAGATCGGCATCAAGGGGAATACCCATGCGTTGTTTTCTGACCTGAACAACAAGGAAATTCTTAAAATTACTGAGGAATGGCTGGCAGAGAAGGGTCTGGACAAGAACGACGACCCTCATCTTGCCCCCAAACGTTCTGTTTCCCCAGTGACTATTCCGCTGGAAAAATAAACGCATCAAATTCGTGAGTCTGATTGGAGCGATGAAATGGAAGAAACTCGAGAGGCGTTGGTTCAAAAACTTTTGGACATCTACTCGAAAGAAGGTAACTATGAAACTTCTGTCCCGGGCGTTTGGGTTCATCGCTCTGAACGTAACAAGGTTCCTAAACCGCATATTTATCAACCTATGATGATTTTTATCCTGTCTGGTACGAAACTCATCAAATTCGGTTCAGCGGAGAAAATCTTCAGTCCTCTAGATTATTTTTTGACGGTTCTTACGGCCCCGGTGACTAGCGGAATTGTAGGTGTAACTTCGGAGGAGCCGTATTTGGCCTTGTCTATCGATTTGGAGGCAGAAGTCATAACTTCAATTGCTTATGAAATGGGCTTAAAGCCACAAAGCGCCGAACCAGCGAAAGCTGCTTCCTGCGTTCCGATGAGCGTGGAGATGCAGGGTGCACTTGTTCGTCTTTGCAATACTATGAATAACCCAGAAGAGGGTAGGATTTTAGGTCCGATTCTTAAACGGGAGATTTTTTATCGTGTTCTGACCGGGCCTTTGGGTTATTCTGTTATTCGTTTCAACAGTCTTAGAACTTCTGAATATCAAATCGCCCGGGCTGTTGACTGGATAAAAATTAATTTCAAAGAGCCGCTTGCAATTGATGATTTGGCTAAAAAGGTATTTATGGGCCGATCCACCTTCCATCGGAAATTTAAAGAAGTTATGACTGTCAGTCCGCTGAGATTTCAGAAGGAGCTGAGGCTTCAAGAGGCTCACCGCTTGATGCTGCTTAAAAATCTTTCGGTCACCCAGGCTTCATATGAGGTTGGATTCGAGGATCCGAAATTTTTCACTCGTGAGTACAAAGACTATTTTGGTTTGTCGCCTCGAGAAAATATAAAAAAGATAAGAGCAGAGGAGGGCATCAATTAATTTTTTAGTGGAAAAATCTAGCAGATTTCGAAGAAAGAATTTCTTGGCAGCTATGGGATTGGTTGGTGTGACGCAAATAGGTCTCAGAAAATTTGTGAGCATCCCAACTTTAAATAATTCTGATAGAATCCCTCCTTCCAACGGAAGGATGGCAGAGTGGTCGAATGCGCCGGACTCGAAATCCGGTATACGGTTATACCGTATCGAGGGTTCAAATCCCTCTCCTTCCGCCATTTTTCTACTTAATGCCCCGTTAACACATTTTCTCCTCTCTACGCAGGCTTCGGTATTTCAGAGAAAACTGATAGTATCTTTAGTAGCTTTGTTCTTGTTTAGAAATGTTCTTTAAAAGCTTAGCGGTAAGCCGATTAGTGTAATGTTGTAACCATTTTAAGTGAGTTCCCCGCGTAAGCGGGGATGAACCGTATTTGCTTCCAGCGGGGACATTGGGCGTCCTGAGTTCCCCGCGTAAGCGGGGATGAACCGATCCTTATCCTTTTGTTTTAGTCCGGGCAAATGAGTTCCCCGCGTAAGCGGGGATGAACCGCGACACCCTGACTTAGTAACCGTGAAATCTTCGAGTTCCCCGCGTAAGCGGGGATGAACCGGCCGTGAAATTCGTGAGGGCTTGAATTTTCACGAGTTCCCCGCGTAAGCGGGGATGAACCGCTCTTCACGATGCGTTGAGCTGTTACTACAGCGAGTTCCCCGCGTAAGCGGGGATGAACCGATCGAAGCAAATTGCGGGCTTTTCCCTGCGCTGAGTTCCCCGCGTAAGCGGGGATGGACCGAGCAGCACTGTAGGAGGCGTCGTCGAACGCGAGAGTTCCCCGCGTAAGCGGGGATGAACCGGTATCGTTGCCGAGACCGGCGCGTTTGAACACGAGTTCCCCGCGTAAGCGGGGATGAACCGATTGAACCGGTCATTTTGTCCCGAGTCGATCCGAGTTCCCCGCGTAAGCGGGGATGAACCGGCAAACATGGACGCACCTGAGATTGCACGTCTGAGTTCCCCGCGTAAGCGGGGATGAACCGCGTAATGTATATACGTTCAACTGTTTATTCAGGAGTTCCCCGCGCAAGCGGGGATGGTTCGGACTTACCCTGCATGAAGGTAATGCTGGAGAGTTCTCCGCACGAGGAAAATGATTGTCAGAAGCTTAGAAATTACCTAGCTTTTCCTGTTCTGAAGAGAGGGTAAGGTCTTAGATTTTTTCCTTTTTAATTTGAAGCGATTCAATTGAACTTTTCAAAAGGTAAGGTTTCCTTGTGTACATTCAATTAGCAAACTAAGTAATTCTACTTTGGTTTTGGTTGGATCGCTTCGTTGTAAAATCTCAAAATAAATCAAATTCAACCCCTTGACAGCGTCCTTTGTATATATTGGAAAGATTGTATTGTTTCCTCGAGGGTTCGAGCCATGGAAATGGACCTAACAACTAGAATTATCGCCATTGTTGTTCTCATTCTTTTCAGCGGTTATTTCTCTATGGCAGAGATTTCGCTAGCCGCATCTCCTAAAGTTAAATTGCATCAAGCATTAGATGCGGGGGATAAACGAGCACAAAAAGTGCTGGATCTTCAAGTTAAACCAGGTCCGTTCTTCTCAGTGATTCAAATTGGCCTAAATGCCATTGCCATCTTGGGTGGTATTATCGGTGAGACGCTTTTTTCTCCGTTCTTTGAGGAGCTGTTCCTTTATTTCTGTTCTCCTGAACTGGCTTCTTCCTTAGGGTTCTTCTGCTCTTTCTTTACGATTACGATGGTTTTCGTGCTGTTTGCAGACTTGATTCCCAAACGTATCGGTTTAAATAAGCCTGTTTCTTTGGCCTTGATGCTCATCGGTTCGATGATGTTTTTAATTTGGCTCTTCAAACCGTTCGTTTGGCTGTTAACAGAGATGAGCAACGGCATCCTTAAACTCATGGGATTGCCGACAAAGAATGAAACCACGATTACCAGCGAGGATATTCTTGCTACTGTCGGTGCCGGAACAGAAGCCGGCCTTTTGGACAGCAGTGAGCAGGAAGCGATCGAAAACGTGATGTCTCTCGAAGATCGTTTAGTTACGAGCGCCATGACTCCTCGAGATTCGGTTACTTATTTCAAAATCAGCGATACCTTTGAGAAGATTCGCCCATTAATCGAAAGCAATCCGCATAGTAAATATCTGGTTTGCGATTCGACAATTGACCGAGTGTTAGGTTACGTTGACTCCAAGAACTTGCTTTGCAAAGCCCTGGAAAATGACAAATTTTCTTTGAAGGAAAAGGGTCTGGTTAAAACTATTCCGATGATTCCGGATTCTCTTTCTTTATCTGAAGCACTCGATACGTTTAAGAAGCAGGGCAGGGACTTTGCCGCGGTTGTCAATGAATATGCTTTAACGGTCGGCATCATTACGTTAGGCGACGTCATGAGTACAGTGATGGGTAGCCTCGTTCAAACAGAGGAGAACTCATACATTGTTCAGCGTGATGACGGTACGTGGCTGTTGGACGGTTCAACTCCGATTGAGGATGTGGAGCGGACCTTTGAAATAGAGAAGATGCCGGAAGAAGAGACCTATGAAACCATTGCCGGCTTCATGATGTATATGCTTCGCAAGATTCCGAAGTTAACGGATAAGGTGGAATACTCAGGCTATCGCTTCGAAGTGATCGACATGGAAATGAATCGAATCGACCAGATATTGGTGACCAAACTGCCGATCACCAAGGAGGATCCCGATTAGTTTTAGTTGAAAGCGGTTGAGTCGAAAGGTTCAGCCGCTTTGGTTTAGAAGTTAGGCTCAAAAATTCCGTAAACCACAATGCCGACAATCAGCGCGGCCAAAATGGCAATGAGCCATGTGAAGAACGTCGTCTTTGGCGGACGTTCAATCTTGTCCAGTTCGGCATTGCATTCGGGACAGTGCGTAGCGATGAGGCGGCCTTCTTTGAATTCAGCTTTAGGCAGGATTGGTTTTCCGCAGTGCGGACATTTCATGCGAAGATCAAGGCTGGCACTGCTGCTACTGGAATCGTGGAGGGCTTGGGAGCGATGAAACAGTCGAATAGCAAAAGGCTGATCCTCAATCAAATTAAACTCAACAACGTCTTTTAATACGGGTAGGTAGCCCGTTTTCAGCTGGTCGGATACAAAGGTGTAGATGTTGCCGTGTCCGCAGTTGATTTTCCCTGCGTTTCCGTTATCCAATACTTCCGTTACAACGCCCTTTAAAACAGGGGTTTTCGGATCAAGCTCATTTGTCATTTGTAATCTAAATCTCTTCGTTTATTTGAGCAAATTAAACTAAAAAGGAAGTCCAAAACGGACAAATCACTCAAACTGAGGAAAACTGAAGTCTATTACGCAACTTTGAATTACCCATGTTTTCTGCCTAGAAAGGCAAGTCGTAAAACGGATTAATCCGTCTTAACTCGGTTAAACTCATTCTCTCATCAATAAAAAATAACAATACGGCTGATCCCATGGAAATAACATTTGGCGTGTTGATATTTTGTATCGTTGCGTTCTTCGTTGCAGGATTTATTGACTCAATTGCAGGCGGCGCCGGATTTGTGACGGCTCCCTCGCTTCTGCTGATTGGGATGCCGCCGCACATGGCGCTCGGAACAGGAAAGCTAGCGACAAGTATCGGCTCCGTTGTGGCGCTTTGGACTTTTTGGCGAAGCAACCTAATTTTGAAGAAGATCGTTCCTGTCGGCGTGCTCTCCGCCATGGCGGGTGCTTCTTTCGGCGCGTTTTGTGCGCTTCAGATTGACGGCGCAACCATGGGCAAGGTCATTGTGATCATGCTGCCGCTCGGGATTCTGTTTACAGTTCTCACCGGCGGTTTCAAACTTACGGAAGGGGAACTGCCTAAAGATCACTTCTGGCTTCGCGTTGTTCTCATCGGTGTATTAATCGGTTTTTATGAAGGATTTTTTGGTCCGGGCGCCGGAACGTTCTTTTTGATTGCGCTGCATGTGTTTTTAAAGATCGGAATGGTTCAGTCGTCCGGCACTGCCAAGGCTTTTAATATCGCAGCCAACTTTGCTGCGTTTATGACTTTTGCTTCCGGTGCTGCCGTTTGTTATGAAATCGCCATCCCGTGCGCCATTGCCAGCATGCTGGGAAATCGAGTAGGGGCTTATTACGCGATTAAGATCGGCGGTAAATTCGTCCGAAACATTCTCTACATCGTTCTAATTATTTTGATGGTTTCGCTGGTCTACAAATTTTTTATTGCTTCCTAAATTCCAAGTATTAGGCAATAGGTAAAAATACTTCACGCTGCCGCGTCGCGTTTACGGAGCAACCACTAGTGACGAACTACTGATGGTGGGTTAAAGTGGAGAAATATAGTTGAATGACCAGTAAAGCAGGGCACAATCTCGTTGCGGCTCAACCCTTCCTGATAAATTTCCATCGTTAAGAAAAAATGCAGGTTATTGAGAATAAAGAGAATTTCAGCGGAAGTCGTCTTTGCGTTTCTGCGACAGGAGCCGCCTTCATGGACGGTTTTGTCCTGACGTCTCAAGGCTTCATTTTCCTTCTTGCCCAAAGCGTCTTTCAGTTTTCTGCACTTGAACTCGGACTTGTAGCAACAGCCTATGTATTGGGAAGCTTTATCGGCTCCATGGGATTTGGCAAAATCGCCGACGTTTACGGAAGGGCGGTTCTTTTCCGAACTGTTCCCTGGTTCGTTGCAGCTTTATCGATTGCCCAATTCGTTAATTTCAGTCCCTTAAGCTGGTTTATTTCAAGATTTTTGTTTGGTTTAGCGATTGGAGGGGATTCTCCGATCGCTCAAGCCATGCTGTCTGAGAACTCTCCCAAATCTCTTCGTGCGAAACGGTTGGTTCTCTTAATGACAGCTTGGTTTATCGGTGCGATAGCCGCGGCTGTTTGTGCCTATATGACGGTTAAAGCCGGTCTGCCCTGGGAGTTTTTTGCTGCGATTCCCTGCGTTATCGGACTGATCTTAGGAGTTGCTCGTTTTAATGCTCCGGAGTCCGTTCAGTGGTTAAAAAGCAAGGGCCGAATCAAGCAAGCGGAAGAGAGCCGTCTTCGTTTAGGTATTGAAGCTGAAGAAGCAAAACATGAAGTAAAGGCGGCTCATCAGGCAGCCTTGTTTAAGCCAATAAACCTAAAAAATCTTGCATACCTTTCTGTTTTTTGGATTTGCCAAGCGATTCCGGTAACGGTTCTTTTGATGTTTGGCCCGGTTCTTATCGGAGCATTAGGAACTTCGAACTTTGACACTGACGTCGGACAACTGGTCCTGACTGACTCATTCTTCCTTATCGGCAGCCTTGCCGCCATAAAAATTGTTCCGCATTTTGCACGCCGGCCCGTCATCTTGTGGACTTTCGGAATTATGGCTGTGTCCTTGGCTCTCTTGTCTCCGGGCCAAGTCCTAACAAATTTCGTTGTTTGTCTGTTGCTCTCGATCTACGCATTGAGCTATGGCGTCCAGAGCGTATTGGATTATGTTTATCCGGCTGAATTGTTTCCTACATCCATTCGGTCCACAGCACTCGGCATTCTCGGAAGTGTCTCCAGGGTCGGTGTTTTTGTTGTAACCCTCGGTTTCCCAATGGCTTTTGAGGGTTTGGGCGTCAGCAGTGTACTCTTGATCGGTGCGGCTATATCCATGTTCGGTTTCGTTATTTCATGGCTTTTTGCCCCGGAACCGTCCCATCATTAATGGGTTCGTTCTAAAAATATAAGGGAAAATACTTAGGATTGTTGCATTAATCAAACAGTCTAAACAGACTGTTTGATCCTATAATTCTCTCAACAGTCTATTAGACTGTTTTGATTAACGAACATTTCTCTTCGGTAAACACTATGTTCAAAACATCGATTCTTTTTACTGCATTACTTTCTGCGGCTGCTCTTACTTCTGTTTCTGCCGCTCCTGTTCAGACAGAGGGTACCGGCATCGGTAAACACGGCGATATTAAACTTGCCGTGACTTTTGACAACGGCAAAATCCAGGACATCAAAGTTCTGGAAGACCACGAAAACAAGGTCTTGGCCGCCAAGGTCTTCACAGATCTCAAAGATGCCGTTATCGCCAACAACTCCGTTAAGGTCGACGGTATTGCCGGCGCGACTTTCTCCTCTAAAGGTTTCTTAAACGCCGTCAGTGATGCAGCAAAGAAAGCTGGTGTCAAACTCTCCGACAAGGTCAAGAAAGATAAGAAAGCTGACGCAGCCATGCCTGCCGTTCAGAATTACGACGTAGTGGTTATCGGTGCAGGCGGTGCGGGTTTTGCTGCCGCAGTTGAAGCTAAGAGCAAAGGCGCTAACGTTGTTCTTATTGAAAAAATGCCGACCGTCGGCGGAAACTCTCTGATTTCCGGCGCTGAAATGAACGTTCCGAATTCTTGGGTTCAGAACAAACTCAATATTAAGGACGACACTCCTGCCAGAATGGCTGCCGATACGCTTAAGGGCGGCGACTTCCAGGGCGACCCTGAAATCGTCGGCGTTATGACAACGAACGCTCTTCCGACAGCTGAGTGGCTGAGAGACACGGTCGGTGTCAATTTTGAAAAAGACAACGTCTTCCAATTCGGCGGTCACTCCAGAAAAAGAGCCCTGATTCCGGAAGGCCATACCGGTACAGAAGTCATTACCAAGTTCTCCGCTCTTGCCGACAAGATGGGCATTCCGGTTATTACTAACATGAAGGCCGAAGAATTGGTCAAAGACAAAGACGGCCGCGTCGTTGCCGTGAAAGCTATTTCCGGCGGTAAGGAGTACACCTTCAACGCTAAAGGCGGTGTTGTTTTAGCTACCGGCGGTTTCGGCGCCAATGCTCAGATGGTTAAGAAGTACAACCCTGCTATTGACGAACGCTTTAAGACAACCGACGCCCCCGGAACCACCGGTGAAGCTCTGTACATGGCAGAGAAGGCCGGCGGTCAGCTCGTCAACATGGGCTACATCCAGACCTATCCGATCTGCGACCCGATCTCCGGCGTGATCGAACTGATTGCAGACGCACGTTTTGACGGCGCCATTTTGGTTAACCAGGAAGGCAAGCGTTTCGTTGAAGAACTCGAACGCCGCGACGTCATCTCCAACGCTATCCTGAAGCAGCCCGGTGCTTACTGCTATGTTCTGTGGAACGACAACATCGGTAAGATTTCGAACACCGTGAAGATTCACGACACGGAATATAAGACCTTCACGAAGCAGGGCATTATGCACACGTCCGACACACTGAAGGGTGCAGCAGACTACTTCCACATTCCTTACGCCAACCTCAAGGCCACGGTTGACCGCGTCAGCCAGATGGCTAAAGACGGCGGCAAAGACTTAGACTTCCATAACCGCGGCGGTCTGAAAGATCTGTCTACCGGCAAGTATTACATCATCAAAGCCGTTCCTTCTACACACCACACGATGGGCGGTTTGAAGATCAATACCAAGGCTGAAGTTTTGGATAAAAACGGCAAGCCGATTCC
>OBJF01001415.1_pt1 | contig 21499 bp, 28 predicted proteins | sample 1519091 | NCBI WGS metagenome assembly OBJF01 (sample SAMEA2452124, study PRJEB22498) | human gut metagenome | biome: human feces; feature: human gut; material: feces | place: Australia | collected 2012
CTAATGCCAAAAGTGAAAGAAACACGCTTGCGAAAAGGCGACACGATCAAATGCGCTGATGCAGAGGATTGCGTGAGGACAATGAATGAGTTGGCATCCTGCTGTATAGAGACAGATTTTCTCTACGAAAAAGATGGAGAGAGTGGTTTATGGTTGGAAATAACGGGAGGAAAATTAGATGGATGAGAAGAAAGTTAGAGAAGCGATAGAAGCTCTGAAGATTATTAATCTTAAAAGAGTACATCCCTTTTATGATTGGGAAGAGATGCGAGAAATAAGAGACATAGCAATCGAAGCACTGAAAAAGCAGTTGCCGAAGAAAGTAGAAAACTGGAATGGACAAGCGTCGTGTCCTAGATGCAAAAGACTGTTTGGAAATATGGCAGATATAGAAATGTTTTGTCATTGGGATTCTGATTGCTGCAATCATTGTGGACAGAGATTAGATTGGAGTGAGTAACATGGAAGAATTGAAGAAATGTCCGTTTTGTAGTGGAGAAGCGACACTGAAAATCCATTATGGATTTGACGAAAAAGTTATATCAGCTTTCGTGTACTGCGAAGAATGCGGAGTCGCAACGCGAAGATGTGCTTTAGAAACAACTGCTATAGGGAAATGGAATAGGAGAGTGGAAGAATGATTAAAGTAAGAGCGGAGGCAAATTATGGTTTTGCTGGAACAAATATGACATTTGAAGAAGAGTTTGGTGATGATGTAACTGATGAGGAAATCGAAGAAGCTATGAGAGATATGGTTATGGAACAGGTTGATTGGTCATGGGAGAAAGAGTAATTATGAGCAGAGAAATCCTTTTTAAAGCAAAGAGAAAAGATTGGGAAGAGCTTCCAAAAGATCAGTGGTGGGTGGAAGGTGATTTGTTGCACATGAGGTATGGTGATATAGTTCTGATAAACAATTTCGAAGACCAATTATTTAGATGTGACGGTAATATGGTCTGCCAGTTCACAGGATTACATGACAATACAAAATGGAGAGATCTTACCGAAGCAGAAAAAGAATCATTTCTTTCCGATTGGAATTATAGAAAAGACAGAAAAAATAAGATTGAAGATTGGAGTGGTCGGAAGATTTGGGAGAATGATATTGTTGAATGTAATAAAAGAAAAGAAGAATGTGGATTATATAAAGTCATTTGGAGAAAAGAGTATGCTGATTTTGGGGTTGTGCCTATAAGCAATACATGCATAGGACAATATCCAATAGGGTTTAGCTACGGAAAGACATTACATGGGAGAGATTATAAATCGGTCGGAAACATTTTTGATAATCCAGAGTTGTTGGAGGTGGAATAATGAAAAAAGAGTGCATAAAATGCAAATATTATAAAAACTACTATAAATCAACAGAATGTTATTGTGAAAAAGGTTATTGCGTTATGGATAAGAAATATAGGAGACGGAGTAAATGAACGTACTAGAGAAGATTTTGGAGGAGATAAGCGAAGTTGAAAAAGAGTATGTAACTGGACATAAGGTGTTGTATGCATTAGGTGCTACAGGTATGGCAACCGAAATTAGCGGTATCATCCGTTCTCACATGGATGAAGCTATTTCTGAAATGGAAAGAATTGATAAGGAGAAAGTGACGAGTGCGGAAATAATATCGCGCAAGGTTGGCGAAAAAGCATACTATTCAATCAAATATAAAACAGTTGGAGAAGACTATTACAATATTGGATATAGCTCATATAAATTAGACTATGTCATTGCATGGCTCAACAAATATTTCGAATTTTGCGGGGAAGCTAAAGTGGTTAGTGATAATAACGGTTGGATTCCGGTAAGTGAGAAATTGCCGGAAGTCGGGAAAATGGTAAAAGTTACCGTACACTCATCCGAATGGATTGCGGACTACGATTCGGCCTGGGTTCCAGAAGAAGAACAGACATACCATCCGGAAGAATACAGTGTGTATGATGGATATCTGAGCAGAACAGGAGAATGGAGATTCTATGATGAGCAATATTCGGAAAACACCTGTGCAAAAGAATTTGGAACAGATAAGGGAACGGTGTACGATGTCGTGACAGCGTGGATGCCGAAAGAACAGATAAAACCATACAAGGAGAAATAACATGGACATTTTAATCACAATCGCATTCTTAACCCTTTACTACATATTGGGGCTTGGAGCGGTCATAGCATTTAAGGAGACAGGATTGGAAGAAGTTGAGTTGGAAAAGGCAGATTATTTAGCTGCGGCAATGTTCCCGCTTATACTGCTTGTAATATTTACGGGCTGGGTAGTAGAGAGAAAATTGAGGTGATGCAGGAATGACAAGAGAGACTATGAAGCGCAGAAAGGAGACGGCAGACACCGTGAGAAAGATAGAAGCATACAAGATGGCAACGAGAAAGCCCTGTGAGACAGCTTTAAAGCAAAAGGGGCATAAAGCCTTTGCCTGCGACTTTAAAGGCGGCGAGAGGGCGAATAAGGACGCTGTGGAGTACATAGCAGAGAAATACAACATAAAAGAGCGGATCCCGGGAGGTGATTGAGTTGGACAAGAACGTAATCTATGAGTACATGGATGCGAAAGCATTGGTGAAAGAGACGGAAGAAGATATCAGACGGCACAGAAGAAAGATGATCGTACAGGACAAGGTGACAGGCAGCAATCCAGAGTTTCCATACCAGCCGCAGAGCTTTAACATTTCCGGATGCGTAGAGAGTCATGTGAATGTGGATGAGGAAGAAAAACTGCTGGAAGAGCGAAAGAGGAACGCAAAGCGGATTAAAGTAAAGGCAGAGCGTGTGATTAATAAAGCACCGGTTCGGATGCAGAGGATTATCCGGTTCAAGGTGATGCAGGGGCTGACGTGGGACTCTGTAGCGATAAAAATGGGCGGAAGATGCACGAAAGACAGTGTAAGAATGGAATTTCAGAATTGGATGAAAGAAAAATAAAGTTATTTCGTTTTTTTCACATTTTTCGCTTTTAGGAGTTTATAGTATATCATGGAGTTAAAAGATAAGCTCCAAAATCTTTCCAAACATTCGGAACACCGCCGGACTTTCCCTTTCTCGTCTGGCGGTGTTTTTATGCGGAGTATAGCATCAGTGGTAGACGCGCAGGGTCGCGCCCTGTGTCCTTGGTTCGATTCCAAGTGCTCCGCTTTAGATGTAAAGTGTGCTGCTGAGCGGCCTTAAATGATTAAGCGCGCGATCGGCTTTGCATCTGATTGGTACCAAAACGCAGATATCCGCAGATCTGCAAAAACAAACAAAAAATAGATTCAGCGATCTATATTTAGTGTCAGTACCCGATTGCGGATGGGGTAAAGGATGTCGATAAAGGGCATCCTATGGGTGTATAGCTCAGTAGGTAGAGCGATCGGCTGTTAACCGATGTGTCGTAGGTTCGAGTCCTGCTATACCCGTTGTGGACTACTGCAAGGTTCCTCCTTTTTTATAAATTTTGATTGTGTACTTGGTTATTTTGGTTTTTGTTGGCATTTGTAATTCTTTCGAGCAGTATTCCTAAATTCTTGACATCCAGAGATGGGTGCTTTTATTATGTCCAGAAAAGGAGAAGAGCATGGAAATTGTTAAAAGATTGTTATGCAAGCATGACAAGACAGAGTATGTCAGTACAGATCTTGTAAGGCAGAATGATGGTAGCTTTATCACGGAGCACACGTGGAGATGCAAGAACTGCGGGAAGCTGATTGAAGGGAAGAAACATGGGAAAGTTTTACGAAAGTCGAAAGTGGAAAAAGAAAAGAGAACACATACTAAGGCGTGACGCATACCAGTGCCAAGAGTCTAAGAGGTATGGCAAGTATGCAGAAGCAACGACAGTACACCATATCTATCCGCTGGAAGAGTATCCAGAGATTGCGCTTATGGACTGGAATCTTATCAGCATGTCCACTGCGCAACATGACCGGATGCACGACAGGAAGACGGATAAGGTTACGGCTTCTGGATTGTACTGGCAGAGGAAAAGGAGAAGGGAGTTTGAAGCATGGAAGAAATCAAGATGTATAAAATCCAATGGGAAGGACAAGTAAGTGACTACGAGCGTGGAGTGCTGAATGTAATCGAGGATATTGTCAAGACATGCGTGGAGTGTTGCGAAGGAGATATATACACCAGCTACAGTGTAAGCGGCGAACCTGTATCCAAAAAAGTGTGGGTAAACATAGTTACGCTTGGCAAGGAAAAGGCAGACGGAATGGCCGAATGGCTTAGAGATAGAGTGGGAATGGAAATGGAAGTCAAAGAGATCAGGGTATCCCCCCTCCATTTTGAGAATTAAAAATGTCTCAGGAGAATCGGGAGAGAGGACTCTTTCCAATAGCGCGGGATTCTGAAAATAAATTTTCCGGCAGATAAGGAGGTGAGAATAGGTGGCAAGATACATACCGCAAAGGCAAACAATTATTGACAGAACAGTTAAATACATGAAAGAGCTCGGAACCTACAAAGTGCAGTACAAACAGGTCATTGAGATCTATGCAGATATGATTTACCAGTACAATGTGCTGAGCAAACAGTTTGAGGAATCCGGATACGAAGTAATTCTGGACACAGAGAAAAGTGGGGGTAAAAAAAGCCCTATTCTCGTGAGTCTCGAAAATCTCCGGAAAGACATCGGAACGTATTCTGACAGACTGATGTTGAATGCTAAAACGTACAATGCGGAGATTGAACAGCCGAAAAAAGAGAAATCTGCATTTGCATTATTACTGGAAAAACAGCAGGGGAAGTAAATGGACTTATCCCACATTAACAGTCCGCATTTCGATACGGCTGTTCGCTATGCGGAGGATATTGCAAATAAAAGGATACTTGCAAATGAGGATCGAGTTCTTGCGTGCAGGAGATTTCTGACAGACCTTGAAAGAGATGATTTGGATTTTCGTAGCGATCAATTTGATTTTGTGATCGATTTGATTGAGGGGACTATCCACCATGTACAGGGCGAGGACAAGAACGGAGTGAGTTTTAAAGGAACTCCGATGTTATTGACTGACTGGCAGAAATTTGTATGCGTGAATCTGTTTGGATTCTTTCGAAAAGGAACAGACATTAGGCGTTTCAATGAAGCGCTTATTTTTTTACCGAGAAAACAGGGGAAAACATCCTTTAGTGCTGCGCTTGCTGAAGCAAAGAGTATTTTGGATAGATGTTCCGGAGCAAAGACATACATCGTAGCAAACTCTGTAAAGCAGACAATGGAAAGTTTTGGATTTTTGGTAGATAACGTTGAGACTTTACGAGGAGATGTTGATAAGCTGAGAATCCGAAACAACAATCAGGAACACTCCATCCGTATTGATTTTGGAGATGGTACTGCAGAAATGTATGCGATCGCCAACCAAGAAGATAAGCTTGACTCCTTAAACTGTAACTGCCTGATTCTGGACGAGCTGCATTCCTGGAAGAGAGCAGCGGCAAAGAAATACATACTGATGAAAAATGCTATGAAAGCGTATAGGAACAAGCTTTTGATTGGTATTTCTACGGCTGGTGATATTCCAGATGGTTTTTTAGCAAATAGGTTAAATACGTTACATGGAGTTTTGGATGGAACAAATACAGAAAAGGCGTATGACTCCTATTTTATTTTTATTTGCAAAGCAGATCAGGACAAAGAAGGCAATGTTTTAAACAGCAAAGGCGAGATTACGACATTGGATGATCCGGAAGTATTGCAGATGTGCACGCCGTCAATCGGAGTCACTGTTACAATAGAAGACCTTATGGATGATGCGGCGCAGGCAATGAATGAGCCGCAGCTGAGAGCAGAGTATTTAAACAAAACACTGAACATCTTTACGAATGCTTTAAATGCTTATTTTGACATCAACGAATTCAGATCATCTGACGATGAATATAACTGGTCGTTGGAAGAGCTGGCAAAACTGCCGATTACATGGTATGGCGGCGCTGACTTATCAAAACTTCACGATCTGACAGCCGGCGCTATTTATGGAACATACAAAGATGTGGATATCTGCATCACACACGCTTTCTTTCCGAGAGCAGCAGCAATTAAAAAAGGTGACGAGGATGGAATACCACTATTTGGTTGGGAAGAGGATGGATGGCTGACGATGAGTAATACAGCTACGGTGCTTCCCGATGACATTGTGAATTGGTTTATCTCCATGAAAAAGATGGGATTCAAAATCAAAATTGTTGGATTCGACAAGAAGTTTGGACGTGAATTTTTCCTGAAAATGAAAAAAGCAGGATTTAAGATTCAAGATCAGCCACAGTATTTTTACGTGAAGTCTGAGGGATTCCGGCATATCGAGGTAAAAGTAAAGAATAAGAAATTCTATTATCTACATTCGGATGCTTTCGAGTACTGCGTACAGAATGTAAGAGCAATCGAAAAGGTGGATGACATGATCCAATACGAGAAAGTAGATGGAGACGGTGGAGTAAGACGAATTGACTTATTCGATGCAGGGGTCTTTTCGTGCTGTCAGATGTTGGCTGACATGGCACTTGGAAATGCAGCAAATAAATGGTTAAAGAGAGAGTAGGAGAAAGAATGGGCATGAAAACAGAATGCGAAATCCTTTATTTATGCGATGGGAAAAGATGCGAGAAATGTAGTGGAGATTGCAAACATACGACTGATATATATCATGCTAAAAATAAGGATGATTTTATTGACAGAAAATATACTTGCCTTGGAAGAGCTGAAAACGGGAGACTGATTTTTGCAGAAGACGAAGAATAGGAGGCTGAAATGGCAAAGAAAAAGAAGCAGAAGAGTATCAGATCAGAACCACAGAATAAAGTATTTGTGTATCAGGGAGCTACGTTCTCTGATTTTTTGTTGCCGTCAGGATACACGACGCTGGCACAGAACCCAGAAATTCGGGCAGCATGTCAGAAGATTGCTGATCTGGTTTCCGGTATGACAATCCACCTGATGGAAAATGGTCCACATGGAGATATCCGAATTAAGAATGAGTTATCACGAAAGATAGACATTAACCCATACTCTCTGATGACCAGAAAAGCGTGGGTATACAATATTGTCTACTCCATGCTATTACCGGGTGACGGAAACGCTGTTGTCCTTCCTGTAATGAGAGATGGATATATCGATGAGCTAATCCCTCTGAAGCCGTCCATGACGAGTTTTGAAGAAACGCCGACAGGATACAAGATAATCTACGGAAGTGAAGAATACGATCCGAGCGAAGCACTACACTTTGCGATCAATCCGAATCCGGAGTATCCGTGGAAGGGAACGGGATACAGGCTTGCTTTAAAGGATATCGCATCGAATTTAAAACAGGCGAATGCAACCAAAAAATCTTTTATGAGCGGACAGTATATGCCGAACATCATTGTAAAGGTAGACGCAGCCACGGAAGAACTTGCAAACGAAGCAGGAAGAAAACAGATAAGAGAGAAATATTTGAAAGAATCGAAACCGGGTGAGCCTTGGGTAATACCAGCAGAACTCTTGGAAGTATCCGAGGTAAAGCCGTTATCCTTAAAAGATATCGCAATTAACGAATCAGTTGAGATTGACAAGAGGACGGTCGCATCCTTGTTGGATGTACCGCCTTTTTTCTTGGGAGTCGGAAGCTTTAACAAGGACGAGTATAACAACTTTGTCCGGACGAGGGTAAAGTCGATTGCGGACGTATTCCAACAAACACTTACCAAAGGATTGATTCAGAGTCCGCATTGGTACTTTAAATGCAACTCAAAGAGCTTAATGGCTTATGACACCAAGGAGCTTGCAGAAATCGGCATGAACCTATATATCCGAGGAATCTACACTGGAAATGATGTGCTGAACCTGATCGGTGACTCTCCGAAAGACGGATTGAATGATCTAATCATCCTTGAAAACTTTATTCCGCAGGGGATGATTGGAGAACAGAAGAAATTAAGGACGGGAGGTGATGAATAGTGGAGCGAAAAAAAGAAAACTTAACCAGATCGTGGAAAGCGGAGTTTGAAACACGAGAAGCGGAAGACGGAAAGAAAACAATTTCCGGTTATTTTGCTGTGTTTAATTCCGAAACAGAGTTGTGGCCGGGAGCTTATGAAGAGATTGCACCAGAAGCATTTGCGAACACCATGAGCAACGACATCCGTGCTCTGACAAACCATGATGACACACTTGTACTTGGACGAACAAAAGTCGGAACTTTACATCTGAGAACCGATACAAGAGGTCTATGGGGCGAGATCGATATTAACGAAAACGACACAGACGCCATGAACCTATATGAGAGGGTAAAACGTGGAGATGTGGATCAGTGCTCGTTCGGTTTTAACATCGTGCGTGAGGAAACGGACTGGAGAGATGACGGCACTGTGAAATGGACAATACGAGAAGTTGATCTGCACGAAGTGTCTGTATGCACATTCCCGGCTTATAAAGATACGGGCGTACAGGCGAGACATGCACAGGTGCAGCAGCACAGAGAGAAACAAGTAGAGCAGTGGAGAAACAACGCTATTAAAAGACTGAAAGGAGAAAAGTAATGGCTTTAAGACAGTTGATGCTTGCGAAACAGATCGCAGACAAAGAAAAGGAACTGGAAGAAATGCGTGGAAAAGACGCAGATTTTGAAACAAGAGAAAAGGAACTGGAAACATCGATCAGTGAAGCGAACACCGAAGAGGAAAGAGGTGTTGTTGATGGAGAGATCGAGAAGTTCGAGCAGGAGAGAGATGCTCACAACGAAAGAAAAAGTGAATTAGAGACGAAATTATCTGAACTTCGCGAGCAGATGAAGGAGTATGAAAAAACACCGGAAAGAAGGGAGAAGAAAAAAGACATGGGTAGAAGAAATGAAGAAGAAATTGAAGAAATGAGAAGTGCGATTAACTCATTTGTAAAATCAAAAGGGCAGGTGAGAGAAGGGGGCTTTAAAGAAGTAGATGCAGGAATCCTGATCCCGGTAGAAATGCTGGCTGTTCAGAAAAAGCCGGAAGATGTAGTGGATCTGGGAAATTACGTGAAGAATGTAAGCGTAAACAGTTCATCTGGAAAATATCCAGTAATTGCGAAATCTGGAAGTAAAATGTCTACTGTTAAAGAACTGGAACAGAACCCAGAGCTTTCCAAACCAAAAATCTCAAATATCGACTATAGCATCGCAACAAGAAGAGGATATATTCCGATTTCTCAGGAGGCTATTGATGACGCTGACTATGATGTAACAGGTCTGATCCGGGATGAAATCAATGACCAGTCCAGAAATACAAGAAATACAGATATCGCAACTGTATTAAAGAGTGCAACAGAGAAAAGTGTTACAGGTCTTGACGGACTGAAAGATTTGGTAAACAAAGAAATCAAAAAAGTATATCCTGTAAAATTCATCATTTCCTCTTCTCTTTACGCAGAGCTGGACAAGCTGAAAGACAAAAACGGAAGATATCTACTGCAAGATTCCATCACTTCCGCAAGTGGGAAAATGCTGTTTGGCAAAGAGGTAGTTGTTCTGGACGATGATATGATCGCAGGAGCTGGAGAACTGAAAGGTTTTGTTGGCGATCCAAAATCATTCTGCGCATTTTTTGACCGTAAGCAGACGAGCGTTGAATGGGTAGACAACCAGATTTACGGAAAACTGCTTGCCGGAGTTGTAAGATACGATGTGAAGAAAACGGATACAGACGCCGGATTCTATATTACATACACACCGGGGGAATAATTCCCTCTGACGATGTAGCCTTAGTTGGCAGAGGGAAAGTAGGCAAGGCAAAAGTAGGTAAAGCAAAATAGTATAATGGAGGTATTCAAAATGGCATACGAACCAACTACATGGAATAATGATGATGTTATTACAGCAGAGAAACTGAATAAGTTAGAGCAGGGCGTGAAGAATGAGCAGATTGGACCAGCAGGACCAAAAGGAGACAAGGGAGATCCAGGTGCACAGGGACCTGCGGGACCAACCTACGCTCTTCCAGCGGCGAATAAAACAACGCTTGGCGGCGTGAAACAGATGGCTTTGATTGCAGATTTGTCAACAGAAACAGCGACTGACCTGAAAAATAAAATCAATGCAATTCTTGCAGAGATGAAAAAACAAGGGATCATGGCGAATTCATAAGGAGTATGCTTATGAGAGTGATTGTATTGCAATTATTGAAAGAAAGACTTGGAATCTCTACAGATAGTAGGGATTCCGTCCTTTATGCGATCATAGATGGAATTCTCGATGAATGCGAAAATGTATATGGAGTTCGCATCAAGGAAGAGAGATATGACCACATCCTGCTTGTGCTGGATTGGGCTACGTGGAAGTACAGCCATCCAGAAGACGGCGTGATTCCGAGAAGTATCCGGTTTAGGATAAATAATCTGATGATTAAGGCGGTGCAAAATGAATCGAACATGGGATGAGAAAGTGATATTGATATCTTCCAGCGGGTATGAAGAGGACGAGATCGGTCAGCAAGCGCCGATTGAAGTGGAGCAGGAGATTTGGTGTTGCAAAGAGAAAGTATCCCGAAATGAATTCTATCTTGCCGGACAGAACAATATGGAAGTTTCGGAGATTTTAATCGTGCATCCTTATGAATATGAAGGGCAGAGGTATATCCGATTTCGCGGAAAGAAGTTGAAAGTGATTAAGACATATCCAATCAGCACGGAAGAGTTGGAACTGACCTGTACGGAGAGGATTGAAAAATGAGCGAGAGCATAAGTGCTGACAGGCTGGCAAGAGAAATCATGCGGCAGATGGAAGAATACACAGAAGAAGTTAAGGAAACAACACAGAAAGTCGCAATGAACGTGTCTGGAAAAGCCGCAAAAAAACTAAGAGAAAATAGCCCAAAGAGCAAAAACGGAGGCGATTACGCAAAAAACTGGACTAGGACGACCGATAAATACGGAATAACAGTGTACAACAAATCTCCAACATACCGCCTATCCCATCTGTTGGAAAAAGGACACCAGTTGAAGCGTGGCGGCAGAAAAATAGGTGAAGTACAGGCATACCCACACATTGAAGAAGTGGAACAGGAGTCCATAAAGGAATATGTTGAAGAGCTGGAAAGGAGACTATGAAATGACATTGCCAGAATTGAAAGACAAGTTAAAAACGTTAAATCTTCCGATTGCGTATCGCTGTTTTGCAGTCGGTCAAGTGCCAGAACTTCCGTACATTGTATACTATGTGGACGAAGATATCGGATTTTATGCGGATGACACCGTGTATTACGAGGGATGCGCCGTCACGATTGAGGTGTACACGGATCAGAAAGACTTGCAGTTAGAGAAAAAAGTAAAGCAACTATTAAACGATAATCAACTCCCGTATGAATCATACGAGAGTTTTTTAGATTCCGAAGGTATGTATCTAAAAGCATACGAAATTGATATATAGGAGGTAACATATGGAAGGAGCAACAAAAGCTGTACAGGCAAAAGAAAACAAAGTGGAATTTGGCTTGAGAAACTGTTATTACGCTGTTGTTACAGTGGATGAGAGTGGAGAAATCACGTACGGTGCACCGAAGAAATTGCCGGGTGCGGTAAGCATCACATTCGACAAGAGCGGTGATCTGATCCGGTTTAAAGCAGATGATATTGATTATTACACCAACGCAAATAATCAGGGATACGAGGGTACACTTACGCTTGCAAGAGTACCGGAAGAATTCCGGACAGAAGTGTTAAAAGAGGAGAAAACAAAAAAAGGTGTGATTCTCGAAAACTCTGACGCACAGGTAGCGAATATCGCACTGATGTTTGAATTTCAGGGAGATGCCAAGGCAACTAGACACCTCTTTTATTACTGCTCTGTAAACAGACCATCTGTCGGAAGTACAACAAAAGACAGTGGAGAACCGAACACAACAGAACTTTCGCTTGTGGCAAGTCCGAGACCGACAGACAACTTAGTTAAAGCATCCACAGCAGCAGGAGTTGACGAAGCAACATATAACTCTTGGTATACAACAGTATATGAAAAATCGGGGGAATAGCACCCCCTGAAGACCTCGCCTTGGTAGGCAGGGGGAAGATTGGAAAGGCAAAAGTAGGTAAAGCGAAATAAAGGGCGGAGTGATCTGCCCAAATAGAAAAAGTGGAGGATGTTATGGAAAAAACAATTTACATTGACGAAAAACAAGTGAAATTAAAATCAACGGCAGCATTGCCGAAACGATATAAAGCGCAGTTTGGAAGAGATTATTTTGCAGACCTGATGAAAGTAGCGAAAGTGTTTGGAAAAGGAACGAAAAGGAATTTTGGAATACAGGATATTTCTTTTGCTTCTCTTGACCACATGGACATGGAAGTATTTTATGACATCATCTGGACAATGGCTAAAACAGCAGACAGGATGATTCCTGATCCATTGGAGTGGCTGGATGGATTCGAAGTATTCCCGCTCAATGAAATCATGGGAGAAGTAAAGGATCTGCTTACAGACACCATGCCAACAAGTAAAAAAAAATAAATGATAAAGATTCATCAAGTGGAGAGCTGTTCACAAATGAGTCTTTTTTTTATGTTTGCCGACAGGTTGGACTGACCAGCGAAGACATGGAAGAAATGACAATCGGTGACTGTCTGGACTATGTACAAGAGTATATAGACAACCAGAAAAAAGATGAAAATCCTACTGCGAGAAAAGCAACACAGGAAGATTTTGATAATTTTTAAAGAGGTGAGAAAGTGGCGAATAGCAAAATAAAAGGAATCACAATTAAATTCGGTGCGGATACAACGGCACTCAGCAAAGCTTTGAAATCCGCGGAAGATACATCAAAAAGTCTTGGTAGCGAATTAAGCTCTGTAAATAAATTATTAAAATTTGACCCGAAGAATACGCAGTTGCTTGCACAGAAACAGGAGTTATTAAGTAAACAGGTCGAAAATACCAAGGAAAAGCTGGAAGCCTTAAAGCAGGCACAGGGAGAAGTAGAAAAGAAGTTCAAATCTGGTGACATTGGAGCAGAAGAATACCGAGAATTTCAGAGGGAAATTGCGAAGACGGAACAGGATTTAAAATCTTACACCACGCAGATTAGTCGAATGGAGACTGAGCAGAAATCCCTAAAAGAAAGCACGAAGCAGTTGCAGACGCTGTTTGAAGCAACCGGAAAGTCCCTAGATGATTTTCAGGACATCCTCGGAACGAGGCTGACGAATGCCATAAAAAATGGAACGGCGAACAGTGACGATCTGACAGTAGCGCTTAACAAGATAGGAAAAGAAGCGTTTGGGGCAGAAACTGACCTGTCAAAGATGAAAGCTACATTGAATAAGGTAGATGACGGGGCGAGTATTGATGAAGTGAACAACGACCTGAACGAGATGAAGAAGAATTCAGGTGAGGCAGGAGAAGCACTGGACGGTATCGGAAAAGGAATTGTTGCAGGAAACATGATGCAAGCCGCTGAAATCATAGCAGATGCAGGGCAGAAGATAAAAGAGTTTAGTGACAACGCAAAAGAAGCATTTAATGAGGTAGATGCCGGATCTGATGCAATCATAACAGCGACAGGTGCTACAGGGAAGCTTGCTGAAGGAATGGATAATGTCTATAAAAGCATTGCGTCCAGCCTTCCGATAGACAACCTTGAAAACATCGGAAAAGTAATTGGGGAGATGAATACGCAGTTCGGGTTCACCGATGAAAAATTACAACATGCATCTGAAAAAATGTTGAAGTTTTCGGAAATTACTGGATCCGATGTGGTAGCATCAACGCAAAATGCAAAACAGGCGATTAGCGTATTCCACATGTCGAGTGATGATCTAGACAGCGTACTTGATGATGTTGCAAAAACAGCGCAAGACACGGGCGTATCTGTAGACGATCTATTTCAGAAAGCGATTGAAGGAGCACCACAGCTACAAGAATTGGGATTGAGTTTCTCGGACTCAGTAAAGCTGTTGGGGGCGTTTGAGCAGGCAGGAGTAAACGGGTCTGCCGCATTAAGCAGCTTATCAAAGGCAGCGGTAAATTATGCAAAAGACGGGAAATCACTCACTGACGGTTTGGCAGAAACGCAGGATAAAATTTTGAATGCGACTGATCAGACGGAAGCATTAAACGCCGCCGCCGAGGTATTCGGAACAAAAGGTGCTGTGAGGATGGTAGATGCCATCCAAAGAGGGGTTCTAAACCTGAACGACCTAGGAGGCGCTGCCTCAGACAGTCAGGGGACTGTGGAAACGACTTTCAGCAATACCTTAGACCCGATTGACGAAGAAACGGTTGCGCTAAATAACGTAAAGTTGGCCATGGCTGAGTTTGGGAGTGCCATTTCAGAAGCAGTAGCCCCAATTCTGGAAGCACTTGTTCCTATCATTCAGAAAGTTGCAAAGTGGTTTAGCAGTCTTTCTGGAACAAGCAAGACTATTATAGTCGTAATCGGTGGGATTGCAATGGTGATTTCGGCTTTACTACCGATTCTTGCGGTTGTAGCTGGTGGAATAGCAGCGGCTGGAGGTGCAATGGCATTCTTGACAGGAGTGCTATTACCAGTAGCCGGAATTATTGCCGGAATTATTGCAGTGGTTGCAGCAGTTGTGGCAGTAATAAAAAACTGGGGAGATATCACAGACTGGCTGTCCGAAAAATGGAATGCATTTAAAGATTGGATGTCTGGATTATGGGACTCTATATCGGAAAAAATCCAGGGAGTGTGGAACGGCATTAAGGATTTCTTTGCTGATATCTGGGAGCAGATTTATAACGTAATAGAAGGACCTCTGAAATTTATCGAGGGAACGATCGGTGCGGTTATGTACGCGATTCAAGCTGTTATTTATACAGTATGGGAAGTAATAAAATTTGCATTAAAAAGCGCATGGAATTGGATAAAAGACACGGCAAGTGCTATTTTTATCCCTGTTGCGAATTTTTTTACTGATACATGGAATGGTATAAAAAACACGGCAACTGGAGTATGGAATGACATTAAGAATACACTTGGCGGAATTTGGGATTCAATCAAAGAAAAAGCTATGGATGCATTCTCGTCTGTATGGAAATTTATCAAAGACGGTTTTAACAGACTAAAGGACACGCTTGGTGGAATTGTAAAAGGAATTGCACAGGCAATCGTAAATCCGATTGGCGGAGCGGTAAACGGCGTGATTAACGGTGTGAACTGGGTGCTTGATAAAGTAGGATCAGACAAACAATTTGCATTGTGGGAAGTTCCGAAGTTCGCAAGAGGAACAGGTGGCATCCAGAAAGACACGCTTGGTATCGTGAATGACCAGAAAGGATCTACATATAAAGAAATGATTATACCTCCGGACGGAAAACCGTTTATTCCAGAGGGACGTGACGTAGTTCTGCCACTGGAAAAAGGGACGAAAATCATGCCAGCAAACCAGACGAAGAGTTTTCTGGAAGAACTCCCGCATTTTGCGAGCGGAATCGGTGACTTTTTTGGAGGGATCTGGGATACAGTTAAAGACTTTACCGGAAGCGTGTGGGACTATATTACTCACCCGAGTAAAATTGTGCAGATTGCAATCGATAAATTTACGGATTTGTCTGGAGCATTCGAACCTTGGATTTCCGTGGCGAAAGGAGCAGTGAATACGGTGTTAGACAGCGTGGTCGGATTTGTAAAAGGAATTTTTGATACGCAATCGAACGTTAATTACAATCCGAGTGCTGGTGTGGAGCAGTGGAGAACGCTTGCAACAAGAGCACTGCAGATGACAGGGCAGTATTCAGAAGCAAATTTACAGAGATTGTTGTACCAGATGCAGACAGAATCCGGTGGAAACCCGAATGCAATCAACAACTGGGATATCAACGCAGTTAATGGTACTCCATCTAAAGGTTTGATGCAGGTTATTGATCCGACTTTTAGAGCTTATGCAATGCCGGGATACGATAAAAATATCTACGATCCATTATCTAACATGCTTGCGTCCATCCGATATGCGGTTTCAAGATACGGAAGTCTTGCGGCTGCTTATCGTGGAGTGGGATATGAGAATGGTATCGGAGACATCAATCTGTCCGATTTATTACCAAGTCTGCCGATGTTGGATGTGAAATGGTTTAAAGACGGTGGAATCCTTACCAAACCAGCATTATTCCAGATGCCGTCCGGAGGAATCGGAGGGGCTGCGGAAAGAGAAGCAGAAGCGATCACACCACTGCGATCGCTAAAAGGTTATATTAAGGAATCAATCTTGGAGATTATGGGCGAAAAGGATATTAATCTAAATATCAATCTGACAACGACGCTGGACGGAAGAGTTGTCGCACAGCAGACGGTAGGATATGCGAGGCCGATGATTAAAAAGATGGACAATTTTGAAAAACTATTAGGAGGGGAAAGGATTGGGACTACTTAAAGCAACCTACGGTGGCGTGGAGATTCCGGTTAAGATTACAAGGCTTGACCGGAATTTAACGCCGTCTATAACAAACAACACGAGAAGTATCGAAAACATAAATGCTGGAGAATTTCTGTATTCCACATACTCTCCAAAGCAGATCGTGATGGAGTTTCAGATTGCGAACTCTACAGCAAGGGAATTAAGCGAGTTCCGCCGGAGGATGGCAGAGATTCTGTATAGTAAAGAACCAAAGAGACTGATTTTTTCCGACGAACCAAGCATTTACTATGAAGCAATCGTGGATGGGGAACCGGTGCTGGGAGAGGATGATATGTACAGTAGCGGATCAATCACATGGCTCATTCCAGACGGAGTAGCGTACTCAACCGCAGAATTCACCTTTGACGGAGTACAGGAAAATGGATACCAGACCATAACCATTAAAAACAACGGAACCGAATGGGCAGACGTGGACTACGAGATCGCACATCAGCACGAAAACGGCTTTATCGGACTAGTAAGCCAGTATGGAGTGATCCAGCTCGGAAAACAGGAAGAGGCGGACGGAGAGAACTACGAAGCGTCTGAAAACTTATTTGATGGATACAGCCTGTTTCAAGATGATCATGGCACCTCTTATCAGAATCCGGAAAACACAACACAGGGAACGATCGAAGTCAAGGACGTTGCCGGATATAACGTCATGGCATTAAAAGGTGGACAGGCAACATCCGGGTACTGGAACGGTGGAATGAGAACGCTTACTATCCCGGTGGATAGCGAGGGCAGACGTGGAGCGAAAAACTTTTACTGTTACACGCAGCACTGGTTCGAGACTGGATTGATGGGACAGACGGGAGCACAGACTATTGCATTTCTTACAGGGAAAAATGAAGTGATCTGCTCTATGTCCATAAATAAAAGCGATTCTGTTGGTAATACGGCACATGTGGACTGGTTCGCACCACAAAACAAGAAGATCAAGACACTGGATTTCCAGCCGACAGCTTATGAGGGAAACCCATTTAATTTAAAGATGGGTGGCGGGCATAATGATTTCTTAAAAGAGGGTGACCGGCTACGGATTTTTTGGTACGGTCAGTATTATTACTTCACTATCCCGGAAATTAAGGACATGGCGTGTGAGAAGATACAGGTCTGGATCGGGCAGTGGGGAGACCGAAATCTATCAAACCAGTACGTTACACACAACTATTTAAAAAGCATCCGATTCCGGAAAGACAATGTCGATAAGTATAAGGATGTGCCGAACCGGTATCGTGCCGGAGATGTGGTGTCTATAGACGGAGAGAGTACAAAGGTCTATGTAAACGGGATGCCGGCAAAAGGAGATGAGATTAATGGATCCAATTATCCAAAAGTTCCACCGGGGACAACGGAAGTCCAGTTCTGCTATTCTTCCTTTTCATCTCCACCGCCGCATATTAAAGCAAAAATACGGGAGGTATATTTGTAATGGATAACATCAGAATTGCGATTCTAAGCACAAATAACACGCCAGTAGCGTACATGGACAACGGGCATAAAAAGTCCATGCACTACTGGAATGATAAGCTACACGAATACTTGCAGGGTACGGCGAATGCTTACACTTTTACGGTAAATGCAAAGCATCCAGACGCACAGCATATCAAAGCTGGGAATAAGGTGGCATTTACTTACAAGGGGAAATCATATTACTTAAACATTGTAAATACCGATAAAACGGAACAGACGATTACTGCTACGGCATGGTCACTGTCGTTTGAGCTTATTAACGAGGATGCTGGAGAATACAAAGCTGGAAAAGCAATGAGCTTTGAAGAGTACCTTACCGTATTTGACGCCGAGAGAACACTAAAATTAGGACTTAACGAGGTATCAGATAAGCGGATCACCAACGAATGGACAGGTACAACGTCCGTATTAAAGAGATTATTCTCCCTGGCTAATGTCTTTTCTGCGGAGATCGAATTTGAGACAGTACTGAACAGAGACTACTCTTTAAAAGAGATTGTCCTAAATGTATATCGGAAACACTCCGATACAGACAGCGGAGTCGGAGAATACCGGAATGACATTGTACTGCGGTACGGGAAAGGAATTACCGGAATTCGAAAAACCACAGATGCCGAGAAGCTTTACACCTGCATCCAGCCGACCGGAAAGGACGGTCTGACAATCAATGGTCTTGACAAGAAAGAATACGATGAAGACGGCAATATCGAGTACTTTACAGACGGTGCGATCATCCGCGCACCGCAGGCAAGGGACCGGTTCCCATCTAACATCGTAAATAAGGCTGATGCTTATATCCTGATGCGTAAAGAGTACGATACAGACAGCAAGGACAAGCTCTATAGCATGGCTCTGTCTGATCTTAAAACAGCATCTGAACCGGTGGTGACTTACGAGGTGGACGGATATTTTGACACCAACATCGGGGATACGGTAAGGATGCAGGATCAGGAGTGGACACCAGTCCTTTATCTACAGGCAAGAGTATCAGAACAGATCAGGAGTCTTACCAATCCCAAAACTGCAAAGACGGTATTTACAAACTACAAAGAGCTGACATCGGAAATTTCGGACAGCTTATTACAGAGGATGCAAGACCTTATTAATAAAAATAAGGTTTATACTTGCTCTATCTCAACAAACAACGGCGTTATCTTTAAAAATGGCATCGGTAGCACTACTCTGACCGCTTACGCTTACGATAACGGCGTGGATGTGGCAGACAAGCTACAATTCCGATGGAGCAAGGATGGGCATGAGTTTTATGTTGGTAAGAGCGTTACGGTAAATGCTACGGACGTGGATACAAAGGCGGTGTACTCGTTTGAGGCTATGGAAAATGGGATAAAACGTGGGTATTACGAGGTTACGATTACAGATGTAATGGATGGAGAGGATGGAAAAGACGGAGAACAGGGTCCGCAAGGTGAGAAAGGAGAGCAAGGCGAACAGGGACCTCCGGGTCCACAAGGCGCTCCGGGATTGGATGGTATACAGGGTCCAAAAGGGGATCAGGGAATCCCGGGAAAAGATGGGAAGGACGGAAAAACACAGTACACCCACATTGCTTATGCAAACAGCGCAGATGGGTCTAAAGATTTTTCTGTATCCGACAGTAATCGGGAATATATCGGAATGTATGTTGATTTTACGCAAAATGACAGCGCAGACCCGACAAAATATGCATGGAGTAAGATCAAAGGCGCAGATGGGGCGATTGGAACACCCGGAAAGCCGGGAGCTGATGGAAAGACCCCATATCTACATATCGCCTATGCAAACAGCGCAGATGGCAAGACGGGATTTTCCACCACGGATGGTACAAATAAGCTCTATATCGGGCAGTATACAGATTATACACAGGCAGATAGTACAGATGCTGCGAAGTATACATGGACAAAGATCAAAGGCGAACAGGGGGAACGTGGTCCACAGGGAGTTCCCGGTCTGCAAGGGGTACAAGGTCCCCAGGGTGAACAGGGGATACAGGGTCCCAAAGGAGATACTGGAGCTGCAGGTGTAAACTACTGGAGATCATCAGCAACGATAGACTTATCTGATACCAAAACTTACGATGTAAATAAATGGTATCCCGTTGTGGGGAGTCAGCTTCCAACGAGTGTTTATAATCGTATTTTGGTTAATGTGTCTTTAAATAGTGGAACAAAACCATCCTGGAGTACACATGATAGCGGATTCTCGGTGAATTTAGATCTGGCTTCCATTGGATCTGGGTGGGGAACTACTTCTGGCGAATGTATTATTTATGCAGACACGTATTTATTCTGTTCAGTGTCGCCTGCCAGCTATACACAACTGACTTATGGATCAATCCCTGTATTATATTTAAGAGGTGGCGGTAAATATTTTGTAAAGACTGATTTTGTGGTCAACTGGACACCTAAGCCAACAGGATATACATGGCAGGAAGGAAATTATAAGCAGACAGCACCTGTCTTAGATAGCAGACCTGTACCAAGCGGAACCAATATTAAAGGGAAGAGCACCTATTTTCACATCAAGTATTCCGCAGTATCGAATCCAACCACCTCTAACCAGATGACAGAGATACCTAACACATATATTGGTACTTACGTAGACTTCACACAGGAAGATAGCACGGATCCAAAGAAATATACCTGGTCACGTTTCCAAGGACTTCAAGGACCGCAGGGAACACAGGGGATTCCGGGGACGAACGGTACAAACGGCAAGACAAGCTATCTGCACATTAAATATTCCAACGATGGAGGGAAAACATTTACCGGAAACAGCGGAGAAGATGTAGGAACGTATATTGGTACTTGCGTGGATTACAATCAGTCCGATCCTGCAAGTGTTGGATCTTATAAGTGGGCGAAGATTAAAGGAGAACAAGGTGCGACAGGTGCTACAGGAGCAACAGGACCAAGTGGCATAATTGTATCTTCTACGGCTCCGTCAAATCCTAAAGTTGGCCAGTTATGGCAAACGGTATCCGGTCAGCCGATCAAGCGGTGGGATGGAAGTAGGTGGGTGATCCATTATATCGCAGTCGAAAATCTGGACGTGCAAACGCTCAGTGCGATCGTTGCCAACCTTGGAACTGTAACAGCCGGACTTATTAAGAGTAAGGGTGGACACTTTTACATAAATGTAGACACCGGAGAGATCGTGTCTAAAAGCAGTGACGGTACAATTTCCGTTTTTGTAAAAAAAGAGAATATTGACATGGTAAGATCGTTTACAGCGTCTAGGTACTGGGGGAGTCGATTAAACTACTCTGGATTAGAATTTTATTCCGGCGGCAGTAGCATGGCAGATGATATCGCGAATGGATCTATGGTATGCTCTATTCGCGGAGATGAGGAGATGCGTGACTTTTCGGTGACAAACATAAATGGAGATAGCATATGGCTTATTAGGACAATTAAGCAGCTTACAAAATCTATCTCTTACGATTCCGGCACCGTGAAAGGTCCATATACAAGTACAAACTCCGCTAATAACATCCGTGTGGAACTAAAAAGAAGAGGATGTATGGTAACATGCAAGATCACAATGATTGCACAATTTCCGGGAAGTGGCGAATACGGGCCATTCAACGAAGTGAAAATTCCAGTAGGATATCGACCGGTTATGGATTTCTTTGCTCCCTATAGTGAAGTTTCAGGACCTAACATATTTGGAACGGGAAGATACGG
>OBJF01001464.1_pt1 | contig 20845 bp, 26 predicted proteins | sample 1519091 | NCBI WGS metagenome assembly OBJF01 (sample SAMEA2452124, study PRJEB22498) | human gut metagenome | biome: human feces; feature: human gut; material: feces | place: Australia | collected 2012
CTCAGCCGCCACCGGATGCTGACCATCGCAAAGGAAAAACTGGGCCTTGCAGATCTGCGGGCCATCGATGCTGAGGTCGCGGCTGCTGAGAAAATGGCCGACGGCATGACCGCATGGCGCATCGAAGGCACCCTGCGCGAATTTGCCCGCTTCGACCCGGTGAACCTGTGGTTCGACTACCCCGTGCACAAGCCGGACACCGGCCTGCTGGAGGACCTGCAGCCGGACAGCGATTTCAAAACGCTGGGCAGCCGCGGTGCCGCCAAGCGCTGGGGCGATAAAGGCAAGGTGACCAAGGACAAAAAGGCCGAACTGGACACCGCCTTTGAAGCCTGCATGATGGATGGCGAAGTTACCGTCTATGCGCTGGCTGAATACATGGATCTGAAGCCCCGCACCATCAAGACGCGGCTGAAAGATGACGGACGTTTCTGGATCGATGGCGAGAAAGTGGGACGCAAGGAGCCCGGCAGCGCAGGTTAAACAAGCCGTAATAAGTCCGATTACAATTTGTTGTAAAAATGCAGAAATAGCCGCTATTTTGCACGACACGAAAAACTGCAATTTTGCAGTTATAGCCGCTATGACTGCAGATTTTGCAGTGCAAAATAGCCTATATATAATAGCTAAAACTGCAACTGCAATTGTGATGGGGTCTCCCGAAGGATGGGGCGACCACAGCCCCCATCCATTCGGGGAACCCTCCCCATCACGTTGGCGAACCCTGAGAAAAAGAAAAACGAGGTGAACCCCATGTACATGCAATTCTTTCTCCCCATGCAGCCGCCCACCACTACCCACAATGCAAAACAGCTGCACGCCTACATGAAGGGCGGGCAGCCGCACGCGGTGCTCCACGACAGCCCGGAACTGAAACAAACCCGTGCCAAGCTCCACGCCCATCTGGCACCCCACGCGCCGGAAAAGCCCATCCCCGCAGGCCGTCCGGTGCGTCTGCTGGTCAAGTGGTGCTTCCCTGCCGAGGGCCGCAAAAACGGCAGCTGGCGCACCGCAAAGCCGGACACCGACAATCTGGAAAAGGCCCTCAAGGACGAAATGACCCGCCTGCACTTCTGGGCCGATGACGCGCAGGTGTGCAGCGAGATCGTGGAGAAATTCTGGTCGGACCCCTGCGGCGTGTTCGTCCGGGTGGAGGAACTGTAAATGACCTACGAAGAGAAAAAGGCATGGCTCTGGCGGTACCGGACGGCCAAGCGGTTCGAGCTGCTCAAACTGGACGAACTGGCCACGCTGCAGACCGATGCCACCCACACCACCCAGCGCTTTTCCCCTGTGCCGGGCGGCAGCGGCGACGGACAGGCTCTGCCCCGCAGTGTGGAACGCATCGACGAGGCCCGCCGGGCCGCTGAGGCGCAGTCTGCCGTGTGCGACACCATCCGGGCCGAGATCATGGAGGTGTTCCGCCAGCTGGACGATGAGGTGGATTTCATGATCCTGTTCCGGCGGTACATCCTGCTGGAGGACTGGCCGGACATCGCGGTCATCGTCCGCATTTCTCGCAGCCAGATGTTCCAGCGCCACAGCGCGGCCATAAAAAGACTGGATATCAAAAGTCCGGACTGAACCGGAGCGAACCGGACTTGATAATACTGTCAACCCCTGCTAAAATTTAAAATGCCGAAGCCCGCAGGAAAGACTTACTCCCTTCATCCCTGCGGGCTTTGTGCTGCCCGGCTGACACAGAGGATCACCTTTCCCGACCAACAGCCTGAATGTACCAGCCGGGTTTCTTTGTTATATCCCGCCGTTCGGATCTTCCGGGCGGCTTTTTGATTTTACGGCAAGAGAGGTGGTGAGGATGACCGACAAGCAGGATCGTTTCTGTGAAGAATATATGATCGACCTGAACGCCACTCAAGCGGCCATCCGCGCCGGATACAGCCCCAAAACCGCAAGAGAACAGGCACCCCGGCTGTTAGCAAATGTTAGCATTCAAAATCGCATTGCCCAGCTGCAGGCTGAGCAGAGCCGCCGGACCGGTGTATCTGCTGATCGTGTCGTTCGAGAGCTTGCCAAGATTGCATTTGCCAACGCCAGCGACCTGATCGACCCGGAGACTGCTTCTGTCAAACTGGATGCCTCCCGGGATGATCTGGCCGCAATCCAGTCCATCAAGGTCAAGAGCTTTGGCGAGGACGGTTTGGAACACGAGGTCAAACTTGCAGATAAGCTCCGAGCACTTGACCTGTTGGGCAAGCATCTGGGCATGTACAAAGACGCATCCGAAAAAGAAAATGCCGCTGCTCAAAATAACGACATGCAGACCCTTGCTGATCTGCTGCAGCACCCTGTGCCAGACCGTGACATCAAGGACTTTGAGACATGAACATACCTGCACCTTTTTCACAAAACCAGATGCGTTTCTTCTGGAACTGCTTTGACCACTGGTTTAATGTGGCTGAGGGCGGCAAACGCGGCGGCAAGAACGTGCTTATTACTATGGCCTACTGCACCATTCTGGAAAAGCATCCCAGCAGAATACACCTCATTGCGGGCGTATCCACTGCGACGGCCAGGCTGAACATTCTGGACTGTGACGGCTTCGGCCTGAAAAACTATTTTGAGGGCCGCTGCCGTGAGGGCACCTACCAGAACCGCGACTGTCTGTACATCCAGACTGCCACCGGTGAAAAGGTGGTGCTGGTGTCCGGTGGTGGCAAAGCCGGTGACGAAAAGCTGATCAAGGGCAACACCTACGGCACCGCGTACATCACCGAAGCCAATGAATGCAGCGAAACTTTCATCAAGGAAGTATTCGACCGTACCCTGTCCAGCCCGGACAGAAAGGTATTTCACGACCTGAATCCCAAGGCAGAGGGTCACTGGTACTATGAAAATATCCTGAATCTGCACGAAAAGAAGCAGAACGAGAACCCAGAATACGGCTTCAACTATGGGCATTTCACAATTGCCGATAACATGAGCATTTCGGACGACCAGCTCCGGGCTGTGCTTGCAACCTACGACCGCAGCACGGTCTGGTATGCCCGTGACATCCTTGGAAAAAGGAAAGCTGCCGAGGGCCTTGTATACCCTTTCTTCTCCGCCGGGCAGGACACCTACCTCTTTCACGGCGATGCTTCCCACGTCGACGGGCAGTTTTACGTGTCCATCGACTACGGCACCCACAACCCCTGCAGCATGGGCCTGTGGGTCATTCATGATGGCAAGGCCCTGCGAATCAAGGAAAGCTATTTTGACAGCCGTGCAGAGCGTGTGCAGCGCACGGACGAAGAGCACTATGCCGAGCTGGAACGCCTGACCAAGGGTTATTACATTCAGGCGGTGGTGGTTGACCCGTCCGCTGCTTCCTTCATTGAGACCATCCGGCGGCACGGCAAGTATCTGGTGATCCCTGCAGACAACGACGTGCTGAACGGCATCCGCTGCGTGGCATCCCTGATGCAGGCCGGGCTTGTGACTATCCACGAAAGCTGCACGGCATCCCGCCGGGAGTTTGGCCTGTACTCTTGGGACGACAAGGCGAAGGAAGATCGTGTCGTCAAGGAGAACGACCACGCCATGGACGACATCCGCTATTTCTGCTATACGATACTGGCCCCGCTGATTCGCTGGGCAGATTGGAGACGAAAGTAATGTTTGACAGACTGCTTTTCTGGCTGCGGGAGAAAGCACGGCTGCTGTTCGGTGAAAATACCACTGTCAGCGCCAGCGTGTCCTACAGCATGGAGAATGCGATCATCCTGTGGGCGCAGATGTACGATACCGGCGGACCGTGGTGCCACGGCGGCAAGAACGCTCTGCACAGCCTGAAGCTGGCCCAGAGTGTTGCATCGGAGCTGGCCCGTCTGACCACGCTTGAAATGGAATGCATTGTTTCCGGCAGTGCCCGTGCCGACAGCATCAACACCATGCTGCAGCCTTTCATTGCGGATCTGCGCACCCCGGTGGAATACGGCTGTGCGCTGGGCGGCATCCTGTTCCGGCCCTTCCTCGATGCAGAGGGACGCATCCAGATCGATGCTGTGCAGGGGGATTGCTTCTGCCCTACCCGCTTTGACAGCTCTGGCCGCATGACCGGGGCTATTTTTTATGACCATCTGGTGCGCGGCAACCGCATTTACACTCGTCTTGAAGATCACGAGTTTTCCGGCAGCACGTACAGCATCACGGTCAAGGCGTTCCGCTCAATGACCAGTACAGACCTCGGCATCGAGGTGCCGCTGACCGATGTACCGGAATGGGCCGCGATCTCGCCGCACACCGAGTTCTCCGATGTAGACCGCCCGCTCTGGGGCTATTTCAGAGTGTCCAGCGGCAATTCCACTGATCGGCACTCCCCGCTGGGCGTGAGCGTCTATGCCGCTGCTGTTGACACCATCCATGATACCGATGAACAGTATGGACGGCTGCTGTGGGAGTATGACGGCGGGCAGCTGGCCCTTGACGTTGACCAGACCGCCCTTCGGCCCGACATCAACGGCGAGAGCGTTATGCCGCAGCGTGAGCAGCGCCTTTACCGCAACTGGTTGAACGGCAGTTCCGGGGCCAATGGCCGGAACCTTTACGAGGTGTTTGCCCCTGCCCTGCGCGATGAAAGTTATCGTCGGGGGATGGATACCATGCTCAAGCGGGTGGAGTTCCAGTGCGGCCTTGCCTACGGCACCCTGTCCGACCCGCAGAACGTGGACAAGACTGCCGAGGAGATCAGGAGCAGCAAGCAGCGCAGCTACACTACCGTCAAGGATCTGCAGCGGGCGCTGGGCAATGCACTGACCGATCTGGTATACTCCATCAGCAAGCTGCTGGATGCCCAGTGGAACAGCGGCGCAGCCGTTTCCCCGCCGGGCGACTGCAACGTGACCTTTGACTTTGACGACAGTATCATCTCTGACCCCAAGGAGCGCAAGCAGATGTATTGGGGCTACGTTACAGCAGGCAAGTTCCCGTTCTGGCGGTATCTGGTGGAGTTTGAGGGCTACAGCGAGGACGATGCCAAGGCCATTGCCGCCGAAGCGGATGCCGAGAACCGCAGCCCTGAAGCCCTCACCTTCGGGGGTGCCTGATGCTGCCGCCGTCTTACCTCGACCAGATGCCGGATGCCTTTGTGCAGCTCTGGCAGCAGGTCGAAGAACAGATCCTGCAGGACGTTGCCCGGCGCATCGGCAAGATGGACAAAGTGACCGCTACTGCTAACTGGCAGCTGTGGCGCTACCAGCAGACCGAGGCGCTGCGCAACGACGTGGTGAAGCTGCTGGCGAAGTACACCGGCAAGAGCGAAACGGCCATCCGCAAGCTGCTTTTGCAGGCCGCCACCGAAGCCATGGAGCGGGAGGATGCGATCTATTACCACTACGATATGGAGCCGACCCCTTTTGAAGAGAATGCCGCCCTGAACAACCTGCTGGATGCCGGTGCGCGGCAGACCTGCGGCACATGGCAGAATCTGACCGCCACCACGGCAAACACCGTCACAGGGGCCTTTGAGCGCACGCTGGACGCTGCATGGCTCAAAGTGAGCACAGGTGCCTTTGACTACAAAACCGCCGTCAAGCAGGCTGTGGACAGCCTTGCAGACGACATGCCCATGGTCACATACCCCAGCGGGCATAAGGACAGCATCGAGGTGGCCGCGCGGCGTGCCGTGCTCACCGGTGTGAACCAGACGACTGGCAAGCTGCAGGTGGCCCGCATGGAAGAAATGGGCTGCGAATTTGTGGAGACGACCGCCCACGGCGGTGCCCGTCCTTCTCATGCAGAATGGCAGGGACGGCGCTTTCACCGGGGCGGCGCGGTGGACTACAAGGGCAGGCACTACCCGGATTTTGAAGCCGCCACCGGCTACGGCACCGGCGCAGGCCTTTGCGGCTGGAACTGCCGCCACACCTTTTTCGCGGTGTTCCCGGAGTTGGGCGACCCGCCCCAATGGACGCAGGAACAGCTGCAGGAGCTGAACGCCCGGAATATCGAGTACAACGGCAAAAAGTACACCGCCTACGAGATATCCCAGATGCAGCGTGCCCGGGAGCGGAACGTCCGCCGCTGGAAAAAGCGGTATCTGGCCGAGGATGCTGCCGGGCTGGACACCACTGACAGTGCTGTGCGCCTGAAAGCCGCCCGCCAGAGCCTGAGTGATTTCACCAAGGCCACCGGCGGCAGAGTGGACAGCGCCCGTGTCAGCGTGCCGAAGTTTGGCCGGAGCGAGGGCAGTAAGGCAAGCGCACAGGCACGGAAGGCAGAGCTTCCTGAGGCTAAAAGTACACGAGGAAGCGGCGGCGCATCTGGACAGAATGGAAAAACCGTGCGTAAAGTTTTGGGAAAGGTCGATACGACCAACACGAAACAGGTTGACGCGCTTAAAAATTCGTTCTGTTCTGGCTATGCAAAATCTGACGTTGAGCATATGATGGTCATTACAAAAGATGGCGAAGTCCATTATATGACCGACAACAATCCCAGAGGGGTTGACTGTTCGTATCTGGGTGGTAAACTGAAAGGCAGTTATAACATTCACACCCATCCACCGAAAACCACGCAATATTCTTTTAGCACAGACGCAGATATCCCCGGCGCATTCGCTGACGGTACTGCTGTCATGGAAGCGGTTGACTACAAATACCGCTATCGCTTTGTTGTACCTGAAAATATCACGTTTGAGCAGTGGGAAGCCGTGTGTGAGGAAGTTCGTGAGGAGCGAAATGCCGTAATGGAAAGCAGAGGGTATGGCTTCGATGATTATGAAGAAAATATCCAGCATGTCATTATTGACGAAACATGCCGCAGACTTGGCTTGAAGTGCTATCACAGGGAGAAGCGAACATGATTTATACTCTGGAACAGATTGACCAGCTCACAAAGGAAAGCGTCCGGCGTGAAAATTCGCTCATTGCTGAATATCGGCGTACACATACAGTCCCCGGCAGAGGGGTTATTTCTACTCCCGAAATTGATGCCGAGCGTGCAGAGCAAAAGCGTCTGTATGGGGAATACCTCAAAGCTCTTGCCAATAAGGATTAACCACCATCCACCCGGACGGTGGTTTTCTTTTGCCAATTTTTAAAAGCTCTTGACTTTTGTGTAACCAAAAGTTATAATATTTACGGTGACACAAAAGTGAGGTGATATAATGTCGCCTAGAACTGGACGACCAACAACCGAGCCTAAAACACATGAAACACGAATTCGTATGTCCGACGTTGATGTTCAGATGCTAGAAATCTGTTGCAAAGAAACCGGAATGACTAAAGCGGACGTGATTCGTCAAGGTATAAAGCTTGTGTACGAAGGTCTGAAAAAAGAATAACGCCTTGCCCGGCGACTGGAAATCTTGGGCAAAGCGTTATAAGACACCAGAGGAATTACCATCTGGTAAATCTATTATACCATTCGGTAATACCTCTTACAAGAGAAAAAAAGAGGTTTTTATCATGACAAAAGCAGAATCCGCACTCCACATGATCGAAAAAGAGCGTGAGCAAAACAATAACAATCGTCTGTTTGCGCGTGAAATCAATGCTGTCTATGAGCAGCATCCTTCCGATGCCTATGCATTCGGCATCGATATGTTCCTGCTGGGCATTGCCAAAGGCCGCCGCATGGAGAAGGCCGCACGGAAAGGTGGTGCCCGTTGATGGGAAAGTTTGTTGATTTAACTGGTCAGCGGTTCGGAAGGCTCGTTGTTAAGGAGCGTGCAGAAAATGATAAGACTCATCACACACGATGGGTTTGTGTTTGTGACTGTGGCAATTATGTGACGGTATCACAAGCGAATCTATCTTCCGGGAACACTCAAAGCTGTGGATGCTTTCGCAAAGAAAACTCTCAGAGAAACGGAAGCAAGTCTAATTTACACCACGGACAGCATGGAACGCGGATATACCGGATTTGGGCCAATATGCTCTCCCGATGCAGGAATCCAAAAGTTCGCTCATATAAAGACTATGGTGACAGAGGAATTAAAGTTTATGATGAATGGCTGATTTTTGAAAATTTTTACAAGTGGGCCATTCAATCTGGCTACAAAGAAAATCTGACGATTGACAGAATCGATGTGGATGGAGATTATTCTCCATCAAATTGTAGATGGGCAACTACAAAAGAACAAGCAAGAAACAAGAGGACTTCAAGAATTATCACCTATAATGGAAACGAAAAGGTTCTGCAAGACTGGGCTCATGAATACAGCATAAATCCTTCCACCCTAAGAGCAAGAATTGAGAGCGGGTGGAATATAGAAGATGCTCTTAGGAAGCCCATAAAATAATGATTAGAAGAAGCTCACGGTGTGGGCTTCTTCTTTTTATCTTCATTTACATCTATGCCGTTTTAGCTCATGTTGGCAGAGCACCGGACTTTTAATCCGGGGGTGGCGGGTTCAACTCCCGCAAGCGGCACCACAGCGGAAGGCGGCGCGTACCCCGTCTTGTCCCGTGCGGAATGAGAACCGCGATACTAAACAGAAGGGACCCATCCACCCCACAGACAAAAGAAAGGAGCACATCGCAAGTGAAACGCGAAGATGTGAGCAAGATCATTCCGGGTATCACCTCGGACCAGCTGGACAGCATCATGAACCTGCACGGCGCGGATATCACGGCCAAGGTGAACGAGATCACCACCCTCAAGGCCGAGAAAACCACCCTGACCGAACAGCTGTCCACTGCAAACAGCAAACTGGAAGGCTACGACCCGGAGTGGAAGGCCAAGGCCGAACAGGCCAAGACCGATGCTGCCGCGCAGGTCGCTGCCCTCAAAAAGGGCTACGCTCTGGAACGCAAGGCATCCGGCCTGAAGTTTTCCAGCGAGAGCGCCCGCAAGGCATTTCTGACAGATGCCAAGGCCCAGAATTTTGCCATGAAGGACGGCGAGATTCTGGGCTTTGATGATTATGTCAAGGCTTTCAAAGAGAGTGATCCCAGTGCCATTCTGCCGGACGGCGGCATGGCACGTTTTTCCGCATCGGCGACCGGCGCACCCGGCCAGCCCGCAAACGCACATGAGGCCGCAAACGCTGCGTTCCGCGCAGCGTTCGGCCAGAAAGGTTGATTCTTATGGCTATTGATGCAATCGCCCGCAATAAGGCTGAGGCCCTGATCCGGGAGCAGCTGGTGAACACCATCCAGCAGGACGTGCCCAAAAGCTCCACCGTCATGCAGCTGGGCACCCGCCTTGCCAATATGACCTCTAACCAGACCAAGATCCCCGTGCTGTCCATGCTGCCGCTGGCTTACTGGGTCAACGGTGACACCGGCATGAAAAAGACCAGCAAGCAGGAATGGGACAACGTGTATATGACCGCTGCAGAGCTGGCTGTCATCGTGCCCGTGCCCGAAGCTGTGCTGGCAGATTCCAGCTTTGACATCATGGGCGAGGTACAGCCCCGCGTCCGGGAAGCCATGGGCGCAAAGATCGACAACGCCATCCTGTTCGGCGGCGAGCGCCCCACCGAGTGGACGACCGATGTTCTGACCCTTGCGGCCAAGAACAAGGTGACCGGCCCCATTGACTACGCAAAGCTGCTGGGCAAAGACGGTCTGTTCTCCAAGGTGGAAGCTGGCGGCTTTGGTGTGGATGCCGTGGTCGGCGATCTGACCGCAAAGGCAGAACTGCGCGGCCTTGTGGATACCACGGGCCGTCCCCTGTTCCGTTCCGATATGCAGGGTGCCACCACCTACGCGCTGGACGGCGCACCGATGTACTTCCCGGAGAACGGCGGCTTTGATGCTTCTAAGGCACAGCTGATCGCTGGCAACTTCAAGAAGCTGGTGTACTCCATCCGTCAGGATGTCACCGTGAAGCTGCTGGATCAGGGCGTTATTCAGGATCCTTCCACCAAGGAGATCGTTTACAACCTCGCCCAGCAGGATATGGTGGCCCTGCGTGTGGTCATGCGCATGGGCTGGGCACTGCCGAACCCTGCCACCCGCCTGAATGCTGACCGCTCCAAAGTCCCGTTCGCATTCCTGACCGCCGCTGCCGTCGCAGCATAAGGAGGTCCCATGCTCTACTGCACCTATGACCAGTATGCGGCGGCGGGCGGCACGGTGCCGGAAACGGCCTTCGGGGTGCTGTGCAGCCGGGCTTCCCGCATGATCGATGCCGCCACCTTTGGCCGGGCCGAGAGCCACGCCGCCGGGTGCGAGGCCTGCCGGGAAGCGCTGGCGGATGCCTGCGGGCAGATCGTCGGCCTGCTGGCCGCTGCGTCTGCGGCGGGCGCTGTGCCGGGCGCTGCCAGCGTCTCCAACGACGGCTACAGCGTCACCTTTGGCAGCAATGCAAGTGTGACCGCGGCCACCCGGCAGGAAGCCTATGAGATCATCCGCACCGCGCTGGGCAGTGACCCGCACGGCCTGCTGTACAGGGGGATTTTGTGATGCAGACAGCCGTTACTGTGGTGAACCTCATCCACGACACCGCCACCGAGACGGACAGGCCGGTGTGCTGGGTGTTCCCGGGGTGCAGCTGGCGGGAATGCCGCTCCACCTCCGGCTCCGGCACCGCCAAGGACCCGGAGCGCACCACCCACATCCGCATCCCGGCCAGCGTGTGCACCATGGGCTACCTGCCCTATGCCCAGTGGGCGGCGCTGTCTGCAGCGGAAAAGACCAAGCACTGGACCCTGAAACGCGGCTGGAAGCTGGTGCAGGGCGCGGTGCCTGCCTTGACCGAAGCCGAGTATGCCAAACTCGAAAAAACGCACCTGTGCTGCACGGCAGCGGCTGTCTCGGACGACCGGGAGCCGCTGCTGCCCCACTGGCACGTGGAAGGGAGCTGAGACTGTGAGCAAGCCCATTTTTGAACAGCCTGCCGGATATCGCTTCCGGGCAGACGGTGTGCAGATGTCTCTGGACTGGCAGACAAATTTCGGCGCAGAGAAAACCGCTGCTTTGCAGAAAGCACAGTTCGCCACCGCGCAGAAAGCCGCCGCTCTCATCGACCAGTACGTGCCCTTCGATACCGGCATATTGAAAAACAGCGTGAATCAAGCCAGCAAGTTTGACGAAGGCTTGCTGGTCTATAACACGCCTTATGCACGCAGGCAGTTCTATCTTCACCCTGAAGGCGAATGTCTGCACGGTGAAAATGGGCTGCGCGGCTCTTACTGGGGACAGCGTGCTTTGGCCGATTACGGTGAAGCCATTGCCTACATTGCCACACAGGCCGTCACCACATTCTGGGGAGGGATGGGTCACTTATGAGCGAAACCGTAAAGCCCACCATTGCCGCCCTGCGGGCATGGCTCAAGACCTGCCAGCTGATCGCCGATGAGCAGGAAGCCACCGGTGCAGCATTCCGCATTGCCGGGCTGGAAGAAGAATCCACTGCCTTTTCCATCGAGGATAGCCCCGGTGATCCCATCATCACCGAGTACATCTCCGGCTGGGAAATGGCGAAGAATTACCTCTTTCTCAGCCGCCGGGAGTACAGCGAGGTGGATGCCGTCAGCATCCAGAACAGCGGCTTTTTCGAGCAGCTCACCGAGTGGGTCATGCAGCAGGATGCCCGCCATAACCTGCCCGACCTCTCGGCCTGTGGCGGGAATAAAACCCCCACCGGCATTGCCGTGACGAACAGCGGCTACATCGTCACAAACAGCGCGGGCAGCTGTAAGATGCAGCTGCAAATGCGTCTGACCTACTACATGCCCAAATGAAAGGAGTTTTGATATGACTGTATCTGAAGCCATTACCAAGTCCGGCATCACGCCCAGCGCGTCGTATACCGGCATTGAGACGGCCAACGATTTTGTGCTGGCGTTCCAGATCGAGAGCACCCAGACCAAGGAAAGCCAGTGGATCGTCTGCGCCGACCATGTGAAGGAGCATTCCGGCTCCCTGAACGCCACCACCGAGGATGCTCAGTACATCCGTACCGGCAACGTCACCGAAAAGACCGGCACCCAGCGCACCCTTACCGTCAACGGCGACCGCTGCGTGGGCGATGCTTTTCAGGATTTTGTGCTGAGCCACAAGATCGTATACGGTACCGGAAGTGATGTGATCGTGCCCTACATCTATTTCAGCCTGCGCACCGGCAAGGGCGAGAAAGGCAGCGCTGCCATCATCGTCACCAGCGATGTGGGCGGTGCAGCCGGTTCCAAGGCCACCTTTGCCTGCGACGTGAAGGCCATCGGCACGCCGGACGAGTTTGACTACAACCCCGCCACCCAGTCCGCTGAGCCTGCCAAGGCCGTCAAGGGCTGATTTTTTTTCAAACACAGTCCCCGCTCCGAACCGGAACGGGGATCTTTTATGCCGTGAACAAAGCTTATTCCTCCGGGGCAGAACCGGGGCACGGCCCAAGAAAGGAGCCAGAACATGGTTATTTGTGGACAGGAATTTGAGTTTTCCCTGATGAACGCCAACGACCTTGACCGCTTTGAGGACGCCAACGAGCGGATGCAGCGCAGGAGCGCCGAGGAAGCAGAGCAGTTCCAGCGCGGCGGCGTCCGTCTGGGCGACCATGCACGTGCACAGGCACGCATTGCCATGGACTGCATCGACGAGATCCTCGGTGCAGGCTCGTCCGACCGTCTGGGGCTTAACGAAAACTATATGGCACCCATCTATGACGTGATCGAGGAACTGGGCAATGCCTTTTCCGCTGAGAAGCAGCGCTATGCCGCAAAGCCTTCCCAGCCCATGAACCGGGAGCAGCGGCGCGCAGCGGCAAAGCAGCAGCGCAAGCAGAAACCCGTGTCCCGCAGCGAGGGTTTCCACCCGCAGGTGGCAAGCCGCCCGGCGCAGCAGCCTATCACCCAGACCAACACTTTCTGGCCGGACACGGAAATCGGGACCCGCCGCAAGACCGACCAGCTGATCGATGCCCGGCAGGCTGTGAATGCCCTGCGGGACGACCCCGATGCCATGCAGCAGCTGGCAGAGTACGCTCTGCAGCTGGCATCCGAGCGCCATGTCTGACCTGCTGCTGGACGCGCTGCCCACTCGGTGGCACGGACACGAGATCATCCCGGATTTTCGGCCCATGGTCTGGCTGGTCAACACCTATGTGCGCGGCCAGACAGGAGATGATCCCATCGGTTTTGCGGTCAGCGCCCTCTGGCGTTTTTACAAAGACCCACACTGTTTTCTGAACGACCCTCAGAAGATCATCGACGCCTACGGGTACATGATCGAGTTTTATAAGGCGGGCGAAAAAGCAGCCGAAAGCGCCGCGGCTGAAAGCAGTACCGCGCCCTCTTCCGGTCTTGCCTTCGACTACCAGTGTGATGCCGGTTACATCGTGGCGGCGTTCCAGCAGGCCTACGGCATCGACCTGACCCGCGAAAAGGTGCACTGGTTCCGGTTTCGTGCGCTGTTCGCGGCCCTGCCGGAAGATACCCTCATGGCAAAGATCATGAGCTGGCGCACCATGGACCTGTCCGAGTACGATGGCAGTATGCGTGCCCACTATGCCGACCTGCAGGAGCGCTTTGCCCTGCCTGCTGAGCTGAGAGGGGGTGCAGCCCGTGTCGTGTCCGTCGAAGAGCATGACGCTGCGTTCCTTGCGCGGTTCCGGCACTAGCCGCGCCCCGGTGCCCTGCCCATACTGCGGCCGGGCGCTGCCGGTGTGGGCAGAGCCGCACGCCACAGCTGCCGGTGTGTGGGTCAAATGCAAAAATCCCGCCTGTAAGCGGGAGGTAGAGATCAAGTTATAACAGCCTGTGCCCTTGTGCCCGCGCTCTTTTGGAATGGAGAGAGGTGGACACAGTGGCAGATTTCAGCATCACCGGCAAAGTAAGGCTGAACAGCGACCCGGCGGAAAAAAGCACCAGCAAGTGGACGGTAGCCGCCGGGCAGATGATCGCGGACTTTGCAAAACAGGCTTCGTCCAAGCTGGCCGAGGTGGTCAAAAGCGGTGTGGATTACAACGCCACCATGGAAAGCTACCTGACCAACTTTAAGGTCATGCTGGGCAGCGAGGAAGCCGCCGCCACAAAGCTTTCCGAAATTCGCAAAATGGCGGCATCCACGCCCTTCTCGCTGGATGACCTGACCAGCGGCACCCAGACCCTGCTGCAGTTCGGCATTGCGGCAGACGACACCACCGGCGTGCTTCAGCGGCTGGGTGATATCTCGCTGGGCAACGCCGAAAAGCTGCAGACCCTGACCCGCGCCTACGGCAAGATGTCCTCGGCGCAGAAGGTCACGCTGGAAAACGTCAACATGATGATCGATGCGGGTTTCAACCCGCTGAACCAGATCTGTGATGCCACCGGCGAGAGCATGTCCGACCTGTACAAGCGCATTTCGGACGGCAAGGTCAGCTTCAGCGAGCTGGAAGCAGCGGTGGAAGCCGCCACCAGTCAGGGCGGGCAGTTCTACAACGGTATGCTGGAAGCCAGCCAGACCTTCAACGGCAGGCTGTCCACCCTGACCGATAACACGAAGGCTCTGCTGGGGGCACTGTCCGATTCGCTCTATTCGTCGCTGTCCGACCTGCTTCCGGTCGCAAACGATGTTGTTCTGGAACTGACGGATGCATTCACAGAGGGCGGTGTCCCTGCCATGTTGGACACCGCTGCCGAGCTGTTGGACAATTTTGCCGACGGACTGATACAGAAGATACCCGATGCTGTATCTGCTGTTTCTGACCTTCTGACTGAGCTGCTTAATTATCTGGCAGATCATCAGGATGATATTTTTGACACCGGTGTCCAGCTGCTGGAAAATCTCATCATCGGTATCACGGACAGTCTGCCCAACCTCATTACATCAGCGGCCAACCTCATTGCACGGTTTGCTGCCGCGCTCATCTCACATCTGCCGGACATCCTCAAGTGCGGTGCAGCTATGCTGACCACGCTGGTGGACGGTATCATCCGCAGCATCGAAAATCTGGCCGAAGCAGCCCTCGCCTGCATCGCAAAGCTGGTGGGTGTCTGGGACGGAAACATGGACGAGTTCGGCCATATTGGTGAGAACATCGTTCAGGGCATCATCAACGGCATTGCAGGCGTGTGGGGCAAGCTCACCTCGTGGGTGTCCGGCCTGATTGCCAACCTCGTTGGAACGGCCAGCAATGCCGCCACCACCGGCATCGCGTCCGGCGCTGCTTCTGCGGTGGCATCAGCCTACAACGGCAAAGAAATGAACCGTGACCAGCGGCATCAGGACGCACTGGCAGGCAAGGGCATCAGCAACAAGAGCTGGACTGAGCGCCAGAACGAAGCAAAGGCCGCAGCGGCCGAAAGCCAGAAAGCCGCCTCCACCATCTCCCAGTCCGCAGGCAAAGCCGCATCTGCTGTCAGCACCTCCGGCAAAAAGGCCAGCGCCAGCACCAAAGCCGTCACTGCGTCCGTAGTCAAGTCCATCTCCGACACGACCACTACCGTGAAAGACGGCATCACCCGCACGGTGGAGACGGTCAACGAGACCCTTTCCAACGGCAAACAGCAGCAGAAACAGACCATCACCGAGACTTCCCGCCAGATGGTGGGCGGTGTGCTGAAGGACATCAAAACCATCACAGAGGTGGCTGCGGACGGTACCAAGACCGTCAAGCAGACCATGGAGACAGTGCGGGAGACCGCTAAGACGGTCACCTCCACCTTCGAGACTCTGGCAGACGGGGTCAAGACCACCACCCAGACCGTCACCGAGACCCTGACCGACGGCACCGAGACCCAGAAACAGGTCATCACCGAGGTCTACGACGACGTGGTGGACGGTGCCCTCGTGACCATCGAGCGGGTCAAGACCATCGCCGCAGACGGCACCGTGCAGGTAGCCGAGACCACCAAGAAATCCGCTGCAGACACCTTTGACGGCCTGTGGAAGGAGCTGCAGACCGAAGCAGATACCGGCGTGCTGGGCACCTTCGATGATCTGTACACCGCCGTCAAGAATCAGGACTGGCTGAGCATCGGCAAGTGGGTGGCAAGCACCATCTACGGCGGTCTGACTGCCGACCAGAAAAAGCAGGTCAATGATTTTGCCCTTGGCATCGTGACTAAGCTCAACAAAGCGCTGGGCGGTGCCCGCGATCAGCTGGTGCAGGGAGCTATCGACCTTGGCGGGCAGATCGTGAACGGCCTGACCGGCGGCTTCTCTGAGGTCTGGCAGCAGGCGCAGGGCCTCGGCTCCACCCTGATAGAGATCTTCGGCGGGCTAAAAACACCGCTGAGCAATGCGGCCCTTGCCATCAGTCAGGGCCTGAGCGGCGGTCTGCTGTCCAGCTTCCCCACCATTTTTGCGGGCGTGGCCACCATGGTAGGCACTATCGGCGCAGCGTTTGAGGGAATGCTGACCGCCATTTCTGCCGCGCTGAGCGCGACTGTTTTCGGCATCCCGATGGGCCTGATCGTGGCAGCGGCAGCGGTCGCGCTGGGCGTTGCCATTGCGGCCATCGTGGGCAGCATGGGCGGCTCCAAAAAGAACGTAAGCCACGGCGGCGGTTCCTCTGGCGGCGGTTCGTCCGGCTCCGGCGGCATGGGCAGCGTGGACATCACCACCGGCACCGGTAGTCTGGAAGATGCCATCAACGCCAACACCAAGGCGCTGGAAAAGACCAACTCTGCCCTTGCCGATATGATCCGGCAGGCGGGGGCGCTGGTGCTTTCCGACAACATGCGTCTGGGCAGCACCGTGGCTGCATCCGGCACAGCACAGGTGGTGTCCGCCGCCCGCAGCTACCACCGCGAGGGCGATACCACCATCAATCAGTACATCCAGAGCAAGGCTCAGACCGCCGCCGACCTTGCCCGCGAGACCCGCTGGGAAGCCGACAAGGCCAAGGCCCGCAAACGATGAAAGGAGGACACTGTGCTATTTAAGGACCATCTCAAAATCGTGACTGATGCCGGTGCCGTCCTGCATCTGGGCTGGGACTACGATGCCCCTTACGTTCTCGACCCGCTGAACGGGGTGGATGTGGACCTGCAGACCGCGCAGGGTGTCAATCAGATTGGCGACACCGTGGAGGGTCAGAGCGTCTCCGGCGTGTCCCGCACCCTCGATGTGGTGTTCTGGGGCGCGTATGCGCTGGACAATGCCCGGGCGTTCAGCAAAAAGCTGCCCTACTTCACCAAGGGCACCCTGTACTTTGGCGACCACTATTTCACCCGGTTCGTGCTGCAGAAAACGCCCTACTTTTCCAGCTACACGCCGCAGCCGCGCTGTTCGCTCATGCTCTACAGCGAAAAGCCCTTCTGGTACGACCTCAATGCCGTCAGCAGCGTGCTGGGCGGGTACGAAAAGGCGTTCCGCTTTCCTGTCTGCTACGACAGCCACATCTACGGCATCAAACGGGACGGCACGGCGGCAGTGCTGCGCAACGAGGGCAGCCTGCCGGTGCCCTTCACGGCCACCCTGCGGTGCGACATGCCGGTGACGCATCCCAAGGTGGTGGATCTGCAGACCGGGGCCTTCATCGGCTTTGACCTGACCCTGCAGCCGGACGAGACGCTGGAAATCTACCGCAGCACCTCTGACCGGCTGGCCTGCACCCTGACCCGGGCAGGCGTGACCGAGAACATCTTTGCAAAGCTGGACGAGGACAGCACCCTCACCGAGCTGCAGCCCGGCGATAACATGCTCTCCATGCAGGCCGAGAACGGCTCCGGCTACCTGCAGGCATCCGTGAGCTTTTACCCGATGGAGGCGGGCATCCTGCCCGAACCGCTATGAGAATAGACGTTTTGGACGCAGACACCCTTGCCCGCGTGGGCTGGGTGGACGTGTGGGTGTCCCTCTATTGGGACAGTCCCTATTACTCCGAGGGCAGCTTTACCCTTGAGGTGCGCCCCACCACCGAGAACCTGCAGCTTTTGCAGGAGGGCCGCTGGCTGGTGCGCAGCGACGAGAACCCCCGCATCCCCATGCGCATCTGCGCCCGCGCCAACCAGAACGAGGACGCGAACCTTGTGGTGTCCGGCTACCCGGCAACATGGCTGCTGACAAAGCGGGTGTCTGCGGTGAGCATCAAGAACCAGAACGCCGAAGCCGCCATGCGCAGCCTTGTGAGCGCCGCAAAGCCGTGGCCCCGTTTGGAGCTGGGCACCGAGTACGGCTTTGACACCACCTTTGAAAAGCAGACCTCCGGCGGCACGGTGTTCGACTACTGCAAGACCATCGGGCAGGCCTGTGATCTGGGGTTCCGCATCGTGCTGGACGGCAAGGGCAGCAAGAAAAAGCTACTCTTCGAGTGTTTCCGGCCCACCTTCGACCCGAACCGCAGATACAGCCCCCAGTGGGGCAATCTGCTGAATTCCGGGTGGAGCTTTTCCGATACCGATTACGCCAACGTGGCCCTTGTGCAGGGCGCTGGCGAAGGTAACGAGCGCGCCACCGTCTGGGTGGGCGATGTAAACGCCACTGGCTCCGACCGGCGGGAAATGTACATCGATGCCCGGGACATCAAGCCGGAAGAGGACAAAAACGAGACCAGCACCAGCCAGAGCTATCTGGCAAAGCTGGCTGACCGGGGCGGCGAAAAGCTGCTGGCCCAGCTGCGCACCGGGTCCATCGAGTTTGACGTGGACGACGACACCCTGCAGGTGGGCGACGTGTTGAGCGCCAGCCTGCCCCAGCTGGGCTACACTGCCATGGTGCGGGTAGCCGACATCATCACCCAGAGCGAGGACAGCGGCACAACCCGCACCATCCGGCTGGGCACACCCACATGGCACAAGACCTGAAAGGAGGACTTTATGGCTGATATCATTACTTACCCCGAAAACGGCATCACCTACGATGCCGACGACGCTTCGGGTTACCTCGCCACCCGCCTGAGCGGCGTATACAGCGCCGAGGAGGATTTTGCCGTCACGGCACAGGGCGGCCTGAGCGTACAGGTGAGCGCCGGTCAGGCATGGGTGCGCCCGGCGCGGTTCAAGGGCCGCAGCATCATCATGGAGCAGCCCACCACCGTGGTGCTCACCGAAGCGGACCCTGTACGCAGCCGCATTGACCGTGTCGTTCTGCGCTACGATGCCGCCGCCAAAAAGACCAGCCTGCAGGTGCTGGAAGGTGTCCCGAATTCTGCCGGGCCTGCTGCCCCGGCCATCACCCGCACCGAGCTGATCTACGACCTCTGCCTTGCCGAGATCAAGCGCCCTGCAGGCTCCACCGCCGTTACCGCCGCCGACATCTACGACACGCGCGCAGATGAGACCGTCTGCGGCGTGATGCGGGACGGTGTGCATGGCATCCCCACCGGCACGCTGGTGCAGCAGTGGAAGGCCGTGATCGAATCCATGAGGGGTGGCAGCTTTTATACCCGTGCCGAGGTGGATGCGCTGTTGAAAAGCTTGAAAAGCGTGGATCCTTTTCCCGTGGGCAGCATCTACCAGAGCACCGCCCGTACAAGCCCTGCCGCACTGTTCGGCGGTACATGGCAGGAGATTGCGCAGAACCGGGTACTGATGGGTGCTGGCAGCGGCCACGCAGCGGGCACCACCGTGGAGGCCGGACTGCCGAACATCACAGGCTCTTTTGTCGCGGATGTAAAAAAGGGTGAACATAAGGTATCCGGCGCATTCACTGCCGGCAGCGCGATCGCAACTACGGGCGAATACAATAACTTTTCTGATGTATATAAGTTCAGTCTGGATGCGTCCAAGTCTAATGCCATCTACGGCCGCAGCGCCACCGTGCAGCCTGCCGCCTACTATGTGCACATCTGGCGGCGCGTGGCCTGAGAAAGGAGGTTTTGAGCGATGATCCCTGTGACATTTGACACTGTGGCAACATTGCAGTTTGGCAGTGAGGGTCACCCGACCAGTCTGCACTTTGCCATCCCGGAAGAGTGGAAAACCTGCAAAATCAGACTCCACCTGCGGCGCAGCGACGGTAGCTTTGTGCCCCCGATGCAGCTGGACGAAAATGGATGCGTAAAAGTAAACCGCAGTGACTCCGGCAAGACCGGCGGACAGTGGATGCTGTCGGCTGAAAGTCCTGACGGAAAAGTATCTTACTCGCGAATCGGCAAATATGTGACCCCCATGGAGGTGACACAATGAAGATCATTGACGAGAACGGCGCGGTCGTGGAAAGCCCGGACCTGACGCTTGGGTATCTGACCACCAGCACTGAAGAGATCACCCACCCCGCCGTAGAGGGCGTGGAGGAGCAGTGGCACTGGGAGACCGTGACCGAGTATCCGAACGGCGGCAAGGATGTGCAGAAGGTCATCGACGTGCCGGGCGTGCCTGCGCAGGCCGCATGGACCGAACAGGTGCCGGTGCAGAGATACATCCGTTACACGGAAGAAGAGCTGGCCGCGCAGGAAGAAGAACGCAAAAAGCAGGAAGCAAAGGACAAGCTGCCGGAGACGGTGGCGGCGCTGAATGCCGCTCTTGCCGACGCAGACGCTTTGAACCTTGACCAGGACTACCGCCTAACTCTTTTGGAGCTGGGCGTGACCGATGATGAAACCACCGCATGAACAGAAAGGAATGACTACTATGGCACTTTATAGAACCTGCAAACGTATGATCGAGCGCGGCCAGACCGCCGGTATGGAAAAGAAGCTGGATATCTTCTACGCCGCCGCCAAGCTGACCGATGAACAGTACGCAGAGCTGACCGAGATGCTGACCGAAAAGACTAGCGCCTGACCGGGCTGTGAAAGGACGTGATACATATGGCGATCAAACAGTACAGCCTGAAGAAGGACGGCGCAAAGCAGCTCTCTCCCGCGTTCCGTGTGCGGGAGTTCCGCTGCCGCGACGGCACCGACACCATCCTCATTGACGAGGGCCTTGTGGTGCTGCTGCAGTGCATACGGGAGCACTTCGGCAAGCCGGTGACCATCACCAGCGGCTACCGCACCGCTGCACACAACAGGGCTGTGGGCGGCTCTAAATCCAGCCAGCACCTGCTGGGCCGGGCCGCTGACATTCAGGTGCAGGACACCGACCCGC
>OBJF01001481.1_pt1 | contig 20651 bp, 7 predicted proteins | sample 1519091 | NCBI WGS metagenome assembly OBJF01 (sample SAMEA2452124, study PRJEB22498) | human gut metagenome | biome: human feces; feature: human gut; material: feces | place: Australia | collected 2012
TCCCTCTTTCCTTACCCACACCCGTACCCCGCTGGGGTGTTGGATAAACTCGAATAACCACCTGAACATTGTATGACCTGTTAATGCAGGGACGCTTAACGCTACACGTCCGCAGATTAGTACATATATCTCAGGTTAGTGGCGTTTTTTGAAAGGTAAATGTCAGTGCAGTTGTACCGATACACTCACGAAAATATTAATTCCTTGTCGTTGCGGAAAATGTTTTAGGCAGTGCCTGGCAATATATTTCACTTGACCGGTGTTTGTAGGGCGCCGGTTTTTTGTATTATATGCCGCATTTGCGACCGTTCGTGCCGTTATAACAACCGTTCGTGCCAAAAAGTTGAAATCACAAAGCAAATGAGTTATGATATAATTATAAAATTATAAGGGGGAGAAGTATGCTCATCTGCGGTTACGATACCGCAAACGAGGCGGAGATACTGAAAGCAAAAATAACACAGATCGCAACGGCGGCATATCGACGAATTGCCTACAGGGTATGTCAGAGGTATGAGAGCTTTGTGAATGAGTGTAAGACGGCTGACCTTATAATCGTGCTTGCCGACGGAGCGGACGGTATGGAGGGTGTTATTGCGGCAAAGAATGCCGACAGGGATACGCCTGTAATATGGCTGTCGGACGATGAGGGATTCGGGGCGCAGTCATACAGGCTTGGCTGTACCTATTTCCACAAGAAGCCGATACCGCTTGAAAAGCTGAAGGAGGCACTGCATAAGTGCAGGTGCATGGCGTAAGCACGGGTAAATCTACAGGAGGAAAAACATGAAGAAAAAATTTGTACGGCTCATAAGTGCGGTGCTGTCTGCGGCAATGACGCTGACGGCTGTACCGTTATCGGCATTTGCTGAGGGCGAGGCACATACGCATGACGGCGAGAGCAATGTCATCATGACACCGCTTGATTTCAGAGAAAAGAAGGCGGACGAAAACGGTGACGGCTGGAGCTGGGTATATGACACAAAGACGCTGACGCTTGACGGAGTGAACATTCAGGCGACAACAGAAGAGAATATGATGAGCGTCGTAACAGTCCCCGACGGTACGGAGATAGTGCTGAACGGTAACAATACTATCGTACAGACCGATACCGGCAAAAGCGATACATACGTTCTCAGTGCCGTAAATAATAAAGAGGTCAATTGTGACGGCACAATGACGATCAGCGGCGACGGTGTGCTGAATGCAGAGAACCGCTCTACAGACAGTATGGCACGCTCTCTCGGCGGATCAATAATCCTGAACGGCGGTACAGTAAACGCAACAGGTACTGTAAAGACAAATTCGCTTGAAATACATAATGACGGTGTGCTGAACGCAAATGCGACAACTGCATCTTTTGAGGGTGTGGCTGTCAATGTCAGCGGCGGCATTACTGTTGACGGCAACGGCAGTCTTACTGCAGTAGGTTGTGCTAATGAATCTACGTTAAACAGTGCAATATTGCTTACCAGTAATTTCGGTGACAAAATTTCCGTCAGCGAAAACGGCAGTATTACTGTGCCTGAAAGTAACAAAGCAAGAGTCGGAATATACTACAGCGGAAACAACGGCGACGGAATGGATGCCGAAATAAGCGGCGGTAAGGTCACTGCTTACGGTACTAAGTATGGCATTTACAAAGTAAACCTTATAATGAACGGTACAGGCTCGGTTTACACTACGGGCGGTTCATACGCTATCGGTCAAACTGTACCGACAATAGACGAGAATGAATTTGTAATAAAGGGCTCGACCGAGTTCAAGGCTTCGGAAAGTGCTGTGACAGGCGAGGTCAAGTATAACAGCGGCTATTATGAGATTGGCGGAGCGGACGCTAAGACGGTAGTTATAAAGCCTGATACTTCTCCCCGTATAATACTCGGAAAGCAGACAGGAATATTCAAGACGGAAGAGTATGAAATAATTGAAGGCATGACTGATATCAAGCTCAAGGGTACGGTTTACTTTGATATTACTCTGAAGAATATGAGCGATGAAGAGTTTGCAGACGCAAGAGGCTATTTCGGCGGCGATGAACTCGATTTATTAGCAAGCATAATCAAGACCGATTACGGCTGGGTGTGCATGGTCTGCGATACCGAGTTTTCGCTTACATACGACACTGATAATACTCTTACAATAAAGTGCGGAGATATTGTATCCAATACCGTTCAGGTAAAGTCGAATGCAAACCGTTTCAACAAGGTTACACAGGGTGACAATACAAACAGAACGGTTTTCTATACAAACACTTCGCAGGAAGAGAAGGACAATTACAAGCTTGTAAGCACCTATACGGTTGACAGTGAAAGCATAAGCTATAACTGGTACAGTACGAACAGTGCATATAGTGCAGATGAGCTCGGTGCGGCAGTATCCGGAAGCAACGGCGAATTCAAGCTTGCGGATAATATTCCTGCCGGAAATTATGTTCTGTATTGCGATATAACCTATTCAGACGGTGACAGCACAGAAACTGTTACAGAAAAATTTACATTTACATATAAAGAATGTGCACATGAAAACGGTTATTCCGACGGTAAATGCACAAACTGCGGAGCGTTATGTGATCACAGCAATATTGATATTGACACGGGTAAGTGTAACGAGTGTGGGCGTCAGTTTGTTGCTACAATCAGCACAGACGGCAGTGCGCCGACAGGCTATGACACGCTCGCAGACTGCCTTGACAGTGTTACTGCCGATACCGGAGACTATGTTAAGATCTATCAGGATATCGGCGATGCATCGGCAACTGCAACTTTAGATACTATAGATGTAAAACACAATGTTATGATCGACCTTAACGGTCACAAGCTGAACAATATCAAGCTTGGGGTCAACAAACTTGGGGTCAACAAAGACGTCACGCTTACATTAACCGGCACAGCGGGCAGTTATGTTACGCAGGTGTATGTTCGCAAAGGCGGCGGATCATTCATAATTGACAGCGAAGCAAATGTAGAATTTGATACAATTTTTGTTGAGGACAGTGCACGGCTTGCTGTAAACGATGGCGCAAAAGTAACTACAGAGCAGTTGACTGTGATAGCATCCGTGAATGATGACGGAACTACAACGACATCTGTAAAGCTCGCTACGGGAATGAAGTTAGGTGGGCTGACATATCATCGCCAAAACAATTCCGGCGCTCTGAAATTAGGCAATCTTCTTGATGTTACCCGGCAGGCACTGCGACGTGAAGATAACGGCAATTATCTTGATCTTTATAAAGAATATGGAAGTATGGGTTATTCCGTTGCGCTTACTGTTGTTGAGCATACTGACGCTGACCACAAATACAGCGATGGAACAGGCAAGTGCGAGGAGTGCGGAAAGCCCTGCGAGCATGGCGGTGATATAAACACGGACACCGGCATCTGCTCAATCTGCGGTGCGGTTGTGTCTGTCGCACTCTATACAGACAAGAACGGAAGCTTAAAGTATGTAGATACCGATGAGCTTCACTCTTTACTGAATGAATACAACGGAAGCGGTACGATAAAGCTGTTTGAGGATTATTCTAAACCAAGCGCTCAGTATGACTTATACGGAGAACTTACAATTGACTTAAACGGACGCAGATTAAATATCCGGAGTATTACTCCTTGCAAAAACGGAAAGCTTACGATCAAAAACAGCGGCAATCCGGTTATGCTCGGTTGTAATGTATATCCGACAAACGACGCTTCATACGCCGGCGGTACGCTTATAATAGACGGCGATGTAGTTTTAGACACTTCGATCTATGTATATGATTCGAGTACGGTTATATTGAAAGCCGGTGCATATCAAGCCGGACTTTACGCCAGGGACAGCAAGACATTATACGATATGCTCGGAGAGGGTAAGGCTTTCTTCAAGACTGACGGAACTCTTTTCAATGCAAATGTTAAGGAAATATCAAGCAGTGAAACGCTGACAATCAAAGACCACAGCCATACCTATGTTGACGGCGAGTGCGGCTGCGGATATGTTTGCCCTCACAGCGATGTTAACAGCGAAACGGGTAAGTGTAACGAGTGTGAATATCAGTATGCGGCTGTTATCGTAAAGGACGGGGCTGCAGCTTCTGTTTATAAGGAAACTGAGATGGAAGCGGCTTTTGAAGCGGCTGACAGTGACGCAAACACCGGCTGTACATTAAAAGTATACAAGAATTATACAGGCAGCTATAAAACACTCAGCGGTAAGTTCACGCTGTGGATCGCTGAGAAAGCCAATGTAGGTACGTTAACTGTTTCGGGAGATATAACCGTTACGGGATCGAAAAAAAATAATAGTTTTTATGGCGATTTCGATGTAGAGGACGGCGGTAAGCTGACATTTGACGAAAACTGCGGCGCTATGGGAACTGTGTTGGTAGGTGCAGGTACATTTGACTGCTATTGTTCAATCGGCATAACACTCAATATAAACGATGCCAGCAGTGACGTAATTCTTCACGGCGGATCTTTCAGAAAAATATGCTATAACGGCGGCGGGGACAGAGCAAACGCAGAAATACTGACTTTGTTGGCTGAGAACCGTATGTTTATGAAGTATCCCAATGCTGAGACGATAGACGGCTCAAAAACACTGTTGAAAGACGGTCTTGCAACTGTTTTTGTAACATCACATGAAGATCACAGTTACGACAGCACAACGGGCAAGTGTACGATTTGCGGTAAGCGGTGCGGTCATACGGATGTTGACAGCAAAACAGGTGTATGCTCTACCTGCAAATATCAGCTTACTGCGGGCATTTCGAGTGCGGGAACAGCGAAGTATTTCGATAATATAGACAACGCTTTTTCTGCGGCATTATCGGCGGAAAACAACGGCTGTACGCTGACATTGTATAAGCACTGCGAGATTACACAGAACGTAGAAATCGGCAATACAACGGTTACTGTCGATGTGAACGGATGTTCACTCGGCGGAGAGGCAGATATAAGTGTAAATAACGGTGGTGTGCTGTACCTTAAGGACAGCAGGAAAAGCACCTACTACGGATGCATAGACGCACCTTTTAGTGTAAACGGCGGTACGCTTATAAACGGTACTGCAGACGGCGGCAGTTCAGCCGCAGATGTACTCAATTTAGTCATTAACAGTGCTAAGCGTGTCGAAATATACGGCGGCATATTTGAGAATGTTTATATTGCACACGCAAGCGGTGTAGCTTTATACGGCGGAAGGTACAACACCATCTGCGGCGAGGAAAGCAACAGCACACCTGTAAACGATCTGCTTGCAAAGGGTTATGCATTTGCGACCGTACAAGAATTCACAACTCTCCCCGAAAGTATAGTTGACGGCAGTGCGAAGACGATCGGCGACGGACTTACAAATGTCATGGTTGTAGCGCATGAGCATAGATACAACGTGGAAACGGGCAAGTGTCCGTGCGGCGTTTGTGCGCTTGCTATATTTACCGAGACAACACAAAGCTCTGAAACTTATACATTTATTGAAAGCGAAACACAGTTTAAAAATATTGCGGAAAATGAGGCTGACGGTGTATTAAAGCTGACCGGCGATGTAGATTGTATTGTTAAGGGCATAATAATAAACGGCAATAAAACGATCGACATGAACGGTCATACGCTGAATGTTTCGGTCGGTACCGAGGAAATAAGCGCAGTAGCGGTTTACGGAAATGTAACCTTTGAAAACAGCGGAAGCAGCCGTGCAGTTATAAACGCCACCGGCGTTTATTCCTATGGAATGGTAACTGTAAACGGAGATATTGAATTCGATACTTTTGCAACATTTGAAGACGGCGACGCTTTGATCAATGCCGGAGTATTCAAGAGCATTTATGTTCAGGGAAGAAGTGTAATTGAAATACTGGGTAGCGGTAAGGCGCTTGCAAGTGAAAGCGGAGAAATACTGAATGCAAGCGTACAACAAATATACAGAGCAGGCGATAATATATTTGTTACGGCTCACCCGAAGCATACATACGATGATCACGGCAACTGCGCTTGCGGATATAAGTGTCTGCATGACGGCGAGGGTCAGGTAAATGAAGACAGCGCCAACAAGGTGTGCAGTGAGTGCGGTGCGAAAATTTACGCAAAGGTAACTACTGCCGACGGAAAGGTAAAGTATTTCGACGACATAACCGAGGGCTTACGGTATGCGGATAAGGCTGAAAACAAGGGCTGTGTTTTCACTCTTGTAACAACCGGTGGACTTGAGAACGATATTACATTGTCAAGCGGTCAGTTTACTATTACCGCGATCGACGACAATTATATCAACGCTTATACACGGAAGATCAATATTAAGGGTGCAGAAATTACTGTTGAGAACTGCGCTTTTAATTGCTTTGTAGGTTTATATAGCGGTTCTCTTACATACCCTGAAGGCTCGACCTCCGTTTGCATTAACGGTATTAGTGTATTTGGCGGTACTTTAAATATCAGTGACGGCGTAAGTGAAAACTTCGGTGCTAATAAATTTACTATATCAGACACTGCAACGGACGCAAAGGTGACTATAGGCGGCGGTATTTACGGTGAGATCAAACTCGGACAGTATACGTTTAAGGATATACTGGCAAGCGGCACTCGCTTAATAAGCGTTGAATACTCGCAGGAGACTGATGAGATAATAGCTACTAATGAATTATTATACAGCATTGTTTCCGAACAAAACACCTTGGGCGTTGATGATGACAAAGACTATCGGTTTGTCAAGTGCGACCATAAGAATGAGGACGGCAGTTATGCCTTTAATGACAGCGGTATATGCAAATACTGTAACTCTGAGTTTGCCGCAAGCGTAAGCTATACGGCTGACGGCGGCGAAAAGACAGAGCTGTTCAGCAATATATGCGACGCTTTTGACAAGGCTAATGGGGTAGGTACGGCTACTATAACGCTGTGCAGGGATATTGCAGACAGTGAAATTGCACATGAAATAAATGTTACGGGCAATCTAACGCTTGCACTGAACGGCAAAACATTGGGTGCTACGGATAAAGCAAAAAAAATATATATTTGCGGCAGCACGCTTACCGTGAATGGAAACGGTAAAGTATGGAGCGCAATTGAAGCTAAGCCGGACTCGAAATTAACCATTACAAACGGCGAATACTACGATGTGTATGCCCTTTCAGACAGTGAAGTGGTAATCCTGGATGGTATAATAGACTGCTTATCCGTTTATGGTACGTGTAAAGCAGAGGTCAGCGGCGGTAAATTCAAGTATTTGTTTATGTACAACGGCAAGGCAATCGAATCTGTACTGGCAGACGGTTATGCGTATAAAAATGCTGACGGCACTTGGCTTTCGATTGATGAGCGTGAAAAAGATAGCTATTTGGGCGGTTCTATAGGAGCGTTATCCGTAGAAGAAGCGCCGATAAAGAGCGCAAGTATTGCGTGGGTAGGCGAAGAAGCGCCTGTTATATACCGTAACGGAGAGAAATATTTATACGTCGATATTACATACGAATTGGCGGTCGGTTCAAGGGGTGCAACCTATTCGGATTTTGTAAACGGCAATAATCGCATTAAAGATTATAATTTGTACAATAAATATATGGTACACTGTTATGAAATCGGTAAGCTTGCGGCTAAAGACGGCGAGGTTGAATATTACATTGTACTTAAGTGCAACGGATACGAATATAAGTCGAATGTGCTTAAGCTTACACTTGCGACCTGCTCACACCCGAAGGATAGCTTTTCATACGAAAACGACGGTTTTGTAATCTGCGGTATATGTGATGCATTGATAGAAGCCGAGGTAGTAGATGCTGACGGCAAGTCGTTAGGCTATGCGGATATAGAGAGTGCCATAAAGCTGGCACAGGAGAACGAGGGCAGCACTGTAAAGCTGATGTCGGAAGGAGTATCTGAGTCCGTTACCGTGACAGGCGGCAGGTTTACTGTTGACTTTAACGGTAAGAAGGTATTTTATCAGTTCGATGTCAACGGCGGTGACGTGACTTTCACTTCTTCGGTAAAACAAGCCGATGTAGAAACTCTGATAAGCGGAATCGAAGTAAACGGAACTGACGCTAAGGTTACAATTGACGGTAAAATCAAGCTGGGAAGTGTAACATTAACAAGCGGTGCGCTTGCAGTAAACAGTGCCGAGAGTTATATTAAAGAACTGTCAATAAATGGCGGAAAGACTGTTGTAAACGGTGCAAATATTGATGCACTGAAAGCTAACGGCGGAGACACGGTCATCAATTATGTTACAGCCGATTCTTTAAGCGTGAATATCAACGGGTCCGGTAGCATCTCTATCGTAACCGGCGAGTTCGGCAGCACCACTTGCAAAACAGACAGCGGTTATACTTTAGGTATGGCAATTGCGAGTGGAAGCGTAGTTTTCGGCAATAATATAAATGGCTTTACTGTTTACACATACGATGCTATTCAGACCATGACCAAAACCGATAGAATTTTTGTTGAAAAGTGCAGCCATAAGGACGGAAACGGCAGTTATGTGCTTGATGGTAATCCCTGTCCTTACTGCAATGAGGAAATCGTTGCAACTGTAAGCTATACGGCAAACGGCGGCGAAGAGACGGATCTGTTCAGCGATATTTATGACGCTTTTGACAAGGCTAATGAGATAGGTACGGCTACTGTAACGCTGCAGAAGAACATCACGGACGATATTACAGATACGATAGCTGTTACAGGCAATGTTACGCTTGAACTTAACGGTAAAAGGCTCTCACAACCCGGTACTGATGTATGGTATTCCATAGAAGTAACGAGCGGTAAGCTGACCGTTAACGGCAGTGGCTTAATAAAACGTGTTGCCGTTTGCAACGGCAGCGATGCGGAAATCAACGGTGGTACTTTCTCTGACTTCATAATTAAAGACGGCGGTAACGCTGTAATTAAAGGCGGTCAATTCTACAGCTTACAGGTTTCAGGCGAAGGCAGAAACGTAGGACAGCTTCTTGCGGACGGCTATGCCTATTGGAGTTTTATCGATTCCGGCATCTGGTCTACTATTGCAGAGCGTGAAAAGCAGGATATAGCTAATGTAGAAGTAAGGACAGCGCCGATAAAGAGCGCAACGGCGACAGCAAATAAGACTGTGCTGTACCGCAACGGCGGAGGTGCACGGCAGATCTTATTTAACTTCAATGTTAATACAAGCGACGGATACACGATAAGCGATGCCAATAAGGTCACAGTCGGTTTATATGTAGGCGATACCTTAATAAGAGAGCTCGACTTCGTCGGAAATTCATATACGTTTGCAAATGCAGATGAAATTTCCGATACTGACGGCACTGTAAAGGCACATCTTGTTATCAAGCTGAACGGATATGAGTATGTGACGAATGATGTCGAGTTTGAAATGGCGACCTGTACGCATCCGTATGACGCATTAACGACAGACGAGTATGATTACTATCGTTGTTCGTTATGTGATGCCAGCATAAATGCGATACTTGTTAAAACAAACGGCGACAAGGCATGCTATACCGACAATGTGCCCGAAGCATTTGAATCAGCACAGCTTGAGGAGAACAACGGCTGTACATTAGAATTATACAGAGGTGTGAACAGAGACTGTGAGATCACACAGGGCAGCTTTACCGTTTTATTCAAGAAAACGGGAAGTGCATCTGCTGTGATCAAAGTAAGCGGCGGAAATGTCAAGTTCACGGGAGATGACGGCTGTACATTGTCGAAGTATCCGGGAAGCTCTGTGGGATATCTCATAGCTGTAACGGGCGGCACGGTAACGTTTGATAATATAACTATCGACGATGACAGTATCAGCGTAAGCGGCGGCAAGACTGTTATAAACGGCGGTACTTATAATAAGCTGAGCGTCAGCGGAGGTACGGTCACTATAAACAGCGGTACATTCAGCAGCATAGATGTAAGCGCAGAGGGCAAGGCACTGAAAGATCTGCTCGGCGAGAACAAGGCGTTTGCGACAAGCGACGGAAAGCTGTTTGACGCAAGCAAGGTTTCGGAAAGCGATAATTCACTTACGGTAATCGACCACAGCAAGCATGAGTATGACGAAACAGGAAGGTGCGGCTGCGGTTATCAGTGCCCGCATGATGACGTTGATACCAAAGCAGGCGTGTGCAGAGAGTGTAACACAAAGATATACGCTGCAATCACTGTAAAGAGTGAGACCGGAACAACGGTAAAATACTTTACAAAACTTACGGAAGCATTTGAGTTTGCGGCAAAGAACGAAAACAAGGGCTGTACGCTGAAAATGCTCAGAGATTTCTTCGATAGAAATACTGACATTAACGTAAACGGCGGAAAACTTACTGTCGATATGAACGGCTTTGGTGTCTATATCAATAGCTTTAACGGATCCGGAACCCAAATCACTATACGCAGTGACAGTAAGTGTACTTTTGGGGTTGAAAATGGATTTAGCATGGACGGCGGCACTGTTACTTTCTCGGGAGAGGTCAGCGTAGTTTGCCAGAATGTGAAATTAAATGCCACATACTTCTCCTCCTATGTTGAAACGCTGAAAATTGACACGCTGATTTTAGAAGACGGTGTTCTGCTTAAACAGCTGGCAAGTATCACGAATGCTAATATCGCTAATATAGACTGCTCAAGTGAAATTTATCTTTATCAAATTTTAGCGAGCGGCAGCCGTGTCGATTCTCAGCTGTACAGCGCTCTGAAAGCAAACGCTTCGTCAAACTTCGATAACGTAAGAATAATAAGATGCGACCACCCGGACGGTGTGGGCAGAGATAACCGTTGCATATACTGCAATTCATTGATCGCTGCAAGCGTAAGCTATACCGAGAACGGAGCGGAAAAGACAGAATATTTTGTTAAGGAAGATCTGGGAAAGGCGTTTGCCAAGGCAAACAGCGTTGCAAGTGCAACAATAACAATGCTGATGTCTTCCGTTTATGATACAGACTACCTCCCTGTTACAGGTGATGTTACACTTATTGCAAATGGCGATAACGCCATCTTGTATAATACAGTAAAGGTCGCCGATGGCGGTAAGCTGACACTTAGAGGCAACGCCAATATTTTCGCTGTAATTGCCGAGCCGGGCTCCAGGTTGACTGCCGAAGAAGCCACAAGAATCGCATATCTCACCGTAAACGGCGGAGATGTTAAGCTCAGCGGCGGACAATATGATAACATTACGGTAAAAGATGGCAAGATAACAGATATTCTGGCTGACGGCTATGCGTATAAGAAAACAGAGGGCGGTGCATGGCTGACGCTTAAAGAACGTGAGGTGTCGGAAGCAAGCGGTGTTACCGTTGCTAAGGCGCCGATAGTAAAAGCAACGCTTAGCACAGAAATAAACAAGCTGTATCGCAACAGCAACGCAAACCCCACGCTGAAGTTCAACCTTGCTCTTGCTCACGGCTCGAACCTGAACGACTCGTATGTAAGTAAGAGATACGGTATAAACTCCTATGTAAGCGGAGATATAATTTATAGCAGCTTAAGCGCACTTATAAAGGACGCTAAATTGTCGGCAGACGAAATAATTGATAAGGCGGGCGACAGCGATGCTGCCAAGATATACTTCGTAGTTACTACCGGTGACGGCTATGAAATAAAGTCGAACACTGTAAGCATAGACCTTGTTGACTGTGATCATTCTCAGGTGGTCGATCCTACAGCGGACAAGGAAACCGCAGGTAATATTACCGAGCCGACATATTGCGAGATATGCGAGAGCAAGTTCAATGCAAAGATAACAAAGGGCGACGATGTCAGGTATTATAACAATCTTGACGAGGCTGCGAAAGACGCTCAGAAGAGCGAAAACGAGGGCTGTACCTTATATCCGCTTTATAACAAGAACGGATACGGCGGTCAGTTAGTCATAACCGAAGGTAACTTCACGCTCAAGTACGCAGTTCGTACAGCGTTCTCACGTCCGATCATCATAAACGGCAAGGCAAAGCTGACGGTTACGGGACGTTGTTCGGTGACAGCGTTTGAGAATCAAGACGCATTCATAGTGCAGGGCGGTGATGTCACATTTGACGGGCTTGCTACAGGCAGCAATGTGACCATAAACGGCGGAAATGTTACAATGGCCGCAAACAATATAAATTGCCTTACTATAAACGGCGGTAATGTATCCATTTCGTCAGGTGGGTTTGCCGAAATCGTAACTACGGTCAGTGATAAGGTGATAGCCGATTATATCGATCCCGGCTTCTGGGTACAGGACAGAGGAACAAAAGAGTGGATAGATATATACAGCCTTAATAAGGCAACGGCATCATCGACAAACGGACTTACGGTACGGTTGTGTCCGATGCAGATAATCAAGCCGATTGATACTGTATATTACACCAACGGCTATTATCCAGACGGTATACCGTCACTTCAAATAAGTGCAGTGCCGTGGTATTCAGGCGAGGTCGACGCAAAAGTTGCTTATCAGTGGATCGCCATTGATGAAAACGGCTACGAAACAGTGATAGAGGGCGCTACAGACAGAAAGCTGTCGCTCGAAAATCTCACAACGGGCAGGTACTACTGCCGTCTTACCTACAGCAATGCTGCAACGGCGGGAGTTTCGATGAAGTCGGACGTTGTAACGGCTACGATAACCGAATGTGAGCATTCCGGAGGAGAGGCTACCTGCACCAAAAAGGCAAAGTGTGAAATATGCGGAGCGGAGTATGGTGAACCTCTCGGTCACGACTATGTTGTAATCAAAGTAGTTGAGCCTGACTATTTCAACAAAGGCTACAGCGTATTTGAATGCACAAGATGCGAGGATACGTATCTCGGAAACTATGTTCCCGTAAAGCCTATTCCCGATGTGGAAGAAATAGCGGTTGAAAAGACGACATACAATGAAGTCGATATAAGCTGGAAGGATATAAGCGACGTTGACGGATTCAATGTCGAATGCTATGTCGGCGATCAGTGGAAGAAGATCGACTGCAGTGCTGAGGGCGACAGAGCAGTGGCAAAGCTGAGCGGTCTTTCGGCAGGCCTTAAATATAAGGTAAGGATAGTGGCTTATGCAGGAAGTGTCATCGGCAAGTACAGATATTTCTATGTAGATACAGTTCCTTCTCCCGTATGGAATATAAATACGGTGAAGGCTACCGATGAAACGGTAAGAATAAGCTGGAACAGAAACACCAGAGCGGACGGCTACAAGGTAGAGTGGTACATTGATAATCAGTGGTCTGTAAAGACTGTTACCGGCAACAATAATATAGCGGCGGTTATAGACGGACTTTGTGCAGGAACACGATATAAAGTAAGGGTAAGCGCATATAAGGGCGACCTTTACAGCCCGTATACATACGGCTATATCAATACGCTCCCGTCAAAAGTTACTGGTATTACGCAGACAGTCACATCTTCTTCGTTTACGCTTAAATGGGATAAGAACGAAAGTGCAGACGGTTATACTGTTCAGTACTATGCAGACGGTAAGTGGAACGAAAAGTCGCTCGTCGGCAATGACAAAACTACCGTTACAATAGGCTCGCTTAAGGGCTACAAAACCTACAAGGTCAGAATAAAGGCTTATAAGGGTGAGCTTCAGAGTACATTCGACGACATCTATATCACTACCGCTCCGACAAAGGTCGACGGTCTTAAGGTAAAGAGCGCAGTTGACTCAAAGGCAGTAGTTATATGGAATGCGGATGCAACCGCTGACGGATATAACGTAGGATATTATATCGGCGGTAAGTGGGTCGAAAAGACCATAACCGATAATAAGACAGCAATGGCTGAACTTGACGGACTTACACCTTACAGCACATATAAGGTAAGGGTAAGAGCGTATAAGGGCAATCTGTACGGCGATTACAGCTATACTACGGTTACTGCAGTGCTTTCACCGGTAACCAATATCAAGGTTGTATCGGCAAAAAGCAACTCGATAACCGTTAAGTGGGGTAAAAACGCAAGTGCAGACGGATATAAGGTTGAAATTTACAAAGGCGGCAAGTGGGTCAAAAAGACGTTAAAGGGCAGTACGAATGCTACTGTCACTATTGGCGGACTCAGGGCCGGAAGCGTGTATAAGGTAAGGATTGCGTCTTATAAGGGTGCAAATACAAGCACTTTTACTTATGCGAATGTGAATACAGCCAAATAAGCTGACAGTAAAAAAGAGAACACCGGGCGACCGGTGTTCTTTTTTGTGTATCGGATGCGTTTTTACTATAAGAACAAACTGAGCCGTAAGCAAGAGTGCTTACGGCTGTAGTTTGTTTATTGCTTTTTATGATGCCGCCGTTTCGCTGTCCTGCGGTAAGCAGAATTTCGAAAAAGGCGAATCCGGTGCGGCTCACGGCCGCCGCTTACTTGAAGTATCTGTGCAGCAGACCCTCGAAAGCCTTGCCGTGACGGGCCTCGTCCTTAGCCATCTCGTGAACTGTGTCGTGGATAGCGTCAAGATTCAACTGCTTTGCTCTCTTTGCAAGGTCGAGCTTGCCCTGTGTAGCGCCGTGCTCTGCGGCAACTCTCTTTTCAAGGTTTTCCTTAGTCGATGCGCTTACAACATCGCCTAAAAGCTCTGCAAACTTTGCTGCGTGTTCAGCCTCTTCCCAAGCTGCCTTTTCGTAGTAAAGGCCTACCTCGGGGTAACCTTCTCTGTGAGCGGCTCTTGCCATAGCGAGATACATACCTACCTCTGTGCATTCGCCCTCAAAGTTTGCCTTTAAACCTGCAAGAATCTCTTCATCCTCAACTGCCTTTGCAATGCCTACCTTGTGCTCGTCTGCAAATACAAGCTTTTCGCTTTCCTTAAGCTCTATGAACTTGCTGCCGGGAACCTTGCACTGGGGGCAGAACTCGGGAGGTGTATCTCCCTCATGAACGTAACCGCATACCGGACATACCCACTTTTTCATAGTAAATTACCTATCCTTTCATAGTGATAAAATCAATATTTTCTTATTGTTTTTAGCGAAATCAGTAACGTTTACTGATTTGTTGGTTTTATTATAACCGATACTTCGGCGTTTGTCAAGAGGTTTTTGAAAATTTTTTTGTAAAAATTAGGTTAGTTATGGCTTACTTTGGTGGTTGAGGTTTTGGAAGGGTTGGTGAGGGGCAGTGGTTGCGAACGATCCCTCAGTCTTGCGACAGATAGGGTTGAGCGGATATTAACGTTGATTAAATCGCATAATGTTGCAATTTATAATAAGAAAAAGTCTTGTCGCAATCCAGCTCCCTTTGGCAAGGGAGCCAAGAATGTTTGCGATTTGCTACATTTTGCGAAACCAGCAAAGTGTTTATAAGCCAAGTTTGGTGTTTGCAGTTTATATGCGGTTGTGATGAATTGTAGGAATATTCGTAGGGTGAGTGTCTGTGTGTGCTTTTTGGTTTCGCATCCGTGCGAAACTTTGGGCACACACTTAAGGCATCCTTGCCTTGCTTGCCCCTCCCGAAACATCATTGCAATTATCAAAAATCAAGTTAATATATAAAAATGAAAATTTGATTGCAATCCGCTATTGATGATTGATAGATTAAAAACGCTGAGAAAATCAATAACTACGATGCAACGGGAGGGGCAAGCCCCTCGCCCTACGAAAAGTGGGTGGGATAGTGCGGTTTTGGAAGTTTAGGGCGGCGAGGGGGATTACCGTTTTCAGCCGAATAAATGCCTTTTGTGCCTTTTTATTGCAATTGCCGAGAAAAACGATTATAATTAATATGTGAGAATATGGTTATAATTACGGCTAAGAGAAAAGGAGAGCTTATGAGAAAAACAAGTGAAAAGATATTACGGGCACTGCTTGCGGTATCGGTGCTTACAACGGCTGTGCTATCGAGCGGCTGCCTTGACGATGAGGAGGAGATTTCCGACAGCACGGCAAGCGACAACAGGCAGACGAGCGACGGCGGCAATGCGGAAAGCAGTGAAGGCAGTGATAATAAATATGACGGGAATGTTACGGGCAGTCGTGCGTCAAAGCTGACGTTCAGCGGTTCGGACGGGATAAGCATTACGAGAAAACAGCGTGAAGCCGAAAAGCCTATGGGCGAGGACGGCACACAGACGGTCTTTGTATATATGTGCGGAAGCGACCTTGAAAGCGAGAACGGGCTTGCGAGCGGCGACATTGAGGAAATGATTGCAGGGTCAAAAAGCGAGAACGTGAAGTTCGTCATTCAGACGGGCGGTGCGGGAGCGTGGGCTGATACATACGGCATCTCTGCCGAAAAGACACAGCGTTATGTTGTAACGGGCGGAGAAATAAGCCTTATCGAAGAAAAAGAATCTGTCAATATGGGCAAGGAGGATGTGCTTGTCGATTTTCTCAGCTGGGGTATAGAAAACTATGCGGCGGCTAAAATGGGGCTTATCTTCTGGAACCACGGCGGAGGAAGTATAAGCGGCGTGTGCTTCGACGAGCTTAACGAGAACGATTCGCTGTCGCTTGAGGAGATAGACACTGCGCTTACCTCGATATATGATAAGATGACGGATAAGTTTGCGTTCATCGGCTTTGACGCTTGCCTTATGGCAACGGTCGAAACGGCGAATATGCTTGTTCCGCACGCAGACTATATGTTTGCATCGGAAGAAACAGAGCCGGGATACGGCTGGGATTATACCGAGATAGCAGGCTTTATGGAAAGTAATCCTACAGCGGATACAGCCGAACTCGGAAAGACGGTCGCTGACAGCTTTATGGCATCGTGCGAGGCTATCGGCGCAGGCGGCGAGGCTACGCTTTCGATAACGGATCTCAGCCGAATAGACGAACTTGTAAAGGCAGTGAATGACGCCGCCGAGGAAATGAACGATATTTCTTCCGACCCTGCACTGCTTGCAAATGCGGTAAGAAGCATCTATACCGTAAGAGCATACGGCAGTAACAACGATACAGAGGGATATACCAACATGGTGGATCTCGGCTCTATGATAGCGGCTACGGTATCGGGTGACAAGGCGGACAAGGTCATGTCGGCACTTGAAAAGGCGGTAGTGTATAACATCTGCGGCGAGGACAAGGACGGCTCAACGGGGCTTTCGACCTACTATCCGTTCGGCGTTTCAGGCTCTGCCGAGCTTGCCACATTCGGCAAGGTGTGCGTAAGTCCGTACTATATGACGTTTGTTGACAGAATCGCATACGGCGCACAAAACGGCAGTACGGACGGGTACAGCGGTGAAAAAACATGGCTTGCGGACGGTGCGGTGTACTGGAGCGACGGGGATTATTCCGACTACGAGAGCAACTGGGAGCATTACAACAACAAGACCGACAACATGGGCTTCTGCGGTGATAAGAGCAGTGTGCAGATAGATGTCGGCCCTGTGCTTGACGATGAGGGAACGTTCTACTTCAATGTTACGGACGATACTATAAACAACCTTGCGAGCGTAAACTGCTCGGTTTACCGTGTTGACGAAGAAACGGGTGAGCTTATCGAATTCGGCGTTGACCAGAGCACGAAGGTTGATTTCTCATCAGGACTTGTCGAGGATAATTTCAGCGGGCAGTGGTATATGATTGAGAATAATCTTATCCCTATGTTCATAGTGGAGAAGAACGGAAACAGCTCGGTTTACACATCACCTATAAAGCTCAACGGCAAGGAAACGAATCTGCGTATAGCTATGACGCAGGACGGCAATGCGTATGACATAACGGCGCTTGGAACATGGGACGGCGTAAACGAAAACGGCGAGTCGGCAAGGAGTGTTGTTCCGCTTAAAGAGGGCGATGTCATAGTGCCGATATTCAATACTTACGACAGCGAGGGTAACTTTGCAGGCAAAGCCGAGGGCGATGAATGCACCTACAGCGGCGACAATATGATAGAGTTTGTCAATCTGCCTGCAGGCGACTACAGATACAGCTTTGTTATAAACGACATTTACGGAAATGTGTGCTATACCGGCTTCACGGTATTTACGACAGACGATGACGGGAATGTGTTCTTTACGCCGGAAGAGTAGTAAAAACAGCAAGCTGTATCGATCACGCATTTTTCTTTTACAAAAAAAACTAAGAGGAGAACCCCTATGCCAAACCGGATCATCACAGATATTTCAGATTATATCTTTGTGTCAGGAGAACCTCAAAAGGTCGATGCGATTTTTCTGCCGGGCGGCTCACACCCCGAACAGCCCGAATATGCCGCAGAATTATACCGACAAGGTTTGACTGATTGGATAGTCCCGTCAGGAGGAGTAAGCGTTAAAGAGGAAAAATGGCACGGCGTCCGCTCAAAAGCGGAAATTTATAGTGGCGATTACCGGTCAGACTGCGAGTTTTTTACAGATGTACTCGTAAAAAACGGCGTTCCGCAGACTGCGATCATTGAAGAAAGCAAGTCGGGGCATACCCGTGATAACGCATTTCTCTCTCGTAAAGCCGTTGATGAAAAGGGCATAGTGATAAAAAGCGGTATAATTGTTTGTAAAGCCTTTCATGCTCGCCGATGCTTAATGCTGTATCAAATGGCTTTCCCGAATGTTGATATGACGGTCTGCCCCGTACATTGCTATAACATCACCAAAGAAAACTGGTATACGACCGAAAAAGGAACCGATCGAGTGCTCGGTGAGCTTGCACGGTGCGGAAATCAGTTTGTCGGCGATCTCAAGACTTATCTTGATCTGATATGAAAATACTGTGCTGCCTTCAGTAAAAACAGCAAGCCGTATCAAGTTTCGGCTTTCTCGTTTGTGATAAAATGAATACAGTCGAAAAGATGGAAGAAAGCTGTACGGGAGAAAAACAGATGAACGGGATAAACGAATGGTATATGAATATTCAGAATATTGTTGACGACATAGACAGGTGTATCAGAAGCGGCGAGGACGAAAGGCTGACACTCGGCAGGCTGTCGCAGACGCTTGGCTACTCGGAATACTATGTTTCAAGGAAATTCAGCGAGATATCGGGAATGAAGCTCAGGGATTATATGAGATACCGCAGGCTTGCTTTTGCGCTGAGGGAACTGAGAGATACCGACAAGGGCATACTTGACATAGCACTTGACTACGGCTTTACATCTCACGAGGCGTTCACAAGGGCATTCAAAGCGGCATACGGAATTACTCCGAGCGCTTACCGCTCACACCCTGTACCGGTAATTCTCCGCACGGCTATAAGACCTTTCGACTGCTATCTTTTAGGCATAGGAGGAACAGGTATGGCACAGACAAACAGTGATATTAAGGTGTATTTCGTAACGATACCGGCTCATAAATTCCTGCATATCAGAAACTATGAAAGTATAGGGTATTACGACTTTTGGGAAAAGCAGAGACGTATTCCCGGACAGGACTGCGAAACTTATGCGGACTGCTTGACAGTATCAAGGGTAAGCTCGACGATATGGGCGGTAATGAGGCGAACAGCGGAAGCGGTCAGGTGATGGCGTACATAAACGAGCCTGAGGGAAGAATATGCAGCTGGGGCATTCCGCTGGCTGAGGCTTACGGTGTAAGGCTTCCTGCCGACTACAGCGGAGAGATACCAAGGCAGATGCAGATTATGGACGTGCCTGAGGGCGAGTATATCGTATTTGAACACGGACCGTTTGACTTTCAGACCGAAAACAGTGCGGTTGAAGCAAAGATAGAACAGGCTATGAAGGACTTTGACTATGAAAAGTCGGGCTACGAGCTTGACAAAACGCAGGGCAGGATATTTTACTTCTATCACGACTGCAGGAGATACTGGAAGTATATAAGGCCTGTGAGGAAAACCGGATAAACGGAAAACCGTCTTTTAAACAAGGCGGTTCTTCGGATTATGCAGGGCGATGCACTTGACACAGACTTGATTTTGTGTTATATTATAGATACAAAAAGAGGGAAACGACAGACGGTCGCTCCCAAAATTAAGGCATGAAATAACCGTTAAGTTGGTAGCTTGGGCGGTTATTTCTTTTTATTTGTAAAATTTATAACAAAAGAAATGATACTGAATATCATAACGGTAAATCCCGTTAGGAAAATACCAATCTGAATTAAGTTGTCCAGAGTTATGTACACAGCTTCACCTCCTTTCAAAGTGCTTTCGCACTTCGGGAGATGAATTGACCGCCTGACGTCCAAGGTTTCCCTCGTGAATATTTTAGCATATTATCGGGGGAAATGCAACTTGTCCGGACTTGACACCGACTTGATTTTATGTTATATTATAGATACAAAAAGAGGGAAACGACAGACGGTCGCTCCCAATAGAAGTTAAAGTTATAACCGCTTTAGTTGGTAGCTAGGGGCGGTTATTTCTTTTTATTAAAAGAAATGATTGTGAATATCATAACTGTGAAAGCAGTGAGAAATATTCCTATCTGTATCAAATCACTTAGCGTTATGTACACAGCTTCACCTCCTTTCAAAGTGCTTTCGCACTTACGGGAGATAGAACTGCTTTTTATAGTTTCGACATTTAAATCCGCCGTCAAAAAAAGTGTAGCATACATTATGTTGTTAAAAGGCGGAACAGAGAACCGGGGCACCCGGTCGCCTGACGTCCAAGGTTTCCCTCGTGAATATTTTAGCATATTATCGGGGGAAATGCAACTTGTCCGGACTTGACACCGACTTGATTTTATGTTATATTATAGATACAAAAAGAGGGAAACGACAGACGGTCGCTCCCAATAGAAGTTAAAGTTATAACCGCTTTAGTTGGTAGCTAGGGGCGGTTATTTCTTTTTATTTGTAAAATTTATAACAAAAGAAATGATACTGAA
>OBJF01001494.1_pt1 | contig 20450 bp, 17 predicted proteins | sample 1519091 | NCBI WGS metagenome assembly OBJF01 (sample SAMEA2452124, study PRJEB22498) | human gut metagenome | biome: human feces; feature: human gut; material: feces | place: Australia | collected 2012
GATTGCAGGAATGATTTTTCAAACACGCTCTAAGACAATCGATGTTCTAACAGCCTCCAAAAGGATACTCCCTTTCCCGGGAAGAAAAGGAGGTGCACTTGCAGCAGGCACCTCCATAATAGTATTATATGTATTTTTCAAAGATTCATTCACTTCGCAAGTTTTTCGCTTTTTTTCGTAACGCAGCACCGGCAGTAATTAGACGCCGATAAGATCCAGAGAAAAGCAGGAATGATAATAGCAAGAACGCCCGTATTCCATACCATATGAAGCAGCATGGCTACCAATGTGCAAAAAGGAAGTACCTTTCCAGTCAGCAGATAAGTCTTATAGCTTGCTTCGTAAATTTCTTCCTTCTCTGCTTCGTCACAGCTTGCAAGCCACTGCTCCTGAAAGTTTATAGAAGTAGGATCACCTTTCTTATCCGGATAAATTCTCTGAACCAGCTTTATATAGCGAATCTGCCACATACCAAAATATCCAACCATTCCCACAAACACAACCAGTCCTGCTAAGAACATCCATATCTCACCGTCACTCTGGCTCTCAATATATTTCATAGAGTATCCTGGTGAAATAAGCAGCATCATAAGAACAGTTCCCACTGTACTCGCAATCATCCCCCAGCTGGAGGACACTTCAATATGATACTGCAATTCATGATATTCTTCATCCTCTGCATCCTGTATCTGGCTTCCCATTCTCTTCATCTTTCCAAAATGGATCTCACAGATCATAATACAGATCGCACCGCAGATACATTCCAGCAGCACTGTATGATCACGTACAGCCAAAAGAAATGCATTCATCCCATGCCCAATAGCTGCTATAGAATTCTCCCCAGTGTATGATGTAACAAAGCCAAAAATTCCTCCAACAACACCACCAGCCAGCATAATCAGTACCATTTTTAAATAGGAATTCATTTTCTTCTTAGATTTTCCCTTATTCATCTTCTCCATCCTCCGTATAAGTAAAAATATCTTCCACTGTCACCTGACAGATCTTCGCCAGCTTCAAAGCCAGCGTCACTGAAGGTGAATAGTCTCCCCTCTCAATCAGGCTGATCGTCTGTCTGGACACACCAGCCAGTTTCCCCATGTCCGCCTGATTGATTCCAAGCCTGGCACGATATTCCTTCAATCGATTCTCCAGCGCCATTTCAAAGGCTCCTTTCTCATTCGTAGTGTATTCATTTTTTTGAAATGACTTATTTCATTGTCATTATGACAAGTTTATTTGTCATTCCTTGTATTTGCATAATATCATTGACAACTTTACTTGTCAACAGGTTTTTTATATTTTCCCAAAACAACCTTGCAATCCTGTTATATCTCTACTGAAAACCGCTTTTCCAGTCTTTCTTCTGACATTATGCAAAAATATTTTCGAAATTTTCTATATTTTCCATCTATTCAACAGCTCTCACAATTGATATAATATTTTCAACAAATATGACAGCCGGGCTGGCATGTCAACTTGAAAGGAGAATCACAATGGCAGACGAAAAGAACATTGGTACCCCAGCAGAAGAGGAAATCGAGATCATCACCCTCACCGACGAAAACGGGGAAGACATGGATTTTGAGTTCCTGGACCTTGTTGAGTATGAAGGAAAGCGCTACGCAGTTCTTCTCCCACCTGTAGAGGACGTGGAAGGTGAGGACGAGAACGAAGATGAAGAAGTACTGATTCTTCAGGTTGAGGACGACGGAAATGAAGAAAACGAGAGCTATGTTTTCGTTGATGACGATGACATTCTCACCGCTGTTTTTGACATTTTCAAAGAGAAATTTAAAGACGAATTCGACTTCGCAGAAGAGTAAATTCACAAAAAGCTTTTAAGCAGCTGTACTCTATACAGTGTAAAAAGTTCCATCCCCCAACTTTTGACAAGATGTATGTCAGGATTTATGGGCGATTGTCGGAATAATTTTTTAAAACAGAATCTTGAGCAATAGAAAAAAGGTACCTGAAACCATTTCAAAGTACCTTTTTTCTGTCATTTTATTCTCATTTATAGCTTAAAATCAACCTACAATGCTTTTTTAGTGAATCTTTTTTAATTTTCACCTATTTTTTCACCAAAACTCCAGCCCTGATTTACGCCAGACATTCATCCAAAATCTCCGCCATTTCATCGATATCCGCCTTGGTAATCACAAGCGGAGGCACAATACGAAGCACGTCGCTTCCTGCAGAAATAACCAGCAGTTTCTTCTCCAGAGCCTTCTTAACAATCTCTCCTACAGGTCGTCCTGCAATGACGATTCCCTGCATGAATCCCATACCTCTTCTTGCTGCAGCACACTCATGTTTTTCCACAAGTTCATCCAGTTTTTTTTCAAGATATGGGGTTAATTCCTGTACATGAGTAAGGATCATATCCTTCTCATAAATGTCAAAAACCTTGCTTACAGCCGCACATACAAACGGATTTCCGCCATAAGTTGTACCATGGTCTCCCGGCTTCAAAGAAGCCTGTGCAACCTTCTTACTCAACACAAATGCACCAACAGGAACACCGCATCCAAGCGCTTTTGCACAGGTCATAATATCCGGCTGTACACCGTATGCCTGCCATGCAAAATAATATCCGGAACGTCCCATTCCGCACTGGATTTCATCCAGAATAAGGAGAATATCTTTCTCATCACACAGTGCGCGAACGCCCTCCAGAAACTCTCTTTCCGCTGGATAAATACCGCCTTCTCCCTGTACAGTCTCCATAATAATTGCACATGTTTTATCTGTAACCTGGGCTTTTACACTCTCAAGATCATTGAAATCAGCAAATTTCACACCACCCATGAGCGGCTCAAAAGGCTCACGGTAATGTGCATTTCCAGTGACAGAAAGTGCTCCAATAGATCTGCCATGGAAAGAATGATTCATGGCAATGATCTCATGATCTGCATGTCCGTCACGTTCATAAGCATACTTTTTCGCAGCCTTTAATGCACCTTCAATAGCCTCTGTACCACTGTTTGTAAAGAAAGCCTTGTCCATGCGGCTTGCATTTACCAGCTTTGCGCCAGCTTCGATAATTGGCTCATTGTAATACAAATTAGAAATATGAGTCAGCTTATCAATCTGTTCTTTCAGCGCTTCATCATATCCAGGATAATGATATCCAAGCGAATTTACAGCAATTCCTGCTGCAAAATCCAGATATTTGGAGCCTTCAGAATCAAAAAGGTGCACACCCTCTCCACGTTCAAAAACAACAGGAAAACGATTATATGTATGAAGAATACTGGACTCCGCTTCTTCCATCTGATTATTCATGTTCATGGTAATATTTCTCTCCATCCTCTCTTAAAATAGCAGTTCCGATACCTTTGTTTGTAAAGATTTCCAACAGTAAACTATGAGGAATTCTTCCATCAAGAATATGAACCCGGTTAACACCATGCTCAATTGCTTCAATACAGTTATTCAGCTTCGGAATCATTCCGCCGCCAACATATCCATCCTCGATCAGTTTTCTGGCATCCTGAATATGAAGCTCAGAAATCAGAGATGACGGATCATCTTTATCCCTATAAACTCCCTCAATATCAGAAAGAAATGCAAGCTTCTCTGCATGTACAGCCTCTGCAATTGCGCAGGCTGCATCATCTGCATTAATGTTATAGCTGTCATAATTATCATCAAATCCGATTGGAAAAACAATCGGAAGAAAATCTTTTTCCAGCAGATCATAAAGAATTTTCGGGTTTACTTCTGTAATATCCCCTACAAATCCAATATCCTCTCCATTGGAATATTTCTTCTTACATTTCAGCAATCCACCGTCTTTTCCACTGATACCAACAGCCTGTACGCCAAGGGATTCCACATGGGAAACAAGTTCTTTGTTTACTTTGGCAAGGACCATTTCTGCTATTTCCATTGTCTGGGAATCTGTTACCCGAAGACCATTGATAAACTTAGCCTCCATGCCTACTTTTCCAACCCATTTGCTGATTTCCTTGCCGCCACCATGTACGATAATTGGCTTAAATCCAACCAGTTTCAGGAGAACTGCATCCTTAATTACATTCGCCTTCAATTTTTCATCCAGCATAGCACTTCCGCCATACTTTATTACAACAATTTTACGGTTAAAACGCTGTATGTAAGGAAGCGCCTCAATCAGTACCTCTGCCTTATCAAGATATTTCTGATTTACCATTTTTTCTCTTAACCTTTCTTTCCTATATCTTTATGTTACAAAAGTCCTACAACTGCATGCCTTTCAGTCTTCCTCTGGCATCTAATTTACACACTCTCAAGCTTTAATATCAAGAACGATAATCTGCATTAATTTTCACATAATCATAAGTAAGATCACAGCCCCATGCAGTTGCTTTTGCGTCACCCATCTTCACATCTGCAATAGCTGTTACCTCATCCTCAGACAGGATTCTGGTTGCCTCTGCTTCATCATATCCTGTTGAAACACCGTTCTCAATAATCTTTAATTTTCCTGCGCGGCTCTCAAAATACAGGTCAACTTTTTCCGGATCAAACTGCACTCCAGAGTATCCCATAGCGCACAAAATCCGTCCCCAGTTTGCATCGTGACCATAAATTGCAGCCTTTGTAAGAGAAGAAGTTACTACGGATTTGCTAAGCGTAACTGCATCTTCTTTTGTCTTAGCGCCCACAATTTTCACTTCAAAAAGTGCAGTCGCGCCCTCTCCGTCACCTGCAATTTTCTTTGATAAACAGGTATTAATATAATTCAAAGCCTCCATAAATTTATCAAAATCAGCACCCTCTTCTGTGATCTCAGGGTTGCCTGCCATGCCGTTTGCAAGGAGCAGAACAGTGTCATTTGTGGAAGTATCGCCATCTACAGAAACCATATTAAAGGTATCTTTAATATTTGCACTTAGTGCTTTTTGAAGCATTTCCTTGGAAATTGCAGCATCTGTTGTGACAAATCCAAGCATGGTACACATATTCGGATGGATCATTCCGGATCCCTTGCACATACCGCCAACTGTTACTGTTTTTCCACCAATTTCGATCTGTACAGCAACCTCTTTTTTTACGGTATCTGTAGTCATGATAGCCTTGGCTGCCTCTGTTCCGGCCTCTAAAGAACCGTCAAGCTTCGGAGCCATAGCCTTTACACCATTTACAATTCTATCAATCGGAATCTGCATTCCAATCACGCCTGTAGATGCAACCAGCACGCTAGCTGCAGGGATTCCAAGTATCTCAGAAGCTGCATCAGCAGTCGCCTTACAATAGCCATATCCTTCTGCTCCGGTACATGCATTTGCAATACCGCTGTTGCAGATCACAGCCTGTGCAGATGGGTGATTATAGACCACATTCTGATCCCATTTTACCGGAGCTGCCTTCACCACATTTGTTGTAAAAGTGCCAGCTGCAACACATGGAACTTCACTGTAAACCATGGCCATATCTGTACGGCCTTTGTATTTAATTTCTGCTGCTGCCGCAGCTGCTTTAAACCCCTTTGCTGCGGTAACACCACCTGTAATTATTTCCATATTGATACTCCTCCTTTGCCCGATCAGGCAAATTATATGTTTATTTTTCAATGTAACTCAGTCCTGAAATCAGGCCCGGAGCCTGTCTCCAATTTCACTTTTACGGATACATCGGAACCTGTAATAATCCTTCCGCTTCATCAAACCCAAACATCAGATTCATATTCTGAACTGCCTGTCCGGCAGCACCTTTTACCAGGTTGTCAATAGCTCCCATCATGATGATTCTGTGGGTTCTCGGATCGATCTTGAAATTCACATCCACGTAATTACTGCCCTCTACCCACTTTGTCTGCGGACACACATCCTTATCCAGAACCCTCACAAATGTCTCATTCTCATAGCATGCATCATAAGCAGCTTTTACTTCTTCGTAGGTCACATCCTTTGTCAGGGAAGCGTATGCTGTAACCAGAATGCCTCTGTTCATTGGAACAAGATGCGGGGTAAAATTAATGGTCACTTCCTGTCCGCAGGCATATCCTAACTGGTCTTCGATCTCTGGTGTATGTCTGTGTGTGGCAACACCGTAAGCCTTGATATTTTCATTTACTTCACAATAAAGATTATCAACCTTAGCCCCTCTTCCAGCACCCGTCGTTCCGGATTTAGCATCAATAATAATCGTGTTCGGATCAATCATTCCGGCCTTTAACAATGGGTAAATAGAAAGTGTAGAACAAGTTGGATAGCATCCCGGATTCGCGATCAGACGGGCTTTTTTGATGTCCTCACGGTTAATCTCACATAATCCGTACACAGCTTCATCAATAAACTGAGGGGATTTGTGCTCAATTCCGTACCATTTTTCATATTTCTTCACATCTTTAATACGGAAGTCTGCACTTAAATCAATTACTTTCGCTCTGGAAAGGATTCCCTCATTTACAAGAGAAGCACAGAGCCCCTGCGGTGTTGCAGTGAAAATCACATCAACCTCATCTGCCAGAGCTTCCATGTTATCGTCCATACATTTTGCATCTACCAGCTTAAAAAAGTTCTGATAAATTCCTGCATATTTTTTATCAATGTAGCTTCTGGATCCATACCATGCTACTTCCACATTTTTATGTCCCAGAAGGAGACGTACAATTTCATTTCCCGCATAACCGGTTGCTCCAATAATTCCAGCTTTTATCATTTTAGTGTCCTCCATTATTATGGTGTCAAAAGCATGCTTTTTCAAACAGGCTCTAGAACTCATACTTGTTACTCTGTTCACTGGCAACAATGTCCGTTTTGTGAACGGAGTGAACAGTAACATGTGCTTTATAAACAATGATGAATGAATTATACATCTTCTTTGCATATTATGCAATAGTCATTTTTTCCTTATTTTCCATTCAATCTATCTTTTTTTGTGCATTTCAACGCGTATTTACCTATTATATGATGCATTTTTATGCAAAGTTTTTATAAATTTTTTTCAAATTTACTATTGCATATTTATGAGTATTGTTGTATATTATTCTTTGTGAATAACGTACAGAACGTAAGAGCCGTTATCACGATGAATATTTATTCAAAATTTAATATGCTTTATAACCCTATCTGTTTCAGAGGGATAAAAGAAAAGAGGTAAATATTATGAAAAAAAAAGTTGTACTTGCATATTCAGGCGGACTTGATACCACAGCATTGATTCCGTGGCTGAAAGAAACATTTGATTATGATGTTGTCTGCTGCTGCGTTAACTGCGGACAGGGAAATGAGCTGGACGGACTTGAGGAAAGAGCAAAGCTTTCCGGAGCTTCCAAATTATATATTGAGGATATCGTAGATGACTTCTGCGACAACTATATTATGCCGTGTGTTGAGGCAGGTGCTGTATATGAGCACAAATATCTTCTTGGTACTTCCATGGCACGTCCTGCTATTGCCAAGAAACTGGTTGAGATCGCAAGAAAAGAGAACGCTGTTGCAATCTGTCACGGCGCAACTGGTAAAGGAAATGACCAGATCCGTTTTGAGCTTGGAATCAAAGCTCTTGCACCAGACATCAAGATCATTGCTCCATGGCGTATGACAGACGTTTGGACCATGCAGTCCCGTGAAGACGAGATCGCGTTCTGCCAGGCTCATGGTATCAACCTTCCATTCGATGCAAAACACAGCTACAGCCGTGACCGTAACCTGTGGCACATCAGCCATGAGGGACTTGAGCTTGAGGATCCGGCGCAGGCTCCAAACTATGATGATATGTTAGTACTCAGCGTAACACCTGAGAAAGCTCCGGATAAAGAGACCGAAATCACCATGACATTTGAGGCAGGTGTTCCAAAGACCTTAAATGGAAAGGCAATGAAAGTTTCCGAGATCATCACAGAACTGAACAAGCTTGGCGGCGAGAACGGAATCGGCATTATCGATATCGTTGAGAACCGTGTTGTAGGTATGAAATCCCGTGGTGTTTATGAGACTCCTGGTGGAACAATCCTTATGGAAGCACATGAACAGCTTGAGGAGCTGATCCTTGATCGTGAAACTCTGGAAACCAAGAAGAAACTTGGCAGCCAGCTGGCTCAGGTTGTTTACGAAGGAAAATGGTTCACACCACTTCGTGAGGCAATCCAAGCATTCGTAGAGTCCACACAGAAATATGTAACTGGTGAAGTAAAATTCAAACTTTATAAAGGCAACATCATCAAAGCCGGAACCACTTCTCCATACAGCCTTTACAATGAATCTCTTGCTTCCTTCACAACAGGTGATATGTACGATCACCATGATGCAGACGGATTCATCACTCTGTTCGGTCTGCCGCTGAAAGTTCGTGCAATGAAGCTTGCAGAAGTAGAAAGTCAGAAACAGACCAACGACTGATCTTCATAAAAATAAGCAAAAAATATCTCCGGAAGTTCTTAATCCTCCCGGAGATGTTTTTTTGCAGCTTTTTTATTTTATGTAAACCAATTATTTTCCAGCGCTTATTTTATTTAGCAACCAGCGCTCATTAAAAATTTTCTCAACTGATTTTTACCTTCTTCTGCTCCAGCCTCTCAGACACCCATTCCTTAAACAATGTATAAATTACAGACACCAACGGAATAAAAATCAGCATTCCCACAATTCCCATAAGATTTCCGCCCAGAGTCACTGCAACCAGTACCCAGATTGCCGGCAGTCCCACAGAGTTTCCAACTACGTGAGGATAGATCAGATTTCCCTCAATCTGCTGCAGGATCAAGAACAATACCAGAAATGCCAAAGCCTTCAGAGGACTTACCATCAAAATCAGGAAAAATCCCACCCAGCATCCAATAATTCCGCCAAACACAGGAATCAGCGCAGTAAAACTGATCAGCACTCCGATCAGCATTGCATATGGAAATCTTCCGATTGTCATGGAAACAAAGAACATGCTTCCCAGGATCACTGCCTCTATGCACTGCCCGGTAATAAAGCTTGAAAACACCTTACTTGCCAGTGTACAAACATGTCCCAGATATTCCACTGTTTTCACAGGTAAGATCGCATAAGCCGCTTTCAGGACCTGCCTGCCCAGCTTCTCTTTCTGAAGGAGCACATAACAGGAAAACACAAAACCAATTGCAAAATTCATAGCCATGCTCACCAGTCCCATAGTCACGGTAATAGTGGAGGATACCAGATTGTCCGCCCCACTTCTCAAAACGCTCACAATAGAATCAATAATTTTCTGCGGATCAATTTCTATGGTAGATGCCCATTTCACAATTTCAGAATCACTCTGGAAGGTATCTGTCAGCCATTTCTGAACTAACGGAATATCTTCTTCCACCTTTTTCACAACATTTACCAGAGTTCTTCCAAGCTCCGGTGCCACAATCAGTACTACAACAAGAATCGCCAGCACCACCAGAACAATGGAAAAGATCAGGCTCACCGGTCTTGCAAATTTTGCTGCTGCACGTCCCCTCCTGTCTTCTTTTTCCTTTGCTTTTCCAAAAACATGCCGCTCAATAAATGCCATAGGTACATTCAGCACAAACGCCATAGCTCCACCCAACACAAATGGCAGAAGAAGTCCCCACACAATTTTCACATACTTCAGCACCACATCCAGATTCTGCACTCCCAGATACAGAAGCACTGAAAAAGCGATCAGCCACCTTATCTTTTTCATATTTTCCTTATTTAATTCCACTATTTTCACCCTCTTCCTTTCTCAGTACACTTTTGTTCTGCATATCTTACCACAAAATCCACTTTTTGACCAGTTATCCCTTTCTTTTTCCCACCTCTTTTAATTCAACGTGTTACTGTTCCCGCCTTGACCAGTAACACGTTTCGCGATGCAAAAGAATCATGCTTTGCATGATTTCGCGCCGCAATTCTCTGGTTTTCTGTGAACTTTATTGACACTTTTCCACGTTAACGCTATAATATTGATTAAATATCGTTTGCTCTAGAGCGTGTTTGAAAAAGGCTTTCTGCAAGATGTGCGTCACAACTTGTGGGAGATTTTTTTATAATTATATTGTGGGGTTTTTCCCCGGCGAAAAGGAGGTATCTTCACTAAATGAAACAGATATCAGGCAATAAGCTGCTGGTAAAAGCACTGAAAGAAGAAGGTGTTGAGTACGTTTTCGGTTATCCCGGAGCATGTACCATTGATATCAGCGATGAATTATACAAACAGGATGATGTCACCGTAATCCTTCCACGTCACGAGCAGGCACTGGTTCACGCAGCCGATGCTTACGCACGTACCACTGGAAAAGTTGGCGTATGTCTTGTAACAAGCGGTCCTGGTGCTACCAACCTTGTCACAGGCCTTGCTACAGCCAATTACGACAGCGTTCCTCTGGTGTGCTTCACCGGTCAGGTAGCACGTCATCTGATTGGAAACGATGCATTCCAGGAAGTTGATATTGTAGGAATTACCCGCAGTATTACCAAGTATGGAGTCACTGTACGCAACCGTGAAGATCTTGGACGTATCATCAAGGAAGCCTTCTATATTGCACGTACCGGACGCCCTGGACCGGTTCTTATTGACCTGCCCAAGGATGTAATGGCTGAACTTGGCAGTGCAGAATATCCAAAGAGCGTAAATATCCGCGGCTACAAGCCAAACACCAGTGTCCACATCGGACAGCTGAAACGTGCGATCAAAACACTTTCCAATGCAAAGAAGCCTCTCTTCCTGGCAGGCGGCGGAATCAATATTTCCCATGCCAATAAGGTATTCCAGGAAGTAGTGGAAAAGACCGGTGTTCCGGTTGTAACTACTATTATGGGACGAGGTGCAATTCCTACCAACCATCCGCTTTTTATCGGAAACCTTGGCATGCACGGTGCCTATGCAGCCAATATGGCTGTAAGCAACTGTGACGTACTTTTTTCCATTGGAACACGTTTTAACGACCGAATCACAGGAAAGCTTCATGAATTTGCCCCTAATGCCCAGATTATCCATATTGACATTGACACGGCCTCTATTTCCAGAAACATCCAGGTAGATATTCCAATCGTTGCAGATGCAAAAGATGCCCTTGCAAAAATGTCCGAATACGTTTCCGACTATGCCAGCAAAAAATGGAACAGTGAGATAAACAGCTGGAAGCAGGAACATCCTCTTGTAATGCGTCCAAATGACAGATTAAGTCCGGTTGACATCATTAACCAGATCAACTGCCAGTTTGAAGAAGCCATCATTGTCACGGATGTCGGACAACACCAGATGCTGGTTTCCCAGTATGCTGAGATCACACCAGGCAAACAGCTTGTTATGTCCGGAGGACTTGGCACCATGGGATACGGTTTTCCCGGTGGTGTAGGCGCAAAGATCGGTAATCCGGACAAACCGGTTATTGTTATTTCCGGCGACGGTGGAATGCAGATGAATATTCAGGAATTTGCCACAGCTGTTCTGGAAGAGCTTCCACTGATCCTTTGTGTATTTAATAACGAATATCTTGGTATGGTTCGTCAGTGGCAGAAGCTTTTCTATGGCAAACGCTACAGCATGACCAATCTTCGCTCCGGTGCCCTTTCCCGCCGTACAAATGGCGAGGAATACCCGAAATATACACCGGATTTTGTAAAGCTGGCAGAAAGCTACGGTGCCAAAGGGATCCGGGTTTTCAATAAAAATGAGGTTGCCGCAGCCTTTGAAGAAGCAAAGAAAAATACCAAAGTTCCGACTCTGATCGAGTTCATCATTGATCCTGAAGAAATGGTTTATCCGATGGTAAAGCCTGGCGGAACACTGGAAGATTTAATTATGGATTGTTAATTAACAGGAGGTTTATCCAATGGCAGATAAAGGCATGAAAAAAAGATGGATTTCCCTCTACGTAGAAAACCAGGTAGGTGTTCTGTCCAAGATTTCCGGACTTTTCTCCGGCAAAAGCTATAACCTGGACAGCCTCACCGTTGGTACTACAGAGGATCCTACCGTTTCCCGAATGACCATCGGAACTGTAAGCGACGATGAAACGTTCGAACAGATCAAGAAACAGCTGAACCGAATGGTAGAAGTCATCAAAGTTATTGATTTCACCAATATGTTCGTCCGCATGAAAGAGATTCTTTACATCAAGGTTTTTAACTGCTCTTCTGAGGACAAAGTTGAATTATTCCAGATTGCTGAGACTTTCAAAGCCAGAGTCATTGATTACGGTAAAGACAGCCTGCTTCTGGAATTCGTACAGACAGCGACCAAAAATGATGCAGTTGTCAAACTGATCAAAGAAGAATTCGGCCGCATCGAAGTAGTCCGAGGTGGAAGTGTAGGAATTGAATCCATCAGCATGATGGAAAGATAATTTAAACGATGATGCCCCTCCTGTTAAAGGAGGGCATTTTTGTAAATTTTACGAGGGGATAATCCATTATGAAAAAACAACAAATACCATTAAAAAATTCACTGATTCTCCTTTTGACAGCAACGATCTGGGGAATCGCCTTTGTAGCACAAAGTGAGGGCGGTGAAGCTGTCGGCCCTCTCACTTTCAATGCCACAAGAAACATTATCGGTTCTCTGGTGCTGATCCCGGTTATTTTACTGCTCAATAAAATAAATCCACAGAGCAATTCAGCTGATTTCACAGAATCCGACAGACAGCCAATGGCATCCAGCGGTTCAAATCCATTTTCCCGCAACAAAACCTTAATTGCCGGCGGCATAATCTGCGGTATCTGCCTGTGTCTTGCTTCCAACTTCCAACAGTTTGGCCTCCAGTACACCTCCGTTGGAAAAGCAGGTTTTCTCACTGCATGCTACATTATCATCGTCCCGATCCTTGGACTTTTTATGAAAAAGAAATGCAGTCCTTTTATCTGGGTTGCGGTTGTAATGGCACTGATTGGTCTCTATCTGCTTTGCATCACAGACGGCTTTTCCATTGGAAAGGGAGACTTTCTGGTCCTGATCTGTGCTTTCCTGTTTTCCCTGCACATTCTGGTCATTGATTACTTTTCACCAAAGACAGATGGAGTAAAAATGTCTTGCATCCAGTTTCTGGTCTGCGGAATCCTCACTGCTATCCCAGCCATAATTCTGGAGCATCCCAATCTTTCTTCATTCAGTGGTGCCTGGGGCGCTACTCTCTATGCCGGCGTTATGTCCTGCGGTGTCGCCTACACCCTCCAGATCGTGGGCCAGAAAAATATGAACCCAACCGTAGCCTCTCTGATTCTCAGTCTGGAATCCTGCATCTCTGTCCTCGCCGGCTGGATTATCTTAGGACAGAAATTAAGCACCCGGGAAATCATCGGTTGTGTGGTAATGTTCGGGGCTATCGTTCTTGCTCAGCTGCCGCAGAAAGAAACTGCCAGTGAAAAATAACGCGCTCTAGAGCCTGTTTGAAAAATTCTTGCAGAAAGCCTTTTTCAAACACGCTCTAAATCTTCCAAAACCCAAAGTAAGAGGTAACGCTTGAACCTTCCAAACGTTACCTCTTACTTATTTACCCCATATCACCCATTATACAGCTGATAATATTTACCTTTCTGCGCAATTAACTCATCATGAGAGCCTCTCTCAATAACACGTCCCTGCTCCAGAACCATAATACAGTCACTGTTTCTGACTGTGGATAACCTATGTGCAATTGCAAATGTAGTTCTGCCTTCCATCAGCTTATCCATACCATCCTGTACAAGCTTCTCTGTACGGGTATCAATAGAGCTGGTAGCCTCATCCAGGATCAGAACCGGCGGATCTGCTACTGCCGCCCTGGCAATTGCAAGCAGCTGTCTCTGTCCCTGGCTTAAATTAGCACCATTATTGCGAAGCATAGTATGATAACCATCCGGCAGTCTTCGGATAAAGCCATCTGCATTCGCCAGCCTGGCAGCTGCAATAACTTCCTCATCTGTGGCATCCAGTTTTCCATAACGGATATTCTCCATAACGGTAGCAGTAAACAGATTAGTATCCTGAAGAACGATACCCATGGAATGTCTCAGATCACCCTTTTTGATCTTATTTATATTGATGCCATCATAACGGATCTTACCATCCTGAATATCATAGAAACGATTCAGAAGATTGGTAATTGTCGTCTTACCGGCACCCGTGGAGCCGACAAATGCAATTTTCTGTCCTGGCTTCGCATACATCTTCACATCGTGAAGCACGATCTTGTCATCACGATATCCGAAGTCAACGCCATCCAGAACAATATCACCTTTCAATTCGATATAATCTGTTTTGCCAGTGGCTTTGTGAAAATGCTTCCATGCCCAGCGTCCTGTACGTTTCTCGGACTCAACCAGCTTACCATTCTCTTCTTTCACATTTACCAGGGTCACATATCCGTCATCTACCTCCGGCTTCTCGTCCAGAAGGTCGAAGATACGCTTCGCTCCGGCAAGTGCCATAACAATACTGTTAAACTGCTGGCTTACCTGGTTGATCGGCTGGCTGAAGCTCTTGTTAAAAGTAAGAAAACTTGCCAGGCCGCCAAGAGTAAATCCACCCACACCGTTTACGGCCAGCACGCCTCCAACAATGGCGCACAGCACATAGCTGATATTTCCAATCTGCGCACAGGTAGGCATCAGCACGTTTGCAAATTTGTTGGCATTATTTGCGCTCTCAAACAGCTGGTCATTCAGCTCATTAAACTTCTCAAGGCTTTCTTCCTCATGGCAGAATACCTTTACAACCTTCTGGCCTTCCATCATTTCCTCGATGTAACCATTTACAATACCAAGATTCTTCTGCTGCTCCATGAAATACTTGCCGCTGAGTCCTGCAAGATTTTTACTTGCCACCAGCATCACTCCAACCATGACCAGAGTCACGATGGTAAGAGGCACATTCAAAATAATCATACTTATCAATACACTGACAATGGTGATCACACTGGAGATCAGCTGTGGAATACTCTGGCTGATCATCTGGCGCAGTGTATCAATATCATTGGTGTAGATAGACATGATATCGCCATGTGCATGTGTATCAAAATATTTAACAGGAAGTGTTTCCATGCGCTCAAACATCTCATTTCGAAGATTGCGTAGGGTGCCCTGACTGACATAGATCATCAGACGGTTGTACGTATATGTGCACGCCACCCCAATTGCATAAAAACAGGCTACACGAAGAATTGCCATTGCAAGAGGATGGAAATCCGGAGTCTCAGATTGAAGCATAGGCATGATATACTGGTCAATCAAAGTCTTCATAAACATGGTTCCCTGCACATTGGCAAGAACACTTACCACAATGCCGATCACAACTACAATAATATGGATCCTGTAGTTCTTAAAAATATACCCCATCAGTCTTCCAAGCATCTTGCCCGGATTCTCTACCATAGGGCCTGAACGGAAGGCTGCCCCGCTGCGGCCTGGCTTCTTTATCGGTCTTTCATTGCTCATGCCTGCTCACCTCCTCTATTCTCATCAAAATCTCCACCACCCTTTATCTGTGAATTATAAACCTCCTGATAAATGGCATTGGTTTTCATCAGTTCCTCATGAGTTCCAAATCCGCTGATTTTTCCCTCATCCATGACAATGATCCTGTCCGCACTCTGAATACTGGAAATACGCTGTGCAATGATCAGCTTGGTAGTATCCGGAATTTCTTCTGCAAAAGCTCTTCTGATACGTGCATCTGTGGCAGTATCTACCGCACTTGTGGAATCATCCAGAATCAGTACTTTGGGTTTCTTAAGAAGAGCTCTGGCGATACACAGACGCTGTTTCTGACCGCCGGAAACATTGGTTCCGCCCTGCTCAATATAAGTATTGTATTTGTCCGGCATTTTCTCAATGAAGTCATCCGCACAGGAAAGCTGACACGCTCTGCGGCACTCTTTCTCCGAAGCCTCTTTATTTCCCCAGCGCAGATTCTCCAGAATGGTACCGGAAAACAGCACATTCTTCTGAAGTACAACTGCTACCTGGTTACGCAGACTATCCATATGGTAGTCACGCACATCCACGCCGCCAACTTTCACTGATCCGGAGCTCACATCATAAAGACGGCTGATCAGGTTTACCAGACTGGACTTGGCACTTCCGGTTCCACCGATAATACCAATAGTTTCTCCTGCGCGGATAGAAAGATTGATATCCTTCAGCACCGGCTCCTTACTGTCCTTCTTATAGCTGAAATCCACATGGTCAAATTCAATACTTCCGTCTGCAACTTCCATAACCGGATCCTGCGGATCATGAAGATCTGCTGTTTCATTGATAACCTCAGTTACACGCTCTGCACTTGCTGCGCTCATGGTGACCATAACAAATACCATGGAAAGCATCATAAGGCTCATAAGAATATTCATACAATATGTAAGAAGACTCATCAATTCACCTGTAGTCAGACTGCCGCCAACGATCATATTCGCACCCAGCCAGCTGATTCCAAGAATACATGCATATACTGTAAACTGCATAACCGGCATATTCATAACTACCAGTTTCTCAGCTCTTACAAACATTTCGTAAACTTTATTGCAGGCTTTCTGAAACTTAGTGGTCTCATATTCTTCACGTACATAAGCCTTCACAACGCGGACTGCGCTGATATTCTCCTGCACGCTGGCATTTAAATCGTCATATTTTTCAAATACTTCCCGGAAATACTTAGTCGCCTTTTTCATAATAAATACGAGAAAACATCCAAGAAAAATAACGGCAATAAGGTAAATGCTGGCAACCCTTGCATTGATCATAAACGCCATCGCCATGGCACAGATCAGACTGGCCGGGGCACGGGTACACATACGCAGGATCATCTGGTATGCATTCTGCAGGTTGGTCACGTCTGTAGTCAGACGTGTGATCAGACTTGCAGTACTGAACTTGTCAATGTTTGAAAATGAAAATGTCTGAATGTTCGTATACATTGCTTTACGAAGATTACGGGCAAAACCGGAGGATGCGTATGCTCCGTATTTTCCCCCAAGAATACCGGTAACAAGTCCTGCAACAGCAAGAAGCGCCATAATGGCACCCTTTCTGTAAAGATAACTGATATTACCGGCTTCCACACCGTTGTCGATCATATCTGCCATTACAAGAGGAATCATTGTCTCCACCACAACCTCCAGTATCATAAATACCGGTGTGAGGAAGGAGGCCTTCTTAAACTCCTTTACCTGGGCAAGTAATGTCTTTATCATCAGGTTCTCCCCTTTCTGTTTTGTTTTTCTTTTTACTTGTGCTGACTTTTCCGGCAGTCCGCCGGCTTATCTTAGTTTTCATCCCGCAGACAGCACTCTCTTTGGGCATTTTCCCGGATCATGTCCAGAACTTCCATAAAGCATTCCAGTTTTTCCTGGGGAATATCAGACTTTAACACATCCTGGATCCTGTCAAAATTCTCCATAATTTCCATCTGAAATTCCATCCCCTTTTCCGTAAGCACCAGACGCTTCAACCTGGCATCTCTTGGAATAGATTCTCTGGTAATAAGCCCTTTCTTCTCCATTGCCTGAAGGATTCCTGACGCAGTAGAACGCGCCATCTGAAATTCTGCTTCCAGGTCTTTCTGAAAAACAGCTTCTTCTGAATGCCGGTACAGATAACCAATGATCCAACCCTGCATGCGGTTAATTCCGGCTTTCTCATCCACCTTGGACTGATATGAATTCACCAGACGTCCAATTACCTGATTGAGAGTACGAACCTCATACCCTATTTGCCGTTCCGCCCTGCAGCACTCATCAGGACCAGTTTTCTTCTTTTTCTCCATCTTTCCCTTCTTTCATATACTTCCATACAAAATAGTTCATGTGCGAACTGTTCGGGTTCGAACTGTTCGTGCACGAACTAATTATAAGGGGCATGTTTCTGAATGTCAATCCTGTTTTTTCAATATCCGCTTTGCTATTTGCTCGCGGAGCGTTTTTTGTGTAATAGGAAATTACTCCGTAATATTCCTATTACACAAAAAAATACCAGAAGCAAAATTCCCATTGCTCCTGGCATCCCTTTTTATTTCGAATAAAAGCTCCACTCCCTTTCATCCACAGGCAGGTCTTCCATCTGATAATTCTCAATCCGGATGAAACTTCCCATCTCGATTTCCTGAATCATACGCTCAATTCCGGAAAGCTCTCCCTGGACTTCCATTTCCACTCTGCCATCCCACAGATTGTCCACCCAGCCGGTAAGATCATTGGCTCTCGCCGCATTTTTTGCACGGTAACGAAATCCAACACCCTGCACCTGCCCGGAAAAATATATGTGTTTTCTCACTATCGCCATCTTTTGTCACTCCTTATGTACCTTATGATATACGTCAATACCGGCAGATGCAAGAATTTTTATTATTTTCCCTCAAAAATCTGAGCAATCGGGGAATCCGATGACAAAATAACGGTCTTGTTTTCTCCTTGCATAGAAGTTTTCAGGGCTTCAAGGCTTCTTACAAAGGAATAAAATTCACTTCTCTCATCTTCCCCATAAGCCTGGGAAAGAATTTTCATATATTCCTGTTCCCCTTCTGCCTTCAAAATCTCAGCCTGCTTCTTCGCATCTGAAATCTGAATGGTCACTTCCTTATCCGTCTTGTTCTGGATTACCTTTGCTTCTGAATCGCCTTCTGCTTTATATGTAGCAGCAATATTATCACGCTCTGAGATCATTCTCTCATACACAGCTGCCTTATTATCGTCCGGCAGATCCAGCTGCTTTGTTTCAAATTTAATCAGCTCTATTCCATATTGTTCCATATTATCTCCAATGGCTTCCATCACCATATCCGATAATTCTCCGTCCCGGCTTGTGATCACTCTGTCCTGGGAAAGACTGCTGATCACATTTTTTGTGGCATTATATACGGCCGTATTAATTCGGCTTTCGCTGTTTTCCAAAGAAGAGTTCAGAGTCTGTGCAAATTTAAGTGGATCTGTAATTCTCCACAAAACATAGCTGTCACTGATCATGGTTTTCTTGTCCTTGGTAATCACATCAGATGCTTCCAAATCATATAACAACGTTTCCTTTGGTAAAGACTGTGTTCTTTCTATCAATGGAATTTTAAAGCTGATTCCCGGTTCGCAGATCACTCTGTCAACTTTACCAAACTGACGGATCAGCTTGTATTCATTTTGTTGGGTTATAGTTATGGAAGAACCGATTATTACTGCTCCGAGAATGCCTGCTATAAGTGCCGCTTTTTTCATTTTCATAATTTTTTATCCTTTCTATCAGATACTTATCTTAACTTCACTTAGTTTCTTCACTTGTATCTTCTTCTGTTTTCCAGTCTCCGGAAAAAGAATCCAGCGGCAATATCTTTTCCACGCCACTTCCGTTGTCGATCACAATCTTCATACCAGGCAGCACATCTTCCATGGTTTCATAGAACATTCGCATTTTTGTGGTCTCCGGATTCTTCACATATTCCTCATACATTGCATTAAATCTTGCCACCTCAGCTTCTGCCTCATTGATCCTCACCTGTTTTTGTGCCTCCGCATCCTGAATAATCTGGTCTGCCTGGGCTTGCGCTTCGGGAAGCTTTTCGTTCCTGTATTTATTGGCATTGTTAAGCGCCGTTTCCTTTCCCTGTTTTGCAGTTTCCACTTCTTTAAACGCTTTCATCACTTCTTCAGTAGGCGGCTCAGAATCCTGTATTGTTATGTTAACCAATTGAATTCCCAGATCCTGTTCCTCCATCTGATTCAAAATCATCTCTTTGATTTTGCTCTGGATTTCTCCTTTTCCGGTGGTCAGAACCTCATCCACGTTATAGCTTGCTATCACAGTTCGGATACAGCTTTGCGCAATATTTTTTAAAATCTCTTCCGGCTGCTCAGATGTGTAAAGATATTTTACAGGTTCTGAAATTCGATATTCTACAAAGAAATCCACATCAATAAAATTGTAATCCGAAGTGATCATGATTCCTTCATTTTCCACCACCGCATTGTTCCCCATACTGTATCCTATTGGAAATCCCTGGATCGTGGTATTTACCTTCTGCACCTGCTGTACAAAAGGGACTTTGAAATGTAATCCCGTTTCAGTCACTGCCTTTGGCACTCCAAAGGTTGTGAGTACTGCCTGTTCCTGCTCCTGAATCTGGTAAGTTGTATCCAGAGCCAATCCCCCTGCCGCTATAAGCCCAATAGCACCGATTGCCAGATATTTCATTTTTCCATTTCGCTTATTCATTTTTCTCCTCCATTTCTCTTACTAACAATAGTTGTAAAGCGTTCAAAAAGGGAAAAAAAAGACTTTTATCCCAGGCACTGTTATAATGCCTGAAATAAAAGTCTCGCTGATTATCTCATAATGCGGGTAGTTTCATCTACCGTTCTGACGCATTTATGCACCATTCAGAAAAAATGGATTTCCTTTTATCTCTTCATGGCCGCTACTCCCTTTTCTTTGAGCGATATCATATCATAAGTATTCATGAAAATCAAGATGTTTTTTTATGTTTTTCAGTTCTTATTAATGCCTTGTTGCTGTTCAGGGGCTAACCCTGTGTTACTGTTCACTCCGTTCACAGTAACGCGCTTCGCGATGCACAGAAATCAT
>OBJF01001505.1_pt1 | contig 20301 bp, 15 predicted proteins | sample 1519091 | NCBI WGS metagenome assembly OBJF01 (sample SAMEA2452124, study PRJEB22498) | human gut metagenome | biome: human feces; feature: human gut; material: feces | place: Australia | collected 2012
CCGGCTCGTGCAGAACTGGCTGCCGCTATCGAAGCGACTCCGATCCACAAACCGTCTTGCCCTGTTTACCAAAACGTAAGCACGAAAGGCGAAACCTGCCCTGAAACAATCAAGACTAACCTGATTGCCCAGCTGACTGCCCCGGTCCGTTGGACACAGAGCGTTCAGAACATGATCGCCGACGGTGCCGATCATTTCATCGAACTAGGTCCGGGCGCTGTACTTCAAGGATTAGTGAAAAAGATCAATAAGGAAGTAACGACAGAAGGCATGCAATAAACAGTTTGCTTCATTCATATAAAAAGGTTGGTAGGAAAGTTCTTCATCGAACACCTACCAACCTTTTCTCATATCACTACTTCAGATTCCACCACAAGGCAGTCTCCACCACATCCGGTCCGCCCAACAGTTCGAGGGCTTTATTATAACCTTCCAGGTTGTTCGTCTGGATATTGGCCGGATAGCGATAACGCTTCGGATAAAACTCCAAACGGCATTCTTTTGAAGTGGCAACTGTCAAGGGAACCTGGTTCAACGGGTTATAGTCTTTTTCGACGGCCTGATTCTCGAAAAAAGGCAAACCGATACGGCGATGGTCGCTCCAAACTTCCTCGGGCAACCAGGGAACCTGAGCAATATATTTCTGTGTGAAGATCTTCGTCATCGCATCGTTATTATATGCACCGCCACGATAGATGGAATTTTTCGGATATGTATAAGTCATCGTCTTGTTCTCTTTTGTGTACGGATCAACATAGTTTACGATATAAGGCTTTGCCTCCGTTGTATGGTCGAAACTGACAGATGTCCCGATCCGATTATATTCGGTAGAAGACAGATAAGCACCGACTTCACTCAACAAGCCGTGGTACTCGAAGCTCGCAGTCACTCCGTTCTCGTAGTTCGATTTGGGAGAGCCCGGAACATCCCAACCACGCACGCCGGCTTCAGCCAGCAAGAAATAACTTTCCCAAGGACCGAAATAGACACGTTTCTGAGTACTCATGCGGTATTGCTTCGACATGGACGGATAGTTATAGTTTTTTCCGGTCAATTCGGTAGCCAAACTACCTTTCACATCCCATTCACCGGCCACCCATGTCCCCCAAGTATATCTAGGATCGATTGTCAGCATCGGCTTCGTGTTATCATCCGGATCGAACAGGGAGACCGGTTTCACCTCGCTGGCCGCCCCGATATAATCGGAATAAACCACACCATCGTTCCATCCTACTACACTAAATAACTTCGGTGCACGTGGATCGACATATTGTGGAACGCCGTCGAAATAAAATCCGGCACACGGATCGTTCGTCGTCAACGGAAAATGCCTATCCAAATACAAGCCCATGTAAGTATGCGGGTTCTTCAGATGTGCTTTCAATGAATCAGGTAGTGGAAATTCGTTACTTCCCAAGCCGACCACGAGATTCTTGAATGTAACGGACATCGCCTGTGCATTCCAGGTACGGGACATAACGCTGGTCAGGTCGCTCCATCCGTCCTTTTCCTGTACACCGGCAAGTTCGGAAAGTGAAGAAATATATCCTTTGGAAGCGGCATCTTCAAACTCTCTTTCAGCCAGCTGCGGGTTTGCATTCACGATACGCATTGCCAGGCGCATACGCAGAGAATTGGCATATTTCTTCCACATATTCACATTTCCGGCATAGAAAGCGTCTTCAGCCGACATCGGAGACATATCAATTGACGGGTCGAGCGCGGCTTCCGCCTCCTTTAGTTCTTTGAGAATAAAAGTATAAATCGCTTCTACACTGTCGTACTCGCCCGGAACGCCCGAAAAAGCATCCAACGCCGGAATCGGCCCGAACCCGTCAGAGACCTCCGAGTTCAGGTAAGCCCGCCAGATACGCGCCATCTGGATCACATTCTTATAATACGGATAGAGATCAGCTTCACCATCAGCCACTTTCTTCTCGCCCAGTTGAACGGCTTTAGTCGCCTGATTCAACCATTTCACGGCGTAGTCGTTGCTCAGGTAGCGCGTGATATAATCATTATTATCCGTACCGATCGTGAAACCGCTTCCCCGATTGAAACGAGACGCCCGGTTCCAAGTCAGGATAAACATACGTTCGGCGATCTCCGGATTCATCTGGTCACCGACGATCGAGGCATTCAAGAACCATTCAGGCTTTACCTTGCTTTCATCCACCTGGTTCGGATCTTCATTTATCTCCTGAAAATCGTTACAGGAAGAAAACAATGCCGCCATAGAGAATAGGCCTGCTAATATTTTATTTTTTGTGTTCATATTATGTTGTTTCTTTTTATATCCTTTACAAAATGATTGCAAATTATCAAAAACCGACCATCCGGTCTTCCGGAAAGGTTTTGTAAGCTTTTTAAAACCCGACCGTTACGTTAAACGTGAACGAACGGCTCGTCGGAGCGGCCCCGTTTTCGAAACCAGTCGCATTCGTGTTGGTTGCCGAAACGGATTCGGGGTCAATACCTGGCAAATTGTAATGGATCATCCATACATTGTTGCAGGTAGCAGACAGATTCAAACGCTGGAACGGCGTCTTTTTCAGCATCGCTCTGTTGAACGTATATCCTAAAGTGATGTTACGTAGACGAATATTGGTTGCGTCATATGTGAAAACCTCCGGCAAACCGTAATTACCGGTCGATCCGATCCGCTCCCAATAGTTCTGGTGAGTGACCGGAACATTGTTTTCCACATATCCTCCGTCTTTCCTGACAACCGTGTTAGGCACGACAAAATCCTGACGTTCACCGTTCACAACCGTTCCGGCTGCATTACCACGGACAAATAGGTTGGAAGCTGTTGCCGAATAGATGTCGCCACCGATACGGAAATCGACCAGGAAACTCAAGTTAAACCCTTTATATGAAAAACTGTTCGTCAAACCCAGCATCCAGTCCGGACTTTGGTTACCCACCTTGCTCTTTTCAGCAGAGATCAGAGGTAGGCCGTCGTCTCCCACAATCACTTTGCCATAATGCGGACTGTCCTTGTCCGTCACACGCAGAAAGGTCTGTCCGTAAATATCACCATAATAACTGCCTTGTGCCGCCATGATCTGGATCGCATCCAATGTCTTGATGTCATAAAGCGTCACGCCCGGATACAGGTCGATGATCTTATTGCGATTCAAGGAGAACTGGGCTGTCGCATTCCAGTTGAATCCCTGCACGTCCGGGCTCTGGAAAATGGCACCGTTCAACGAGATTTCCAGACCTTCGTTCTGGATATTACCGGCGTTCACCTTGCGGGAACTATACCCGGCAAACGGGTCGAGCGGCAGGTTCAGCAACTGGCGGGTCGCATTCGTCTTATACCAGGCGAAATCCAAACCCAAGCGGTTCTGCAGGAAACGCACGTCGAGACCGGCTTCCCATGATTTGATCAACTCGCTTCGTACGCTCGAATCAAACAAGATTTGGCCGGGAGCAGCCGTCGTATTCCCGTTTTCGTCTTTTCCTACCGTGTAATTATTGTACAATTGATAGGGATCAAGATCATTACCGACTTCCGCATAAGAAGCCCTCACCTTTGCAAAGGTGAACCACTCCGGCATGTTTCCGCCGATCTTAGGTAACATATCCGAGATCACACCGGAGAGACTGACCGAAGGATAGAAATAAGAGCGATTGTCTTTGGACATAGTAGATGACCAGTCGTTACGGGCTGTCACGTCTAAAAACAGATAGCCGTCCCAGTTCAGTTGCAATGATCCATAAAGGGAATTCATCTTCCGGCGGATCAACTCGGAGGTAACGGTCGGTTTATTAATGCCGTTGTTCAAGGAGAAAAGGTCTGGAACCAGCAATTCACCAGCCGAAGCGTTCATCTTGGTTCGCTGCTGCATCATCAGGTTACCTCCGAATGTCACGAAACCGCCCAAGCGGTCCAGCAGGTTGTCTTTGCGTGCGGTAGCCAGGAAGCTGTAGTTATTTTCGTAGAATGTCTCAGAACCTTCATTATACAGGCCGCGGGGCGAGGTGTTACCGCCGGCATATACTTTCTCATTTTTGGTCGTCGTATAATAGTCGGTACCGCCACGCAGTTCGATATCGAACCAGTTGGTCGGCGCATACTTCAACGATACGTTACCCAACAGACGGTTACGGGTATCATTGTTCTGCCGGTATTTGGTCACCCAGTACGGGTTTTCCTGCGGGTTCTTGGAGGCATCCCACCAGATCATATTGCCTTCTTCATCCACGCTGCTCTTAAATTCCTTAACATTCAAGGAACGAGGCAGACCGTATATCGTGTTGAACGCATTTGACGGGTTCACGCCTTGGATCGGGCGGTTATGGGCATTCATATTTATATAGTTCACTTTGGCATCCACCTTCCATTTCTCCGCCTTATCGAGAAACGTGGTGGCACGCAACGTAACGTTCGTCTTATTCAGTTTCGATTCCGGTGTGATACCGGCATCATCCGAACGGTTAATAGATGCGAAGACAGAAGTTCCGTTAACATTCTGCTGGAAACTGACGCCTTCGTTAAAAGAGGTTCCTGTATGGAAGAAAGCATCGATATTATCATATGTCTGGAGAGGCACTTGGCGTCCGAGCCAATCCGTCACAGTCTGGCCTTCAGCTTTCGGTCCCCAACTCAAACGGGACTGGTTGTCATAAACTCCGACCGATCCTTGTCCGAAGCTGTTTTGCATATCCGGTTTCAAGAAAATGGATTCAGCCGTGATACCAGCATTCACCGTAATCCCCAGCCCTTCGTTTTTCCGTCCCGATTTGGTCGTGATCAGGATCACGCCGTTACCGGCCCTCGAACCGTAAAGTGCAGCTGCCGAAGCTCCTTTCAGGACCGTCATCGATTCGATATCTTCAGGGTTAATATCAGAAAGGCCGTTACCCATATCGGCTCCGGAATTACCCCAAACATCATCCACACCGCCTGTAAAATTATCCATCGGCGTACCGTCCACCACGATCAATGGCTGATTGCTACCGGTCAGCGAACTGTTACCACGGAGCACGATCTTCGAAGAACCTCCCACCCCGTTACTGGAGCGTACAATCTGTAAACCGGAAACTTTACCAGACAACGAATTGGCCAAATTTGGTTCGCGGGAAGACAACAACTCGTCTCCCTTCAATTCCTGCATGGCGTAACCTAACGCTTTTTTATCACGCTTCATACCCAAAGCAGTCACGACTACTTCATCCAATTTTTGCGTGTCCTCTTCAAGATGTACAGACAAAGAGGCTTGTCCTGCATAAGGAATCTCCTGTGTGGCGTAACCGATAAAGGATATTTGGATAATATCCCCATTTTTTACCCCATCCAACGTAAAGTTGCCATCCATATCGGTCATTGTCCCGTTGGTGGTTCCTTTTATAACAACAGACGCGCCGGCAACCGGTCCCAAAGCATCTTCGACGGTTCCCGTTACTTTTGCATTTTGTTGGGAAATGTCAGTGTCTGGATTACCTGCACTTGAAGCCGAGTATATATTCCCGGAGAAACATAACGTGCTCGCAAGCAAAACCATGCTGACAGGCTTAATTCTTTTCAACATAACTAATGTTTTTTGTTTAAATTATGATACATGTCTTGGCTGAAACCAACATCTTTTTTGATATATGTAACACAAAAAAAGAGAAGTTGTTTTGTATTTAACCTTTCGGGTAAAAGCAGATCATGCTGAAAAAGTAATCCGAAAACATATTGACAAATTGTTTCACAAGGACAGAGAAACAAGAAGAAAAGACAAATGGAGAAATACAAGAAACTTTTTTTTCGATTCGGGAACAAAAAATAAAAAAGGATGCGGCAGGAAATGGTTATCTGAGTGATGAAACGATTGCGAATCGTGCATCAGATGCCTTATTAAACTATATGGAAGCATGTTATGAAAAGAATGGAAATCTGGATGCCAAAGCACAGAGCTATTGGAGAGCTTTTCGCGAACGTGCTCATCCCGATACAGATTATAATAAGACAATCGCTGCTACTGTTATGAGCGAAGAGGCCAAAAATGACTGGGGAGAGGAGAGACTTATTACGCTGGGCAACTGGTCAATCCAACCTTGTATAACATCGATCGGCTGACCGTTTGCCATTAAAAAACCATCGACCATACCACGGGTCACACCGACACCATAATCGCCTAACCACACTCCTACACCGACACAATGCACCTAGCCGAGACCTTTACTATACAGCACTTCGCTATAAGACGATATAATAAGTTGCGATATATCCACAGCCAAGAACATATCCATATATGGGTTAGCAGGCTCCTTTTTCTTTTCCCGGCCATCCCGGACCATTCGGAACGAATGCTGTATTTTTGAATATGAATCCATTTGGTTAGGGTTCTTACCGAATCATTCCATCGAAAGCTATTATTGTTGTTTACAACTGGTTTTCCTGTTCTACCGCTTTTTGTAATAATTACACCAAAGGAACACAAACCCTGCAAATGGAAGAAACGGCAGCATCTTTCAATGCAGAAATATTCTCAATATCCTGCGGGTTGACAGCGTTGATACCACCTTCCATGCCATCAATCAAAACCAATGGACTACCACTGGAGGAAGATTATCATCCATATTCGTCATGATGCCGTTAGTGGTTCCTTTTAACAATCACAGAAGCTCCGGCAACAGGATTAGGCTAATAGGTCTGATTCTTTTGAATCATAATTTGTGTTCCATGATATTGAAAGAATTACTCTGATTTTCATAATAACTTCTTATTCAATGAAACAAGCAGGCTCACACATCTTTGTGTTTTCAATGTTTAAAATGATATTAGTTCTAAAAGAACTCTGCACATTTCATATCGGTGTCAAAGATATGAAAATTTTCCGTTGTACTGTTATTTTTCTAAAAAAAATACGTAGAAGTTTCTTTTTTAACATTTTACTCTTTTGGTATTACACAGGTATTATTCTGTTTATCAGAATAATGTATCCATTGGAAATATGTAACTATATAAAAATAGATAAATAAAAAACATGGTCGTACTTCTGCTAATTTGTTAACAGAAGTAATTTAAAGAGACTTGTGTATTTTAAGTAATTATTGCATAATATATTTTACTTGTTTAATTTATTGAAAATCATATTGTTATGAAGTTGTATCAAAATGTATTAAAGCTAAAAATACCATAGTTCTTTTAGAACTAATTACAAACACAGATAAACTTTATACGCAAAAGCTAAAAACTCTAACATTTTGTATATATGATGTAGAAAAGCGATAATAAGCGCCATCATTTTAATTAAAAGAGCATTCTTTCAATTAAATATAAGACACAAATTATGTTGAAAAATTTCAAACCTATCAGCTTAATCTTGCTGGCAGGTGCCACTTGTTTCCCAGCAAGTATATTTGCAGAAACAATGCCCTCCAAGCAAGGTATGAACATTTCCCAGCAGAACGGAAAAGTTACAGGTACTGTGGTAGATGATCTAGGGCCTGTTGCCGGAGCATCGGTCGTAGTGAAAGGAACAACCAATGGAAACATTACCGACATGGATGGTAATTTCACATTGGAAGGTGTAAAAAATGGAGACATCATTCAGATCTCTTTCATTGGTTACACAACTCAAGAAATCAAATACACAGGACAATCCACTCTTCAAATCAAATTAGCGGAAGACACTCAAAAACTGGAAGAAGTCGTAGTCGTTGGCTATGGTGTACAAAAGAAGGTAAACCTGACCGGCGCTGTAGGGATTGCAGATAGCGAAATTCTGGAAGATCGTCCGATCGGAAACATTGCACAAGGTTTGCAAGGAGCTATTCCAAACTTGAATATTGATTTCGCCAGTGGTAATCCAAATGCAGCTACTACATTTAATGTACGTGGTGCAACTTCACTGAATGGAGGACAAGCACTATTGTTAGTCGACGGAGTCGAAACATCAGACTTGTCTTTGCTTAACCCACAAGATATCGAAAGCGTATCAGTATTAAAAGATGCTGCCTCTGCTTCTATTTATGGTGCCCGTGCTGCTTTTGGCGTTGTATTGATCACAACTAAAAAAGGGAAAAAAGAACAAAAAGTTCAAATCAACTACAATAACAACTTTTCTTGGTCGATGGCCTCTCGCTTACCGGATGGTGTTTCTTCCGATAAGTGGATTCGTGCCATGAATCAGGCAAACGTGAACAATGGCAGCGGACAGTATTTCAAAGATGAACACGTTCAGGCTGTAGATGATTTCATTGCGAGGAGAGGTCCTTCTGCATTTTATACAACAGACAATTCAATAACTGCTGCCGGACAATGGGCTTATGCTGGGAACACCGATTGGTTCGACGTAATGTACAAACCGTCATTCATGCAACAGCATAATGCAAGTATCAGCGGTGGTTCAGACAAGACGACTTACTACGGCTCTATTGGTTATAAAGGACAAGATGGTATTTTGCAATATGGTACGGATAAATACAAACGTATTAATATGTCTTTCAACTTTTCCACTCAGATTACAAAATGGTTGGAAGTAACTTTCCGTACAAAATATAACCGCAATACAAGTGATTATCCCTACACCAGTAATTTTAATTTAGGAAACATTTTTTACGAAATCTATCGTGGATTCCCAACTATTCCTGTTTACCTACCAGATGGTAATAATTTTGCAGGTATAGCAGGTAGCAACTTCAACTATAACTTTGCTGGTTTACTAGATGGAGCTGGGCGAGACAAAACCAACTCGGATGACTTTTGGTACACTGCCGCCTTTAATCTGACACCGTTAGCCGGTTTATCAATCAAGGGAGATTATACCGGAAACAAATTCTATCAAGATCAAACCCAGCACGGCAAGATACTGTATCAGACAATGCCAGAAGAAAGTACGTTATCTCCGCTATCCGTTGGTACACCTGGAGGTGTAACAAAAGCTAATTACGGAGATACTTATCAAGCATTGAACTTATGGGCTGACTACAAGAAGTCATTCAATGACAAGCACAATTTAGGTGTAATGGTCGGTTACAACCAAGAAAGCAAAAAGACGACTAAATTAAGCGTAAGCACTAGTAATCTATTTGATAACAATTTCCCTGTCACCGATTTGGCCAGTACTTATAACATGCCAAGTGAAGAAGCAACAATCTGGGCTGTACAGGGTGCGTTCTTCCGTTTGAATTATGATTACATGCAAAAATATTTGCTTGAGGTAAATGGTCGCTATGACGGTTCATCCAAATATATGTCTGGTGATCGTTGGGGATTCTTTCCCTCGGTATCAGCAGGTTGGCGTATCTCTGAAGAAAGTTTCTTCGAACCAGCTCGTAATATTTTCGACAACCTAAAAGTCAGAGCTTCATATGGCTCATTAGGCAATCAAGTTACAGATGGCAATTTCCAATATTTAAGTTTCTTGACAAGCGAATCTTTGGCCTATCTGATGAACGGCGGTATCATTAGTGGCTTGAAAGCTCCGACATTGGCTAGTACAAACATCACATGGGAAAAAGTTTACACAACCAATATCGGTTTAGACTGGACTATGCTGAACGGCCGTTTCACTGGATCTTTTGACTATTACATCCGCGATACAAAAGGAATGGTCGTAAACAAAACTTACCCGGCTGTATTAGGAACGACAGGAGGTAAAGAGAACTTGGCAGATATGAGAACCAAAGGTATGGAGTTATCTTTAACGTGGAACGATCAGATCAAAGACGTGGCCGGCAGTCCTTTGGATTACTCTATCGGCATCGGTATCTCAGACAACACTTCTGAGATCACGAAGTATGATAACCCGACATTAAGTTTGGATGAAACTCATTACCAGGGAAAGAAAATCGGTGAAATTTGGGGATATGTAACAGATGGCTTCATTAAAGATGAAGCTGAAGCCCAAGAAATGGCCAATAAACAGGCTTTCATCAGCACAACTTGGAAACCAGGAGATATTCGTTATGCAGATTTGAACGGTGATGGAAAAATTGACCGTGGGAATAATCGTGTTGGTGATTCGGGCGACAAAAAAGTCATTGGTAATACAACTCCCCGCTACAATTTCAACCTCAACTTGAGTGGTTCATGGAAAGGTTTTGACTTACGTCTGTTCTTCCAAGGTACAATGAAACGCGACGTATGGTTGGACTCTCCTGTATTTTGGGGATACAAGACAGGTATTTGGTGGGCTAACTTAAATGATTACATCATCGATAACTCTTGGAGTGAAACCAATACGAACGCTTACTATCCTATTCCGACTTGGAGTGATAGAAGTAAACAAACACAGACAAAATATCTGCAAAACGGTGCTTTTATCCGTCTGAAAGATGTTACATTAAGCTACACTATTCCTAAAGCGCTCATCAATAAATACGGCATTGGTCAGCTAAAAGTGTTCGTAAGCGGTCAGAATCTTTGGGAAGCTACAGGATTGTACAAATACCTCGATCCGGATGCTGTAGGCAGACGTGACAATAACGGTAACTTGAAAGTTGACGACAACGGTAGTGTTTACCCGTTCACCCGTTCTTATTCATTTGGTATCAACGTAACATTCTAAAAACAGACAAAGTAACATGAAAAAGTCAATTATATTATTTGGTGGTTTATTGTTCCTCACAACCCAAAGTTGTGATGTACTGGATAAAGAGCCATTAGACTCTATCAGTACACAACAATACTTTGCAAATGCCAATGCACAGGCATTAGAGCAATATTGTAATGATTTATATCCCAAATTAATCACCGGACATGGAAATCCGAACGAATATAATTTTGGGATGATGGAAACTGATTTCCAGTCTGATGACCTACTTCCGTGGGACGCAAACTCTGTAGCTTTCAGTCAACACAGCATTTCTACAGCAGACAATGACAATTGGAAATGGGAAAATATTCGTGCTTGTAATGCTTTTATGCAAGATTACGAACTATCCCCGGAAACCGAGGCCGTAAAACATCGTTATGCTGGTGAAATTTTATTCTTCAAGACATTAGATTACTTTAATAAAGTAAAACGCTTTGGCGATGTACCTTGGTATGACAAAGTATTGGTTCCTGGAGACGAAGACCTATACAAAGGCCGCGATTCCCGTATTACCGTTGTAGCAAACATGATAAAAGACATTGATCAAGCGATTGAATGGTTACCCAAAAAAGAAACGACAGGTGTCTACCGCATCAGCAAAGACGCTGCACTTGCATTAAAGGCACGTATATGTTTATTTGAAGGAACTTTCCGCCGTTATCATAATATGGAAGGTGATACCGAATTGCTCAAAGCCGCTTATGAAGCAGCAGGCGAACTGATGAAATCCGAATATGGCTATTCATTGTTCCAAGGTTCAAAACCTGGTAAAGCCTATTATGAATTATTTATCCAAGCAGATTACAACTCCAATCCTGAAATTATTCTGTCGAAGGAATATGATCCGACTGTCGGCAAAGGAAATAACTTAAGCCGCCAAATTGCAGTCGGTGAATCTCCTATCGGTTTGAGCCGTGACGCTGTTGAAGATTATTTGTGTGCAACAACAGGAAAACCAATCTCTATGTGCGGCTGCGAAGGCCACTCTCATCATACTACATTAATCGCCGAACTAAAGAATCGAGATCCGCGTTTACTACAAACAGTACCGACTCCCGAAGCTGGTGAATACACCTATTACCTAGAAGGGAAACGTCCGGATATCGGTAAATATACCAGTGGAAGTGTTAGTACATCTACGGGATATGGTGTTATCAAATATTACAATCCGTCAGAATACACATCATCTCATCATATTGGAACATTAGACGCTCCAATCTTCCGTTATGCAGAGATTCTTCTGATACGTGCAGAAGCAGGAGCCGAACTTGGCCAAGATCCCGAATTAGATAAAACAATCAACGCTTTGCGTGATCGGGTTGGTTTTAATCACCATTTGACAACAAATCCGATTGAAGACCCGAAATTGGTTGCCGAATATCCAACAATCAAAGGCCCGAACGCCAACTTGATCCGCGAAATCCGCCGTGAACGTCGTGTTGAACTAATGGCAGAAGGTTATCGTTACCACGACTTAATGCGTTGGGCCTGCGGTATTCGCCTGAACCAACCGAAATTGGGTATCATTCCAGACAAAGCAACAAGTGAGAATGATTTAAATGGATATAATACAAAAGATTATGAATCCATTAAATCCGGATTAGGTTTCGTAGACGGTGCCATTGATGTTTATACAAAACGAATGACAAATCCTGTTCCAAACTTTATAGATCCCAAGAACTATTTGTTCTCTATTCCGACAAACCAAATCGGATTAAATCCCAATTTAAAACAAAATCCGGGATGGGATTAATTGAAATATTTTGATAATTTTTTTTCAAAAGGTCTGCTCTTCATAACAGAAGGGTGGACCTTCTTGTATTTGAAAAATCCACATTATTTCAATAGCTTTTGATTTTAAGGTCCATCTTCACAACTTCAGCAAACAATTCATATATATCAACTCCCTATAAATACTGAAATACCAAGAATATGAAGTGATTTAAGACTACACAATTCACATAGTTCAAAACAACTATCTAATCAGTTACAAAGAAAGTGAAAGAGGTAAGTGCTACCTTCTTATAAGTCTATTAAATGAGACAGTAATCATACAATATGATTTAAAAAAATACATACAGCTTATTGGCTATCGAGGAAAAGGCACTGACCTACAGAGAGAAGATGTATACCTTATTCCACAAAACAACTATCTTTCTATAAATGGATAATACTTCTTTTCACAGCCAGAAGATATCGAGTTCAAAACATATATGTTTTAAAAACGAAACACCTATGTTTTGAATTCGAAACATAGGTGTTTTGAAATAAGAAATATAAACGATCACATCAATAGTCTTTCTCATTCGCCAGATTCCACATATTCAGAAAAGAGGCTTTCGTTATGTCGACAATCTTATTCCAGTTTATCTTTTCCACATGGTCGCTTGGCATATGATAGTCAGGATGACCATCCGTATGGTACCAGATGACCGGAATATCCAAAAGAGCGAACGAAGCGTTATCGCTCCCCCCTACCGGCTTATCCCACGGACGATAATCAGGAGTCAGATTCAAGCCATATTTCTTGATATCGTTTTTCAACCAATCGCCAAACACAGGATGCGCTTCCGTATAGAAATAAACGACATGCATCGGCTTGGACTCGTCTTTATTACGGCCAATCATGTCGTAATTCAGATACCCCTTCACCTTATCCATCTCCAAGAATGTCTGCACGAAATATTTGGAGCCTAACAAGCCTTTCTCTTCACCATCCCAGAAGGCGAAAATAACGGTTCGCTCCGGTTGAACCCCCGTCGCTAAAAACGCCTTAGCGACCTGCAGGACAGCTGAAACACCCGAAGCATTATCGTCGGCCCCGTTATAGACCCGGTCACCGTCCAGCATCGGGTCAAAGCCGAGATGATCGTAATGGGCGCCAATAATCACATATTCGTTCGGGTTCTTACCCTCGATCTTCCCCAAGATGTTGTTCATCGACAACTTCTGATGAACACCTTGTTTCAACTTCGCGATCGAATCCGGATGAACCGGCCCTTCTTCTGCCGTTCCTTGTTATAAGCCTCAAAAGGTTGGTAATAGGATTCGAACAGAGGTTCGATCCCCATCGTTTTCAAATTAGATACAATATATTCACCGGCAATACGCCCACCACGGAAACCAGCTTCACGCCCTTCCAATGCATCGCTTGCCAGAAAACCGATATAGGCCTCGGCATTTGCCCTGTTAATGACATCCAGCCCTTTCTTTTCAGGCAACTCGGCCCATAGCGTAGCACTTAGTGCAATAGAGGCTAAAAACAATCCCGTTTTTCTCATTTCGATATTGTGTTTTACAGATTATAGTTTTCTACATTATGCAAATATACGGATATTTGTATACATTCGAACTATAATGACAGAACACAAATATGATTTTAGTGTGGTTGTAGACAAGAGCAGGACTGACTTCATTAAAATAAAAAAAGGCCAAACTCCGCTATCTCATAAGCGTCGAATACCTCCCCCTTTTATCTCTCACCAGTCTTTCAAAAGACTACGGTGAAGAGACTACATCTAACAAATTATTTACTGTTTAATACTCAATTTTTAGAGCTTTCGCTCATTTGGCTCACCAATCTGCGAATCTCAGCATTTACTCGCTGGCACATTGAACCATTTCCTACTGACTGATAACGATCAGCCTGATAACGCAACATCGCTAAAGTACGCATACTTTTTTCGTTTTCTCTCATCATCATAATTTTACTCATTTAAGTTCTCCACGCTTGGAGAACGATTAATAATAACTAAACCTAAACTTTCTTTTTCTTTTTGTTTACAGTGCAAAGATAAGTATTTTATTTGAATTTATGCTGTAAAACATATTCAATGTCTACTATTTAACTATATTTAGGTTTTGATTAAATACTTTTCATCTCGATTTATCTAAACGACAGTAGCCAATTCACCTGTAGTCGAGTCGATTACAAATCCGCGGACCGTTATATCTTTTGGGATCAACGGATGTTTTTGTACTTGAGCCACTGTTTCACGAACGGAACCTTCCGGGGTGTCGAACCCACGCAACCACGATTTGAAATCAATGCCGCAGTAACGCATCATATCGATATGCTCCGAAGGGATACCACGCTTCTTCATTACCTCAATCATCTGTTCGCTGTCCATATGCTTGGCACCGCAATCGGTATGACCGACAATCATGACTTCGTTCACACCTAATTCATAAATGGCAACCAACAGACTCCGGATCACACTTCCGAAAGGATGGGAAATAATCGCCCCAGCATTCTTGATGATCTTGACATCCCCGTTCTTTATTCCCAAAGCTGCCGGCAGCAGTTCCGTAAGACGCGTATCCATACAAGACACTATCGCAATTTTCTTATCAGGATATTTATTGGTGATAAACCTCTCGTATCCTTTACTCTTTACAAATTCACGATTAAATTTCAATAACTCGTCTATCATAACTATCTTATATATATGTAACAGTTCAAAATCAAATAATGTTGAAATGTTTCAACGCATTGTATACACCATTCTCGTCGACAGAGGTGGTCACATAACCAGCTGCACTCATCACGTCTTCGGCCGCATTTCCCATAGCAACCCCAATCCCGACATGGCTAAGCATCTGAATATCATTACCACCATCACCAAAGGCCATACATTCGTCCAGACCGATATGGTAATGTTCCAGCATTTTGTCAATCCCGACCCGTTTACTGCTTCCAAGCGGTACGATATCTGTAAAAAGAGGGTTCCACCGCGTGGATTCACAATGCGACAAGACCTTCATAATACGTTTCTCCTGCTCTGCCGTAAAAAAGGCGATCAACTGGTAGACCGTCTTTCCATAAATATCCTCGATCGGACGGATTGGAGGAGCCGGGAAGTTCAACAGATGAAACACATCATTGACCGCCTTATCCGTATAGTTCATAAAAATCTCGTCTTCCTGCACAAAGGCACAAGGGAATTCGCCTTCTTTTTCCTGGTAACGAACCAAGGCTTCGATATCCTTATCGGGAATGCTATGCTTATAAATCACATCGTCCTTTCCGGCAAACACATAGCCACCATTCAAAGTTACATATCCATCGAACTCAAGATCGCCCAGATTGTTAATCGAACGGCGATGACGACCAGTTGCTATAAATACTTTTATCCCCTTCTTCTTCAACAATTCGATCGCATGAAGGGTAGATTTCGGGACTACATGTGTTTTAAAGCTGACCAATGTCCCATCAATATCAAAAAATACTGCTTTAATCATAACCTAAACTCATTACCTTTTAAACCTCAACAAAGGTAAGAATAATTACGGATTTCCAAAGGTCATATAAAATCACTATATTTGAACGCTGAAACATTTTATTTGCAAACATGAAAACACATCTCTACTTATTGACAATACTATTCATATCCGTTCCATCCGTCTTTGCACAAGAGATTGAGAAAGAAACCGTTCCTGGACAAGAACCAACTTTGGTCGAACGACTTACAGGAGGGAAAAAGGTGATTGAAAGCGCAGAAATGAATTTTCAGCTTTTTACTTCGGCAAACGCCAATTTCATCGGTTCCGATTTCGACGGCATGAACTTCAAGCTGAATCGTGTCCGATTGGAAATAAAAGGGAATGTATGGAAAAACCTTTCCTATCATTACCGGCAGTCGTTTAATAAATATTCGGACCCTTATTCGCTGGACAACCTTTCGTCCTCGCTCGAATTGGCTTATGTCAACCTGAAAGTACATGACAAGTTCGGCTTTACGATCGGTAAGCAGTTTGTCAATTTCGGAGGATACGAATATTTTGTCAATTCGATAAAAGTCCGTGAGTTCAGTGAGTTCAACAACCTACTGACCTGCTATCAGGCTGGTATTTCAGGTAACTGGCAGATCAATCCTGACCACGAACTTTGCTTCCAGATCGTGAACAACCGAAGCGGACAGGACAACGAAATCTACCCGACCGGATTGCCCGACAACACACGAGAAGCAAAAGTTCCTTTCATGTATACGGTAAACTGGAACAGCTACTATTTCGACCGCATCCTGCAACTCCGTTATGCCGCTTCCGTAGGACAACAGACACAGAAACGTTATTCTTATTACTTCACCTGCGGCAACACGATCGAGAAAGGACCTCTGCTGACTTATCTGGACATCATGTACACCCGGCAGGGATTGGACCAGCACGGCGTTATCAGCCGTCTGCCAGAGACAGCCCAGACAGCTTGCAATACCGAGTATCTATCGGTCATCGCCGATATCGACTACCGGATTCACCCGCGCTGGAACCTCTATGTGAAAGGTGCTTATGAAACCGGAAAAGTGTACAAGGCGAACGGACCATTTGCCAAAGGCATGTACCGCCGTTCCTGGAATGCACAGAGCAGTCTCGAATTTTTCCCGATCAAGAACAGTGATCTTTTCATCTTTCTCCTTTATACATATCGCGGCGTAAAACTTGAAAAAGCAGCCTTGGATATGGGAGCAGTCGATCCCGACACGCATCGTATTTCGTTAGGGCTGGTCTATTCGATTCCGGTATTCTAAACTTTCTCTTTCAAGGCAGTTTTGCCACCCTCTATTCCCAGAAATGAAATCACAATGAGGGTGTCAAAATACCTTTGCCATGGTCTTTTAGGAACAGATTTACAAGGGATCATTCAAACAAAGCCGATCCAATCAAATTATACCGGAAATTTTTATTATCATAGACCTCCAAGCCTTTAACCTTGACACCGATCAGTGTCGAGCGATATAGGTTCTCCACGTTGAGAACATTGTATTTTCCTTTTGGCAGTTCCATATACTTATCTAAGGGCTGCAAATAGACAACCGTATATACCAACGGGCTGACATAGCCGTTCTGACCGGTTCCTCTGCTCCGTTTCTCGTATTTTTCCGCATCATCCATGCTCACAGGGATAAAGAACGCCTGATCCGGATTAACCGGCATAAAATTGAAACCGTTGAAAGGAATACATTGTTTGGGAGAACTGCCCGAACGTGTCGGATAGGACAATGGATAGCCTTTATGGTCAAAATCATAACCGTTATGGTTATTGTTCACTTTTATGAAATAAGTTTTTGTAAAATCAAAATCGGCCATTCCCTTTTCCAAGCGAGCCTGATATTCGCCTTTCAGTTTACGGAATTTAAACTGATCGCGCCGGCATTCCTGCCCCAATTCTTTATTGACGACACTGATATAATTCAAGACCACCTTGTCGTCTATCGGTAATTTATTGACACGAACACAGCAAATAAACATTTGTTCGAGCGTCATCTCCTCGCATTTTATAACAGGTTCAGGCATATTCACGACGATCTCGCCTTGTTCGATCGCACGATCAATCTCCACGAACAGTTTCTTATCGGGAGCTTTCTCACTTTCCAAGGCAAACACGACAGCTTCGTTCAGGAACATATTCTTATCTTCCGGCCGGATAATCTCACGGATTGTTACCTTGGAGAAAGGCAAATCCTTTCCATTGAACGCCTCATACCGAACCTTTCCATAGGTATCCGTATACGCGTATTTCAAATGGCTATACTTAGTCGAACTCAGATAGAAATCTCCGAGAGTAAGCACATCACCGGTTTTGAATGTATCTCCACTATACGTTTCATACGATTCCTGTGCATAAACAGGGAAAAGAAGGAAAGATAAGCAAAAAAGAAGGCATAAAAAATGTTTCATATTCATTAGATTAGTTAGACCTTTATTTCGTTAAAACGCGATAAAGATAAACTTTTTCCAAAATATATGAAACAAATGATATTACAATAAATAGACATCATTTATATCCAGCTTGAACTGCAGGCCAAGAAATTCAGCTGCTTTCCTGCAAAGTAGCATCCGTCCGGTAAAAATCTCGAAATAGTCCATCACGGCACAAATTTCAGTATTGATCTTTAAATCGAGAGTGATCGTTTTCGAATCCGGCTCCAATATAACATCCGATTTTTCGGCTGCATAATTTACCCGATCATGGATATCGAAATTAATCGTGGAACGGTTACGGACACGGCTGCGACGCACATCCGTCTTATCAGCGATTATCAGAGCAGCTGCAACGGCATTTACAGCAGCAGCCGTCTGTTCGTCATGGTTTCCGATAGCTGTAATAACGGTCGCCACATCTTCAGGCGGCATTCCCATCTTATCCAAAATACGAAAAGCCATCATAGCCCCACTTTGGGCGTGGTCGATGCGGTTCACCACATTGCCTATATCGTGCATGAAACCGGCGATACGAGCCAGTTCCACCTCATGCGCATCATATCCTAACTTCTCCAATAAATCCCCTGCTACTTTCGCAACCTTCGTGCAATGGGCAAAGCTATGCTCCGTGTAGCCGATTGCTTTCAACGACTCGTCCGCTTGTTTGATATAAGTCCGGATCTCTTCGGAATTGCGGACATCTTCATATGTTACATTCATATTTTTATCTTTACTATATATGTTAATTAAACACAGAAATATTCCATTTTGTTCTGCCGAAGAACCAGAAGGACATGAATTTCATATTACAAAAGCCTTTTACCGGTCTTTATTGGAATAATAAAAAAAGCGGAATCTCATGGTGAGACTCCGCTTTCTATTTTATTCGGGTGAAAAAAGGATTTCCACCCTTAGATGATCATAATCAAATTATTCTTCTACACTCCAGTTTTCAGCAGCCATACGTTTGTAGCTACGCAGACGCCACTTAGCGTTTTCTTCTGCGGCAGCAAACAATTCAGCAGCTTCAGCTGGATACTGTTTTGCAACAGATGCGAAACGAACTTCACCTTTCAGGAAGTCTTGGAATTTACTCCAATCCGGTTCTTTGGAATCCAATGTGAACGGGTTCTTGCCTTCAGCTTCCAGAGCAGGATTGTAGCGCCACAAGTGCCAGTAACCACATGCAACAGCTTCTTTTTCTTCAGCCTGAGATTTGCCCATACCCTTCTTCAAACCGTGGTTGATACAAGGAGCATAAGCGATAATCAAAGAAGGACCGTCATAAGCTTCAGCTTCGCGGATAGCCTTCAAAGTCTGAGCCTGATCAGCACCCATAGCGATCTGAGCGACATAAACGTAACCGTAAGTAGTAGCCATCAAACCCAAGTCTTTCTTGCGGACTCTCTTACCGGCTGCAGCAAACTTGGCGATTGCACCGACCGGAGTAGCCTTTGAAGACTGACCGCCTGTATTTGAATAAACCTCAGTATCCAGAACCAGGATATTCACATTCTTACCGGAAGCAATCACGTGGTCCAAACCACCATAACCGATATCGTAAGAAGCACCGTCACCACCGATAATCCACTGTGAACGTTTTACCAAGAAGTGGCTCAATTCGGCGATAGTAGCGCAATTCGGACATTTATCCTTAGCTGCTTCAACCATCGGAATGATCAGAGCTGCCAGTTCTTTCGTCTTATCGGCATCGTTCTGATTTTCGATCCATGCAGTGAATGCTTCCTTATATTCGGCCGGAGTGCCTTCATAAGCAATGGCAGCTTCCATTGCATTCTGGATACGTGCACGCATCTTTTCGTTAGCCAATTCCATACCCAAACCGAATTCACAGAAGTCTTCGAACAGAGAGTTAGCCCATGCAGGACCTTCACCCTTTTCGTTTGTCGTATACGGAGTAGATGGAACAGAACCCGAATAGATAGAAGAACATCCCGTAGCGTTAGCAACCATTTCACGATCACCGAACAACTGGGAAATCAGTTTTACGTACGGAGTTTCACCACAACCGGAGCAAGCGCCTGAGAACTCGAACAACGGA